>Ga0209006_10002883_pt1 | contig 15653 bp, 19 predicted proteins | sample JacPin_JW_Ref_O2_FD_188567 | JGI IMG/M metagenome (GOLD analysis project Ga0209006, IMG submission 188567) | Forest soil microbial communities from Algoma, Ontario, Canada - Jack Pine, Ontario site 1_JW_Ref_O2 (SPAdes) (version 2) | ecosystem: Environmental > Terrestrial > Soil > Boreal... | reverse complement strand
CGTGGTGCCAAAGGATGAACTAGAAGTTGCAAAGGCTGCGAATCCGTCACCAGGCCTCGGCTTGTGCTTCGTGGCTGTTAGCAAGAGCAAGGTGTCGGAAGAGATCGAGACATACGAATTGTGTGGGAGGTGTTCCAGGGCGAGAAAGTAATCGGGGGAGCTGTGAATGTTTCGGGTAAGCGTCAAGGTGCTAAGATAGAAAAAAGGAATCTTACAGATGACGGGAAAATGGGGGGCGTGGCAGATTCGTCCACAGACGAAGGTTTACTCGAGTTGTCCGCCTGACGCATGTCGCATAGCTAAGTGGAATTGTATCAGACATCTCAAACCTAGGCCATTAACCATCATGACCCACAGGCTTGATCGAAGGGGCAACTGGCGCAAGTATTAAGGAATGAGCTAGCGGCGGTGTCTGGACCAACTTGACACGTTGAAAAAGAATGAATATCCGTAACTGATAACAACACGGATGGTGCTCACGTCACTGTCACCGTCCGTGGACGGAGTCCTGCTCCGTTTAGTGGGAGGACTCGATGAAACAGTCTTAAGGATACAGAAGTCTGGTGAATCGAACGATGACGCAAGGGGGAAGCACTTACATGAGAATCCTCGGGACAATTGTCCTCCGAATGTTTCCTTTTCAGCGAAACGGGTATAGGGATCGAGGGTGTCTACCGAGTTGACTTGAATAACCCAAACAACGAATTATGCAGTGAGGGCGGCTGCGAACCTTTCCGACCGTTGTGGCATCTTCGCACAGCCGTCCGAACGATGCAGATTCCTTCGAACTATGAGAGGTAGACTTTTCGAGGTCTTCATGATGAAGACAACTAGCCTGCTCTGTTGGACTAGCATAGTAGGCAAAATTAACCACAGCAGGATAATTGGGGAAGAGATTTACTTGTGGGTGGGTTTCGAACGAAGACCTGAGGACAAATTCCTTGTGCAAGCGTATCCAACCGAGGCGGCCAATGTTGCAAGTCCACAGAAGACAAATTGGAAACTATCAACTGGGAACATAATGGATATAGGAAATAATGTTGAGATACTGGGTATTTGGAGACCTTCGAGAACGCTGATCCGAGTCGTGGAGGTTGAAAGGTAAATTGAGGTTTGTTTTCTGAACACCTGCCACCTTTATGATGTCGCCTGCCCTTATCCATGATGCCATCGATCACCTCCCCGCCACCATGACCTGAGCTGAAATAATAAAAGACCACGACACGTGTGGGCCTAGTTATGTCAATACGTCGCGGTCTGACCTCACAGACTTGGCAATCCAGGGTACCGAATCAAATCCACCGTTCGTGAGCAGTACTCGTTACCCATCGAACATCACGAACATCTCGGATCCAGGCCAGGACCCGCCCGTAACGCAGATAACATTTGCGCACCCCCAACGGAACAACGTCTACTTGACGCCCTGAGCCTCAAGTATAGTCTGAGACGCTGGCTGTACTCTTCGAACGTTGACTAGGTTCCAGTCTTTCCCTATGTAATCTGCAGTACCTCCCCTTGCTTCGCATAACATATACGATTCAATACCGGAGATCCTTTATGATACCCTTCAAGAAGCTTGAGAGACTGCATTATATTACGTAGAGTCTCGTTGAGTCTGAGCTTGTGCGTCAACACGTTTCGCCACGTCAGCGCGTCTCTTGGTCTAGCCAGACACATATTTATTTTGGAACCATCTCAACTTGCCAGCCATGTTGTTATTCCAGCTGTTAGTTCTAGCTCTGGCGGCGGCACTGTCGTCTGCAGCCATCTTTCCTCCCGGAAGCCTGGTAAAATCTCTGGACGCGAAAGGATTTAAAAAGGCCATGAAGGAAAGCGTAAGCAGTCCGATCCGCCGAAGTCTTGCAAAAATTCGCTCAAACACCGTGCCTGTTGGTTTGTTATGATCAGAGAACAAGTGTCGTTGCATTTGTCGCTCCCTGGTGTGGTGTGAGGCCATCGTGTTCGTCACAACTGCAATCTTCTTTGCTCACTCTGTGTCATATGGCAGCACTGTCAAAAGTTGGCTCCCGAATACAGCAAAGCCGCCAAAAGCTTGAATCCTTTGGTTCCGCTGTACGCCGTCGATTGTGACGCGGATGAAAACAAAAGCCTGTGTGTCGAACAAGTAACTTTCCGCACTCTGTTTTATCAAAGACGTGAACTGAGCTCATGCTGTACCTTATCAGAAAATTGAAGGCTTTCCAACTATAAAGGTTTGAACAACCCAAATGCCCAAATCTCGTTATTGATCAGAACCATAGGTGTTCCCTCGAGGTAGCAAGAAACCTCCAGTGCTGTATGACGGAGAACGTAATGCTGGTGCCCTCGTTGAATTCACCTCGAAACGTATTCCTTACAAAGTCGAGAAGCTCTCTGAATTGGATGATATACTAACATGGGTTAAGGAGGTCAGTAACTCTACCAGATCTCGATGATCAACTACGAATCAATAACACAGGAAGTTGACACCCCTCGAGCTTTACTCCTCACCAAGGACAAAAAAATCCCGATGTTGTGGAAAGTCCTTAGCAACAAATACAGCGACCTAAAGTTCGGCTCTCACCGAGACAGCGTGGGGATGACTGCCGCAATGCTGGGTCTCGACACCACAGATGCCAAGTCGAAAATTCTCATTTATACCACTGGATCTAAGAAGCCTGAACGTTACGAAGGTTTGCAGGTGATCCTCTTCCTAGTATCGGGCAATGGACTTATTGTATAATCCAGGTAGCCTTAAGTACAACTCACTTTCCAAGTTTTTTGACTCTGTCCTCGATGGGACCGCGGAATTCAAAAAGGAGGGGAAATCCAAGGAACCTGAACTCGCCAAGACGGACGCTGGGCAGACCAAAGAGACGCCCATTGTCGTAGCTGACGATACGCAAGCCACATTCGCCGAATTTGTCAATGATGCCCACAATTCGTCCCAACACGAAGCTCACTCCAGCGATTTTGAGCATCGAGCGAAGAAAGAGACTACCCCAGAAGCAGACATGACATTTTCGAAGGATACAACGGCCACGAAATCTGCCAAGAGTAGCGGTGAGGCCAGGAACGTTTCATCCGAAGCGAGTAACATTTTACCTACGGTTCCGCCGGTTGCGTCTTCTGTGCAACCCATCAGCGAATCCACCGGGGTCGCGTCGGAAAAGGTGGCAGATACCCCACTTACGACTCCGCACTCCTTGAGTGAGACCGACTCCGGAACCTCAATTACTAGTAAGGTTGCGACAGCGGACGTTGTTCCCTCGGACACTGTCCATCAGGAAAACCCGGAGCATTTCCAGCCATCTTCACAAGACAAGGTGACACCTGAGAAAGGTACAACTCCCTCCGGTGCGCCACCCGGTGACGATGGGCATTCGGGGACCACAGTGGCATCGACTGCGGTGGAGACTCCATCTACAGCACCCGGGGAAGACCACCGTCCTGTAGATGAATTGTAGGGTTGTTTGCGACGTACGTAGCTCTAGTGATAATGCACTTGGGTATTTATTTAAAAGTACCAATGATCTGATACCATAATGTGTGGCAACCTCAAGTACGATTATGACGTCAAAAGGCCAAGGTCGGAGAGAGCTGGCGTTCGGAACGATCATGGACTTGGACTGTACCTAATTAGTAAACCTCACTAGCTTCACAACTACCAGAATCTAATCAATATTGGTTTCAAGGGAACATTAGCTGCGGCGGCCGCAGACCCTGCAGATCTCCCTCCGAGTCCACCCCCGACTCTCTTGCCGGTTGCCTTCGCCCTCCCTTGTACCCGTGGATGCTCTCGCAGCTGCGCTTGTATTACATCTGTTTCTGCCACCACCCTGCTTGAAACCGTCAAACGTCACGCAAGGAGGTTGCTGATTCCGATCAACAGAGGCGCGAAGTACTCTTAGCTTTTAGACCGTGAGTTCCTTCTTCACCCGATACGAGCATTAACGAATATTAACGACAAAGGTTTTCCGGAATACAGTCGTCTCAGAACCTCTCAACACAGCATAGAACCCTTCCCTCCGTACAAATCCACTTTTATCGTCAGCAAACCGCTTGATGATGTTGCGGAGGAACGCCGATGTCGTTTAATGAGGAAACCTTCCCTGGTGACCGGTTTCCTCAGCCTTGCTTACGCATCGATGAAGATCACTCCAGAGACAATCCTCCACGCCAAGTGTTCTGATGTGTATGTTACCTCTGGGATAGTGGTGCTCAAGTCCCGAAAATGAGATGCCAGAAAGCCTATCCTCCTTGCCTCCTCAGTGCGAGGTCTTGTCCGACAAGACTTTTGAAGCGAACTTTGACGCACTGTTCAGTGGGTTGTTTCTCGACACCATCCGAGTCCAGCGCAACGGGAATTCGATAGATCCTATGCTCCCTGGATCTTCAGTTTGTATGGAGCAGGAATGGTAAGGCAACCCATTAACTTGACTTGCAAAACCGGGTGGTCAAATTCGTCACAGCTACCACTAGCATTTCGATATTTCAAGACTTTTCAAGATCCTTAGGCCACTAGATTATTCGTCCTCCTCATACGTATTCGCTTCCTCATCCAGGTTGGAAATGGCGTATGAATATATTTACCGTGCCGTTAACAGCTCTGTTCAGGACGTTAGCGACCACTCAGGTTACTTGTAGTTCCGAATGCGTACGCGCCACCTTATTCATACCTAACACGATACTGAGTTGCATCCAGCCAACAACAACGGCGGATATAGCTATGCGGTCCAGTCGTAAGTTCGTTCATTGACTTGCTATGCCTGTGCTGATGTGATGACAAGATTATGCTTGCATTGTTGCGGACTTATGCACCCTACCTCCCTGCAATGATATCTCAGTAGCTGGAACATCTACCTTCACCAAACAGGAAGTGATAAGTACATTGATACATGTCTAATCAGCCATCCTTTGCTGATTGATATAAATTAGCCACTAAGGGGTCAGTCGTGTCTCCATGACGGTTCTTGTGAATCTGTGATATGTCTGCATTCATTGTTTTTTCACCAAGGCAAGTTCTTAATTCAATTGTCAACATCCTCCACTCAAATTAGGTCTCCTGAGACCGTTGAGACGATCAATGAGGCACATCCGCTGCTTGCGACATATTAATCACATTTATTTTATGCCACGTCTTCGACAAGAGTCGATACGGAATTCAAGCGTAAGCGTTGTCACCTCAGTATGTTGTCTACTTACCCCAGTCACTGGGTAATGATCGGAATAGTGAATAAATTGACTATTTATACCATCGATCGTGGTGCGGTGACCAGGTCAATTTTGTTACTGTCTCATAACTACTATAGTGGTCCACTGAAATACATTTTTTCTAGTTTGACCGCATGATCTTGGTTCGTATTCAGGCTTCTTCGTCTCATTGCTGACACGCGTCGGTCACGTAAGTGCCCCCAAAATGCGCACAAACTTGAGAGCTCTTGCGCGAGGACATGGTACGCTTGCGTGAAAGGGGTGGAGGCGGGGTGGTACCACTCTCGAGCAAGCCAGGGGTTCGTGTGGATGGTCCTTTCAACTTTACCCGCTCCACAGCCCTAACCGCGTATACCAATCGCTGGGTAATGTGGACATCGGTACTTAACGCACGATGTTGTGATAGGCTCCTACTGGAATGCAGGGCGAGATGATTTGATGTGTTATTTGTTTAGCTATTAATTAGTCCCTAAGGCTACTCTTAAATTGTATTTATGCAGTCAGGCACTCGAAGCAGTCAGGCACTCGAACCACATGTGCCACAGGAAGCTATTGCCATCGAGAATATCCGATTCATGATATTGGGCGATAATACCAGCAACAGGAATGTCGAATGACGAGTTGTTAAGCACAACGAGCGTTTCCATGAATCATGCCTGATCGAGATCTGACACGCAGAACAAGTTTTCGTACTCCACATATGCAGTGGTGTTGTCATCGTCGTACATCATCAATGACTTCAGAAAATTCCGCCACATATCCCCAGGGAAAGTGGCAGATCCTCCAATTGTCATAGCCCACCGGTGCGAATTCTTTGAAGATTAAATATATGAGCCCTTATTAACACCACTGGCCATTGATTACCAGCATTTTGCCACAATTGGACCCATTTTCCTTGCTTTGAATCCCGTTGACGATCATCAATTTCCCGTTTGCGGGATAATTATGTGAACGCGTTCGAATTATTCATATGTCCTTATCGAGGGATGACGATGATGTTAAGAAGCTGGAAACGCGGTGATCATTGTAGCCTTGTGATATGATTCACTTTTGACTTCTGATAGCGTCGCGAGTTCGAATTGCAACAGATGTGGTCTTACCTCAACAAACTTCGAGCCGCGACCGAGGTAGGATTTTTACGTCCTTGGTCGAAAACATGTGTGTAATGCATTCTCCCGTCAATGTCGTCCGACAGGCCATTGCAGCACTAGTGCGATAAGGAGCGTTGGGGGTTCTCCACATTCGTGTGTGAGTATCTAAGAGCGTGTACATCCGGTATATGGCGATCGAGGCCTCGATGACTTATGAACATGAGTCAGCTGGCCGAATCCCGCCGACGGTTTTCGCCGGTGTCAACCTCGCCGAACGCCGAGCCAATTTCTCTGCAAACTTGACACTGCGCAAATCACCAGTAGTGTGCACATTCCGGTCTTGATAGATCTTTCTGGAAGGTTCGATCAGTGCCTGAATTAATCCACCCAAGCTAGAAACGCGATGGTTGATGTGTATTGCATTTCAATATGCCATCTAGAGTATGTGCCATTACACTACTCGAATGATCCTAGTTCAACACAGAATTATCAGCCTTGCCTAGTGCTTGAGACGTGTGCCTACCTATTTGAAAAGAAGTAAAGGCGGAGGTATGAAGTAATGCTCGATCAGATCGAGGAGCGGTTGCGATTCGATGGTGTAGCCATATCAATCGAACACGATGGCGTGGCATTGTACATACAGTGGTGCGTATGGAACCATCTGCTCCCTCGATCTTGACTCAGATCTCATCACCAGAAAAACTCATCATTAATGAAATCCTATATAAATGAGACGCGAGAAACCATATACTAATGCATTACCTTTTCTTCGCTGCGAGGTCTTGACCGAAGATGATCGAAGAGACCTTTCAAACGACTTTTGGTGCGATGTTCATCGCCTTGCTTCTCGATTCCATGTGAGTTCAGTACAATGCGGTTCTATGGACACTAATCGCATTTCTGCTCCTTGGATCTTCAGCTTGTATGGAGTAGGAATAGTAAGGCAATCCATTAACTTGACCCATGAAACTGAGTGGTCAAATTCGTCACAGTTGCTGGTATTTCAATATTTCAAAACTTTTCAAGATTCTTGGGCTACTCGATTATTTGTAATTATTTTATTCTTCACACGTATTCGCTTCTTGATCCTATTCTTCCCAGGTTGGGACCATAGCGTATGGATATCTCTCCTGTGACGTTCTACGCTAACGACTCTGATTAGGGCACTGGCGACCGCCCAGGTCACTTGTTTTTTCACATGGGCGTATTGGGACCTGATCACCGAGTTTGGGAACAAGCCCGCATTGATACTTATACCCCAGTACGTTTCATTTTATTGCAAATACATGCACGATTGTGTTCACGCTCCGTTGCTCCAGTGCGGGGATTGTAAGCGCAATGGCCTTTTGACCTCTATTTTAATTTGACAAATCCTTTCCTTCCTAGATACAATTGACTTGTATTGTGTGTATACAACATCGAAAAGATATCTCAATTTGTCCTCACTCATCCCACAGTTTCTCGTCTCCTTCTCGACACAAATGTTCGCTTATCTGATTTGCGTCCGTATCGGTTACTGAACTCTCATAATTAGGTTTTTTGCGAGACGGATATGGTACCGTAAGTCTCACCTTATTCATATCTAACACGATACTGAGCTGTGGCCATCGAGCACAGTAAGCAAACGAGAATGGAGGATGTGGTTATGCAGTCCAGTCGTACGTTCGTCCAGTAGAGTGACTTGCTATGCTTGTGCTGATGTAAAGACAAGATTTTACTTGCATTGTTGCAGATCAGTACGCTCCACCTCCTTTCCATAATGTTACAGTAGCTGGGACATTTATCTTCGCGTCACAGGCAGTGGTCTCGGTAGGTACATTTCTATTTGTCCTTCCAGCCATCACTCTGATTGCTGTGAATATCCATTCAGCATTGGCTACTACAGGGTAAGTCCCCCCATGACTGTTCTTGAGAGTCTGTAGTGATACGAGATTCAGGGCTATGAACGGAACATTCAATATTCTTGCTGCCACCGAGGCAAGTTTTTATGTTGATTATTACACCCCCCCAATGAGATCATCCCTCCTCTCAGAATATCCAAACAATACAAAGCGGTGCAACCGCCGCTTGCGACGTATTGATCACATTCATTTTATGCCACGTCTTAAACAAGAGTCGATCGGGGATGACCGTGTAAGCATTATTATCCCGACGAGTGTGTTGTCTACTGACCACAGTGACCGGGTGATAGTACAGACGGAATATTGGATAAATTGATTATTTACACCATCAATCGTGGTGCGATGACTAGGTCAATTTTATTACTGTCCCATGACTAGTGGCTTACTGAGATACATTTTTTTTCTGGTAGTTTGGCAGCGTTGTTGAACATGATCTTGGTTTGTATTCGGGATGCTTCTTCGTCTCATTGCTGATACGCGTGGGTCCTACTCTAGTTTGTTACGCGACCCAGAGCAATGCTCTTGTAGGGGACATCCGACTTACAGTCATCACACTTGCTGACGACCACTTTTTTGCTAGTATGTGTGCTCTGTTGCCAAGTGGCCAGCGTATGTTCCGATGTCTGTGACGTTGGGCCATCATGAACTGACCTATTTATTTCTCCAAACAGTGTATGTCATTTCAGTCGCAGCGACGTAAGTGTTTCAATAATTCGCACTGATCAGAGAGCAATGAATATACATACAGGCTTCTCGCTCGCAAATCTTTGCGTGAAGAGATGTCTCTCTCGCGCGGAGGAGGCATGACGATGCCTCTCTCGACCATCCACCAGCCAGTAGTTGGTCATCTCAGCATCCCCCCCTCTGCCACGTACCCCAAACAGTCGGCGGCTTGGGATGCAACCGGGCCCAACCATTATGGTGGTGGTAAAGGTGAGTGTTTCGACTGGTTGTGAGATGTGTGTACATAGCCATGCATGCTTAACACATGATGTTGTAGGTTCCTCCGGGTGATTCAAGATAAATTTCTGTGTTAACCATACACAAAATTATCCTTGAAGTGTATTATTATCTAGCCATTCAATTGAATCGCGTGTGCCACACCGTCAATAACATGTTATATGAATAAGCGCTGATGGTCGCGACCAAGTTCGGAATTTTCCGACATAGGCAAATAGATAAGCACGTTCGTCAAGTACTGTCCCTTACAATACATGTGGACGCATCCATCATCGTCGTGCAAATGTCCATGTCAGTAAAGGTAGGTGTTTTTGACTCACTGTGAAATATAGCCATACATGGTTCCTCCGGGTGATTTAAGAAGATCTGACCATACACAAATGGCCATTGAATATTGAATATTGAAGTGTGTTATTATGCAGCCATTAATCACTTCAGTCGCGTGTGCCATACCGTAAATAATAAATAAAGTTTGTCGCTGTTTATTTTATTATTTTCCCAATTTGGAGCAAGCCCTTCCTAAAAGGGCAATTTGTAACGAATGCTCGTTTTGCTCATCGGGAACCGGCGCTTTGACTCTGAACGAGACGGTCCAGAAGAGTAACGTAGCACTGAAGGGCATTGGAAAGTGAGTGAAATGATATGCTACGCCCTAGTGACTTGAACTGGATTACGCTTGAAGGTGTTCACCCCTATTCCTAGCTATAGTGTAACTACGCCGGATCTTTCAGTTCCCAACAATTCGCATTTGACAGGTACGAAGGATATCCTCAACATGCAGCAGCATGTATGAATTACCCTTCCTACTCCCATAATAAATATCTTAGTCATTCCGCTCAAACCTGCTGAAGTTCTCGTCTGACACTATTGGTAGCCCCAAGCTGCTTATAATCGAAAGCCTGAAAGCATGATGGCGCGTCCGTAAACCTCATTCTGATTGCAGTATCGACGAACTGTAAACACGGAACTCCAGGCAACCTACAGATATTTGAAATGTGATCGTCACGACTTCTGTTTTTTCTCTTTGCCGCCGCCCTGCTTTCCGGGATTCCCACCTCCAGCGTTCGGAGTATCTTTTTTTGACAGTGAGTAAAAACTTCAGAGAGTCTGGAACATCAACTACCATACCTGCCGGTTTGTCGGTCGTTTGTCCATTTGGTTGTGGCTTTGGAATGCCAAAAAAATCGATGATAAGGGATGACATGTCCTCTTTTTTGAAGTCGGGAGGGAGTGGTGAACGCCCACCGCTGAATTTGGAACGAGCGCACTCTCGTGCACGAGCAAGTGTCATCGCTGTGTCCATGCCGAGTTTGTGTCCCTCGTCTGCTGTGAGGGTCTGGTCTCTGGAACAGAGGGAGGCATACCGGGGTACAAGGATGTTAATGTCGATTTTGTACTTGTGATACAGCGCGATGCGGTCGACATCTGATATTTCCAGCTTTTCGAGCTCCCGAATAGCGAGTGCCTTGACCTCCGGGAAGCTCCACCTATTTGCCAGCTCCAATATGAGTGACCAATCGTCAACAGTGGAGTCATATAACGAATATTTTCTGACCCCAATGAGAGTTATTCATCAAAATTTAGTCAAAAGTAGAGATGACGAGAGAAATGCGCGCACGGGTTATAGAATACCCAAAGTAGTCTTTCGAACTCGACCGCTTTTATGTCATTCAATACAAACGCATTCGACTCGGATGTCCCTTGCGGAACATTCCCGGGACTCGCTGGAACTGCGAGCTTGTTTTGGAAATATGATGATTCCCGTTCGAAAAAATAACGATGGACGCGGAAGTGATAATTCTCGACCTGCAAGAGTTGAGTTATCAGTCGTGGAGGAGGAGGATGTATATGCTATACAGACTAAGAAATAGAGATCTCCGCCTGTGAGGTAGTAAACCTCGTGTCGTTGTAAAGATGTTAGATTGGGTTTAGTCATCGGATGGAATGAGGGAGATGTAAAGATGGGTGGGCCAAGGACATGTTGTTTGATAGATGACTTTTATACGCCTCTTTAGCGCCTTGCCTACACGTGTAATACGCATGTTCTTCTGGAAAAACTGTAATATCACAATGCAGGTGAACGTAAGCGACGTAATGAAGGGTCACATCGGGCCCGGGTCCACACTCACCACTTCACGTTTATTCCATTAAATAATATGGATATTGGGTATGAGTAGTTTTGGGTATGGGCCGCGTGGGCAATTTTAGACCTGCATGGTTGGTTGTACCCGGAATATCTGACTGTCCCGAACTAGTTCCGGGCAGCCAGGATAGTACGGTACGTACGGCATCCAGATGTTCAAGAAGCTTTGAGTTTGTTGGCTTGCTGAGTTGCGGCACATGATTCATTCACGCAGTTTCTAATGATCTCCGACAGCAGAGGAAGCATTCAGAGAGGGAGCGATATCATCGTGTGTAAGGGTATTCGCATGCATTGGCTCAAACTAGTTCTAGGAACCCAGTAGCATTTTATAGCAATATACACATGAGGCATCTAAACCTTTGCCTTCCTCTTTAACAACGGCTTAGTGCGTTTGCGTTTTTTGCCCTTAGCAAACGCATTGGCGCTTTTGAGATCACGTCCGAGCAAGTCTTCTTTCTTCACTTGGTATATTCGAACCTAGTTTTCAAACGTTAAAATATCAGCCAGCACAACCAAGGTGACCAAGACACACGATCCAGTTTTCCGACGTGAAGGCTTCCTCTGGAGACAGGGGTTATGAGCATCGATAATAGTCGACACACGAGGTGACTCACCTATATAATCCAATGTTGGTCCAACCATCGGAAGAGCTTGATTTCGAACGCGATCTTGGGGCTGGGAACTTCCAAAGAGTTCTGCGAAACTGAAGCAAAGAGTCAACCCCTATAACGATGCTCATCCAATCAAGTGGCATCGCACCGATAATAGGACATCTTATACATCAAGGAATTTTTCATCGTCGTGCTTGCATGGTCGTCGACCCTGTACTCGCCTTGAGCCGTGAAGTAGTTGGGCTCTTGGATTTCATCCGGCCATATGCCCTGTGCGATCCGCACCATCCATAGGAATTTGTTAATGTCATCCCCGGAATAGCCGATCAATCCCCCGAAAATGATGAGAACATAATCAACATCATGTTTGCGCAGAATAGGGTATGCAACCTCTTCGCTGCTGGACATCGCTTTCCCGACAGTGGCGATGTGAGCTAGACGGTTCCACATGATGTTAGTATCCTTCAAGCTAGTTTTTAAGCTTTTGCGTACTGTTGTTCCAGGTGTTGTTGTCAACTAGCGTTGGTCTGTCAGCCATTCCAGCGATTTGATACCCATAATCCCACCAGCTCATGACGACAGCCGTCTCTGGAGTATTCTGGCGAAGCCAATAATATGCCTCACGGAAATCGTCAATGATGTGTTGACTTCCATCTGAATTTTGCGACGCGAGCACCACAGATGGTGATGAGTATGCGGTAGAAGTTACCCAGGTCGAATGAAGTACGAAGTATGTCAGCATGCAGATTGCATTGACGACGATAGCAAGCCGAGTATCAAGGCCGAAAACGCCTTTGAGCTTCTGGGACCCTTTCCTTGTAGTTGTAGCCGAAACAAGTTCACCCAGGGTACTCCTTGGTGACTGCGGCGTGATTGCTCTTTTGCTTTTCTTCAACTGGGCGCTTGTGGGAGTGGAAGGTGTGACAGGATTGCCCTCTCCTTTGCTCTCCTCGGGAATGTCAGGTTCCATAGCATCAATATACGTATCGAGGAGGGAAGATAGAGCAACTGCTGCCGTCACACAAACCACAGGCGTGAGGGTAAGAATGAGACGGACCATGACACCAGCGAAGTAGCTGGCCATGACGCTGTAGATAATCACGAACACGTGCTCGTCGCGAAGCTGACGGAAACACAAAACAACGCCAGCGGGGAAAAGGAACATGAGGAACTGTAGGTCCATAAAGAAAGATGGCCACGCTGTTGGTTGATGTTCAGATACAGAGGCGATGATGGGGATGTATCTAATGGCAGTAAGTCAGAAAAAAGTCTCTCGGAATGATCATAAACAACTTTTTGGCATATCCAGTGTCCCACAAGGAATAGAATCGCCCAGTCCACGGGGCGATCCACCCCTTATATGCGAGACCGATAAACGCTGCTGTCCCGAGCACGCCAGTAGAGATAACAGCAACGAAAAGAAGATCTTGGAATTGTTTAGAAGACAGATGCGAACGGACCAACTGAGAAAATGCAACAATCTGGAGAAGACCGAATACGCCTTGACACAGAAAAATTAGCGATCGACTGATACCGACGATAACGTTGATTCGAACCAAGTGCTGCCATATGTTCACTAGTCCGAACTGGCTGGAATCCAACGAAAGGAACCTGCATACTTGCAAGGGTGCCAATTGCATACCATGACGAGTACGCAACATAGAGGCGGCTGGTGAAGCGTCCCATGAGAATAAGTACAAGGGCGTGAAGAGGAATCATGTTGGTGATAAAGACATAGCCGCCTGTCATAAATGTGAAGATGTGGTGTAATTGCATGAGACTAGCGCTCACCCCATGCAGCCACCATGTAGAAGTAAAATACGGCCGCAATCGTTCCGAAGAAAGCGCTTCCATCCTTCAATGCTTTGATCCACGAGTAGAAGGTGAACATGAGAAGGAAGATAGCAATGGCTTCGTTGTCGTATGAGCCCGCTACAGAGCGAGAAATATAACCCGGAACGATGCCAATGAATGCAGCGGCGAGAAGGCCGGCACTCTCATCCTTCATCTCCTTCGCAAACCTGGCGATAGTTGTGTTAGAGCTGAGGTGGGTAACAGACAATGCGACAAACATGTAAGTGGCCCAAGCGGTCAGTGCACTAAAGCCAGGTGCAAGTAAGACGCAGATATTGCGAACATCAACGGGAAGGTTGAGGCCATGCAAAATGTTATAAATGACACCGCTAGTAGCCATCAAGCCTGGATAGATTGTGCCTCCAACGACACGACCGAGTGGATACCATGCTGTGGGATCAAACCAATTCCAGAATTCCTACGTATCGTTCATCTACCGAACGAAGAAAACTCGGCACAGACTCACATAAAAACCTTGCGAGGTAAGAACTCTGGTGGCGCGACTTGGTTTATGAATTGAGACAAGCCTCGATCGAAAACATATGGTAAGGTACTCACTAATTGAACCATGGATCACTGCCCAAAGATGCAGGCTAAGCATTTTGTCATGCAATTCAATAGACAGACGTACAACTCATGAATGATACTCTCAAAGTTAATGACAGCGAAAAGGCGCGATGCGATGGCAGCTCCTGAGATGAGTGAGAGGGCGACGATGCGCAATAATGAGGCGGTATTTGCAACGGTCGCCGGTGAAATGCTTGAAGGGAGCGGGTAGGCCGCTGTCATGGCCAAAATTCCCTTGCTCTCTGACGTGGAAAGAAATGTGTTAGTCAGCAAGTGCAGGTTACTCTCAGAGACTGGTGAGTTCAGCTGTGTTGCTATCCGTAACGCTGGTCCGACATCTCTAGAGCTGAAACTTATATCCATATTACCCAGAAATACCAAATGTCGCTCCAAGTTAACTTATCAAGTCAGGAAATCAGTCAAGCCTACCAAGACGTTGTAAATGCGCAGGGTATAGATTGGGCCATATTTACGTACGAAAAGGGCACGAACGACCTCAAAGTGCAAGCAACGGGGGGTGGAGGTCTTGAGGAGTTGCAAGAAGAGTTCTCCGATGGCAGGTAAGCACTTCGTTCACCAAGGATCGAGCCTCGATCTAAGTACTATCGTTGCCCAGAATTCAGTATGCCTTCGTGAGAGTCATGGATCCCAATGTGAGTATGAGTAATCTTTCGCCAGTCTCTCAACTGGATGACTGTCATCCAGACCCAATTGCCCAAGTTCGTTCAAATCAATTGGTGTGGCGATGGCGTGCCCGAGTCCAAGAAGGGCTTATTTCATTCCCATTCTGGTACCATTACCCAGTTTCTTCGCGGAACGCACGTCGTGATCAGTGCACGCAATGAAGTTCGTTTCATAACCCTTGATCCAGTTGGGATCGAATCTAACCTCAACCCTTAGTCGGATATTTCACCATCCTTGATTATGTCCCGGGTTGAATCCGCGTCGGGTTCGAAATATTCTGCTCAGAAAGAAAAAGCAAGAAAATTCGAACCCATAGCCCCCGTTGGCACTAACTATGCCCCTATCGGGAAAGTCGATATAGCTGCTTTGAGGAAAGGTCCAGCGGCAGGATCTACTGGAGGCATTCCAGCCATCCCTGCAAAGCCTCCCACCATGGCGCCCACTTACGGAGGAGTTGGGAAATCTGCAGCGTCACTGTACGGAAATACTGTAATCAAGGGCAGTGCTCCTGCAGATGCATGGCCAGATGAGGCCATTTCGTCAACGCCACCGCCGCCACCTCCCGCTACCTCCAGACCACCTGCCATTCCAAGTGCTCCAAGACCAGCTTTCTCGGTCAGTGTTTTACTCAGTCCATTTACGCTCAGAG
>Ga0209006_10002882_pt1 | contig 15654 bp, 9 predicted proteins | sample JacPin_JW_Ref_O2_FD_188567 | JGI IMG/M metagenome (GOLD analysis project Ga0209006, IMG submission 188567) | Forest soil microbial communities from Algoma, Ontario, Canada - Jack Pine, Ontario site 1_JW_Ref_O2 (SPAdes) (version 2) | ecosystem: Environmental > Terrestrial > Soil > Boreal... | reverse complement strand
ACGCAGCCCCAAGCGAAGACTGCTTGTATCTGAATGTGTGGACGCCAAAGGCCTCGACGGATCGAAAGCTGCCGGTGATGGTGTGGATTTACGGCGGCGGCTTTCAGGCCGGGGCCACTTCCGAACCGCGGCAAGATGGCGAACGCCTCGCGCATAAGGGCGTGGTCGTGGTGAGCATGAACTACCGGCTGGGAGTTTTTGGATTCTTCTCCCACCCGGAATTGACCAAGGAGTCGCCGCATCACGCCTCGGGAAACTACGGTTTAGAGGATCAGGCTGCCGCATTGCAATGGGTCCGCAAAAACATCGCCGCGTTTGGCGGCGATAGAGAAAACGTGACGATTTTCGGAGAGTCCGCAGGGTCGTTTTCCGTGAGTGCATTGATGGCTTCTCCGACTTCCAAGGCACTGATGCACCGCGCGATCGGAGAGAGCGGCGCGTTTTTTGGCAGGACGCTGCCCGCGAAACCACTCGCGGAGAGCGAACAGGATGGCGTCAGGTTTGCACAATCTATTGGAGCAGACACGTTGGAAAAATTGCGGGGAATGACCGCGCAGCAGACGCTCGAGGCAGCGTCGAAGGATAAAAACGCATTCCGCTTCGGTCCGAATATCGATGGCTACTTTTTCCCGGAGAGCCCATCCGAGATTTATGCGAAAGGCAGCGAAGCGCACGTAACGCTGCTCGCGGGATGGAACCACGACGAAGGGAATTACCACATGTTTTTCGGAAGCGACCCGCCCACCAAGGAAAACTACGCGAAGAAGGCCTCAGAAATGTTCGGAGAAAAGACGCCCGATGTTTTGAAGGCGTTTCCCGGGGAAACAGACGAGCAGGCGAAGAGTTCTGCCGATCTGATAGCTACGGCGAACTTCATCGGCTACGGCACGTGGAAGTGGATCGAGATGCAGGTGAAAACAGGGGACTCCGCCGTTTTCCGCTATGAGTTTGATCAAGCGCCGCCACTAGCGCCCCCCGCAGCTGGGGCGCCCGCGCCAACAGAAAGTCCCCGGGCATATCATTCAGCAGAAATCGAATTTGTGTTTGGAATGCTCGACTCCAAGAAACTTCCTTGGCGTCCCGAGGACTACGAACTATCCGATCAAATGGGTTCCTACTGGACGAATTTTGCCAAAACCGGCAGTCCGAACGGCGCGGGGCTGCCGCCATGGCCGCCGTATGGCGCAAAACAGGGATACCAGGTCATGCACCTCGCAGCCAAGCCGCAGGCAGCGCCGGATACGCAACGCGAGCAGTATCTGCTGCTAGACAAACCTTCTCAAAAGCCGTAGAGCGATTCGCGCTACGACTCGCAAAGATGGTCCGCTCCTAGTTGATCGATCCTTCGGCGTGGAGCGGTTCAGGACGGAACTTGATCGCGGCGGCGATGGTCAGCACGATGAAAAGAGCCATCACCGCAACTTCGCTGATCAAGAAGGGCGGTTCGGACTCCGTGGGCGCGAGAGCGTGCAGGGAGGGCACCTTCATGAAAAGCTGCGCCACCAGGACGAAGACGTTTAAGTACAGCGCAATCGAAGCGGTGACGGCGTAGACCTTGCGCCAGCGGCCCGCAAGGTGAAGGACATAGCGCGCAGCGATCGCAAACGCCAGCACCACCAGCGAGATGACGCCCAGAATGTGACCGGGCATCAGTTTGTGGAACGGAAAGAAATACCCAGTAATGCTGGTCAAAGCCGTGGTCACCAAAAACAACGCGGTCCAGCCATCGAGGCGTTTCCCGGCAATCATCCCGAACACCGCAATGAACCCCGAGAAGATGCCGATCAGACTCAATAGGACATGAAAGAACGTGAAAGGCGTCATACCGAAGATCATCTGGACTCCTCCTTTTGAGCGAAGATCCCTTTGGATGATTCAGGCCGACCGAAAGGATAGTTTTCCAGCCGCCGGATTTCCAGCGGTTTTCTGTCCCGGAACGCGGGGCATAGGAGTACCTCTAGTACTAAGGATTGATCCTTGACCGCGCAACCAGGTTTGCTACGCTGAGATACCCCTTCAGAAACTGCCCGAGGGGTCTTCGTCATCACCTACCTTGCCTAGAGGAAAGAGAATATGCAAGCTGCAGAACGCAGACAACTTACGCGCCACAATCATCGCACACCGTTGCGATTTCGTTCGACCGGGGTGGCTGCGGACAAGAGCGACCACTTCACGGAAGCGCTAAATATCTCACGTGGCGGATTTTATTTCGCCTCATCGGCGCCGCTGCAGGTCGGGATGCCCATCGAAGTGACCGTGCGGATACCCGGTGAGGTGACTGGTGGGGAGACCGAAGAGATGCATTGCACGGCGCGCGTCGTGCACGTAAAGAATGAAGCCTATGCGGACGGGCGAATCGGGTTTGGGGTGGAAATCGTGAAATTCAGCTCGGCCCCGGCGACCGATCGCTGGCCGTCCTAGTCGTTCGAGCGCAGGACCCCTCCGGGAATTTTGTCGGAAGCCTCGCCATTAATGGCGAGGAGCATGTCAATTCATTTGCCGTTTGCTCTCTCCGCTCCCGGTGCATTACTTTGTGCGGCCCTTCTTTGCCGGGCTTTTTTTCTTCATGCCGAGGCTTAGGGCGGTGGGATGCTTTGGTTGGTAGAGGCCGATGTCGCCGCCACTCGGTAGAGGTATGCGCGTGATGGAGCCCCATCTTTCTTCGCGAACTTCAGAGCAAGTGACGCCCTTGTTGGCGAGCGCCGCCATTTCCGATTTCAGGTCGTAGCACAGGAAATAGAGTTCGTGCGGACCATTTTTATCGGAGGGATGAAATGCAGCCTCGGCCGGCGGTAAGCGAAAGATCAGCCAGCCGTGGCCGGCATCGACGGAATCGAAGCCGAGAACGTCGCGAAAAAATGCGCGGTCCGTCCCGGCATCCTTGGTGTGCACGATGACGTGCGCCCCGGAAATCATGGGCCCTCCTCGGTGGGACGTGGAACCCTGGCAGGCTGCGAGTGTAGTGGAAGTTAGAAGCTTCGTCCAACACCAAACTGGCGTTGCGTCCAGCAAATGTTTTGAAATTCTCGGGGCATGCGCGCTAGGGCAAGTCCTCCCCTGCAAACTCTTACCAGGCGGTGATTGTTAGAAGTGGCGGGGCGAAGAATTCCGGCTCTAAGGTTTGGAAACCGGAACGTTTATCATGGTCTTGGCGCTGCCAACGTTTTCGAAGCGATCGTACGCGCGGACTGCAACGGTGTGCTCACGAGCGCTTGAGGCGGGGCCCGTAAGAGTGAACGTCAGAGAAAACTGGTAGTGCTCCTGTGCAGCGTCGCCCACTCCGTTGGCCGGGGCGATAAGAATCCAGTCGCCGCCGTCCACACTGTATTGCGCGCGGTCAATACTGCTCTGAGCGTCGCGAGCTGTAAATTCGAGCACCACCGTTCGGTCGCTGCAAACGCCCGTGCATCGGTTCCAGGTGTCAGCCGAAAGCTTTTCGATCACCGGCGGGGTGTTGTCGACTTCGAAGCGTTCGCTTTCGCGCTCGGCTTTTAGGGCCACGGCGGGGGGATTCGAAGGAGCATCGCTCGCAACAATTTTTAGATGGTAGGCGCCATCGGGAAGTGTGGTGGTATCCCAGGAATAGAATTTTTGGTCGAGCTTGTCCTTCAGCAGCTTCCACTCGTGTTCGTTTTCGCCGCGGTAGTAGACGCTGTAGTGCAGATCGTCGTCGTTGTCGTCGTGGGCGCTCCACAAGACGGTTTGATAGCCTTTTTCGCGGAACCCCTGGGGGGGCTGTTCGAATCTTGGCGGGGCGGTGGTTTGCGCGATGAAAACGCCAGGCGTGTTCGGTGTCGCCGGCATTTTCAGGTTGGCGTTCGGCGCCTGGCCCGTCGAGATGATGGTGTTGCCTTGCGCGCGCACGCCGGGATCTTCGAGGACAATCGAATCGACTACGGGCGCGACGTTACGCGGAAGGTAAGCCAGGCTCACCCAATTGATGCCGTCGCCGGGGCGGCCGTCGTGAATGACAGCTTTCCACTGAAAAAATCTGGCGCTCGGTGCTTCCACCGCGCTCCCGGGTTTCGAGTAGGGACCGAACCAGCGGGACCATTCCTTGCCGGGATCTTCCGTGTTGCCGGAGCGCACGAAAAATTCGACGCGCGGTTCGCCGCCGGAGGCCGCAGCAGATTTTGCAGAAGCGGCAATCACGGGCGGCGGGCCCCACCAATCGAGGTGCCCCCATTGAGAAAAGAGTTGCGCGTCAAAAGAGCGCGATTCGAACGTTCCTTCGGGTTCGTATTCCGGGCCGACAGAGAGAACTTTTCCGGGATTGGCAGTGCACAGAAAAACTTTGTCGGCCGCGTTTCGTGCGATGCCGGTGATTTGCGCGGAGCCGGCTTTGGCTAGCTGCGCGAAAACGCCGTGACCATCGATGGCCAGCAAAGCGCCATTGTTGCCCGTGCCTGCCAGGACGCGGCCGTCGGAAGCGAAACCAAGGGAATAGACCACATCATCGCGGGAAGTCCAAAGCTCATCGGGCGCCCCTTCGGGGGACAGGCGGTAGATGCTGCTGGAGAGAATGGGCGGGAAAGCGACAAAGGGCGTTGTTTGCTGGAGCTGACCAGAAACCGTGCCTGTGATTCCACCAGTGCTGCTAGTGAAGGTCGTAGTCCCTTGTGGTGAGGTGACGATGGTGGTCGAAGGAGTGGAGATGGTGCGTTGTTTTTCGCCGATGGCGGCGACGTAAATGGAGCCATCGGGAGCGACGGCGAAAGAAGTGACTTCACGCTTGGAGGTTTCATAGAGGACGAAGCCTTCGGCGGTAGCGGCCGACGAGTCTTTGTCTTTGCGCGGAGATCCGGCATCTGGACGCCTGATACGGAGGACGCGGCCGTTGGGCTCGGTACCTGCCAGGAGGTTTTTGTTCCGATCGAAAGCTAGAACGCGAATGTGGGCTTCGTCGCTCGAGTAGAAGAGTTCGCTCTTGCCGTCGGGCGAGACGGCGAAGACTTGGCCCTTGTCGCCTGTGGCAACGTAGAGAAGGCCATCGGAGCCGAAAGCGATGTCCCAGATGTATTTTGTTTTGGGATCGAAGAAGACGGATTTTTCGCCGGACGCCGAGACGCGATAGACCTTGCCGTCGGGGGAAGTGGCCACATAGAGCATGCCTTGGGCGTCGAAGGCAATTGATTGGGCTACGAGATCGGTGGATTCAAAAACGGTGGCCGGTTTGCTGGCGTTATCGAAGCGAAATACCTTTGCGGGAGAGCCGCCGGCGGCATAGAGGGCGCCTTTGGGGTCGACACGGAGCGACCAGAGATAGGAGGCGTCGGCGTCGGCGAGCAGTCTAAATCTGGGAGCGAGTTCGAGGCGGCCGTCGCTGCGGACGGCCACGCCATGGGCCGTGCCTTTGAGGAACTCTTCATAGGTAGTTTGGAGCCAGCGGCGGGTATGCTCGCCGTGAAGCACAGAAAAGGACGCGGCAAGGAAGCAAAGAAGTACAGACAGAAAGACGATTCGGGCTGGCGCACGGAAGTGGTGAAAGGAGGAAAGCTGGGCGTGCGGACGCTTTGGCATTTGCATGGTCACCGGATTTGAAGATTCAGAGAAATGACGCCGGAAACTGGGCCGCCTAGCGCGATGGAGGATTCGCTGGCGAGGGATTCACGAAGAACTTGGACGGTGCCCGGAGTTGGGCGGCCGTCGATAACATTAATTTGCGAGAGCGGGATGTTGGGAAGTTCTTTGTCGTCCCAGAGGATGGTGGGCGTGGGGGCGAACAGGCCGATGTAGAGGCGGTCGTTGCGGCGCTCACGGTTGAGAAGGGCGATGAGTTGATCGAGGCCGGAGTTGCTGCCACCGGCGCCTCCAAAAGAGAAACCGCGAGAGGCGCGGTTGAGCATTTCACCGTCTGTAACCAGAACGCGGAGCATAGTGCCGCGCGTGGCTTGATCGGGCACGCGGACTGTCGTTTCTTCAACGCGTGCAGGGCCGCGATAGGGGCGAAGCAAGACCCGGACGCGGAGAGTTTCGCCAGGGGCGGCTTCGCCTTTTTCGAGCCAGGCGCTTTCGATGCTGAAGGATTGGCGGCCCGCGACGCTTTCCACGCGAAGGGCGATGCGCTCGAAGACGGGAACTTCTCTGGTGTTGGTGAACAGGCGCGTGAAGACGCTTTGCATGTTCAGGGCGATGGGCAGGCCATCGGGAGAAAAGGAATCTCCAGGGGCGAACGTGTTTTCAATCTGGACGGGGGCGTGGCCATGTATGACGACTTCTCCGGAGAGATGGAGCGTGGTGCCTTCGCCGTAGAGAGAGTTTTGCGTGAGACCGTTGAAAACTGTAAGGCCCATGAGAAGGGGAGTGAGCTTGGGGTGATTGACCATCTCGAAGTGCAGCTTTTTCTCGGCGCCGCCAACGGCGAGAGTCAGCTCGATCGGAATCATGGGAGGCGGAGCGCCGAGTCTGCCGGTTACGGCGGTGAGGTGGTCGCCCGTGATGGTTCCGATGGGGCCGCCTACGTTGATGATTTTGATGGAGGCGAGTTCGGAGGAAAGAGTGGTGACGACTTCGGTGCGAGCCATGGGGAATTGGACGTCGCCGAGGCTTAGAAAGGGATGGCCGCAAAGATAGACCTGATTGGAGCGGATCGCGGTTACGGTGCAGGCGGAACTGATAGACATGTCGCCTTGCACCAGGACCATACCCGCCATATCACCGGGGAGAAGATGGGCGTCATCGGGCTTGGGAGCGGCGGTGCCGCCTTGTGCGGCGATAAAGCCGTAACTTTCTAGCTGGGTGGCGAACTGGCGCAGGGCTTTGGGTTGATAGCCGGAGAAGACCAGCGGCGTTTCGATGGGTTCGAGGGCGGAGCCCGTGGGCAGACCTGTGCGAGAAGCCGCACCTGGGGGGAGCGAAAGTTGCTGAGCGCCTGTCACAGAGGCTTGGGGTTGGGACTGCGGGATGTTTTCGGAGGACACTTGCGGCTGGGGATGAATGATGTCCTCGATGGGAGTGACGCCACCGATGGGTTCCTTGGTGAAGACGCCTAGCTTGAGGGAAAGAGCGCCGGCGAGTTTGCCTTCGAAATAGACGGGGCTGCCACTCATGCCCGCGACTACGCCGGTGTGCTCGACTTTTGGACCTTTGAGCTGGACGAGAATGATGGTTTGGCGCGGTCCCAGAAAATTGGGCATGATGCCGATGACTTCGAGGTCGAATTTTTCAACCTGGTCTCCGGCGAAAATGGTATAGGCGTAGCCTTGCATGCCTGGGCGAACTTCGCTGAGGGGGAGGATTTCGGTGGAGGTCGGGGCTTGCGCTCGCGCGGTGAACAAAGACGGCGCGATGGGAGGTAGGCTGGCAAACGCGAGGACGGACAGAATTAGGAAACGGGAGATATTGCGCGTCATGGACAGATAAGGCCGAGCTGGGAGCATGAATTGCCAATCATACGCGGCGAGGTACGGGGAAGCAATTGGACGAGGGGGCCGGAAGGTAGGACCCTGAGACTAAGCGTTCTGGAACTGGGTGAACCGGTCAAGGCTTCTGAGAGCTGACGCAACGCTTGTTTCTTTGGCGGACGATTGAACATCACGAAGCAGGGTGCGTCGGATCGGGCCACCACGATATCCGGCCAACCGTCGCCGTCCAGATCGCCCGCTGCCATGCCATAAATTGCTCCTTGGCCGTCGCCGAATGGCACGGCTTCGAATCTCTTTCCTGTGCCGTCATTGAAATAGGCCATTCCTGGTGCGTCGACGTAGCCTACCAGGACGTCTGATCGGCCATCGCGATTCAGGTCCACGGTGATCATGGAATAGGGGAGCGCCGCCGGTTTCTGAAACTGAATACCCTCGCCAAAGTTGCCCTTACCGTCGTTCAGGTAGACAAAACATCCCAACTGCTCGTGGCAGGCGGCGATATCCAGATGGCCGTCTCCGTCGAAGTCGGCGACCGCCATGGCGCGTGTGGAGGATTTCGGCGGCCCCCAAGGCACTTTCCGGGCGAAGTTGCCTTTGCCGTCGTTAAAATACACGACGCTTTGACACGAGTCTCTGCAGGCGTAAATCACGTCGTTTGCGCCGTCGCCGTTCATGTCGGCAATCGCCACCGTTGCTGCGCTCGTGGAGTCCTCGAATGGACGGCAGTCGAAATGGAGCTTGCCGTCATTCAAGCAGGCGTAGCTTGCCATTTCGCGATTCGCAACCACGATATCCGGATAGCCATCCCCGTTCAGATCTCCAACGGTCGCGTTTCTGGTTGACCAATGCGGATCGCCGTAAGTTCCGCCGACGATGAAATGTCCTTTGCCGTCGTTAAGCAGCACTAACTTTGGATCGGGCTGATCATTGCTCAGCACCATGTCCAGATGTCCGCTCCCGGCCATGTCTGCCAAGGAGGCCGAATAGCTCTTTGCGGCTTTACTCGGGAGCGCTGGCCCCGGCGTGAAGTGGCCTTTGCCATCCCCGAAAAAGATCTTGCTGGTCACCTGCCAGTGGCGCCCTTTGACCAACACGATGTCCGCATGCCCGTCTCCGTTGAGGTCGCCGATGCTGGCGTTGGAAGAGGTTTCCGAAACCGTTTCTAGGGGAACAATTTCGAACGAACGCAAGCCGCCGGGAAGGATCGATTTCCCGGGGAACTGGCCGTCGAAAGACGCCCGAGCAGGCGCATGAAATATAATGAGCCCGACTGCAATGGACGCCGCCAGGATAAATGAGCCATACGCATATAAAAGGGTGGGCCCTATTCCGCCGGTCGTCCTACATGCCATAACGGACCTCTCGCCTATCCTTTTGCCAAGTAGTTGGCGATCACGTTGGCGCAGGCCTCGACAAACTGTTGTTCCGATCTGGTGAAGGTAAGAGCAAAATAGCTATTGATATCGAGCTCGGCCGCAAGCCTCTTGTTCCTGTGAATGGGGACAACCATTTCAGACTTCACCATGGACGACCCCGCCAGATAGCGCGGATCTTTGGAGACATCTTGCACGACCACCACCCGACCAGTGGTGGCGGCCGCACCGCAGAGTCCGGTGCTGAGGGAAATGCGGGACTTGGGCGTAAAGCTTCCGGCGAAAGGTCCGACGATGAGGTAGCCGGGATCCGCGGGATCGACTAAATAAAAGCCTGTCCAGTTGTATCGCGTCATCTGTTCATGAAGACGCTTGGCCATCCGCTCCATGACGGACTCAACCGTAGCGGCGGTCTGGGCGTAGTTTTCAAGTTCACGGAGAAGCTCTTTGTGCGCTGGCGTCATTTTTTTGGCTTTGTGTTGACAGTCAGGAGGCTTTGGTGGTGCCGGGCATGGGCCTCTGTTCGGCCATCAGTTTACACGAACGGTCGGCGTCTCCGACGAGCGGCGGAAGCCGGCAGCTCCTGGGGCGGCGCGGCGTAAGGGAGGCATCGACGTTTTGCCAGAGTGTATGTAGAATTGCGGCGGCGAGGTGCGAAATGGAAGAGTTGAAACGATTGAATAGTGGCCCAAAGACCGGAGTTTCGCGGCGCGAATTTCTCGGGAAGACGGCAGCGGCGGCGGCTGGGTTTTCAATTGTGCCGCGGCACGTTTTAGGCGGAGCTGGGTTTGTGCCGCCGAGCGACAAGGTGAACATTGCGTTTATTGGAGTGGGGGCGCAGGGCTTGCGCGTGATGCTGCATTTTTTGAAAGAGCCGGACGTGCAGGGCGTGGCGGTGTGCGACGCCAACAAGAGCGCTGCGAATTATCCCCAGTGGGACACTCATGAGTTTTGTAATTCCGTGCGCAAGTTGCTCGGAACGGACAGCGGATGGGATTGGCTGAGCCCGGACGAGCCGATTCAGTTGTCGCATACCTTGCGCGTGACGAGCGGCGTGGCGGGTCGGGAGCCTTGCCAGAAAATTGTGAATGGTTATTACGGATCGCAGCAGCGCACGGGAACCTACAACGGTTGCGCGGATTATGCGGATTTCCGCGAATTGCTGGAGAAGCAGAAGGATGTGGACGCGGTGGTGGTGTGCACTACAGACAATTTGCACGCGGCAGTTTCGATAGCGGCGATGAAAAAGGGGAAACACGTTTTTTGTCAGAAACCGCTGACGCATACGATTTATGAGGCGCGGAGGATGGCGGAAGTGGCGCGCGAGACGGGAGTAGCGACGCAGATTGCGGTGGGAAACCAGGCCTCGGAGGCCACGCGGCTTTTGTGCGAATGGATTTGGGATGGAGCGATTGGGCCGGTGCGGGAGGTTCACAACTGGTCGAACCGGCCGTTCTGGCCACAAGGCATCGAGCGGCCGAAGGAGACGCAATCGGTTCCGGAGGGACTCGATTGGGATTTGTGGCTTGGTCCAGCGGAGAAGCGCCCGTACAACGGAGCGTATTTGCCGTTTGTGTGGCGCGGCTTTGCAGATTTTGGATGTGGCGCGCTGGGAGATATGGGTTCCTACAGCTACGACACAATTTTTCGTGTGCTGAAACTGGAGGCGCCGGAGAGTGTGGAGGCGAGCTCGAGCGACCGCTACGACGAGACATATCCGCTGGCGTCGATTATCCGGTACACCTTCGGAGCGCGAGGGAATATGCCGCCGGTGAAATTTAATTGGTACGACGGCGGGCTGAAGCCGCCGCGGCCGGATGAATTGGAAGAAGGACGAACGCTGACGCGTGAAGACGAAGAAGGCGAAGGGCTGCTGTTTGTGGGAGACCGCGGGAAAATCTTGTGCGGATTCAATGGATCGAATCCCAAGCTGATTCCGCAGAGCAAAATGGACAGCTACAAACAGCCGCCGAAAACGTTGCCGCGCTCGCCGGGGAATGAGCGCGAATGGCTTAATGCATGTAAGGGCGACAAGACGAAACCAGGCGCAAATTTCGAGTTTACAGGGATGGTGACCGAGACTCTGCTGCTCGGGAATGTTGCGACCATGACGGGGGAGCGGTTGCACTGGGATCGCGCCGGGATGAAAACCAGTTCCGACGCCGCACAGAAATTCGTGAAGCCCGAGCGGCGCAAGGGCTGGGAGCTGTAGGAGATCGCGATGGCTAGATCGCGTGAAGCCAGGCCTCCGGAGCGTCAGGCTTCGTGGAGATTCTGGACTGCGTCCGTGCGCGTCGCGCGATAGCGGAATACTCGCCGCTAGCGCGGCGACGGCGATTGCCGCCGCGGCGGCGACCAGCAGTGTTAGCGGGCTGTGCTCGGTTATCCCGAAGACCAAGCCGAGTGCGGCGAAGCAAGGTCTCTGGTCAGAAACGGTGGATGGGGCCGATCAGGTTCCAGTGGATGGAGTACCAGGTTAGGAAGACGCAGGCTAGCGCTACCAGGGAAAATTTCATGCGGGAAATGGTGCGGACGTCGGCGCGGGTCCAGATGCGGATTCCGGCCACCAGAGCGAAAATGCTGAAGAAAACGGCGAGCGCGGAAAACCACGTCATCAGCGAGAAATAGCGTTGGATTGCTGGGAAAGATGGCAACGCTTCGCTCTGAAGATTTGCAGCCAGGGCCGCGAGCCAGATGGCGACGATGATCCACAGGAAGGCGGCAACGCGTGGGCCGAGAGTGACCCACAGAGTGCCGGGTTGAGGCTTTAGCGGCGGACGATTGCGGAAGAACAGTCTTCGGGCAAGTCGGATTAGGCTGGCTACAACCACCGGGAGCAGGATCAGCAGGCTTACTGCCAGGGAAATTCCAACAAAAGATTTGTGTTCGTACCAGCGGACGCGTTGGAGCTGGACGCCCGGGAAATTGACGGCCAGGCGGACGATTTTCCCGGACGAATCGCGGATGGCGAAGAGGCGAGCTTGATCGTCGTCGACTTGCCAGAGATCCTTGCCGATGGGCTTCCATTTGCGCGTGTGGCCGCGCAGGTCTTTGGCGGTGTCGATGGTCAGCATGCCGTTTTTGTCGACGCTGAAGACGGATTGTCCGGCGGGATTTCCGATGGCCAGCTTGGTGCTGTCAGCGCGGCGCGTGGATTGGAAGTTGCCAGCGATGTCTTTGAGTTGATCGGCGGGGATGGATTGGAACGCGGGAGACGCGTAAGCGGGAAAGTAGCGATCCGCAAAGCCATCGAGGAGTTCGGCGCGGTTGCGCTGCGCGGAACCGGCGGAATTGTAGGAAACGAAGACCACTAATTTTTGCGTGGGCTCGAGCAGGAACATGCTGTGGAACGCAATCAAGTCACCGTCGTGACCGATGAAATGGAGGTTGTTGCGCCAGGTCTGGTAGAAGCCCATGCACTGCGGCGGAAGTGAATCCGAGGTGCCGAATTGGCGGGTCCACATGGCGTCGCGCGTTTCGGTTTTGAGAATGCGGTGGCCGTCGAGTTCGCCGCCGTTTAGAAGCGCTAGCGCGAATTTTTCCATGTCCCCGGCGGCGGCAGAGATGCCGCCTGCGGGAGCGGGATTGAAAATTTCAAAGCCGATGGCGGGTTTTTCGGTGGTGGAGCGGTAGCCGTCGGAAACCAGCGGAGCGAGTTCGGCGGTCATGGGTTCGTTGAAGCTGGAGTGTTTCATGCCCAGAGGCGCGAAGATATGTTCGGAAACGTATTGTTCGAAGGGCTCGGCACTAACGCGCTCGACGATATAGCCTGCCAGGCCAACGCCGTAATTCGAATAGGCGGGGATTTCGCCGGGAGGATACATGCGGCGCGGCTGGTTTTGGATCATGAAATCCCGGAGGGTATGCGCTTTTTTGGGGTCGACGAAAATAATGTCATGAACTACTTCTTCGAAGCCGCCAGTGTGGGTCATCAGGTTGCGGAGAGTGATAGGTTTGTTGAAGGCCGGGGCGATTTGAAAATCGAGGTATTTGTTTACGTCGGCGTCGATGTCGAGCTTGCCCTGTTCGGATAACTGCATGACCGAGACCCAGGTGAAAAGTTTCGAGATCGAGGCCAGGCGGAACATGCTGGTGTCTGGATCGACGGGCGACTTTTTCGTTACGTCGCAGTAACCGTAGCCTTTTTTCAGGAGTTCTTTGCCGTCTTTGATTACTAGGACAGTGGCGCCTGCTACGTCGCTGCGCTCCATTTGGAGCGGAACCAGGCCGTCGAAGAAAGCTTCGAGGTCGACTTTTTCGAGAGGATGCGTAGCAGCCGGGGGAGTGGCGGAGGATTGTTGTGATTCGAGCGGAGCGAGCGGAGAAGCAGATTTTTGTGGAGCGGAGACTTGCGGAGGGACGGCAAGAGCCGGGGACAAGAAGCACATCGCGGAAAGAAGGAAAAGAAAGCGCAGCCGGACCATGTCGCCTCCAAAGGATAGGAAATAAAGGACAGAGTGTCTCTGGAAACGGAGAGCCGGTGCAATAGAAATCTGAAAAATCCGCAGGGGCGTAGTAAGGACCGAGCTTAGAGCAAGAGCCTCGACTCGGTTTATTCGTGCCGAGAGGCTATTCGTAGCGCAGGGCGACGAGGGGATCGACGCGCGTGGCGCGGCGCGCCGGAATGTAGCTGGCCAACAGCCCTGCACCAACCAGGAGCAGGGTCACCCCGCCGAATGTCAGCGGATCGGTGGCAGTCACGCCAAACAGCAGCGACTCCACGCTGCGCATCAGGGCCAGCGAACCGGCAATTCCGATCGCCACCCCAATGAAGATCGTGCGCAATCCCTGGCCCAGGATCATTCTTAGAACGTCGCCGGAGCCGGCGCCAAGGGCGACGCGCACGCCAATTTCGCGCGTGCGGCGGCTGACCGAATAGGCCATCACGCCAAAGACCCCCGCCGTGGCCAGCAGCAGCGCAGTGATTCCGAAGAATCCGATAAGAATGACGTTGAATCTCCGCGAACCCAGCGAAGCGGAATACACTTCGGAAAACGTCCGGAACTTCGTCGGAATCTCCGGGTCGAGGTCCCGCAGGATTCCTCGCGCCGCCGAAGTGACGGACCCCGTGTCGGCATCGCTCAGCATTGTTAAGGTGATGGCCGGGCGCGGCCGCTGGAACAGATTCACATAAACGGTCGGACGCGGCGGCGCATCGAGGCCATATTCGTGAGTATCGCCCACGATCCCCACGATGGTCAGCAAACGCAAGTCGCCATCCATGTTTCCAAACTCAATGGTGTGCCCGAGGGCGTCCTGATTTGGCCAGCGGTCGCGTGCAAGCGAGTCGCTGATCACCGCCACGTGCGGAGAGTTCGCGCCGTCGCGCTCATCGAAGATTCGCCCGCGAATCAGCGGAATTCCGAGAACCTGGAAGTATCCGTTGGTGACGACCCCGAAATCCGCAATGCCCAGGCGTTCCTTTTGCTGGAACAGCGCACCAAAACCATCCATGGTCTTGGGCACCTCATTCTGCGTCATGAGCAGAAACATTCCGTTGGGAAGGCCGCCATCTTCCATCGGCAGGCCGCTGGTCGCGCCAACCTTGCGCACCCCCGGAATCTGTTTGAGCCGGTCAATCAGGTTTGAAAAGAAAATCCCTTGTCCGGCCTTCGCCTTCGCATCTTCCACCCACGGCAGCGATACGTCCATCGTGACAATTTTGTCCACGCGGAACCCGGGATTCACTTCAAGCACTTTCACGAGGCTGCGCCCGAGCAATCCCGCACCAATCACCAGAACCAAGGTGATCGCGATCTGCGCCGCCACGATTACCTGTCCCATGCGCTGGCGTCCTTGCGAGCCCGCCTGTCCACGCCCGCCTTCCGCGAGGCCCTCGCGCGGGTCTCCGGAAGTCGCGCGTACTGCGGTGAACGCTCCGAGGCCGACGGCGACCGCCGTGGAAAGCAGGAACGCGAACACAAGTACCGGAATACTGATCGAGACACTTTCCAGCCGCGGCAGATTTCCCGGCGCCAGCGCAACCAGTCCCGCCACTCCCCCGAGCGCACCCAATACGCCAAGGCCGCCGGCGGCCAGCGAAAGCAGGAACGCTTCGGTAAGGAATTGACGGATCAGCCGTCCGCGCGCGGCGCCGAGCGCACTGCGAATGGCCAGCTCGCGCTCTCTCACCGACGCTTGTGCCAGCAGCAAATTCGCCACGTTCGCGCATGCAACCAGCAGCAAAAATCCCACGGCGCCGAGCAACACCAGCAGTGGGGAGCGAGCCTCGCTCGTAATCGAGTCCGCAAGCGGGAGGACAAGGCCATCCTTAAGGAGATAATCGCCTTGCTCGCTCGAGGTTTCGTGAATGCGCCGGGCTATCGCACGGATGTCTTGATTGGCCTGTTCGACGGTCACACCGTCGCGGAGGCGACCGACCGCATTATAGTTATGCGACGTCCTACTTTGATTTTCGCCGCCCAAATCGGTCGGCAGCCATAAATCCACGTCTGCCGGGAAACGAAATTCGGCCGGGAGGACGCCGATAACGGAGTAGATCGCGCCATCAATCTTCAGGTGCGACTGCGAGAGGTCCTCGAACGATCCAAGATGCTGCCTCCAGTATCCATAACTGGCAAGAACGGTGGGACCGGCCCCTTTTTTCGCGTCGCCGGCACTGAAATCCCGCCCGAGAATCGGCTGAATACCGAAGACTTTGAGAAAGCCGGGCGAGACAGCGGCAACCGTCGTGCGCGTCGGCTGCGAAGCTCCCGAAACGGACGCGACGCCGTCTGCGTACTTCGCAATCGCTTGGAAGCTGTGGCTTTGATCGCGAAAGTCGTCGAAGTTCGGGTCCGCAAGGCGATTTGGCCTGCCCTTCGAGCTGACCTCGAAGACGGCCATAATGCGGCCGGAATCGGTGTACGGGAGCGGGCGCAGCAACACGCCGTACACGACGCTGAAGATTGCCGTGG
>Ga0209006_10002881_pt1 | contig 15657 bp, 13 predicted proteins | sample JacPin_JW_Ref_O2_FD_188567 | JGI IMG/M metagenome (GOLD analysis project Ga0209006, IMG submission 188567) | Forest soil microbial communities from Algoma, Ontario, Canada - Jack Pine, Ontario site 1_JW_Ref_O2 (SPAdes) (version 2) | ecosystem: Environmental > Terrestrial > Soil > Boreal... | reverse complement strand
GCGCCAGCCTGTACTACGACTCTCACGACGGAAATATCTACGATACCGTCAACAAATTCGACTATGGCGCGGCCATCGACCGCGGCGCCCGCATCACCGTGTTAGCCACGCCGAACGACTCCAACAAGATCCACCTATGGCTCTCCGCGGACGACTTCGATACGAGTTCGCAGAAACTCATGTACGAGCCACCCAACGCGTATACCTATTCACGCACGGTGGAGGATTTCTTCGTCCCGTCCTTCGTTCGGCACATCGGCTCCGTCGCGCTCCAGTTGGACCACCAGATGGAAGCGAATCTCGCGCTGACTTCGTTGACTTCCTACTTCACGTCCTACAATCGCGGAGACACGGATTTCTTCAAGCAACCCGTCCCGATCGACTTGTTGCAGCAGAATGTCGACAACCGGGTCTACAGCGAGGAGCTTCGACTCGCTTCGACCGGCGGTTCGGACGTGGACTGGCTCGTCGGTGCGTTCTTCCAGGGACACAAGAGTGCGACGTTGGCCGTCGACAACAACTACAACGCCGATCCGAACAACCCGATGCTCATCGCGCCCGGCCCCGGTGGACTCCCCTTGGACTATGATCGCAACGAAAAGATGCAGCGGGAATACGCCCTGTTCGGCGATGTCACGCTGCATCAGGGTAACTGGCAGTACGAACTGGGCCTGCGAGGGGAGTACTACACGAGTTCGCTGTCGGCCGTGAACACGAACAACGTTGCCAACGGCGACTATACGACTCCCGTCCTTCCCATTGCGCCCGAATCGCTCTCCGGGCACGAGTTCTCGCCGCGTGTTTCGGCGCAGTACAAGTTCAGCCCGACTTCCAACGTCTATGGCGCAATTTCGCGGGGCTTCACGCCCGGTGACTTGGTCGAGGAGAATTTCATAATCCATCCGTTCCGTCCGGAGATAGCTACCCAGTACGAAGTGGGTTACAAGTCCTTGCTGGGGCACCTCGTGCAATTCGATGCCGCCCTTTTCTATACCTACTACAAGGACAGGTTGTATCTCTACCAGCGGCTCGCGAACGGGCCAATTCAGGATTTGACGGCCAACATTGGCCCCTCGACGAACGTCGGGGCGGAGTTCGACCTTGCCGCGCCGCTGCCCGCGGGGTTCAGGGTGAGCGTCGGAGCGGGCGTGCTGCGTGCGCGGTGGGGCCAAACGAATGGCTTCACGAATCCAGGCAATGGGAATATTGCGCCGGGCACGCCGCAGCAGCTCGACGGCCTCAACGTGCCGTTTGCCCCGGCCTATACCGCGAATACCACGCTCGACTGGAAGCACGATTTCGCCGGCTACGTGGTGGGGGCCCGCACGGAGGCTTCGTTCATCGGCCGGTCCTACTGGGATCCCCAGAACTCGGCCTTTCAGGCGGCTTACCATCTGTTGAACGCGTCCGCGTGGGTCGAGAACGGGCGATGGAGGCTGACGGTCGCCGGGACCAACCTGACGGACACCAACTACAACACCGTGTACTGGCCGGTGCCCGACGTCAACCCGTTCCACAACATCGCGCGCATCAATCGGCCGAGATGGTTTACCGTGAGCGCCTCGGTGCGCTTCTAGCTTCGAACCACCAGAGGGTATGGCCTTGTCAAAGGTAGAGACGGCGGCCGGCTCACGGCCGCAAGCAAACGACGAGATCGATGCAGCAACAAGGCTGGCCCTGTATCGCAGCCAGTTTGAAATTCGTACGGTAGAGAAACGCGCCTACGATTTGTTTCTCCAGAATCTGATCAAGGGCACCAGTCATTTGGCGATCGGGCAAGAGGCGATCGCCGCCGGGTTCGGTACGTCAATGAAACACGGCGACTGGAGCTTCTGCACGTATCGGGGCCATGCTCATACGCTGGCGCGCGGCTCCTCGATGACCGGCGTCCTGGGTGAGTTGATGGGCCGTGAATGCGGACTGATGGGCGGCAAGGGCGGCTCCATGCACCTGACCGATGTTGAAAAGGGCGTGATGGGATCCTATGCCATTATCGGCGCCCATCTTCCGATCGCCATGGGCGCCGCTTGGTCCGCGCAATATCGGGGCACCGACCAGGTCGCGGTGTGCTTTTTCGGCGACGGCACGACCAATATCGGCGCATTCCATGAAGCACTCTCGATGGCTGCGATCTGGAAACTCCCGGTCGTCTTCGTGTGTGAGAACAATCTCTATATGGAGTACACCCCGATCTCCGCGGTGACTCCGGTCAAGAATCCGGCCGCCGATCGCGCCTCCGCCTACGGGCTCGAGAGGATTCTCATCGACGGCAACGATGCCGACGTGGTCTATCGCACCGCGCAGTCCGCCATCGCACGGGCCCGCGCCGGCGAAGGACCGTCGCTGATTGAAGCGTTGACCTATCGCCACCACGGTCATTCACGCGCCGACCCGGGCAAATATCGGCCCGCGGAGGAAGTCGAGGTATGGATGAAACGCGACCCAATTCCGCTTTATCGTCAACGCTTGATCGATTTTGGAGTGCCCGAATCGGCGATCCTGGCGATGGAAGATGAAATCAGACAGGCGGTCGATCAAGCCACCGAAGCGGCTAAGGCATCGCGCCCGCCCGCCGACGAGTTGATTTACAAAGACGTGTGGGCGGATGGAGGCTGGGCATGGCGGAACTAACCTATCGCGACGCGGTCGCGGCGGGTATCGCGCAGGAAATGGAACGCGACCAGTCGGTCGTATTCCTGGGTGAGGATATCGCGGCTGCGGGCGGCGTCTTCAAGGCCACCGTCGGTCTGCTCGAGAAATTCGGGCCACGGCGGGTACGCGATACGCCGATCGCCGAGCAGGCCATCTTGGGCGCCGCCATGGGCGCGGCGATGACCGGCCTCAAGCCGATCGCCGAAATCATGTTCTCGGATTTTCTGGCGGTGTGCTGGGATCTCGTCGCCAACGAGATTGCCAAGACGCGCTACATGACCAACGGCCAGATCTCGCTGCCGTTGGTGATTCGCACCGGCAATGGCGGCGGCTCGCGCTTCGGCGCGCAGCATTCGCAAAGCGTGGAGAATTGGGCGATGGCCATACCGGGCCTGAAAGTGGTGGCGCCGTCGACGCCGGCCGATGCCAAAGGCTTGCTCGCGGCTGCGATACGCGACCCTGACCCCGTCATTTTCTTCGAGCACAAAGCGCTTTACTCCACCAAGGGCGAGGTCCCGGACGGTGAACATGTCGACACGCTCGGGACTGCCGCGATACGCCGACAAGGCTCCGACCTTACCATCGCGGCGCTTGGATTGATGGTGCCGCGCGCGCTGGAAGCCGCCGAAAAGCTCCAAGCCGAGCATGGTATTTCCGCGACGGTAATCGACGTGCGTTCACTGGTGCCCCTCGACCTGCAGACGATTTTCTCCGCAGTCTCGAAGACCGGGCGCTTCTACACGGTCGAGGAGAATCCACGTCTGTGCGGCTGGGGTGCCGAGATCTCGAGCCTGGTCGCGGAGGAACTGTTCTGGGATCTGGACGCGCCGATTACGCGCATCACCACGCCCCATGTGCCGCTGCCCGCAGCCGACCGACTCGAGGACCTGACGATCCCGAGTGCGGCGCGCATCGTTGCGACAATTCTCAGGACCATGGACTAGAGAGCGGACTCGAAACATGAAGGGACCGATCATTTCCGTGCGCACCGGGCTTTATATCGACGGCGCGTGGCGCACCGCGTCGGACGGCGCCGAAATCGAAGTGCTCGATCCGGCGAGCGAAGAGGTCATCACCAGGGTGGCGTCGGCAAGCATCGAAGATGGCTTGGCGGCCGTCGAAGCCGCCCACCAAGCACTGCCCACTTGGGCCGCTACCGCGCCGCGGCGGCGCGCCGAGATCTTGCGCAAGGCCTTCGATCTGATGACCGACCGCGCCGAGGATTTTGCGAAGCTCATGTCGCAGGAGAACGGCAAGGCCTTGAAGGACGCGCGCAGCGAAGCGGTCTATGCGGCCGAATTCTTCCGCTGGTATTCGGAAGAGGCGGTGCGCAATATCTCTGAAATCTCGACCAACCCGGGTGGCACCAACCGAATTTTGGTGTTGCAGCAGCCGGTGGGCGTTTCGATCTTGGTGACCCCCTGGAATTTTCCGGCTGCGATGGCGACCCGCAAGATCGGTCCTGCGCTGGCAGCGGGCTGCACGGTGATCCTCAAGCCGGCTTCCGAGACGCCGCTCACTGCGCTCGCCATTGCGATGTTGTTGGAAGAGGCGGGCGTGCCCAAAGGCGTGGTCAATGTCATACCGTCGCATCGCTCGTCCAAGGTGGTGGGAGCCATCATCAACGATCCGCGCGTGCGCAAGCTGTCGTTCACGGGCTCGACCCACGTGGGCAGCGTGCTGCTGCGCGAAGCCGCGGGCACCATCGTGAATTGCTCGATGGAATTGGGGGGCAATGCGCCATTCATCGTGTTCGACGACGCTGATGTGGACGAGGCCGTGAAGGGCGCGATGATCGCCAAAATGCGCAACGGCGGCGAAGCCTGCACGGCGGCCAACCGGTTCTACGTGCAGGACGGCATCGCGGACGCGTTCACCCGACAGTTTGCGGCCGCCATGCAGGCGATGCGGGTGGGTCCGGGACTCGAGGACGGCGTCGATCTCGGCCCGCTGGTCAACAAGAGCGCGCAGAACGCGATGATCGCCTTCGTCGATGATGCCGCCAAGAAGGGCGCCAAGATCGTGACCGGCGGCCACCGACCGCTTCGCAGGGGCTTTTTTTTCCAGCCGACACTTCTGGCCGACGTGCCGGATCATGCGAACGTCTTGAACGAGGAGATATTCGGGCCGATCGCCCCGATCCAGCGCTTCTCGACCACCGATGAGGCGGTCGCCAAGGCGAATGGCACGCCTTACGGTCTGATCTCGTACATTTTTACGCGCGATCTGGCCAAGGGACTCGCGGTCGCGGAGCAGATCGAATCAGGCATGGTAGGACTCAACCGCGGCGTCGTTTCCGATCCGGCAGCACCATTCGGCGGGGTCAAGCAATCGGGCATCGGCCGCGAAGGCGCCCATGAAGGCATGCTCGAATTTCTCGAGAAAAAATACATCGCGGTCGATTGGTAAGGGAACCCCGTTATGGACGTCATCATGCCGCAGTTGGGCGAGACCGTGGAAGAAGGGACGGTGGCGGTTTGGCATAAAAAGGAAGGCGACAAGGTAGCGATCGACGAACTGTTGGTCGAGATCGAGACCGACAAAGTGGCCACCGAGGTGCCGTCGCTGGTCGCCGGAACGCTGTCCAAGATTCTTGTCGGCGCGGGTAAGACGGTCAAGGTCGGCACGCCGCTGGCGATCATCGATACGGGAGATACCGCCGGTGCCGCGTCGCCCAAGGCCGCCGGCGTGCCGGCCCTGCCCACCAATCGTGATGGCCATGGCACGCCGCTATCCCCCGTGGTCCGCAAACTCCTCGCCGAACATGGCGTCGATATTGCCCGGATCCGGGGCACGGGGCGCGATGGCCGCGTCAAGCGGGACGACGTGCTGTCTCACTTGGAAAAGCATCAAGCCGCGCCTGCGGCGACGCGCGGTGTCGCCGAGACCGTGCGGTTCAGCCCGCTGCGCAAACGGATCGCCGAACACATGGTGCGTTCCAAAGCGACCAGCGCTCATGTGCTGCAGGCCGTCGAGGTCGATTTTTCGGGCGTCGAGGCGGCGCGCGCCGCGCTCAAGAAGGCGTGGAAGGAGCGCGAGGGGACGTCGCTCACGTATCTTCCTTTCGTCGCCCGCGCGGTTGCCTTGGCGCTGCCGGACTTTCCGCATTTGAATGCGCATGTGGCGGGCGACTCCCTCACCATTTACAAGACGATCAATCTTTCTCTGGCCGTCGATCTGGATCGCGGCGGGTTGGTCGCGCCGGTGATCAAGAACGTTGGCGCCCTGCGCGTGCCCGATTTGGCGCGCGCCATCGCCAGGATCGCCGAGCGGGCCCGCGCCTTTGACCTTAAGCCCGACGATATGACCGAGGGCACCTATTCGCTGACGAACAATGGCAGCTTCGGCACTTTCATCACGGCACCGGTCATCAATCAGCCCCAGGTGGCGATTTTATCGATCGACGGCGTCCAGCGCCGGCCCTGGGTGGTCAACGACGACGAAGGCGAGCGGATCGACATTCGGCCGGTCGGCATGCTCGCGCATAGTTTCGACCACCGAGCGGTGGACGGCGCCTACTCCGGCGGCTATTTACGGCGGCTCAAGCAGATCGTTGAATCGCGCGAATGGATGGGTGAGTTCTTGAGCTAGCGATGGGCGAACTCGCAACGAGCCTCCTTGCGGGCTCCTCGGTTGCTATTCCGGAATGCCCGCGGTCGAACCTCGAACCACGAGTACCGGCTCGAGGTGCATGGAGGGTACGATCACCGTCGGGTCGCGCATCATTCGCAGCAACAGCAGGCTGCTCTGCACTCCGATTTGATCGTGCGGAATTCGCACCGTCGTCAGCGGTGGGTTGAAGCGATCGGCAAACGGCATGTCGTTATAGCCGGTGATCGAAATGTCCCTCGGACACGCGAGTCCTGCCTCGGTGAGAGCGTCGTAACATCCGAGTGCCAACATATCGTTGGCGGCCACGATCGCCGTGAAGGAGCGATTCGCAGTCGCGAGAAGCTCGCGGGCCGCGGCGGCGCCGGCCTGGACGGTGAACGATGTGCAATCGGCGATCAGCTTCTCCCGCACGCTCAACCGATAAGCCTTGAGTGCCGCGATGAATCCCGCGCGCCGCCCCGTCCCCGTCGATGTATTGAGCGGGCCGCCAACGAAGGCCAATTTGCGGTGGCCAAGCTGCAGAAGGTGATCGACGGCGAGGCGAATGCCGTAGGCGTCATTCGTGACGACACTGGTCACGCTTTCGTCGAGTACCGTGCGGTTGACGAGCACAAAGGGTGTGTTCTGCTCCCGGAACCTTGCGACGATATCGTCATGGAGCGACGCGGTAGCGAGGATGAGTCCATCCACCTGTCGCGCCCGCAGCGAGTCGAGAATGGCACTTTCCGTTTCCCTGCTATTGTCCGAGTCCGCCAGCATCGTCACGTAGCCCTCTTTCCCGAGAGTGCGTTCGACGGCTCGCACGATCGGAGGAAATAGGGGATTCGTGAGGTCAGGAACGATGACGCCAACCGTGAACGAGCGGCGCGTCTTCAGTCCAAAGGCGAGCGGATTACGCGTGTAGCTGAGATTGCTGGCTATCCGGAGGATGCGTGCCGCCACTTCCTGCGACACCATGGTGCGAGTTTGCGGATTGAGCGCGCGTGATACCGTCGAGACGTGCACTCCCGCCTTTTGTGCGATCTGCTTGATTCCCGAGGGCGGCTTGCTCATGGCGTCGAAGAGTAGGTGATGGCGTGCGGCACCGCAAGCAACCACGCATGTCCGCCGGCATCGGGAAAATTTGTCCGGTACATCGAGGCGTTTTCCTCATGTTTGTAACAAACGTTTGCAGGCCGACGAGCTACCCCTCGGCTTCCGCGTCAATGGCCGAAGCCTCTCTGGCGGGCATGGGTGCGCTCGGGACGAAGGAGACTTCGGCGTCAGGGCCCCGGTCGAGGCGCCGCTTGAGTTCCGCGACATCCAAGTCCTTTTCCCAGGCGGCGATGGCTATGGCCGCAATGCCGTTGCCGATGTAGTTGACGAGGCCCCGACCGCGCTGCATGAACGGATCGATGCCGAGCAATAGGGCAAGGCCGGCCATGGGGATGTCCGGAATAGCCGACAGAGTACCTGCGAGCACGACGAAGCCTGCACCGGTAAATCCGGTTGCTCCCTTCGACATCAGCATCGCAATCAGCAGAATCACGATCTGTCGATCGAGCGGCAGCGCGGTGTTCGTAGCCTGGGCGATAAACACCACGCACAGAGTGAAATAGATGCTGCTGCCGGCGAGATTGAAGGAATAGCCCGTGGGCACAACCAGCCCAACCACCGACTTCGGGACTCCCATGCGCTCGAGCTTTTCCATCAATCGCGGCAACAGCGCTTCGGAGTTGGCGATGCTGAGGAGGATCAGCATCTCGTCGAGGATGTAGCGGCAAAATTTGAAGACGCTGAAGCCGACGTGCCGGGCGATCGGCACCAATATGATGAGCACAAATGCCAGGCAGGCACCGTAGAACACGAGAATGAGTTTCAACAAGGGCAACAGCGAATGAAGGCCGAATCGCCCGACCGTGAACGCCATTGCGCCGAAGGCCCCGATCGGCGACAGCGTTATGATCATCTCGACAATCGAGAACACCACCCTCGTGAGCTGGTCCACCAGATTTTTTACCAAACTTGCCCGTTCGCCCAGGTAAATCAGGGCCAATCCGAACAGCGCGGCAATGAGGACAACCTGCAGGATGGCGCCCTTTGCAAACGCGTCGATCAGGGTGACCGGGATGATGTTCATCAGGAACGCCACGACGCCCTGTTCTTTAGCGGCAGTGACGTAGCCGGCGATACTGGATGTGTCGATGGAGCGCGGATCGATATTGAGTCCGACGCCGGTCGGTATCAGGTTGGCCGCGATCAGACCGAGCAGCAGGGCCAGCGCGGAGACCACGTAGAAGTACACCATGGTTTTGACGCTGAGGCGTGCGACCCGGCCGGCGCTCCCCATGCCCGAGATTCCCGACACGATGATGCAGAACACGATCGGGGCGATCATCATACCGATCAGCTTGATAAAACCATCGCCCAATGGCTTCATCTTCACCGCGGTATCCGGCCACACGGCGCCGACAAAGATCGCGGCGATGATGGCCATGATCACTTGATTGTGGAGTTTCGCGTAAAACGGCTTGGGCTTGAATCTCGGCTCCTGCATTCAACCTCCGGCGGATAGCGAGCTTCCAACTGCCAAGCCCAAGTCGGTTATAGACCATAGTGCAATCGTTTGCAACGCCGAGATACCAGCAGCTCGGTCAAAAGTCCAACGCCTCTACTATTGTATTTGGGCGTGCGAGTCGGTATAAATATGCAAACGTTTGCATCTCAGGGGGAGGAAATTCAAGATGACGAAGGCGAACCTCAAGGATTATCGGTTGGGCTGGGTGGGAACCGGTCGCATGGGGTACGCCATGGCCTCGAGGCTGCTGAAGAGCGGTTGCAACGTCGCCGTCTACAATCGCACCAGATCCAAGGCGCAGCCCTTGGCGCAAATTGGCGCCACGATTACCGATTCGGCTGCCGACCTGGCCGATCGAGATATCGTGTTCACCATGGTGTCGGGCCCCGACGATCTGATCGAGGTGGTCACCGGCGGCACGGGCATCTTGTCTCGACCCAATCAAGTGCCCAAGCTCTTGGTCGATTGCTCGAGTGTTTCGACCGAGGCCTCGGCCACGGTCCGCGAACGGGCCGCCGCTCGCGGCGTCGCGATGCTGGCGGCGCCGGTATCCGGCAACGCCAAGGTGGTCAAGGCTGGTCTGCTGTCGGTCGTAGCCTCGGGCCCCGAGGCGCAATTCAAAATCGCCGAGCCCTACCTCGCCCTGCTCGGCCGGGGCGTTTCCTATGTTGGCGAGGGTGAATTGGCGCGCATGGTCAAGATCTGCCACAACATCCTGTTGGGTGTGGTGACGCAATCACTGGCCGAGATCACTGTCTTGGCGGAAAAGGGCGGCGTACCTCGCCATGCCTTTCTCGACTTCATCAACAAGAGCGTAATGGGTTCGCTGTTCACGAAATATAAGTCACCCGCCTTCGTCAATCTCGATTGGACGCCCACCTTCACGCCGTATTTGCTGCGCAAGGATCTCGACCTCGGCCTGGAGGCCGGCCGCAATCTGGGCGTGCCCCAACCTTTGACCGCCCTCACCCGCGAGATCGTGCAGAGCATGATCGGCAATGGCTACAAGGACAGCGATTTCGGCGCGTTGCTGGAGCTCGAGGCGAAGGCCGCGGGACTCGAACTGAAGTCCGAAAACAAGATGATCGATGACGGCCTGGGCGCCAAGACCTAGCGCGCCCTAGCCTACTCGGGCGTTCGGGCCGAGGCCGCTCACGCCTGCAGGACCTTGCGCAGAGCCGCCAGACCAAGCTTCATTTCCGAAAGGTCTGCCGCCCCATACCCAAAAATCAGCCCGGTTCTTGTCTGGGGTCCAAGGAAGTATCTGCTGAATGTGTGCATCTTCACGTTGTGCCGCAGTAAAGCCTCTGTCACCTCGTCGAGGTCCAAGGAGGTGCGCGCCACGGCCGCAACATGCATGCCGTAGCACGACGGGATAGCATGCAACCATTTTCCAAGTTCCGCGCAGAGGAAATTGAGCAGAAGCTCGCGACGTTCCTTGTAAATCTGGCGCATCCTGCGGACATGACGCGCCAAATGCCCCCCCGTGATGAATTCGGCCACCCCGCCTTGGACGGGCGTTGAGCAATGCCAGTCGAGGCAATTCTTCGCCGCCACGAGAGTTTGCATTGCCCAGTCCGGAACCACGATGAACCCGATCCGCAATGCCGACAGCATGCACTTCGAGAACGTGCCGACATAAAATACGATATCCGCGTCGGTAGTCGTCCGGAGCGCCTCCAAGGGGCTGGCGTCATAACGAAATTCTCCGTCGTAGTCGTCTTCGATGATGACAGCCTCGCGGTTTCGCGCGAACTCGATGAGTTCTTTCCGGCGGCGCGCCGACATGGTCATGCCGAGGGGGAACTGATGGGATGGACAGACGCAGATCACACCAACGTCGTGCGGAAGCGCATCGACGATCAGTCCTTCCTCGTCGACCCCAACGGGCACGAGGTTTGCGCCCGCCGCGGCGAAAGCCACTCGCATGGGGGGATAGCCGGGGTCCTCGATGGCGACGACGGTTTCGCCGCGCTTGACGAGCGCTCTGGCCAACAGATCAAACGCCTGCTGCGCCCCTGACGTGACGAGCACGTCGTCCGATCGGCAGACCACCGCTCGCGTCAATCCAATGTGCTTGGTGATCGCTTCGCGAAGGTAGAAATTGCCTTGGTTTCCTTGAGGACTCTTGTAGCTTGCAGGTTTTCGCTCCAACCCCCGAAGTTGCCGGGCGCTGACGCGACGGAATACATCGAACGGAAAGAGCTGCGGGTCGACCAAGGCCGGGCGAAAATCCACGTGGCGGGTACGGCGCGCGGATGGACTGCGTTCGGGCCCGTCTCGCCAAAATCCGATCGCGGCGGTGACGCTGGGATCCAGCCAAAACGGGTTGAGACGGCGACCCGGAAATGTCTCGCCCTGCGGTCCCAGGCGCAAGGCCGGTGCCGGGGCTCGCTTGGCGACAAAGGTTCCGGAGCCCGGGCGAGCGAAGGCGAATCCTTCATTGACCAGCCTGTCGTAGACCTCGGCCGCCGTGTTTCGCGATACGCCGAAGTACGCTTCCGACTTGCGCGCGGCCGGCAATTTGGCGCCCGCCAGTAGACGTCCCTCGAGAATTGCCACTTTCAATTCGCGGTACAGGGTTCGTGCGGACTCCCGCGAGCCCTTGGCTGCCAGGTTGAGTTCGACTTCGAATAACGGATTCGGCGCTCCCGTTGGCGATAATCGAGAGCGGCCCAACTAATTGTCCTTCACGAACCTGTCACAACAAATGCCGATACACGATGAATCCGGATTTCTCCGCAACTTTGTCATATAACGCCATTGCGGCAGAGTTTGTCACGTGGGTCATCCAATAGACACGGCTCGAGCCCGCCGCGGCAGCTCGTTCGTAAACGGCGCCAATGAGCGCCCTACCTACCCCGTGCCCGCGCGCGGATTCCGCGGTAAACAAATCCTGTAGGTAACACAGCGGACCAATGTGAGTAGTGCTCCGATGGAACAGAAAGTGCGCCAGCCCCAACAATGTGCCGCCGCGTTCCGCAACCACCGCGTGCACCGGCTCGTAGGAATCGAAGAAACGCGACCACGTCATCTGAACAATCTCAGTGGGCAGTTTGGTGCTCCCTTCGCGCCCATAGAAGGCATTGTACCCCTCCCAAAGCACCTGCCACGCCGGGAAGTCTTCCCGACGCACCGCACGAATCACAATCTCTGTTGACACGCCGCCCGCCCCTCCCGTAATTCTGTCAATTGTACCGAGGCAGCTCGTCAACGGGCTGAACCAGGTTAGGGCGATGCGTTGCGGCTGATGCATTGCAGCAACGCCGCGCTCCCTGGGAACCTTTGCGCCGGCAGCAATACTAACCCGTATGCAAATCACCTCCATTCTTGGGCGTTGCACACTTTGGGCGGCAATCGTTGCCGGCGGCCCGGGGATCGCTACGGTCGCTCGCGCCGGTGAGGAGCCGCAGATCGGCCAGCCGGCGCCCGACTTCACGGCAACGGACAGCAAAGGAGTGACCCGGCATTTGAGCGAGTTCCGTGGCAAACCGGTTGTCCTCGAATGGACCAACGCGGACTGCCCCTACACCCGCAAGCACTACACGAGCGGCAACATGCAAAGCGTGCAGACTTTGGCGCAGAGGAACGGCGTGGTTTGGCTCAGTATCATTTCCTCGGCTCCCGGCAAGCAGGGCTACGTCGATGGCCCGGCCGCGGACGCCCTGACGCAATCGCGCGCGGCAGCGCCTACGGCCGTGCTGCTCGATCCAACGGGGACGGTGGGACGCCTGTATCACGCGCGCACCACGCCGCACATGTTCGTCGTCGATGAGACCGGCAGTCTGCGCTACATGGGCGGCATCGACAGCATTGCCACGGCGGACGCGAACGATATCCCGAAAGCGGAGCCGTACTTGAAGGAAGCCCTGTTGGCTGTTTCCGAGCACCAGCCGGTGGCGCACCCCGTGACCAAGCCCTACGGGTGCAGCGTCAAGTACTGAACTGCCCGGGTCGGCTTCCCCGCGCGCACTGCTCAACGGTCTCGTCAAATCAAGATGCCCGCCGGGCAACGCCCATTTACGGGCGCGCTTCGAGCACCAGATTGAAGGGGGTCTCGGTTGCGCGCCTAAATCGCCCGAAGCCGCCGCCGGTCACAACGACTTCACGTAATCGACGCTCTCCCGCCTGTGCGCCAAGTGCGGGGCCATTGCGCGCAAGCGATACCGGCACGCAGATCTGCGACGATGCGCCATACATCACTCGACCCACCGGATTCAGATTGTCCTGAACATTGTCGTTCGCGAACGGCTCGACGATCATCACCGTCCCGTCGTCCTTCACCGCGTGTCGCGCGTGGCGCGACACTCCAACGGGATCTCCCATGTCGTGAAGGCAATCAAAAAATGCGATGAGATCAAATGACTCGCCGCGGTAACTCACCGCATCCGCCACTTCAAACTGCACGTTCGTTACGCCCGCCGCGGCGGCCCTTTCGCGCGCCGTTCGAATGGAATCGGCATGATAATCGTATCCGATAACTATCGAGTTTGGATACGTTTTGGCCATCAGAACCGCGCTGGCTCCATGACCGCAGCCGACATCGGCCACCGTTGCTCCAACCTTGAGTTTTTCAACGACGCCGTCCAGAGCCGGAAGCCACGACGTGATGAGATTGGCGTTATAGCCGGCACGAAAAAACCGCTCTGTTCCATGAAAGAGACAAGGATGGTGCTCACCCCATTCCATGCCCTTGCCGGTCCGGAAATTTTCGAGAGTACGATCCAACGCGTGAAAAGTGGCCTCGACAATGTTGTACGCGCCCGGCATATCGACGGGCCCGTTCGGGTCCGCGAGGCAGAGGGCCTGTTCCGGACTCAGCGACCATTCATTCTTTTCCGGGTGAAACTGCACATACCCGCCGGCGCCCTGATTACCCAGCCATTCGCGAACGTAGCGCTCGTTCGTGCCCGTTCTCTGGGCCAGGTTCGAAGAAGTAACGGGACCCTTGGCAAGCTCCTTGTACAAGCCGAGACGATCTCCCACCAGCATCAATGCGGCGCTCATCGCCGCGCCTAGATCACCCACTGCCTTGCCTAAAAACTCATTGAGTTTCGTTTCGTTGATAGCCATGTCGGACACCTCCCCGGTATGTGGTGTTAAATTCAACGATCTCGCGCCGTTGAGCTTTTGTCGCGAGCATACCCCTGCAAAATCTCAGATTTCAACTTGTTGCGGTGGAGCTTGCGTGCATCGCACCAACGGCGTTGATGCGAATACTCGCGGCGACGGAGCTATCTCAGCTTTTCAAGCAGTGATTTCAATTCGGCTTGTTGTGTTGCGGTGAGGCGGCCCAACCGCCGGCCGAACGCCTCCGAGAGCAAGGCGAGGCCGCGCGCCATGATCTTTCGGCCTTCCGGCGTCAGCGAGAGCTTGTGGCGGCGGAGGTCGGCACTATCGATCTCGCGCTTTACGAGTTGAGCCGCCTCGAGCCGCTTCACGTACACGGTCACGCTCGGTTTCGGAATCAACAAAACCTTGGCGAGTGCGGCTGGGTGGGGATGCGCGTCGAGCTCCGCCAGGAGAAACAGTTCTTTGACCTCGATCCCGATCCCGTGCAGGGCGGGCGCCACCTCTCCGATCACCGACGCGACGAGCCGGTAATTGAGCGTCCACACCTTGGTGATGTCGATTTTCGCCATGCAGCTTGACACCCAATTGGTTTAATATTAAATATGTTGTAAGTGGAACTAATTGCACCCTGAATCAACTATATCATGGAGAAACTCCTATGGCTCTCGATCATTACGTGACGCTCGGCCGCTCGGGCCTGCGTGTCAGTCCGTTGTGTCTTGGCGCGATGACGTTCGGCGAAGACCTCGGCTGGGGCTCCTCCGTCGAGGAATCGCAGCAAATCATGGATCGCTTCATCGCGGCTGGCGGCAACTTCATCGACACCGCGAACTTCTACACGAAGAGCCACTCGGAGAAGATCATCGGCGACCACATCGGCCGTGATCCGTCGAAACGCGACCGCCTGGTGATAGCGACAAAGTTCAGCGGAAATCTCTACCCGGGCGATCCGAACGGGGGCGGCTCCGGCCGCAAGTCGGTAATTAACGCATGCGAACACTCGCTGCGCCGCCTGCAGACCGACTACATCGACCTATACTGGCTGCACAACTGGGACGTCCACACGCCGATCGACGAAACGATGGCCGCGCTGGAGGACCTTGTGCGTTCGGGCAAGGTCCGCTATGTCGGCGTTTCGGATACGCCGGCTTGGAAGGTCGCGCAGGCGAACGTGATGGCGCAATTCCGCGGCTGGCCGCCCTTCATCGGACTCCAGATCGAGTACTCCTTGCTTGAGCGCTCGGTTGAGCAGGAACTCGTGCCGATGGCTCAGGAACTAGGGCTCGGCATCACTCCGTGGTCGCCGCTTAAAAGCGGCGTGCTGTCGGGCAAGCACACGCGCTCGTCGGCGGGCCGAGTCAAGATCGACCGCTCGGCGTTCGTGGCGAACTTTCTCAAGGAGACGACGTACACGCTCATCGACGAGCTGGAAATCATCGCGAAGGCGCACGACAGCACGGTGGCGCGGGTCGCGCTGGCCTGGGTGCGGGGGCGTCCGGGCGTGAGCTCGACCATCATCGGCGCCCGCCGGCTCAGCCAGTTAGAGGACAACCTGAAGTCGCTTGACCTGATGTTGACGGCGGCCGAACTCGCGCACCTCGATTCGCTGACGAAACCTACGTTCGGGTTCCCGCAAAACATGCAGCCGATTTTCCCTGCGATCCACAACGGCGGAACGATGGTGAACGGTGTCCAAGCACCGCCGTCGGGGTTCGGGCTCGAGAAGAACGAACGGCCGTACTGAGGGCAAACGTTGCCGGGCT
>Ga0209006_10002880_pt1 | contig 15657 bp, 11 predicted proteins | sample JacPin_JW_Ref_O2_FD_188567 | JGI IMG/M metagenome (GOLD analysis project Ga0209006, IMG submission 188567) | Forest soil microbial communities from Algoma, Ontario, Canada - Jack Pine, Ontario site 1_JW_Ref_O2 (SPAdes) (version 2) | ecosystem: Environmental > Terrestrial > Soil > Boreal... | reverse complement strand
AATGCGATATTTGCCTTTGGTGAGAAGAGCACCTATCGGGAGCTCAAAAGGTTGGTCTCCTCTGACGTGCTCGGTTGCGGTGTGGATTGACCATCCGGCGGGTATTTCCACACGAATGCGGTCATCTTCAAAAATGTGCCGGCCTGCTTGCGCGGGAGCGTTCGGTGAAGACGCGAGCGCGGCACCAAGAAGAAGCGTCGGGAGGAGAAGGCTGCATGGGCGCATTGCGGTTCTCCATTTCTGGATTGTAAGTCAGGTAAGCGACTGCAGTTTACGATGGGTGGGAGTTCCTTGGCCTGCGCCTCGCGGAAAAAGATTCTTGGCAGCGCTTAAAGCGCTGCGCCGCCCAAAATCTAAACTGCAAAGCTATGTCAGGCGGCTTCGACGGCCACCGTGTAGTCCGTGCCTTCCCAGCGTTGAGTTGACTTCCAGTAAAAAGTGAAAGTGGCCTGGTTGCCTGCGGGCAGCGAGGCTGTGGGCAGGTCGAGGACGTGGGTGCCGAGGCCGGTGTCGCGGGTGTCGGTGTCGTGGGGGGAGTTCCAGTTGTCGAGGGTCCAGTGAACGAGCGCGGGCTCGAGTAGGACGATGCGGAGTGTTTTGCCGCGCGGGACGCTGCGGGTTTTGTTGTTGAGGCGCCATCCGAAATATTGGCGTTGGTGCTTTTCGACCAGATAGCGCTGCACGGTTTGCGGAGGCTGGTCGAAAATTTTGCCGTCGCGAATGGAGCGGCGAAGCTTGATGTATTCCGAATGCGCCCATACCAGCGGGCAGGCCGATCCGGAGGGCTTGCCACGGAAAAGCTCGACGTCGGGCAGGTCGGCTTCGTCCCAGACTTGTTCAGGGAGCAGGCGGCTTTCGCCGAAGGTCGAATTTTCGATCACGGTGAGGAGCGATTCGGCTTCGTCGCGATGGCCGCCAGCCAGCGCGTAATGCGCGCGTTCGCCGGCGAGCAGGGGCCACGGCCGGCCGATGCCGGTGCCGTCAAAGGGCGATCCGTCTTTGTGCTCGCCGTATCCGTCGCCGTTGTAGCGATACCAGCACGGGCCCTGCGGGAGTTGGACGGAGAGAAGGGAATCGATGGCGCGAAGCGTATTGAGAATGCGGGGGTCGTCGGGAGCGCGCAGGCCGAAGCGGACGAGCGCGAGCGCGTCAGGACTGACGATGTGGGAGGCGCGGTCACCGTTCGGGCCTCCGTCTTGTCCCGGCGGTTTATTTTTTATGGGGACGAAGCCCTGCGTGGGCGAGGCTGCGCCGTCGGTATCGGGCGGCGAGATGCGAACGTAGTAGCCTTCGATGCCGAGTTGCTGCGCCAGATCGCCGCCGGTGGCGTAGGTCCAGCGCTCGATGTTGTCGTTCCAGGCGTCGGCGGCGTCGCGCAGAGTCTGAGCCTGCTCGCCGTGGCCGGTAATGTCGGCGATGTCGGCGGCGGCGAGAAGCGCGGAAATTTCGGCGGCCAGAGTGAATGGAGAGTAGCCGGCGTCTTCTTCCCAGCGATCCTGCATGGTGACGGGGCCATTGCGCAGAATGAAAGTCACGGCCTTGCGGACCATGGGCCACCAGCGATCGAGTTTGCCGAGTTCTTTCGGAGCCTCGCGGCGAATGAGATCGAGCAGAAGGATGGGGAAGGCAGTTTCGTCCATCTGAATGCCGCTCCAGTAGGGACGGCCGTCGATCCACAGATTTTGGGCCCAGTTGCCATCGGCTTCCTGCGTGGATTCGAGATAGCGAAGGACGCGGACAGAGTCGGAGACAGCGCCGGCGGCGAGAAGCGCGCCAGCAGTTTCGACGAGATCGCGCGGCCAGATGAGGTGATAGCCGCCGAGGTCTTCGTCCCCTTTGTTGAATCCCCAGGGAATAGAAAGGCTGGCGATGATGCCACCGAGAAAATCTTTGGATTCGTGAGTGCGAAGAACGGCAGTGGAGGCGCGATAAAGATCGTACTGGCGCGGCGGATCGTCGAGTTTAATCAGCGTCTTTTGCCAATTGCTCCATTGCGCGACGAAGTGCTGGCGAGTTTCGGCGTAGTCATCGAAGAGCGTGGAGCGGATTTGTTGACCTGCTTCCGTCCACATAGAGCCGAAGCCGAGAGCGAGAATGAATTCGCCCTTACAAGCGGCGAGGTCTATTTCTCCGGTGAAGGCGATGTTGCCGTTTTCGGCGCGGGTGTACTCCCACTGCATCTGGAAGTGATCGGAAAGATCCTGCCAGCCGTCGGAGGTGCCGACGAATCCCACCGACATTTTCTTCCAGGGCGCGGAGCAGGCGAGACCCAGAGACACGCCGCCATGCTCGGCGAAAAAAGCGGGGAGACCTTTGTAATCGCCGATCCATCCGGTGTTGCCCATGCCGGCGTTGGCGAGATGAGGAGAGAGCAGAGCGTAGAGATGGTAGTCGGCGAGCGTGCCGACGAGCGGTTCGAAGCGGACTTTTTGCAGAACGACGTGCCGGTAGGGATCGGTCAAAACTTCTTTATGAATGCGGTAGCGTCCGCTCTGGCATGTGTTGATCATGTCGAAGGCGGGGATACCGGGCTCGATCGGCTGATTCTCGAAGATGCAATCGCGTTTTTCTTCGGAGAAAAATTCGCGCCCGTCGGTGATGATGAATCCCATGTCGCGGGTGCAGGCCTGGTCGACGCGAGGGAAGTAGACTTCGTTGACGATGCCGTGGCTCAGCGTGAACCAGACTTTGCTGTGCTGGTTGAGGGCGGTGCCGACGCCGGTTTTCGCGCTTGAAGTCCAACGTGGGGGAATGCCGGGCCATCCGGGGGCGTGGCGGGCGGATTGGTCAGTCATAGTGAGTTAGCTTCCAGATGGCATTGTAAATTGAGTGGAGACGGATGGAGCGGGTACTCAGTACTCAGAGAACTCCTTGCGGAGTCGTTTTAAGCTGCTGGCGATCACGGGGTCCTTCGACTGCGGTTTTGCCCCGGCTGGCCGGAGCAAAATCCTCGCTCAGGATGACAGGGAGCTCGATATTCCCCCCGATCCCATTTACGAGAAATTCACTCTTTTGTAACCGTCCTGTAATACTAGGCCGATAGAACGGAAGGACTATTAAATTTGACGAAGGAGGAACTTTCTAACGATGCGCAAAATCGTGCTGCTGTTGGTGTGCGTCCTTGGGGCTTTACCAGTAATCGGGCAGACCACGCTGAACGGAGCAGGCGCAACATTTCCCAACCCGATGTATTCGAAGTGGTTCAGCGAATATCACAAAATACATGGCGACGCGCAGATTAACTATCAGGCGATCGGCAGCGGTGGCGGCATCCGGCAAGTGTCGGAGGGCACGGTGGACTTCGGCGCCAGCGACATGCCGATGAAAGATGACCAGCTGAAAGCTGCGGAAGACAAGCTGCACACGAAAGTCCTCAACATTCCGACTGTGCTGGGCGCGGTGGTACCGGCTTACAACATTCCGGGCGTGAGCGCTGAGTTGAAATTTACTCCAGAAATTCTGGCGGAAATTTTCCTGGGCAAGATCAGTAACTGGAACGATAAAGCGATCGCCGCGGTGAATTCGGGCGTGAATTTTCCAAATCAGGAAATTGTGGTTGTACACCGCTCTGACGGAAGTGGAACGACATTCGTGTGGACGGATTACCTTTCCAAGGTCAGCAACGACTGGAAGAACCAGGTCGGCGCAGATACTTCGGTGAAGTGGCCGAAGGGGCTGGGTGGGAAGGGAAACGACGGCGTTGCGGGATCGATTCGGCAGTTGCCGGGATCGATCGGGTATATCGAATTGATATACGCGGTGCAGAACAAGATCGCTTTCGGCAGCGTGAAGAATTCTTCGGGCGCGTTTATCAAAGCGTCGCTGGATGGTGTGACGGCGGCGGCTGCATCGGCCCCCAAGATGCCAGCCGATTTTCGTGTATCGATTACCAATGCGCCGGGGAAAGATGCTTATCCGATTTCCAGTTTCACATGGTTGCTTATTCCCCAGGCCTCCAAAGACTCGGCGAAAGGGAAAATTCTCGCCGACTTTCTGAACTGGATGATTGCCGACGGCCAGAAGATGGCCGGCGCACTCGACTACGCGCCTTTGCCGGATAACGTTGCGGCCAAGGTGAAGGAGACGATCAAGCAAGTCAAGTAAGGCCCAGACAACGTAAGCCAACTTTTATTTGAAACGCCAAAAGGAGAGAGTCCCATGAGGGCTGCAGGAAAAGTGTGTCTAGTCGTTCTCTTAGCAACAGGATTGATTGCCCAGACGGAATCGGCGAAGCCTAAAAAGGCAAAGGCAGCGCCGATTACAGCGGCAGACGTGCAGGCGCTGCGCGATGCGATTGCGGCGCAGCAAGCTGCAATCCAGCAACAGCAGCAGGAAATTCAAGCCCTGCGCGATGAGTTGCATCACAAAGATGCGGCGGTGCAGCAGGCGCAGACTGCGGCTTCCGATGCAGCCAGTAAAGCGGATGCAGCCGAGGTTTCCAGCTCGCGCGATCAGGAGCAGGTCACGGCGTTGAAGAGCGACGTGAGCGACCTGAAGATGGGCATGGCGAACACAGTCCAGACCTTGCAGGAGACGCAGAAGATCGCGGCTGAGCCTCCGACGACGATTCATTTCAAGGGAATCACGCTCTCTCCGGGCGGCTTCCTGGCGGCAGAAACGGTGCGGCGTTCGCGCGCACTCGGGTCCGACATCAACACGCCGTTCAACTCGCTAACGATGCCCGGCGCGTCGCAGAGCACGCTGTCAGAGTTCTTTGGTTCCGGCCGTCAGTCACGAATCTCGCTGCTGGCGGAAGGCAAGCTGAGCATGGCGAAGCTCTCCGGATACTACGAAGCTGACTTCCTCTCGAGTGGAACGACTTCGAATAACAACCAGAGCGACAGCTACACGCTGCGTCAACGGCAGGTCTGGGGACAGGCGGCGTTCGACAACGGCTTTAGCTTCACCGGCGGCCAGATGTGGAGCCTGGTGACGGAAACCAAACACGGCATGGATAATCGAAGCGAAGCTTTGCCGATGACGATCGATCCACAGTACACGGTCGGCTTCAGCTGGGCGCGTCAGTATGGCGCCCGTGTCGTGCAGAACTTCGGCAACAAAGTCTGGCTGGGCGCGTCGCTCGAAAACGCGCAGGCGACTCTGACCGCGCACAACAACACGGCGAACTTCCTGGTGGGTGAAGCGGGTACGGGCGGCGGACTCTACAACGCGCTGCCGAGTCCGAGCTGCACCACTAACCTGACCAGCGGGTCGACGACTTGCCCTCCCGCTTCGCCGTATGCATTCAATCCCTCGCCCGACATCATTGTGAAGGCTGCATTTGAACCGGGCTTCGGACACTATGAAGTGTTCGGCGTCTACAGCCGCTTCCGCGACCGCGTATTTCCCTGCGCCGAGATCCCGACGGGCGAACCTTGCGAAGGCCTGACGACCGCGAGCGCTCTGGGCGCGTACAACAGTTCAAAGAACGGCGGCGGCTTTGGCGTGAACGCACGCTGGTCGTTCTTTAACAAGCACTTTGACTTCGGAGTTCATGGTCTCACCGGTCAGGGACTTGGGCGCTACGGCACTGGCGGTCTTTCCGATACCTCGGTTCACGCCGATGGAACGCTGCAGCTGATCCGCAGCTATCAGGGACTGGCGACACTGGAGTGGCACGGACCGAAGGTTGACGTATACCTGAATGCAGGTACGGAATATGCGGGACGCGAATCGGGGCTCGATCCGATTTCGGGTAAGTACGTTGGTTATGGTTCGCCATTCTTCAGCAACACCGGCTGCTATAGCGAGACGCTTCCGTCGAGCGGAGGATTTTTGCCCGGCGGTCTGAGCAGCTGCACGGCTGACACACGAGCGCTTACCGAAGGAACGGTGGGCTTCTGGTGGCGGTTGTACAACGGTCCGAAGGGCCGCATTCAATGGGGACCGCAATTCTCCTACGTCAACCGCGCAACCTGGGCTGACGAAGTACACGGCCTTGAACCGCACGGCATTGATGGCATGGTGTTCACTTCGTTCCGTTATTACCTGCCGTAAGAATTAAGAAGATGAGACGGCGGCAAATCAACCGCGCCCGGACAGCAGTACTGTCCGGGCGTTTTTATTTTGGGGAGGATAGTAGCCGGATTGAGTCGCGATGGGACGAGCAATGTTTGGATGCTTTATACTAGAGGGTCCAAGCGTCTCCTTGGGGCTCAGTACATCCTCCGCAGGTCAATAAGGCGCATCCGTTATGGCTCGTATTTCGCTCGATAACCCCGAGTATTTTCTCAATCGTGACACCTCATGGCTGGCGTTTAACCGGCGTGTGCTGGAAGAGGCGGAGGACGAGGGAAATCCTTTGCTGGAGCGGCTGAAGTTTCTGGCGATTTCGGCCAGTAACCTGGACGAATTTTTTGAAGTGCGCGTCGCGGCGATGATGCAGCAGATCGAAGACGGCTTCAACGAAGCTGGTCCCGATGGCCTGAACCTGACGCAAAAGCGCGATGTGCTCAACAAGCTGGCGCACGAATTTGTCGATGAACAATATGATTGCTGGAATGCGCGGCTGCGGCCGGCGCTCTCGCAGAATGGAATTCGCGTGCTGGGCTTGCACGAGCTCGAGCCGGAAGCGCTGCGTTTCGTCGACGAATATTGCGAGCGGGAACTCGATCCGCTGCTGACGCCCGTGACGGTTGATCCGGCGCATCCGTTTCCGCGGGTCATCAATAAAGCATTGTGCCTCGGATTTTTGTTGCGGCGGCGCCGGCGCTCGGCGCTGACCTATACGGGCGTCGTCTCTGTGCCGCGCGCGCTGCCGCGGCTGGTGCGCCTGCCCTCGAAAGATACTGCCGATTTTATTTTCCTCGCCGATCTGGTGGCGCATCATGCGGTGCGCATGTATCACGGCTACGACATCGTTTCTTCCGCGCCGTTTCGCGTGACGCGCAATAGTAATTTGTATCTTGCAGAAGAAGAGGCGCGCAGTCTGTTGGAGTCGGTGCGCACGGAACTGCATAACCGGCGCAAGGGCGATGCGGTACGGCTCGAGATTGAGGCGAATGCGGATCCGGAAATTATTGACCGGCTGAGTACGGTGTTTGAGATCGATCCGTGGCAGGTTTTTTCCGTAAATGGCCCGGTGAACCTTTCGCGCCTGTTCAATATTTACGAGCAGGTGGAGCGGCCGGACCTGAAGGATCGCGCGTTTTCGCCGCGTGAAATGCGGCTGACGGCGAAGTCGAAGGATTTATTTGAAGAGCTGCGGCAGCATGATGTGCTGTTGCACCATCCTTACGATTGCTATGACGCTGTCGTTTCTTTCATCGGCTCGGCGGCGGAAGACGACCGGGTTCTCTCGATCAAGCAGACGCTGTATCGCACGAGCGAGCATTCGCATATCGTTCCGGCGCTGATTGATGCGGCCTCGCGCAAGGAAGTTACGGCGGTGGTGGAGTTGAAGGCGCGGTTCGACGAGGCGTCGAACATTCGCTGGGCGCGCGACCTGGAAGATGCGGGCGTGCAGGTGTTTCACGGCCTGGTGGGATTGAAGACGCACTGCAAGTTGTCGCTGCTGGTGCGGCGCGATCCGGACGGAGTGACGCGCAGCTACTGCCACATCGGCACGGGAAATTACAACGCGACTACCGCGCGTATTTATACCGATCTGAGTTTATTTACGGCGAATCCGGAGATTACACGGGCGGTACATGATGTGTTCAGCTTTCTGACCGCGTATGCGGAGAATCCGAGCTACGAGCCGCTGTTGGTGGCGCCGCTCGATCTGGCGGATAAAGTCATTGCGCTGATCGACCGTGAGGCCGAGCACGCGCGGCAAGGGAAAGAAGCGCGCATCATCGCGAAGATGAATGCGCTGCTTGACCAAAGTCTGATTCAGGCGCTGTATCGCGCGTCGCAGGCGGGCGTGCAGATCGATTTGATCGTGCGCGGGATTTGCGCGCTGCGTCCGGGAATTCGCGGCGTGAGCGAAAATATTCGCGTGCGCAGTATTGTGGGGCGCTTTCTGGAGCACAGCCGCATCTACTATTTTGGAAACGGCGGCGACGAAGAGATTTACATCGGCAGCGCCGATTTGATGCCGCGCAATTTGTATGAACGGGTGGAAGTGCTGGTGCCCTTGCGCGATGAGTTGCTGCGGGAGCGGGTGAGGTCGGAAATTTTGAGCGCGTATCTGGCTGACAATCGCAAGGCGCGAATTTTATTGCCGGATACGACGTATGTTCGGCCCTGGCAGTTGACGAAGGGTAAGGGCAGCCGACGTCCGCCGCTGGGTGCGGCGGCGTTCAGTGCGCAGGATTTTCTGATTGGAGTGGCTGAGGGGAAAGCGCAATCCGCGCCGCCTGTCACGCAAGCGGAAGGTAAGAAGCGCAGGGTGGCGGTGACGAAGGGGAAGTGACGGGTTGTCTTTTTAACCACAGAGGACATGGAGAGCACAGAGGAAAGCGGTTTGGGACATACTTGTTTTCGTGGACTGTGGTAGTACGGTTTGGCTTGCGCGTCAGGACGGTTAAGTTGGAGATCCTTCGCTCCGCCTGAAGAACGGCTCCGCTCAGGATGACGCCCCAATAGAATTTGGGGCGCGCTAAACGTATCAGTTTGAAAGGAACGTTGATCTGCAATGATTCTCTATTTTTTGCGGCACGCCAGCGCGGGCGAACACTTTGCGTCTCCGAAGAAGGATGAGAAGCGGGCGCTCGATAAAGATGGCATCGAGCAATGCGGTTATGTTGGGCGCGCCCTGGCTGCGCTGCAGGTGCAGGTGGATGCGATTATTTCCAGTCCGCTGAAGCGCTGTACACAGACGGCGTCTCTGGTTGGGAATGAGTTGGGATATGAGGGAAAGTTACAGCTCGATCCCGGTCTGCGGCCTGAGGCTGGACTCGCGGATTTCCGCAAGTTGCTGGAAAAATATGCGAAGCTCGAAGCGATTATGGTGGTGGGGCACAATCCTAACTTGAGCCAGTTCTTGGGATCGGTGATCAGCGACTCGGGATGTGAAGCGTCGCTGGAGTTGAAGAAGGGATCGGTGGCGAAGGTTGAGATGCGGCGCTCTTCAGGAACGCTGCAATGGTGCCTGACGCCGAAGCTGGTGCGCGCGCTCTACGAAACCGCGGTGGAAAGTTCCCGCCCGAATACTTCGCGAAAATAGCCACAATCTTTTTCGACAGCCCACTGCTCGAGGTCCACGCCCATTCTGCGGCGCGGGACGAGGGTGAGCTTCACATCCGATGAGCGCAATCCCACACGCACGCGCTGCACGGCGCGGCTGCGCCCTAAATTGAGGGCGCGGGCGAGGCGAAGCAGGAGAATCGCTTTCTGCACATCGGCGCGATCGGTCGCGTCGAGGGCTTTCACGGGGCCGTCATCGGACATGGGGCGCGACTTTCCCAAATACCGCGCGATGGTGGCGATGAGGCGGCGCTGCTGCGGCGTGTACCCCAGGATTTCGGAGTTCGAAAGAATGTAGTGGGTGTGGCGATGATGGCCGTTGCGGTTTACGTAGTCGCCGACTTCGTAGAGCATCGCCGCGGCAGAGAGCCACTCGCGGTATTCGGGCGGCAGGCGATGCACCGACTTCAATGCGGAAAACAGAAACATGGCGGAGTCGCGCACGTCGAGCGCGTGCTTGCGGTCGATGTGGTAGTGGTCGACGGCTTTCAGAATCGATTCCCAGCGTTCAGATTCGATCTGACGTCCCGAGCGGGTGGTGCGGTCGTAGTCGGCGGCCATCTGGGCGAGGATTCCATCGCGCAGGCCGAGCGGGGAATAGCGGAAGCCTTTGAGGTGAAAGTGGTCGAGCAGTTGGTGGTACACCATGGAGCCGGCGACGACGATTTCGGCGCGGCGCGGGCCGATCCCTTCGATCTTGCGGCGCTCGGCGACGGGAAGACGCGCCAGACGTTTGGAGATGCGCGTCATCTCCGCGCGCGAAACGATGAGGCGCTGGCGCTGGTTGCCGCGGCGTAAATGAGCGGCGACGGTGGCGAGCGCGGCCGCCGTTCCGGATGTGGCGACTACGTTTGTGATGCGCGCCGCGCTGAAGCGTCCGGAGGCGCGGTTGAGTTCACGGGCGATGAATCCGCGGAGGCGTTTGAGTTCGCCTTTGCGCGCGGGATCATGGCGGAGAAATTCATCGGTGAGGCGGACCGCTCCCAAAGACAAGCTGACGGCATCGCGGATGTGGCCACGCTGCGTGATGGTGAGTTCGCAACTGCCGCCGCCGAGATCGATGAGCAGGGTAGGAGCGCTATTCAAGCGGGAGCCCGAGACGAGCCCGAGGTGAATGAGGCGCGCTTCTTCTACGCCGGAGATGATTTCGACGCGCCATCCGGTGGCCGATTTCACCCATTCCAGAAAAGCCTGAGAGTTGCGGGCGTCGCGAAGGGCGCTGGTCGCGACCACGCGAACCGTGTCGGTGACGATTTGTTGCGTGGTGCGATGGAAGCGGCGCAGGACTTTGACGGTTTCCGCCATCGATTCGGGAGTGAGAAATCCGGAGCGGAAGACGCCTTCGCCGAGGCGGGTGACTTCGCGGTCCTCATGCAGGGCTTTGAGTTTGCCGCTTTGCAGACGCGCAATTTTCAGGCGGACGGAGTTGGAGCCGATATCGACTGCGGCGAATGTGGGCATGGGCCGGGGAGTTAGAGGTCCACAGTTTACACGGAGCAGGGGGAATCGGCAGCGGAGTTTCGGCGGGAGTTGAGTTAATTCCGAATCCCACTTCTGGCAAGAGGGGCGACAGTGAGGTACGCGCAGTTTGGCTTACGCGTTGGGCCGGTGATTCGGGAGATCCTTCACTCCGCCTGAAAAACGGCTCCGCTCAGGATGACGCCAAATATTGATTTTGAGGTTTGGACGCATGCTGCACCACTATCCACGCGGAATCGGATGACGCCGTTTTATCTTTATGCGGCGGAGGGGGTGGGTATGGCCGCGGTCAGCGTCTCGGGCTTGCGCGATTGGGTTGACGATGCAGGGGCTTTCAGGGTTGCGCGGGACGCGGATGAGGCAGCTAAGGCTGCGGATGCGCTACGCAATTTTCCTGCGGCTACAGAATGCAGAGCAGCGACGAGTGACGAGTGGCCCACATCTCCCAAGCGCTCTACGGCGGAGTGGGTCAATGTCTGCCAGTCATGCCAGTTGCCGATGGTATCTTGCAGCGCTTTCAATTGCGAAATGAGTTCGGTGGCTTCGGGCGACTTGGGAGCAAACTCGGCGACGTAGCGGGCGCGCTTGATGAGGATGCGCGAGTCATGCAGAGTGGACTCCGTGTCTGACTTCTTAGTCTTGATGCTGGTTTCGCTTGTCTTAACCGCACGGAGGAGCAGGGCTCGAGCGACTGCCAAGGGATTGCAATCTTCTTTAAATTCAGTTTCTTTGGAGGCCCGCTTCAGTCGCTTTTCAATTTCGCGAATCGCCTGCCTGGTTAGCGCCTTACGGAGCTTTTTTTCGTGCTTTGCGCGAAGTTCGAGCAGACCATGCATCAACTGGGTTTTGCGGCGTGGTTCCTGCGGGACTTTGAGGCTACGCAGGGCAGAGAGTTGCACATCAACATTGCGAACTTTGCCCGCGCGCTTGCGGATACCATCCAGCAGCTTAACCAGTTTTTTCTGATTCCGGTTCGGTTCGGAGGCAAGCTCTTCGATCAGGGTCTGCAGGCGGCGTGTCGTGGTGCGAAAGCGGTGGACGCTCTCAGGCGTCACACTGGCGGCCAGATTGGAAAGGTCGAGCTTGGTCTTCTTAAAAGTGGAATGAACACGATCAGCAGCGATAGTCATACGTTGAAAAATATCGTTGAAAAATATTTATTGTTGGAATTGTGATTCGACCACTATGATTGCCGCCGCGATCCTACTTACCTCTTAACTTACAGAGACAAATCTTGGCCGGAAACGCACCTGATTTTAACACTTTTGTAACAACTCTTTGCTACGGTGTAAGAGATGGCCAATCCTGCCTTTTCCCGGCCTGATATGCCTGGTCCGCAACCTGTTGTAGAGACGAAGGTTATGTCGCCACCGGCAGGTCGACCGAGCCCATTGCGGCGGGTTTCGGGAGGCGAGGTTCCAGACTCCATTTTTCGCTACGCCATGGCCCTGTGCGGGGTGGCGATCCTGGGAATTCTCGGGCTTATTGTTTACGAGTTAATTACGCACTCCAGCCTTTCCTGGCATGCCTTTGGATTCAAGTTCTTTACCCGCAGCGATTGGGATCCGGTCAACGAATCGTTCGGAGCCCTACCGTTCATCTACGGGACGCTGGTTTCATCGCTGGTGGCATTAATCATTGCTGTTCCGTTGTCGGTTGGGGTTGCGGTATTCACGACCGAGATGTGCCCGAAGGTTTTTCGCGGGCCATTGTCGTTTTTTGTGGAATTGCTGGCGGCGATTCCCAGCGTGATTTATGGACTCTGGGCGATCTTCGTGCTGGTTCCGATCCTAAGCAAGTATGTGGGGCCGGCGCTGCAGAAATCGCTGGGCTGGAGCGGTTTGTTTGAAGGCCCGATTTACGGGTACTCCATGCTGGCGGCGGGGATCATTCTGGCCATTATGGTGATTCCGATTGTTTCGTCGATCACACGGGAAGTGCTGATGGTGGTGCCGCAGCATCAGCGCGAGGGCGTGCTGGCGCTGGGCGCGACGCGATGGGAGATGATTCGAGTCGGCGTGCTGCGCAATGCGCGGGCGGGCATTGTCGGCGGGATCATTCTCGGCCTGGGCCGGGCGTTGGGCGAGACCATGGCGGTCACGATGGTGATTGGGAACAATCCGCTGATTGCGAAGTCTTTGTTTGCGCCGGGATACACGATGGCCAGCGTGCTGGCTAATGAGTTCAGCGAAGCGACCGGCGATACTTATCTCTCAGCGCTGGTGGAAATTGGGTTGGCTCTGTTCGTAGTGACGATCATCGTGAATGCGTTGGCACAATTGCTGGTGTGGACGGTAACCCGCGGCCAGCCTGCGAGGGGCAATGCCTGAAGCCGCAATTGCTACAGCCCAGGCCGCGCCGCTGAACATCAGCTTGCGCCGTCGCGTGATGGATCAGGTAATGACGGGCGTGGCCGTGCTGACCGTGATTCTGGTGCTCGCGCCGCTGGTCGCGATCTTTGGCTATCTCGTCTACAAGGGCGTGGGCTCGATCAATTGGGCGTTCCTGACGCAGACGCCGAAGCCTGAGGGCGAACCGGGCGGCGGCATGGCGAACGCCATCGTGGGATCAGGACTGATTCTCGGAGTGGCGAGCCTGATTGGAGTGCCGCTGGGAATCGGCGCGGGGATTTATCTTGCCGAGTACGGACGCAATCGTTTCGGTCAGGTTGTACGCTTTACGGCGGATGTACTGAATGGTGTGCCGTCGATCGTGATCGGGATTGTGGCGTGGTCGATTCTGGTGCGCGGGCATGGATTTTCGGCGTGGGCCGGTGGCGTGGCGCTGGCGATCATGATGGTGCCAACGATCAGCCGCACCACGGAAGAGATGCTGTTGCTGGTGCCGCAGGCGCTGCGGGAAGCCGCTTACGGATTGGGCATTCCGCGTTGGCGCACGACGCTTTCGATTACGCTGCGCACTGCGACTTCGGGCGTGATTACGGGCGTGATGCTGGCTTTCGCGCGGGTGGCGGGCGAGACCGCGCCGCTGCTTTTCACCGCGCTGGGAAATGAGTACTGGAGCCTGCACTTAAATCAGCCGACAGCGGCCCTGCCGTTACAGATTTATCGCTACGCGACTTCGGCGTATGACGATCAGCATCAGCAGGCATGGGCGGGCGCTTTGGTGCTCATCCTGCTGATTGTTTCGTCGGTCGCGGCGGTGCGTTATGCGGTGCGCCGCGGTACGTTTGGGACCACATAATTTATGGGCGTTGGAATCCAGGTCGAGAATCTGAATGCCTGGTACGGCAAAGGCCAGGCTCTGTACGACATCAACCTGAAGGTTGCGGCCAATCATGCGACCGCGCTGATCGGGCCCTCGGGCTGCGGGAAGTCCACGTTCATTCGTTGCATCAACCGGATGCATGAAACGATTCCTGAGGCGCACGTCGAGGGCAGCGTAAAAATTGGCGAGATCGATGCGTATAACGGCACGTCGCCAACACAATTGCGACGGCGCGTGGGCATGGTGTTTCAGAAGCCGAATCCGTTTCCCACGATGTCGATTTACGAGAATGTGGCGTCCGGGCTGAAGCTGAATGGATTTCGTAATCGCCGGAAGCTGGATGAGGTGGTCGAACATTCGCTGAAAGTTTCGGCGCTGTGGGATGAAGTCAAGGATCAGATTCACAAGAAGTCAGGGGCGAGCCTTTCCGGCGGACAGCAGCAGCGGCTTTGCATTGCCCGGGCGCTGGCGGTTGAGCCGGAAGTGTTGCTGATGGATGAGCCTTGTTCCGCTTTGGACCCGATCTCGACAGGAAAAATTGAAGAGTTGATCTTTCAGTTGAAAGAACGGTATACCATCGTGATTGTGACGCATAACATGCAGCAGGCGGCACGGGTGGCGGAGTTTACCGGATTCTTTCTGCTGGGCAAGCTGATTGAGTTCGATAAGACGGAGAAGATTTTCACCAAGCCGTCGGATAAGAAGACGGAAGATTACATCACGGGCAGGTTTGGATAGGGGTGTAATAGGGAAGCGCGCCAAACGCCCGTTCGGTCGCATTCGCTCTCTCAGGGCAAGCTTTGGGAGATTCGCACGGCGCGCCGGGATCCCTCGCGATGCAAAAAGCGCATCCCTCAGGATGACAACTTTGGTTTAGAGAAAGGTTTGAATCATGCGTACGCGCTTTCAACAGGGACTGGACGATTTGCGGCAGCGGTTGCTTCGCATGGGTGGCTTGGCGGAGCAGGCGGTGGATCGCGCGCGCCAAGCCTATGTGGAGCGCGACCTGGTGCGCTGCCAGATGGTGCTCGAAGGCGAGAGCCTGATCAACACGGCGGAGCGCGAGATCGACGAAGCTGCGTTCGACATGCTGGCGATGCAGCAGCCGATGGCTGTCGATTTGCGCTTTATTCTCGCCGTGACCAAGATTAATTCTGACCTGGAGCGCGTGGGCGATCAGGCGGTGAATATCGCGGAGCGCGTGATGGATATGGTGGAACTTCCGGCCGCCGACCTTCCGGTAGATATTGCGCGCATGGGAGCAGCGGTCAGCGCCATGGTGCGCCGGGCGCTGGAGTCGTTCATTGAAGGGAAGGTCGAACTGGCGCAGGCTGTCCTCGAAATGGACAACGTGATTGACCGCATGCGTGATGATGCGTTCATCCAATTGGTGAAGACGATGAATGACCGTCCGGAGATTGTGCGCCAATCGCTCGATGCGCTACTTGTGGCGCGGAATCTGGAGCGTGTCGCCGATCATGCGACGAACATCGCGGAAGACGTGATCTTCTGGGTGCAGGGTTCGGATGTGCGCCACAATGTGCATTCCACAGAAGCAGAGAATCCCGAAGCGCGGCCGACTTCGCGGGCTTCGGGCGTGTAGCCGCCATTCCAGAGCAGTGCTACTTCAGATTCATCGTTTCCTTCAGCGGCAGATTTTGCGACGAGCCGCCGGCCATGAAGGTGTAGTCCCCGGGGATTAATTCCCATCCATTATTTTCGACGTTGAAGATCGAGAGAAGCTTTGGATTGATCTCGACCGTCACTTCCTTCTGTTCCCCACCGTTTAATTTGACTTTGCTCCAGCCGACTAAACGCTTC
>Ga0209006_10002879_pt1 | contig 15660 bp, 11 predicted proteins | sample JacPin_JW_Ref_O2_FD_188567 | JGI IMG/M metagenome (GOLD analysis project Ga0209006, IMG submission 188567) | Forest soil microbial communities from Algoma, Ontario, Canada - Jack Pine, Ontario site 1_JW_Ref_O2 (SPAdes) (version 2) | ecosystem: Environmental > Terrestrial > Soil > Boreal... | reverse complement strand
CAAGCTGCGAGTGACCGTCGCGCCGCAGCAGCAGGCAGAAATTGTCGAACCAGGTGACAATCCCCTGCAGCTTCACTCCATTGACCAGAAAGATCGTCAGTGGCGTTTTGGTTTTGCGAACGTGATTAAGGAAGGTGTCTTGTAGATTTGCGCGGTCTGCCGCCATTGTTTTTTATCCCGCAGTCTTGTTGGTTTCTTTTTTATTGGACCGATGGCTGCCCTCTTGCGGAGCGTCCCCGGTTGCCGGCATCCCCTGAGATCCCCCTCCGGGCGCGCGACGGCATGATTAGAAGGCAGGCGCGGTTTTTAGGCAAGCCGGTTCGCGCCCGGGCAGCGCCAATCACCGGCGCAATTCGAGGAAAAGCCCAGAAAGGAGGCAGATTTCTCAAGCAATTGCATGAATAGGGTGACGCGCTCCCCTCACCCGACCCCGAGCGCCTTGAGCTTGCGATGCAAGGCCGAGCGCTCCATGCCGACGAATTCCGCGGTGCGAGAGATATTGCCCGAGAAACGGCTGATCTGGGCGATCAGATAGTCGCGCTCGAACACCTCCCGCGCCTCGCGCAGCGGCAGGCCCATGATATGCTCGCCATTGTTGCTGGTCGGCATCGCCGGCACCATGGAGCCGACGTCCTGCGGCAGCATGTCCGCGGTGATAATGACTTCCGGACCGCCGCCCGCCAGAATCATGACGCGCTCGACATTGTTGCGAAGCTGCCGGACATTTCCGGGCCAGACATGCGACTGCAAGACCGCCATCGCATCCTGGCCGATCTGGCGCTTCGGCAGACCGGTCGCGACCGAAATCTGGTCCATGAAATAGTCGATCAGCTCGGGGATGTCCTCGCGGCGCTCCGAAAGCGGGGGCACGCGGATCGGCACCACCGACAGCCGATGGTAGAGATCCTCGCGGAACCGCCCTTCCGCGATCTCCTCTTCCAGGTTGCGGGCGGTCGACGAAATGATGCGAACGTCGACATTGACCTTGGTGGTGCCGCCGGAACGCTGGAACGTCTGATCGACCAGCACCCGCAGGATCTTGTTCTGGGTTTCGCGCGGCATGTCGCCGATTTCGTCGATGAACAGGGTGCCGCCGTGGGCTTCCTCGAGCGCGCCAGCTTTGCGCTGATGCTCGCCGTTGGACTGCTCGATGCCGAACAATTCGACTTCCATCCGTTCCGGCGTGATCGCCGCGGCGTTGATGACGACGAAGGGTCCTTCGGCGCGGCCTGAGGCGTTATGCAGCGTGCGCGCCGCCAGTTCCTTGCCCGAGCCGGACGGACCGACGATCAGGATGCGGCTGTTGGCCTTGGCGGCCCGCTCGATGGTCTGTCGCAGCTGATTCATGCAGGCGGAATGTCCGGTCAGGACGCTCGCCGCCGGCGCCAGTTGTTTGAGTTCCTTCACTTCGCGCTTCAGCCGCGAGGTCTCGAGCGCCCGCGTCGCCACCAGGATCAGGCGGTCGGACTTGAACGGTTTTTCGATGAAGTCGTAGGCGCCGCGCTTGATGGCGGCGACCGCGGTCTCGATATTGCCGTGTCCGGAAATCATCACCACCGGCAGATCGGCGTGATCCCGCTTGATCTGCTCCAGCAACTGCAGCCCGTCGAGCTTGCTGCCCTGCAGCCAGATGTCGAGAAACACCAGATGCGGGCGGCGATTTGCAATCTCCGCCAGCGCGGAATCGCTGTCGCGCGCGGTGCGGGTGGTAAAACCCTCGTCGTCGAGGATGCCCGCAACCAGATCGCGAATATCGGCTTCGTCATCGACAATCAGAATGTCACTTGCCATGGGTTACGCCCTGCCTTGTCAGCTGCCTGTTGCGGCTTCGATTTTTGTTTCAATGTTAGTCGCTTCTGCCGGCTCCGTGGTTTCGGATGCCGGTTGTTTTGTCTCGGGAGCGGTCTCTTCCTTGGCTTCGGCCTTCGGGGCATGGCCCGATATCGCGAAGCGCAACCGCATCCAGGCCCCGCGCTGGCCCGGCCGGATCTCAGCGGCGTCGTGGAGTTCGATCTTGCCGCCATGGTCCTCCAGAACGCGTCCGACGATCGCCAGACCAAGGCCGGTGCCCTTTTCGCGCGTGGTCACATAGGGTTCGAGCAGGCGGGCGCGGGCCACCTTCGGCAGGCCGATACCGTTGTCGATGACGTCGATCACGATGTCCTCGCCGTCGCGCGCGGCGACAACCTCGATGCGACCCTTGCCCAATTCCTCCGCCGGAACGGCTTCGATCGCCTCAGTCGCATTCTTGATGATGTTGGTCAGCGCCTGCGAGATCAGCCGGCGGTCGAACTGCGCCTGCATTGGATCGTCCTTGATCTCGGCTGCAATATCGATTTCTTGATGCCCGACCCGCATCAGGAACACGGCTTGCCGCACGGTATCGGCGACATCCTCACCTTCCATCACCGGCTTCGGCATTCGCGCAAACCTCGAGAATTCGTCGACCATGCGCCTGATATCGTCGACCTGCCGCACGATGGTGTCGGTACATTGCTCGAAGATTGCCTTGTCCTCGGTGATGACCTTGCCGAACTTGCGCCTGATGCGTTCGGCCGAAAGCTGAATCGGCGTCAGCGGATTCTTGATTTCGTGGGCGATGCGGCGGGCCACATCACCCCATGCCGAGGTCCGCTGCGCCGACACCAGTTCGGTGATGTCGTCGAGCGTGATGATATAGCTGTCGCGCGACTGGCTGGTCTGCTCGGCGCTGACCCGGACCGACAAATTCCGCTCATGGCCGTCGCGGGTTATGGTGATCTGGCCCTGCACCAGCCGCTGCGTGCCCTCGCGCGCGGTTTTCATCATGTCGTCGAGTTCGGGCAGTACATCCGAAAGGGGATGATCCAGCGTCTCCGACTCGGCGTGGCCGATGAGCTTTTCGGCGGAGCGGTTGAGGATGCCGATGCTGCCGGAAGCGTCGACGCCGATGATACCGGCGCTCGCCGAGGACAATACCGCCTCGATGAACCGCCGGCGGCTGTCGATCAGCTCGCTCGCATTGACCAGTTCGTCGCGCTGGGTGCGCAACTCCTGCGTCATCTTGTTGAAGGTCTCGCCAAGCTGCGCGAGATCGCCTTCCGACCTGTGTACCGGGACCTGCACGTTCAGATCGCCGGTCGAAACGATATTGGCCGCGCTCATCAGCCGTCGGATCGGCGCCACCAGCCAATTGGCGAAGTTCAGTCCGATCAGCACGGAGGCCATCAGGATGGTCAGTGCGATCACCGCGAACATCAACGCGAACGACACCTGGATGCCGAGCCGGCGCGATTCCAGCTGGGCATATTCGGCGGAGATCGCCTCGGTTTGACTGAGCTGCGCGACCACGCCGGGATCGAGCGGCCGCGCCACGTAGAGGAAGGTATCGTTGAACGCCCGCAGCCGGATCACGGCCGCGACGTAGTTTTCTTCGGGGATCACCGAGATCTCGGGCTCGGTTTCGTTGACATTGACGAGCAATTCCGGCGGCGGCGGCGCAAAGGCCAAATGAACGCCGGTTTGCGCCGTTTCGAGAATTTTGTGATCCTTGTCGATCAGCATCGCGCTCGGCAGGTTGCGCGTGGCAGCGCTTGCGGTCAGGAGCTCGCGAAATGTTCCGCGATCCTGGTCATACAACGGCCGGGCATGGGCGATGTCGTTGGCCATTCCCAGAATATCGCCACTGACGAGCTGGGCGTGCTCGTTGGTATAGGCGCGGGCAATGCTCAGCGAGTTCTGGATCGCTTCCCGTGTCGGACCTGAAAACAGCCGGTCGAGGCCGCGATCGATGGTCACGTTGGCGACGATCGCCACCAGCACCGCCGGCAATACGGCGATGACGGAGAACAGGCTGACGATCTGGATGTGCAGCCTCGCCGCGGCTCGGCCGCGGCGCCTGGCCTGCATGACCTGCCAGACTTCGCGGATGATGATGCCGACCAGCAGCAGGATGGTCGCGGCGTTGATCAGGATGAAGGAATAGACGACGACGGGCCGCGGCTCGATCGGCGTCAGCCCGGTGAGCACCACGAAGGTGAGGAAGGCCGACAGCAGCGCCAGCCCGACCGCAAACGGCGCCAGCCACCGCCGCAGGGACCAGCCCCTGGATTCGGCGAATGATGGATCGAACGATGGGGCCGAGGTGTCTGCGCTGGTCATTCCGGCAAGGGGTGAGATGAAGGCCTTTCCGTCCACCGGATCGATGCCCGGCAGCGGACCTGATGCATTCATATCACATTGTTGCCGAATTACGACAATTCCGCGGCGCGTTTTGTTATCGAAACGCGCCCTAGCTCAGCCGTTTTCCTGCCCAATCAGGGCGAAGCAGGCCATAAAGCCCGCTAGTTGCCGCTGCGGTAAACCTGAATGTCCAGGTCGCGAATCTTCTTCCGCAGCGTGTTGCGGTTGAGGCCCAACAGATCTGCGGCGCGGATTTGGTTGCCTCTGGTCGCCGCCAGCGCGGCCGTGAGCAACGGCACCTCGATCTCCTTGAGGATCCGATGATAGAGCCCCGGCGGCGGCACGCCGTTGGGGAAACCCGAAAAATGCGACGACAGATAGGCTTCGACGGCGCCACCGAGATTGTCGACGCCGTGGTGAACGCTGCCGCCCGATGTCACCGCCGGCGGCGCCAACTCGCCATCGATCACCGAGCCGGTGATGACGTCCTGCGGATAAAGCGCCGCCAGCCGTCGCGCGAGGTTTTCCAGTTCACGCACATTGCCGGGCCAGCGATGCTGCTTCATGCGCTCCAGCGCCAACGCGTCGAGCTTCTTCGGCGGCAGGCCGTCCTTCTCGGCGAGCGTGAAGAAATGCCGGATCAGATCGGGCAGATCCTCGATCCGTTCGCGCAGCGGCGGCAGGCGCAGCGGCACCACGTTGAGGCGGAAGAACAGATCCTCGCGGAACAGGCCCTGCTGGATCAGGATGCGCAGATCCTTGTTGCTGGCGGCGACGATGCGAACATCGGTCTTGATCGGGGTGCGGCCGCCGACGGTGGTGTATTCGCCCTGTTGCAGCACCCGCAACAGGCGGGTCTGCGCCTCCATCGGCATGTCACCGATTTCGTCGAGAAACAGCGTTCCACCCTCCGCCTGCTCGAAGCGGCCGGAGGCGCGGGTATTGGCGCCGGTGAAGGCGCCGCGTTCATGGCCGAACAGCTCGGACTCGATGAGATCGCGTGGAATCGCCGCCATGTTGACCGCGACGAAGGGGCCGTTGCGCCGCTTGCCGTAGTCGTGCAGCGCGCGGGCCACGAGTTCCTTGCCGGTGCCGGATTCGCCTGAAATCATCACCGTGAGGTCGGTTTGCATCAGCCGCGCCAGCACGCGGTAGATTTCCTGCATCGCCGGCGAACGGCCGACCAGCGGGATCGAGTCGAACTCGGATTCGTCGGCGTGACTGGCGACCCGCTCCTTCGGCTCGGCCAGCGCACGGCCGACGATGGAGATCAGCTCCTTGAGGTCGAACGGCTTCGGCAGATATTCATAGGCGCCGCGCTCGGACGCGCGGATCGCGGTCATGAAGGTGTTTTGGGCGCTCATCACGATGACCGGGAGATTGGGCCGCATCTTCTTGATCCGCGGCAACAGATCGAAGGCGTTCTCGTCGGGCATCACCACATCGGTGATGACCAGATCGCCCTCGCCCTGGCTGACCCAGCGCCACAGCGTCGCCGCGTTGCCCGTCAGCCGCACCTCGTATCCGGCGCGCGAAAGAGCCTGGTTCAGAACCGTACGGATCGCCGTGTCATCGTCGGCGACAAGGATGCTACCTGCGGGCATTGTTATTCCTCATCGTGTGTCCTGTGAGGCATGCAACGGCGTCCCCGAAACGTCATCGCGATTGCTTTGATCGAAGTGCTTGGCGCTGTTGAACATCGGCAGCAGCACGCGGAAGATGGTCTTCCGCGGCTGCGACTCGCATTCGATGATGCCGCCGTGATCGCCGACGATCTTGGCCACCAGCGCGAGGCCGAGTCCGCTGCCGGTCGGTTTGGTCGTGACGAACGGGTCGAACAGGTTGGGCAACAGGTCTTCCGGCACGCCGGGCCCGTTGTCCTTGACGCAGAACTCGAGCGGCAGCGAGACCCGCGATTTCTTGCCCGGCACCGAGAGCCGGACGCCCGGGCGGAACGCGGTGGTCAGCTGGATCTCGGCGTCGCTGCCGAGATCGGCGACCGCTTCGGCGGCGTTCTTCACCAGATTGAGAAACACCTGGATCAACTGGTCCTGATTGGCCAGCACCGGCGGCAACGACGGATCGTACTCCTCGACAAAGCGGATGTTGCGGGCAAAGCCGGATTGCGCCAGCCGCTTGACGTGATCGAGCACGCTGTGAATGTTGACCGGACCGCGCGCCACCGGGCGGTCGTCGCCGAACACTTCCATGCGGTCGACCAGCGTGACGATTCGGTCCGCCTCATCGCAGATCAGCCGGGTCAGCATGCGATCTTCCGACGAGGCCGCCTGCTCGAGCAGTTGCGCCGCGCCGCGGATCCCCGACAGCGGATTCTTGATTTCGTGCGCCAGCATCGCGGCCAGCGCGATCACCGAACGCGCAGCGCTTCGATGCGTCAATTGCCGGTCCATCTTGTCGGCGATGGTGCGCTCCTGCAGCATCACGACGATATGGCCGGGTCGCTCGGTCAGCGGCGCGACGTGAAGATCGACCTGGCGATCACCGCCGATCCGCGGCGTGCCCAGGTCGACCTTGTATTCGTTGACCGGCGAACCGCTTGAGCGCACCTGATCGATCAGCGCCAGCAGCGGACTGCCGAACGGCACCAGTTCCTTCAACGACTGGCGCTGCAGGAACTGCGTGGAAATCTCGAAAAACGATTCCGCGGCCATATTGGCGTCGACGATCCTGCCGTCGGGCGCAACCAGCAGCACCGGATTGGGAAGTGCGTTGAGGATGGCCTCGCTATCCGAAGGCACGGGCCTGAGATGCTCCGCGGCTGAAGTCATGCAGCAGCGCTCCATGCAAAGTCGTCGAATGCATCCTGAAGGGATCGATGCACGCCCGAGGGATCGTCCGATGTCAGAATCCTGCCGCGCCAGGTCTTGAGCGTGGCCGCCGGTGCGCGGCTGCACCGGGCGGCAATCTCCAGCGCCCAGCCGAGATGCTTGCGCGCATGACGCAGACCGATGCGCAGTCCGTAATGACGGCAGACTTCATCGTAGAGCGCGCGGATATAGTTGAGCTGCTCGGAGAGCGGCGGCGAGTTTTCGGCGACGCCGGTTTCGAGGCGGCGGCCGATCTGCCCGGGCAACCAGGGCTGGCCCTGCGCGCCGCGGCCGACCATCACGGCGTCGGCGCCCGACATTTCAAGCGCGGACAGCGCGGTCTCGAATGACGTGATGTCGCCGTTGACGACAAGTGGAATCCGAATCGCGTGCTTCACCGCGCGCACCGCAGCCCAATCGGCATCGCCCTTGTAGAACTGGCAGCGCGTGCGACCGTGCACCGAAATCATCTGCACGCCGGCGTCCTCGGCGCGGCGCGCCAATTCCGGCGCGTTGAGCGAGCGCTCGTCCCAGCCGAGCCGCATCTTCAATGTCACCGGCACCTTCACGGCCGCGATCGTCGCCTCGATCAGTCTCAAGGCATGATCGAGATCGCGCATCAGCGCCGACCCCGACTGGCCGCCGGTGACGTGGCGCGCGGGGCAGCCCATGTTGATATCGATAATTTCGGCGCCGGCGGCTTCCGCGATGCGTGCGCCCTCCGCCATCCAGGTGGTCTCGCAGCCCGCCAGTTGAACGACATGCGGACCAATTCCGGTCGCTTCGCAGCGCAGCCGCGACATCGGGCGGCCGTTGACGAGGTCATCGCTTGCGGTCATTTCGGAAACGACGAGTCCCGCTCCGAGCGCCGCGGCCAAACGTCTAAACGGCGCGTCGGTGACGCCGGACATCGGCGCCAGAAGGACCCGGTTGGCGAGCTTAATGTCGCCTATCTTCAACGGCTTAGGGTGCGAGGATTCCGGGCCGGTCACGGGCTTCTCGTTTCTCTGGCAGACGCCTCATCGCGACTACCGGGAGCCATTTTGAGCACAAATCTTGTGCAGTCAAGCGTCATGCCTACACTTTAGACAGTTCTGGCAATCTTGCAAGTGCACTGCAACAAAATATGCCTTTCCCGCAGCTAACGGGAATCGCTCTGTTCTCGGGGCCGCGGCATGATAAGGGCAGTGCGGCGTTCCAACCCAACGCTCCTCTCGTCAACCCCTTGATCCCCCAATCGAGTCCCATGCCGAAACCTGAACGGACTGCAGCCATTCTTGTCGCAGCCGGACGCGGCCTTCGTGCCGGCTCGGGAGGACCGAAACAATATCGTTCGATCGGCGGGCAGACCGTTATCTTCCGGGCGATGGAGCCGTTCTGCCGCCATCCACAGGTTTTTGCAGTGCAGCCGGTTTTGCATCCGGACGACAACGCCATATTCAGGGACGCGGTCAGCGAATTGCGCCATGAGTCTCCGGCAAAAGGCGGAGCAACGCGGCAGGCCTCGGTGCATGCCGGACTTGAGGCGCTCGCCAGCCAGAAGCCCGACGTCGTCCTCATCCACGATGCGGCAAGGCCATTCGTCTCGGCAGCACTGATTTCGCGCGCGATCGATGCCACCAGCCGCACCGGTGCTGCGATCCCGGTGATTCCCGTCGCCGACACCGTCAAGCTGATCGACGGCAGCGGCAATGTCGAAGCCACCCCGGAGCGCGCACGCTTGCGGATTGCGCAAACGCCGCAGGCGTTCCGCTTCGACGTGATTCTCGACGCCCATCGCCGTGCGGCGCGCGAGGGCCGCAGCGATTTCACCGATGATGCCGCGCTGGCCGAATGGGCGGGATTGACGGTGGCGACCTTTGAAGGCGATCCTGCCAACATGAAGCTGACGACGCCTGAAGATTTTGTCCGCGAGGAAGCCCGCCTCGCCAGCCTGCTCGGCGATATCAGGACCGGGACCGGTTACGACGTGCATGCCCTTGGCGAGGGCGATCACCTCATGATCTGCGGCGTTCGCGTGCCGCACACACGCGGCTTCCTTGCCCATTCCGACGGCGACGTCGGCCTGCATGCGCTGGTCGATGCCATCCTCGGCGCGCTGGCGGACGGCGATATCGGTTCGCATTTTCCCCCGAGCGACCCGCAATGGAAGGGCGCGGCATCCGACCGATTTCTGAAATACGCGGTCGACCGGGTCACCGCGCGTGGCGGCCGCATCGCCAATCTCGAAGTGACCCTGATCTGCGAACGCCCCAAGATCGGACCGCTGCGCGACACCATGCGCGGACGGATTGCCGAAATCACCGGCGTGAACGTCTCGCGCGTCGCCGTGAAGGCGACCACCAGCGAGCGGCTTGGCTTCACCGGCCGCGAAGAAGGCATCGCCGCCACGGCGAGCGCCACCATCCGCCTGCCGTGGGACGACAAAGGTTGGAGCGATTAAGATGAGCGGCAGCGACGCCCGCGCCCTCTCCCGCTCGCTGCTCGACCTGTGCCGGATGCGCAAGCTCACGATTGCGACCGCGGAATCCTGCACCGGCGGCCTGGTCGCCGGAGCGCTCACGGATATTCCCGGCTCCTCCGACGTCATTGACCGCGGTTATGTCACCTATTCCAACGAAGCCAAGCGCGCGATGCTCGGCGTCAAGGCGACGACGCTTGCGACCTTCGGCGCGGTCAGCAAGGAGACTGCGATCGCGATGGCGGTCGGCGCGCTGGAGCGGGCCGGCGTCGATCTCGCCGTCTCCATCACCGGCATCGCAGGTCCCGGCGGGGCGACGCCGGGCAAGCCGGTGGGCCTGGTGCATTTCGCGGTTGCCGCCCGCGACGGGCGCATCATCAACCGCGAATGCCGCTTCGGCGCGATCGGCCGCAGCGCGGTGCGCCAGCGCTCGGTGGTGGAGGCGCTGCGCATGCTGTTGGAGTTGGCGCGCGGGCCGCAGGCGCCGGCAAAACCGCGCCGCGAAGCCGTCAGCCGCCTGCACCCGCGCGTGGCGCGCTCGCCGCGGCGCAGCGCCGTCAAGAGGCGACGGCCGCCGCGGGCGTAACCGGTACGGAGCCGTTCAACCGCGGTTTGCGATCCCCGGCCTTCCGTAAATCCTGTCCGCGCGCTTTTCGAACGCCGCCGCAAACCGTTGGAACGCGGTATCGAACATCGTGCCCATCAGCATCGCCAGCATCCGGCTCTTGAATTCATAGGTAAGGTAGAACCCGACATCACAGGCATTGTCCGCCTTCGGCTCGAAGGTCCAGCGGTTTTCGAGATTGCTGAAGGGACCTTGCAGGTATTCGACCAGAATTTTCAGGTTGGGTCGGTCGAGCGTCACCCGGGTGGTGAAGGCTTCCCGCACCAGCTTGAACGATACCGTCATGTTGCAGATCACGATCTCGGTGCCGTCGGGCTTCGGCGTGCGTTGACTGACCTTCAGCGAACTGCACAGCGGCACGAATTCCGGATAGCGCTCGACGTCGGCGACGAGATCGAACATCTGCGCCGCGCTGTGGTTGACCCGGCGCCTGGAGTTGAATTTCGGCATCGCCCTGGCGCTCAGCCTGATTTCGCCGTGCGCGCCGCCCGGAGCCTGGCGAAGTCATCGCCGGCGTGGTGCGACGAGCGGGTCAGCGGGCTCGCCGACACCATCAGGAAGCCCTTGGTATAGGCAACCTTCTCGTAGCCGGAAAATTCATCCGGCGGCACATAGCGCATCACGGCGTGGTGCTTGCGGGTCGGCTGCAGGTACTGCCCGATGGTGAGAAAGTCCACCTCCGCCGAACGCAGGTCGTCCATCACCTGCAACACTTCGTGACGCTCCTCGCCGAGCCCGACCATGATGCCGGATTTGGTGAAGATCGCCGGATCGATTTCCTTGACCCGCTGCAGCAGCCGGATCGAATGGAAATAGCGTGCGCCCGGGCGTACGCTGAGATAGCGCGACGGCACGGTTTCCAGGTTATGGTTGAACACGTCGGGTTTCGCCGCCACCACGATCTCGAGCGCACCGTCCTTGCGCAGGAAATCCGGCGTCAGGATCTCGATGGTCGTGGCCGGGCAGCGCGCGCGGATCGCGCGGATGGTTTTCGCGAAATGTTCGGCGCCGCCGTCGGCGAGATCGTCGCGATCGACCGAGGTAATCACGATATGGGCGAGCCCGAGCTTGAAGGTCGCCTCCGCGACATGCTCCGGCTCCAATGCGTCAAGCGCGCCGGGCATCCCGGTCTTGACATTGCAGAAGGCACAGGCGCGGGTGCAGGTGTCGCCCATGATCATGAAGGTGGCGTGCTTCTTGTCCCAGCACTCGCCGATGTTCGGGCAGCCCGCCTCCTCGCACACCGTGACGAGGCCGTTCTCCTTCACAATGGCGCGCGTGTCGGCATAGCCGCGCGTATTCGGCGCACGCACCCGGATCCAGTCCGGCTTCGGCGGCGACGGCGCATCCGGCCGGTTCACCTTTTCCGGGTGACGCGGGCGCAGCGGCGTGGCTGAAACGGTATCGACGACGACGACCATGGAATATCCATATCATGGAGAGGCTTAGCTAATCCGCTTGAAGGGGAATCGCAACCATTCGCCTTGTGAGCCCGCCTGCTTTAGCATATTGCCATCGCCGACGCATTTTTCGCATCCCAAAGCCGCGATTGAATGGATCGAAGCTGCCCTGCCCCGACCGCAAACGCTCCCGTTCCGGGCAGGCCGCTCAAGCGCGGGTTCTTCGCCCGCAGCGTGCACGAGGTCGCGCCCGATCTGATCGGCGCGACATTCCTCGTGAACGGCGTCGGCGGCATCATCGTCGAGCTCGAAGCCTATCATCACACCGAGCCGGCGGCGCATTCGTTCAACGGGCCGACGCCGCGGAACCGGGTGATGTTCGGTCCGCCCGGTTTTGTCTATGTCTATCGTTCCTACGGCATTCATTGGTGCATCAATTTCGTCTGCGAAAAAGCGGGGTCTGCGAGCGCGGTCCTGATCCGCGCCTTGCAGCCGACCCACGGCATCGCGACGATGCGGCGCCGGCGGAAATTGCAGGACGAGCGATCGCTATGCTCGGGGCCGGGCAAGCTGACGGAGGCGCTGGCGATCACCCACGCACAGAATGGCCTGCCGCTCGATATGCCGCCAATCGCGCTATATGCGCGTGTGGGGAAGCCGGAGGTGGTCACGGGCGTGCGGATCGGGATTACAAAGGCCGTCGAACTGCCATGGCGGTACGGCCTGAAGGGCTCGATATTCCTGAGCAAGCCGTTTTGACACGGGCAGCCCGGAACCGGTACGATTGGCCAATGCTGTCGAAACAGCCTTTTCTGACCGGACGAGCGAAACGATTGAGCCCCGCCGGGGCGTCCTATGCGTGTCGTCGCAGAACACCGTCTTGCCGGGTGAGATGACCATACTATGACCGAGGCAAAGCTCACCGGGGAATTCAACCCGGGCAACGCGGAGAAATCCCTGCCCTGGAGCAAGCCGATATCATGGATCGCGCGTTGCAACGCCTATGATGTCGCCACCGTCGTTCTCATCTTCGCGCTCGCCGTCATCGTGCTGTGCACCTTCAAGGCCTACGCGATCTCCAACGATGAAAGCGTTCAGCATCACTACGGCGAACTGATCATCGACTATTATACCAGCGGCTTCAGAAACCATGACGTCTTCGGGTTCCAGAACCTCTATCTGTATGGCGGCCTGTTCGACATCGCTGCCATCCTCCTCAGCCATCTCATTCCGATCGATCCGTACGATCTGCGCCATATCCTGTGCGCGCTGATCGGGGTCGGCGGGATCGGCGCCGCGGCGGCGACCGCGCGACTGATCGCGGGGCCGCGCGCGGCCCTGATCGCCGCCGCCGGGCTCAGCGTCTGCGGCGCGTGGTACGGCACCATGTTCAACCACACCAAGGACATTCCCTTCGCGGCCGCGATGACAGGCGCGACGCTGTTCTTGATCCGCATCGCGCGTTCCCTGCCGTCGCCACGCGCCGGTGACTTAACGGCGTTCGGCCTGCTGGCGGGAGCCGCGCTCGGCATCCGGGTCCTCGGTCTGCTGCTGGTGGTCTACGCCGGTTTTGCCATCGTCCTGTACCTGCCTCGGCCGTGGCCCAGCCTACGCGCGCGATGGCGCTTCGTGATCGATTCCTCGATGCGGCTGCTGCCGGCGCTGCTGCTCGCCTATGTCATCATGATCCTGGCCTGGCCGTGGGCCGCGCTGGCGCCGCTCAACCCGATCCGCGGCCTCCTTGCGTTCTCCGAATTCAACTACGCCATCCGCACGATGCTTGCCGGTCAGGTCTACGACATGGCGAACGCACCGCGACTGTATGTGCCGATCTACATTCTGATCCGGCTACCGCTGCTGATATTGTTCGGCGCGGCGCTGGCGATGACCTTCGCGCTGTTGCCGCGTCTTGCCGCCGGTGCGGCGCAGCTTCGCCGCCGGGATATCGCCCTGGTATCACTGACGGTGGTTTTTCCGCTGGCCTGCGAGGTGATCTACCGTGGCCCGGCCTTCACCGGATTGCGCCATTTCCTGTTCGTGATTCCCTCGCTGGCGACGCTGGCCGGCATCGGCCTCGACGCCGCAGTGACGGCGCTCGCCACCCGCGGTCGGCTGGCCGCAACCGGCGCGCTCGCGCTCGTCAGCACTTGCCTGCTCTGGAACGCAGTGACCCTGTTCAGGCTGCACCCCTACGAATACCTGTTCTACAACTCTCTGGTCGGCGGTCTCGAGGGGGCGTCGCGGCGCTACGATCTCGACTATTGGTTCAGCAGCATGCCCGAGGCGCTCGGTCAGCTCGAAGCCTATTTGCGGCGTACCGAGCCCGCCGGTGCGAGCCGGCCGACGCAGGTCTATTCCGTCGCGGTTTGCGGCGAGCGCCCCTCGTTCGACAAGAACGTCACGCTTCCGCAACTGCGCTGGGACTTCAGGGAGCGGTGGGACCAATCCGAATTCTTCCTCGCACCGACCCATATGAATTGCGACGGCGATCTCGACGGCAAGGTAATCGGCACCGTCGAACGGCTCGGCGTCACCATCGCCTATATCAAGGACCGCCGGGCGCTGATTAGGTCTGTGGCAACGGCGGCGCTGGGCGCGCCCGGCAACGTCGGGCCCGGCAAGGCTCCTGCGCGTTAGCCCCCTCCTCCCACAATATCGCCGCCGGTCCGCCACGCATATTTGGCGTCGGTGCGCTTGTACCAGGTGTTCAGCCATGCCACGGCGGTCATGATCAGGATTCCGATGATGCCGACCAAGATGTGCAGGCCGAGACCGGCGGAAGTCTCGAACAGCACGAAATAGCCGGCGAACGCCAGGAATACGCCGAGGCAGAAAATCTCCAGCGAGTGCGTCCCGCTCAGGATCAGGGGCCGCAGCCAGGGCGATGTCAGCCCGGGCCAGCCCTTCGGCACGAAGTGCACGGTCACGGCCGCCAGCGCCAGGAAATGCACGAAGCGCAGCACGTCGAGATCGGTCTTGTCGATCGGATACATCCAATGCCCGAGCCGGTGCGGCACCAGGAAAGTGAGCTTCGGAAAATACCAGGTCATGGTGATGGAGAACGCGAACAACAGATAGGCGAACGCAATCCCCATCGTGATCTTCGAGGCGAGAATCCGCGTCATCTGCTTGGCGCCGCCCAGCGCGCACCAGGCGCCGAACACGAACAGCAATTGCCAGGCGAACGGATTGAAAGCCCAGAAGCCGCTCGGATAGGCGCTCAAATACCAGTCGAAGTACCAGGTCAGGGCATAGAGCAGCACCGACAGCGCCAGCGTGACGTTGGGCCGCCATTTCATCATCCACAGGATCACGGGAAGAAAGAACATCAGCACGACATAGAGCGGCAACACGTCGATGTTCAGCGGCCGGAATCGCAGCAGCAGGGTCTGCAGCAGGGCGTTGCCGGGGTGCTGGAGAAAATCCGTAACACCCATTTCTTCCAGGTACCGGGGGTTGCCGACGCTGGTCGCGACCCAGGCAATCTCCGCAAGGAAGATGGTGACGAGGAACACATGCGCCATGTAGATCTGCCAGACCCGGCGCATGATGCGTGCAGTCGCGACCAAAAAGCCGGACTCGATCATGGCGCGGCCGTAAACGAAGGCTGCGGTATAGCCGGAGATGAAAATGAAGATCTCGGCGGCGTCGCTGAATCCGTAGCTGCGGATCGTGAAACGATCCAGGACATCGGGCGACACGTGATCGATGAAGATCAGCCACAGCGCCAGCCCGCGGAACAGGTCGATCCGCAATTCCCGTTCGGTCGCCGGACGCGAAACGGCCGGTGTCAGGACGGCCGCCGGCGTGGGGTCGTGCACGATCGCACCCGCTGCGCCCGCAAAGGGTGGTGCGGCAACTCGATCGGCAATCGACACCATCTAGCCCCGTCTTGAAAGATCGGCTTATCGCTCGCAGCCGCGAAAGATCATATAGGCCTGCAGTTTGTAAGCAAGTTTGTGCGGATTTCCGGCGCTACGGGCTGAAAGGCTCAAGATCTAGCCGCAAGCCGTTCCCAAGCTGGCGCCGCGCCCCGTGGGATTGGTGAGCGGATCGATGATCTTGAGCTGCTCGATGACCGAGCCCTGCCAGCGGTGTGTCACGATGAGCGGCAGCGCATTTTCATGTCTCAAACGGACGTGAACGAAATGAATGTCGAGCCCATCGATCTCGGTGATGAACTGC
>Ga0209006_10002878_pt1 | contig 15663 bp, 4 predicted proteins | sample JacPin_JW_Ref_O2_FD_188567 | JGI IMG/M metagenome (GOLD analysis project Ga0209006, IMG submission 188567) | Forest soil microbial communities from Algoma, Ontario, Canada - Jack Pine, Ontario site 1_JW_Ref_O2 (SPAdes) (version 2) | ecosystem: Environmental > Terrestrial > Soil > Boreal... | reverse complement strand
TCTCTTTGCCGAGCGAGGTCGACGGGCACCGCGTCCGCGTCGGATGCGATGTCGCCGACGTTGAGGATGTCCACAACTCGCTCGCGGCGTTCGGCGACCGCTACCTCCGCAAGGTGTTTACAACCAACGAAATCAACGACTGCCAGGGCCGCAACCGGGTGCAGCGACTGGCGGTGTAGTCCAGCCGTTGACGAGCCAACGTTCACCTCCAACGGCGGCGACGCCAAGGCGGCCGCGCAACACTAGCGCTTCAGTGTGCGATGAGGTCGGCGGCGAGGTCTTCTTCGTCAGCTCGGACACTGCCCGGGGAAGCTGATCGCAGCTGCCAGTGCGCTACGCCGCCGTCCGGAACGGTTAACTCCCCGGTGGCCAGTGCCTCGCCGATGAGGGAACGCACCCGCTGCTCGTTGGCCGGTTCGGTCGCGAAAAGTACACGGAGCGTGACGGTTTCACCCGCGGCGACATTGGTCACGTAATGCGGCGCGAGCGGGCACGGCGGCGGATGGTCCCAGCCGCCGCACAACGCCTTCGTGATCGCGCCGCCTAGAGCATTGGGACTGTCGTCGTGCTGCATCGAGACCACAGCATCGTGGGCAAAGGCTTTGCGCGCCATGCCGATAACCCTAGCTCGGCGGCCGCCCAGTCGGCACTACAGCGACGGCTGTACGTCGAAGAGGAAGTTGGCGCCGGTCGCCATTGCGTGGAGCAGGTCGCCGAAGGAGGCGGCGAGATCCCAACTGCCACCGTTCCCGGCCATGGCGGTGCTGTCGGTGCCGATGATCAGGGCGAGGTCGTTGTCGCTGAACGGAACAGCAGCAGTACCGCCGGAAATGGCCTGGTCGAACCCGCTGCCGGTGTTGATGATGGAGGCGATGTCGCCGATCCCGATAGCCTGAGCGTCGCTGTTGTCGCCGGAGGCGAATGCGAGTGATTGGAAGCCACCGGCGGTGGCGTCCCCACCGTTGATCGCGGTCGCCAGGTCATTGTTGCCCACGCCGGCGATCGCGCTGCTATCGGTGCCGAGGGCCATGGCGTTGTTGCCTTGGCCGATGCCGGCATCGGCGAAGCTGCCGGTGCCGGAGGCGAATGAGGTGTCTAGCCCGCCGCCGATTCCGACGTCGGCCGTGCTGTCGGTGCCAAAAGCGGACGCGATGTCAAAGTTGCCGCCTGCCCCGGCGGTGGCACTGCTGCCGACGCCATTGGCACTGGCGACCACGAAGTTGCCGCCCAACCCGGCCGCGGCGGTGCTGTGGTCGCCGAAGGCGCTGGCAAGCACGAAATTACCAGCCACCCCACCCGCGGCGCTGCTACCGGCGCCGTTGGCGATTGCGACGTCGAACAGACCGCCCAACCCGGTGGCAGCGCTGCTGCCGGGGCCGTCGGCGAACGAGAGGTCGCCGAAGCCGGTGGCGGAGGCGTTGGCGCCATTGCCGATCGCGATCGCGATGTCGCCGGCGCCAGAGTTGGCAGTGGCGGTGTTGTCGACGGTGGAGAACAAGTCCATCCCGTTGATGGAGATTTGCATGTCCAACGGCGCGGCCGCATCAGCGGCGGGGACCGCGAGACCACTCAGCACTTGGTCGGCCCACGAAAACGGATCGGTAGACCAATCCGCCGAGGCGATCTGCGGGGTGGCGGCCATCGCCGCGCCGGTGCTCAGTCCAACGGCCAGCATGCCTATTCGAACGCTACGAATCGAGTGGCTCATCGGGTTTCCTTTCCCGTGGGCGCACCCAGCGGGTGGCCACAGTTGCCGCTCATACGCGGGCCCCCGAGTGACGCGAAATCTACTCCCCGCACGACCCGCGCATGCGTGTTTGACACAAGTTGAACTACGCGGCTTGGTGCACTGTTAGCGTGCGGTACCGGATGGACGCGAAGGAGGCGCGGTGAAGACCATTTCGAAGATGTTGGTCTTCGGTCTTGTTGAACTTGTCGTGTTCGGCTCGATGCTGTTTTTGCCGGCCGGCACGTTCAACTATTGGCAGGCATGGGTCTTTCTGGCAGTGGTGGCCGTCGCGGCGTGGGCCCCCAGCGTCTACGTCCTGCGCACGAATCCCGATGTGATTCAGGATCGGATGCGGGGCGGGCCGGCAGCCGAGACCCGGATGGCGCAGAAGGTCGTTATCGCCGGTTTGTACTCGTCGTTGGCGGTAATGGTAGTGGTCAGCGTTCTTGACCATCGCTTCGGCTGGTCGGCGGTCCCCACCGCAATCTGCTTGGTCGGCGACGTTGTGGTCGCCGTGGGACTGGGTGTGGTGGCGCTGGTGATCGTTCAGAACAGCTATGCCGCCGCAACCGTCCGGGTGCAGGCAGACCAGCAGGTCGTCTCCACCGGTCTGTATGGGCGGGTGCGGCATCCCATGTACACCGGCAATCTGATCATGATGGTCGGCATCCCCGTGGCGCTCGGTTCGTACTGGGGACTCGTCTTCGTCCTGCCTGGCCTGATCGTGCTCGCCTCGCGCATTCGCGACGAGGAGAAGCTGCTCCGCGAAGAGTTGACGGGATACCGCGAGTACACCCAGAAGGTGCGCTATCGCCTGGCGCCAGGCATGTGGTGACAGCCGCGTCTTAATTGTCGTGGGTCGGGTCGGCGTGCCTGCCCAACTGTTCGCTCAAACTCCGCACCGACGGCGCGTCGAAGATGGTGGTCACCGCGAGGTTGGTATCCAAGGCGGTGTTGATCGCGGCGACCGCCCGCATCGCCGACAGCGAATCTCCACCCAGATGGAAAAACGACTCGTCGACACCGACGCGGTCTACTCCCAGCACCCCGGCGCAGATGCCGGCCAGGATCTGCTCGACCAGTGTCGTCGGGGCGTGATAGTCACCGCCGTTGCCGTGGTACGCGGGTGTCGATACCGGCTGGGTCACCGGCGCCCGGTGCTTACCGCCGTCGGGCAGGTGCATCGATGACAACGGCTGCGCCTGGAAGACGGTCATCGCCACCAACACCCGCTGTAAGCGCACGATCATCGCGTCGATGGTGGTTGCGTCGAAAACATCTGCGCGATATTGGACGTGAAATTCCAGTTCGCGGCCCGGCACGGCTTGAATCGCCAGCGGGTAGTGGTAGTAGTCCCGGTTGGTGAGGTCGGTGACGGTCAACCCGTCTGCGCTGGACAGTGCGGCGGCGTCCGTCGGGTAGTTCTCGTAGACGAAGACGGTGTCGAACAGGCGTTCCTGACCGGTGACGCGGTGGATGTCGCTGAGCGCCAGGTGCTGGTGTTCGAGTGTGTGGTTGTGGGTGCTTTGTAGTTGATGCAGCAGCTCGGTGGTGTTGGTCGTCGCCGTGATGGTCGCCCGTACCGGCACGGTGTTGATCAACAGGCCGATCATCGAATCCGCACCGACCACCTCGGCCGGCCGGCCGGAAACCACGGTGCCGAAAGCGACGTCGTGACGGCCGGTCAGCCACATCAGCAGCTGCGCGAAGGCGCCCTGCAGCACGGTGTTGACGGTGGTCTGGGATGAGCGCGCCAGCTCGCGAAGGGCCCGGGTGGTTTCCTCGGGCACCCGGAACGAGGCAACGCTTCGCTGCCCCAGCCCTAACCGGTCCGGCGGGCCCACCAAGGTGGGAGTGTCGAAACCGGCGAGCACCTCACGCCAGACCGCCCGGGCGGCGTCGCGATCCCGGTTGGCCAGCCACCCGATAAACCTGCGGTACGGCGGTGCCGCGGGCAGCCGTTGCCCGTAGTAGCTGGCGAACAATTCCCGCAGCAGGTTGGGCACCGACCAGCCATCCAGCACGATGTGGTGATTGGTCAGCACAAAACGGTGCTCATCTTCTGCGGTGCGGATCAACGCCGCCCGGAAGGCCGGCTGGTCGGCGAGATCGAAGACCGCGGCGCGTTCGGCGGCGCACACCCGCTGGATCTGCTCGTCGAGGTCCAAGTGGCCGACGGTCAGGTCCACCTGCCGCCAGGGTGTGACGGGATCAGCGGGGATGATCTGCACCGGTTCATCGAAATGTGGGCAGAAGCGCGCCGCCAAATGGGGATGCCGGGTCACCACCGTGCGCACGGCATCGCGCAGGCGGTGCGCATCGAGCCGACCGTTCAACGTGATGACCAGCTGCACGGCGTACACGTCGTCGTCACTGGCCTGCGCGGTGCTGGCCTGCGTGGTTCTTGCATGCGCGGTTCCTGCATGAAAGAGGAGTCCCTGTTGCAAAGGAGTCAACGGCAGAATGTCGGCGACCTCGTATTGCCGACACAGTTCTTCGATCTGCTGCTGACCCAGCCGGGCAGGCGCGATGTCCGACGGCGTCAACCCGCCCCCGCCCCGCCTGACATACGCGCAGATACCGGCCAGGGCGTCAAACCACAGCCGGCTAAGCCGGCTGACCCGTGCGTGATCCAGGGCCCCGGGTGCCCACATCCAGCCGGCTTGTAATTGCGGACCGGTGTCGGTGTCCACGGTGCCGGCGTTGAGCTCGAGGGTGTGCATCAGCGGCATGGGTATGGCCGCGGCGACGCCGGCGATCGGCCCGCCTTCTTGGCTGAGCCGCCATCCATCGCCGGATGCCTCGGCCGCTCCACCTAGCCGGCCCAGATAGTTGAACCCGATCGCCGGGTCGGACCCGGTCAGGTCGACGTCGGGGTTCAGATATCGCAGCACCCCGTAGGTCAGCGGATCCGGTAGAGCCCGAAGCTGCTCTTTGGCGGCTTTGATCGCCGTCGCCAACCCGGCATCGCCGGTGACGACCTGCACCCAGGACAGCCCACCTACTCCCAGGGACACTGGATATTTGGTGGTGAACCAGCCCACGGTGCGCGACAGGTCGATATCGGCGCGCAGCTCTTCGTGGCGCCCGTGGCCCTCCACATCGATGCCGATCGGCCCCGCGCCGGTGCCCAGAAATTCCGTGCACGCCAACGCAAACGCAATCAACAAAATCTCGTTGATTCCGGTGTGAAACGCCGCCGGCACTTCACCGAGCAGCATCTGAGTGGTCTCGGTATCCAGCGACACCGACAACTGCCCGGCGCTGGAATAGGTATCCACGTCGGGCCGCACTGCGGGCAGCGCGGCCGGGGTCGCCGCGATCTGTCGCCAAACCTGCGCCTGCTCAACGACTTCCGGCCGGCGTGCGTGCTTCGCCAGCAGCGACGCCCATCGCTGGAACGATGTGCCGTTGGTCGGCAGCGCCACCTGCTGGCCGGCGCCATGCTGGGCCCAGGCGATGTTGATGTCTTCCAACAGGATTCGCCAGGACACCCCGTCGACGGCCAGATGGTGCGCGATCACCACCAGCTGGTGCTCCGGGGCCACCCACAACGCGCTAAGCATCACCCCGGCGGCCGGGTTCAACCGCGACCGGGCCTCGATGACTGCCTCATCGGACAACACGTCGACGGTGACCAGGCACCCACGGGCGTCCACCGACCCGGCCTCGGGCACCTGTAGTGACCAACTCCCGGCGCCGTCGTTGACACGCAGCCGCAGCGTGGCATGCCGATCCAGCAGAGCCTGCAACAGCACCACCACATCGGCCTCGGTCACCGCCGCGGGTGCCTGCATCAGGACCGTCTGGTTGAACTGATCCACCGGGCCATCAACATTGGCCAGCCAGCCCATGATTGGGGTGGCCACCATGGGCCCGATGCCTTCATCGACTGAGCCGGCTTCCCGGTCGGCCACCCCGACCACCCGGGCCAGCCGGGCCACGGTTTGCTCCACAAAGACGTCACGCGGGCGACACACCACCCCGGCGGCACGCGCTCGCGCGACCACCTGCATCGACAAAATGCTGTCGCCGCCCAGCTCGAAGAACGAGTCGTCGACGCCGACCTGTTCCAGGCCGAGCACCTGGGCGAAGATGCCGGCCAGGATCTCCTCCACCGCGTCGGCAGGGGCGCGGTACTGCTCGACATGTTGATATTCGGGGGCAGGCAGGGCGCGGGCGTCGAGTTTGCCGTTTACCGTCAGCGGCAGCGCATCGATCGCCACCACCGCGGCCGGCACCATATACGCGGGCAGCCGCTCGGCCAGCGTGGCGCGTATCTCGGCGAGATCCGCTGTGCCCGTGACATACCCGACCAGACGCTTGTCGCCGGGATGGTCCTCGCGGGCGATCACCACCGCCTGCTCGACTCCCTCAAGGTCACCTAACGCGGCCTGGACCTCGCCGAGCTCGATGCGATACCCGCGGATCTTGACCTGCTCATCGGCTCGGCCCAGATACTGCAGCTGCCCGTCAGCGCTCCAGCACACCAGGTCCCCGGTGCGGTACATGCGGGCGCCGGGTCCGCCGAACGGGCATGCCACAAAACGGGATCCGGTCAACCCGGCCCGGCCCACATACCCATAGGCCGCCCCGGCACCGGCCACATACAACTCGCCGGCCACACCCGCCGGCACCGGCTGCAGCGAGCCGTCCAGCACGAAGAAGCCAAGATGGGCCAACGGCACCCCGATCGGGCTGCCGGCGGTGTCGACGTCACCGCCGACGATCTCCCGGAAGGAGGCATGCACCGTCGTCTCGGTGATGCCATACATATTGACCAGACGAGGCAGGTCGGGATGACTGTCCAGCCACGCCCCAAGGCGTTGCGGTTCCAGCGCTTCACCGCCGAATACCACCGCCTCGAGCTTGAGTTGACGGCCCAGCTCGGGCGACAACCCGTCGGCGGTCTGCAGCGCATAAAACGCCGACGGGGTCTGGCTCAGAACGGTGACCTGTTCAGCGACCAGCAGGGCGTGCAGATCTTCCGGAGAGCGGACCACCGCCTCGGGCACGACTACCACCCGCCCGCCACTCAGCAGCGCACCGAAGATCTCCCACACCGAGAAGTCGAACGCCAACGAGTGGCACTGCGTCCACACCTGGGTCTCCGACAGCTCCAACCCGGCGTCCAAGACCTCCAGCAACCGGGTCACGTTGCGGTGCGGGATGGCCACTCCCTTCGGGGTGCCGGTAGTGCCCGAGGTGTAGATGAGGTACGCGATGTCGTCAGGATCCGGCGCCGGCAATGGCGTCGCGGGTTGGCTGTCAACGGCGGGATCGTCAACATCAACGATCAACAGGTCACGCCCATGGATCCGATCAGCCAACTCGGCCGTGGTGATCGCCGCGATCGGTGCGGCATCGTCGAGCACGAACTCAACCCGCGCCGCGGGTACCGCCGGATCGATCGGTACATAGGCTGCACCGGTTTTCAGCACCGCAAAGATCGCGACGATCGCCTCAACCGACCGAGGTAACAACAGCGCGACACGCTGCCCCGGACCAACGCCTCGGCCAATCAACAAGCGCGCCAACCGGTTAGCGGCTTCGTCAAGCTCCCGATAGGTCAACGAACCTTCGCCGGAGCTGACCGCTACCGCCTCTGTCGTCCGCGCCGCCTGCGCAGCGAACAACGTCGAAATTGACCTCGGTGCGCTCACCGGCGCGGTCAGCGCCGCCCGATTACCCCATCGCGCCAGCCGTGCATGCTCAACCTCGTCCAGCACGTCCACCGACGACAACCGCCGCGCCGGGTCCCCGGTCATGGCCGCCAACACCCGATGCAACCGCTCGATCAGCGCCTCGATGCTGGCCGCGTCGAACACGTCGGTGCGAAACTCCACCGCCCCGCCGATCCCGGCGGGCTCCCCGGACTCGCTCCAACGTTCGGCCAACGAAAACGACAGGTCCACCCGCGCGGCGCGGACGTCCACCGGCATCGGGGTGACTTCCAGGTCGCCGAGCGTCAACCCGGCGGAGGGGGCGCTGGGATCCCCGGGAAGGTTCTGCCAGGCCAACATCACCTGGACCAATGGGTGATGAGTCAGGGAACGGGTCGGGTTGAGCCGCTCCACGATCACTTCGAAGGGCACGTCCTGGTGCTCGTAGGCGGCCAAGCTGCGGCCTCGCACCTGCGCCAACAACTCGGCGACGGTGGGGTCACCGGCCATGTCGAGCCGCAGCACCAACGTGTTGACGAAAAATCCCACCAGGCCGTCCAACGCGGGATCACGCCGCCCCGCGATCGGGAAGCCCACCGCCACATCAGAACTCGTGCTGAGCCTGGACAGCAGCACCGCCAAGGCGGCTTGGATCACCATGAAGCTGGTCGCGTTGTGCTCCCGAGCCACCCGGGCAACCTGCTGCTGCAACCCTGCGGGCCAGTCCACCGCCAGTGCGGCGCCGCGCTGATCGGCGACCAGCGGATAGGGCCGATCGGTGGGCAGCGCCAACCGCTCGGGCATCCCGGCCAGGGCTTGCTGCCAGTAATCGAGCTGCGCGGCGATGCGGCTCTGGCTGTCGTCGAGATCGCCGAACTGCGCGCGCTGCCACAGCGTGTAATCGACGTACTGTACTGGCAATTCGGCCCAGTCCGGGGCTTGGCCCGCACACCGGCTGGCATACGCCGCCCCCAGATCATTCACCAGCGGAGCGACCGACCAGCCGTCCGCGGCGATATGGTGCGCGACGGCCACCAGCACGTACTCATCGTCGGCGACGCGGAAAAGCTTTGCGCGCAAGGGGATCTCGGCGGCCAGATCGAAATTGTGCCGGGTCGCCTCGCCGACGGCCTCGTCCAGCCTGCTGGCCGGCCATGCGGTGGCGTCGACAACCTGCCAGCCGAAGTCCGCTCGCTCGCGCTCGATCACACGCTGCTCGGGTATCCCGTCCGGGGCGACGAACAGCGTGCGCAGGCTCTCGTGACGGCCCACCACATCGGAAAGCGCGACGGCCAACACATCGGCGTCGAGTTGCCCGCGCAGCCGCAACGCCACCGCCAAGTTGTAAACCGGTGACGGACCCTGTAATTGGTCGATGAACCACAACCGACTCTGGGCAAACGACAACGGAACCACCGCAGGCCGCTCGACGGCCACCAGCGGCTCGAGGCGGTCCTCGTCCGCACCGACGCGCAGCGCCAACTGGGCCACCGTCGGCGCCTCGAATAGGGCGCGCACGCCAAGCGAGCCGTCCATGCGGCTATTGACCGCAGCGATCAGGCGCATCGCCGACAGGGAATCCCCACCCAAATCGAAGAAGGAGTCGTCGACCCCGACGCGATCTTCGCCCAGTATGTGGGCGAAGGTGCCGGCCAGGATCTCCTCGGTCGGCGTCGTCGGAGCGCGGTAGTGGTCGGTGTGCTGGTACTCCGGTGTCGGCAGGGCCTGTTTGTCGAGTTTGCCGTTGACCGTCAAGGGAATTGCATCCAGAGCCACGACCGCGGCCGGTACCAAATACGCCGGTAGCCGCTCGGCCAACGCGGCGCGAACCGTGGCCGGCCCGGCTGTGCCGGTGACGTAGCCCACCAGCCGCGGGTCGCCGGCGCGGTCGTCGCGAGCAATCACCACCGCGTTCTCCACCCCGTCGAGCGCGGCCATCACGGCCTGGACTTCACCCGGCTCGATGCGGTACCCGCGGATCTTGACCTGTTCATCGGCGCGGCCCAGATACCGCAGTTGCCCGTCGGCGCCCCAAGACACCAGATCGCCGGTGCGATACATCCGGGTTCCAGGCTCGCCGAACGGGCATGCCACGAAACGTGATCCGGTCAAACCCGCCTGGCCCAGGTAGCCGACGCCGACGCCGCGGCCGGCCACATACAACTCGCCGACCACGCCGGGTGGCACCGGCCGTAATGACTCGTCGAGGATGAACAGCGCCGCCGTCGATACCGGCGCGCCGATCGGCACCACGTCGACCCCGACTTTCAGCGGCGCGCTCATCGAGGCGTACACCGTGGCCTCGGTGGGCCCGTAAGCGTTGATCACCACCCGGCCGGGCGCCCACCGATCCACCAGCTCCGCCGAGCAGGCTTCACCGCCCAACAACAGCGCCACCGACTCCAACCCCTGCGGGCTGAGTGCGGCTGCGGCAGACGGGGTTTGGGTGAGCACGTTGACCTGTTCGCTGACCAGCAGCGCGTGGAAGTCGTCCGGTGAGCGGACCACCGAATCGGGGACCACCACCAGTCGCCCACCGCCTAACAGCGCGGCCCAGATCTCCCACACCGAGAAGTCGAACGCGTACGAGTGACACTGCGTCCACACCTGTGCCGCCGGCAGGCCTGGAGGCGACGACGCCGCCAAATGGTTCAGACTGTGGTGGGTGACGGCCACCCCCTTGGGCGTACCGGTGGTGCCCGAGGTGTAGATCAGATACGCGATGTCATCAGGCTCCGGCAGCGGCAATGCGGTGCTGGGCTGGCTATCGACAGCGGGGTCATCGACGTCGATGACCATCAGGTCGTACCCATCCACCCGCGAGCGCAGCGTGTTCGTGGTGATTGCGGCGATCGGAACGGCGTCGTCGAGCATGAACCGGATGCGCGCTTCGGGAAGTGCCGGGTCGATCGCGAGGTAAGCCGCCCCGGTCTTCAACACCGCCAGCATGGCTACGACGGCCTGGGCCGAGCGCTCCAACAGCAACGCCACCCGCCCACCTGGGCGCACGCCAAGCCCAGACAGCAAGTGCGCCAACCGATTAGCGGCCTCATCGAGTTTCCGATAGGTCAACGACTGGTGCCCGAAGGTCAGCGCCTCCGCCGCCGGTATACGGGCGACCTGTGCGGCGAACAAGGCCGGAACCGACACCGCGACCGGTGCCGGGTGGGTCAACACTGCGCGGTTGCCCATCTCGTCCAGGCGAGCCTGCTCAGCCTGATCGAGCACGTCCACCGACGACAGCCGCCGAGTCGGGTCGGCGGTCATGGCCACCAATACCCGCTCGAATCGCTCGATCAGGGTTTCGATGCTGGCCGCGTCGAACACGTCGGTGCGAAATTCCACCGCCCCGCGGATCCCGTCGGGCTCCCCTGCCTCGGTCCAGGATTCGCCCATGGAGAACGCGAGATCCGTTCGGGCGGTGCGGGTGTCGAGCGCAAGAGGTGTGAGCTGCAGGTCAGCCAAGGTCAACCCGGCGACAGGACCGCTGTGCTGCCAGTTCTGCCAGCCCAGCATCACCTGGACCAGCGGGTGATGGGTCAGGCTTCGGGTCGGGTTGAGCCGCTCCACCAGCACCTCGAACGGCACGTCCTGGTGCTCGTAGGCGGCCAGGCTGCGCGCCCGTACCTGAGCCAGCAGCTCTGCGACGGTGGGATCACCGGCCAGGTCGACCCGCAACACCAGGGTGTTGACGAAAAAGCCCACCAGTTCTTCCAGTGCAGGGTCCCGGCGCCCGGCGATCGGGAACCCCACTGCCACTTCAGAACTCGCGCTGAGTCGGGACAGCAGCACAGCCAGGGCGGCCTGGATCACCATGAAGCTGGTCGCGTTGTGCTCCCGGGCTACCCGGGCAACCTGGTCCTGCAGTTCGGCCGGCCAGTCCACCCCCACGGTGGCGCCACGATAGTCCGCGACCGGCGGGTAGGGCCGATCCGTGGGCAGTTGTAGGTGCTCGGGCATACCTGCCAGGGCGTCGTGCCAGTAGGCCAACTGGGCGGCGATGCGGCTGTGGCTGTCGCTGAGATCACCGAGTTGTGCGCGCTGCCACAGCGTGTAATCGATGTACTGCACCGGCAATTCGGCCCAGCCGGGGACTTGCCCTGCACACCGGCTGGCGTAGGCCACCCCCAGATCACGCACCAGCGGGACGATCGACGAGCCGTCCGAGGCGATATGGTGCACCACCGCCACCAGTACATGTTCATCATGGGCGACGCGGAAAAGCCTTGCCCGCATTGGAATTTCGATGGCCAGATCAAATGGGTGACTCGCCACGGCGTCGATGGCCTCAGCCAGCCGGCTTTCCCGCCAGCCGATGGCATCCACGACGGCCCAACCGAAGTCGGCCCGCTCGGCGGGCACCACCAGCTGGCACGGTATCCCCTCGTGCGCGGCGAATAGCGTGCGCAGGCTCTCCTGGCGGCTCACGACATCGGCCACCGCCGCACCCAACCCGTCGGCATCCAGCCGCCCGCGCAACCGCAACGCCACCGGCATGTTGTAGATCGCTGAAGGGCCTTGGAACTGGTCGATAAACCACAACCGGTTCTGGGCGAACGACAACGGAACCACCGCGGGCCGCTCACCCGGCGTCAACGGCTCCAGCCGGCCCTCGTCCCCACCGATACGGGGTGCCAGCAGAGCAACGGTGGGCGCCTCAAATAAGGTGCGCACCGAAAGACCGGCGTCCAGGCCGCTGTTGACCGCCGCGATCAGGCGCATCGCCGACAGCGAATCCCCGCCCAGATCGAAGAACGAGTCATCGGCCCCAACGCGCTCCACACCGAGCACCTGGGCGTATATCCCGGCCAGGATCTCCTCGACCGCGCTGGCCGGAGCCCGGTAATGATCACCGTCCTGGTATTCCGGTGCCGGCAGGGCTCGTTTGTCGAGTTTGCCATTGACCGTGAGCGGCAGCGCCTCCAACTTCACCACCGCCGCCGGGACCATGTAGGCGGGCAGACGCTCGGCCAGCGCGGTGCGCATCCTGGCCGGGTCCGCGCTCCCGGTCACGTACCCGACTAGCCGCTTGTCGCCGGGCTGGTCCTCGCGGGCGATCACTACCGCCTGCTCGACGCCGTCCAGCGCACCGAGTGCTGTTTGGACTTCGCCGAGTTCGATGCGATAGCCGCGGATCTTGACCTGCTCATCAGCGCGCCCCAAATACTGCAGCTGCCCATCGGCGTCCCAACGCACCAAATCCCCGGTGCGATACATTCGCGCGCCGGGGCCGCCGAAGGGACAGGCCACAAACCGCGTACCGGTCAACCCCGCCCGGCCGACATACCCGTAGCCTGCTCCGGCGCCGGCTACGTACAACTCACCGACCACACCTTCCGGTACTAGCTGTAACCCGCTATCCAGCACAAAAAAGGCGAGATGGGCCAATGGCACCCCGATCGGGCTGGTCGTGGTGTCGACGTCGTCGTCGACGATCTCGCGGAACGAAGCATGCACCGTCGTCTCGGTGATGCCATACATGTTGATCAGCCGCGGTGAATTCGGATGGCTATCCAGCCACGCCCCAAGGCGCTGCGGCTCTAGCGCCTCGCCGCCGAACACCACCGCATCCAGCTTGAGCTGACGGCCGAGCTCGGGCGATACCGCATCGGCGGCTTGCAGCGCATAAAACGCCGACGGTGTCTGGCTTAAAACATTGACCTGTTCGCTGACCAATAGCGCGTGGAAGTCCTCGGGTGAGCGGACCGACGATTCGGGCACCACCACCAGCCGCCCACCGTGCAAGAGCGCACCGAAGATCTCCCACACCGAAAAGTCGAAAGCGAGCGAGTGCGCTTGCGTCCACACTTGGCCTGCCGACAGCTCCAAACCGGAATCCAGCGCCTCCAGTAGCCCCGTCACATTGCGGTGCGGGATGGCGACCCCCTTCGGGGTCCCGGTAGTGCCGGAGGTGTAGATGAGGTATGCGATGTCATCAGGAGCAGGCGTCGGCAGTGCCGTGCTGGGGTAGCAGGCGATGGTGGGATCCGCCACGTCGATTACCGCCAAGTCATGTCGATCCAGCCGCGAGCGCAACTCGGCGACGGTGATCGCGGCGACCGGTGCAGCGTCAGCTATGACGTGTTGCGACCGCGCCGCCGGCACCGCCGGATCGATCGGCACATACGCGGCCCCGGTTTTCAGCACGGCGAAAATCGCAACGATCGCATCAGCCGAGCGCGGTAACAGCAGCGCCACACGCTCCCCGGGATCTACTCCCCGCTCAATCAATGAGTGCGCCAACCGATTCGACGCATCATCAAGCTCTCGATAGGTCATCGACAGCTCCCCGACAGTCAGCGCCACCGCCTCGGGGGCACGCGCCACCTGCGCGGCAAACAACGCCGGAATCGACACCGACGCCGGTGTCGGCCGGGTCAACACTGCCCGGTTGCCCCATCCATCCAGCCAGGCGTGCTCGGCCTCATCAAGCAGATCTATCGACGCCAACCGTCGGCCCGGATCGGTCGTCATCACCACCAACACGCGGATGAATCGCCGGATCAGCGTCTGGATGTTCGCGATGTCGAACACATCGGTGTCGAATTCGACGCGCAGGTTCAGTTCGTCGCCGGGCACGGCTTGGACGGCCAGCGGGTAGTGGTTGTATTCGCGGTGGCTGAACTCGGTGATGGCCAGCCCGTTGATGCTCGACAATGCGGCCGTGTCGAGCGGGTAATTCTCGTAGACGAAAAGGGTGTCGAACAAATGGTCGTGCCCGCTGATGCGGTGAATGTCGTTGAGCGCCAGGTGCTGGTGGTCGAGGGTCTGGTTGTGGGCGCGGTGCAGTTGGTCGAGCAGGTCGGCCGTGGTGGTTGCTGGCGTGATGGTGGCCCGCACCGGCACCGTGTTGATCAATAGCCCCACCATCGCGTCCGAGCCGACCATCTCAGCCGGCCGCCCGGAGACCGTAGTGCCGAAGATGACGTCGTGCCGACCGGTCAACCAGCACAGCACCCGCGCGAAGGCGCCATGCAGCACGGTGTTGACGGTGGTGTGGTGCCCGCGTGCCAGCTCGCTGAGTGCGCGGGTGGTCTGCTCAGGCACCCGAAACGATGCGACGCCTCGACGTCCCTGCTCCAACCGGTCTGAGGGACCCACCAAAGTGGGGGTGTCAAAACCGGCCAGCACCTCACGCCAGGCGGTGCGCGCGGCGTCACGATCCCGACCGGCCAGCCAGGAAACGAACCTGCGATAGGGGACTGGAACGGGCAGCCGCTGCTCGTAATAACTGGCAAACATCTCCCGCAGCAGGATCGGGAGCGACCAGCCGTCCAGCACGATGTGATGATTCGTCAGCACAAAACGGTGCATTTCGTGGCCGGTGCGGATCAACGCCGCCCGAAAGACCGGCTGATCGGCTAGGTCGCAGACTGCGGCGCGCTCATCGGCACAGATTCGCTGGATCTGCCCATCGAGATCGACATCGTCGGCGTCCAGTTCGATGTACCGCCAAGGCACCTCGGGATCAGCGGGGACGATCTGCACCGGCTCGTCAAACTTTTCGGAGAACCGGGCCACTAGGTGTGGATGCCGGCACACCACCACCTGCACCGCATCGTGTAACCGATGCTGTTCGAGCGGACCGCTCAAGCTGATAGCCAGTTGCACCGCATAAACGTCGCCGTCGCTGCCCTGGGACGTGCTGGCGTGAAAGAGCAGCCCCCGCTGCAATGGGGTCAGGGGCAATACGTCAGCTATCCGCATACAACCTCTCAAGCTCGTCGATCTGCTGCTGGCTCAGCTGCGCAACCGCAAGATCCGACGGCGTCAACCCGCCCCCACCGTGGCGCACATGCGCGCAGATCCCGGCCAGGGCCTCAAACCACAGCCGGCTCAGCCGGCCGACCTGCTCATCGTCGAGCGCCGAGGGCGCCCACTTCCAATTGGCCACCAGGAACGGGCCGGCCTCGGTGTCCACGGTGCCGGCGTCGAGTTCAACGGTGTGCGCCAACGGCATTGGCAGCCGCGAGGTGGCGCTGAGACGCGCCAATCCGTCGTGGCAGATCGCCCACCCATCGCCAGACACGTCGGTTGCCGCGCCTGCCCGCCCCAGATAGTTGAATCCGATCGACGGGTCGGTGACGTCCAGATCGACATCGGGGTTCAGGTAGCGCAGCAGACCGTAGGTCACCGGATCCGGCACCGCCCGAAGCTGCTCTTTGGCGTCCTTGATCACGGCTCCCAACGCCGCACCGCCGGCCACCACTTGCTCCCAGGTCAGTCCGCCGACCGCCAACGTCACCGGGAACTTGGTGGTGAACCAGCCCA
>Ga0209006_10002877_pt1 | contig 15663 bp, 17 predicted proteins | sample JacPin_JW_Ref_O2_FD_188567 | JGI IMG/M metagenome (GOLD analysis project Ga0209006, IMG submission 188567) | Forest soil microbial communities from Algoma, Ontario, Canada - Jack Pine, Ontario site 1_JW_Ref_O2 (SPAdes) (version 2) | ecosystem: Environmental > Terrestrial > Soil > Boreal... | reverse complement strand
ACGCGTGCTCCTGTGACTCCTGTCAATGGAAAGATTTACTCCAGCTTATTTGATTTTCGGTGAAAATTGCAGGCTTCAGATCCGAGAGGAAACTGTGGATGGATCGAACGCATTGCAACAGTCGTTGAGGAAAGCCCGGAAAGTCCTTACGACCTTGTGGCACGGTGCCCGAACTCCGCTTAGGTATCCTTGACATATTTCAGCTCACTCCGTCACTCCGACTCGGAGAACTGCAAACGCTCAGCGGTACTGTACTACTGAGAGTACGACTTCGTGGGTTCAGGCCGTTATCTTGAACACCCCCGCGTGCGTCTTTGCACTTCGATATCCCAGGTTTAGCTAAACCCCATGAAAATAGGTCAAGAGCTGACATATCGGCGCAAAGGCATCGCACCAACTCGTCTACTAGGAAAGCAAAGAACTGAGGAGAGATCACCAGATATGTGTGATCAACACGTAGATGGGGCGTCAACATCAAGCACAGCAACTGCCAATTTTACAACTATTTCTGTAACTGCCCCTTAGCGACACAAGGTTGCGCTTGCTGTCAATGGCTCGCCAAGCATTCCGACGGCTCTTCGGTTCTTGATCTATCGGCTAGTTCGCGATCGCATCGACAACGTGGGTATAGACCATTCCGATCAAGGGATGCCGAAAGGGAAAATATTTATACTCGGGGTTCACTGTCCATTAATATCATTATCAACATGCGCCAGAAATAGTGAGACATCCTTCTCCACTACTCGGAAGGTCTATTGGATTGGTCGGAGAACCAGGTATGCATGCATTCTCAGCCGTAGCCGAAATTCGACGGATCACATACCTCCTTAGTGACGACTATGAAAACGTCAAACGTCATGCCAGATCCATTTTAGAATCTCTCACCTTCTGTCAACTTTTACCGACGGTCTATCATTGTGAGTACCATGTGGAGGCTGTTGAAACAGATAGTCAACTACGATAAAAACCTTCCGCCTACCTGATCAAGCGCAGTTAGAGTTCAGTTTCAACTCCGTGCAGACGAATTCTGAGATGCGAATGCGATTCCTTACTACGATCTAGACGAAAGTCCTATAATGATGGGAACTTCATGGTTTTCGATTGCTCTCTTCTCCCTTGATCTCTCAACGCCCTGATCCTTGTGAGTAATCATATCTGGCACATCCTCGGCCCCACGCAGATATACTGTACTTCCCCTGTTTTTAGTTCACAGCTTTTGAGCTCGGCGAGCCGGGAATGGAACCTTCTCGCCCGTCAAGATCCACGATTGCAGCATGAATATCTTCCCATTCCCGATTCATCCAATGCACACTTCACGCGTTATTTCATTTTACTCGATTTCACCAAAATCCGATCAGAAGATTGGACTTTGTCGTGCGCACTCGCTTGTAAGCGTACGCAAATTGTAGACGAAATCGGAGCGAGCGAGCGTGATGTAGCATAACCAGTACGGCATGCCCGTGTGAAGAAGACTCACATACCTCAAGGGCAGCTTACCTCTACGCTACGCTTTATCTAGCACCTCGAATACACGGACAAGTACCCCAACGCCTACAGCGACTTTTACGGCAGCGGCGTTGCCTGTGTCTACATAGCTGGCCCGTACGCAATGACGGTCCTGAGGCCCAGGGCATCGTTCGTGAGGCTCGCCCCGTCTACGGTCACGCCAGTGGGTTCGAATGGCTCCCTACCGGCCAGCTGATCTACCAGAGCATCGACTCCATGAACGTGAAATGGACTTCCGTAGACCCCCTCGCTTACGCCAACGAAGGGGAAGTTTGACCATTCCGCTCTTTCATCGTCTCCATCGGTGTGAAGCCCCAGTTCCTCCTCTACGACGTCGCCGTTGCCGCCGCCGACGGCGTTAAGAAGATCCTTGCCAAGGCTGGTTTCCTCGACATCGAGGTTGCCTTCGTCGAGTCCATCGTCACTCGTTCCGTCACTGCGGGCCCCAAGCTCCTCTCGTTCAACCCCATCCTCGACGAAGTCCCCGAGCTGCGGAAACCGTTCACCAGTATTCTCTGCCTGTCCATCGCGCCCCTCAGTTACCCCAATTACGAGGGCACAGTGGCTCTCTACTTCAGACTAGGCAAGGACAACAAGCTCACTGCCATGCTGACCCGCGCCCACGTCGCCCGTCCCCCTCCTGTCTACCCCAACACGGGCGTGACGTGTACGAACGCAAGCCAGGCTCGAGACGAGTTCGTCGCACCCGGCAACAAGGCCTACGGCAACTCCGTCAAGGCCATGATTGGTACCATCAGCGATCTCTTCAGCTACATCGACACCTGGAACGACGTACTTGAAGGGCTGGGGGAGTTCATCGAGGGAGAGGACAGCAAAATTACCGAGAAGCGTCAGGAACACGTGGATATGGTGGCGAAGACGACGAAGATGATCGAGCAGGTGAACGCGCTCCATGGCGAGGTCACCAGGCGCGGTACCACCCCTGACCAGCGCACCATTGGATTCGTGCTTCACTCCGATACGATCGAGGTCTCGGTCGAGCCCCACAAGTTCACCAAGGACTGGGCCCTGATCGAACTGTATGAAGATCGATTGGCCTACTTTCAACGGAAACAAGATTTACGTCAGTGCGTCTTTTTCTCGCCTCGCGTTGTCTTCGGTTCCAACTGAACATTATTTTTCTTTTCTTCACAGGCGGCAACCTCTCGGTCGCTGACTTCCGCAACACGATGTACCCTAACCCTGCCGATCGAAAGGACTACCGGTATCCCCGGGGTGGTCTCATCCAAGCCTTTGGTGTCGTCCCGGACAAGGAGATCCGAAACTCACAGAACCTTGAAGCCGACGGTGGGAAGTGCCTCTTCGTCGTGAAAAACGGCACGATCACCGGGACCACCGTTGGTCGCACTAACGGTCGCGGATCCTTCACCCGCTACTACACCGAGTATGGCATCGAGCACATCCCCACCGGGATCGCCGTCCTGCCCTACGACAAGAAACGCGGCAAGTTTTCCGATGCTGGCGATTCCGGGTCCGTAGTCCTCGCCAGGGACGGCCGTTTCGTCGGAATCCTCACCGGCGGCAGAGGCCCTACCGACGAGCAAAGAAGACGTCAGCCAAGATGCCATCAATGGTTCTGGCTCGATGACGTACCTTACCCCCTACTGGTGGATCGAGGAGCAGATCAAGCGCGAGTACCCCGGCTGCTACCTCTACGACGTCATCCAGTAAGTATGTCGCGAGCTCGGCAAGCCCGATGCCTAGCGGACTTTTCCTCAACGGGCGCTCACTTCCACCACCACTATACCACTTTTTGGCTTTTCTCGTCTCGTGTCTTCTTATCCCATCTCGTCGCGTATCTTCCTATCACACTCGCTCCTCCCTATCCCCTTTTGTTTGTCGCGTTCGTCCTATCTATTAGCTCGTTGTCGATGCCGATGCTATAAACCGTTGTTCAAGTTCGTCTTTTTCTTTTCCTTTTTCTCTTTTTACCTTTGACTAACGCCGTCTATCCCCGATAGGGACCTTTCAAGACTCGCCGACTTCGTCCTTTAGGTCCTGTTCGACCTTGGTCCGCCCTCGTACAGTATCGCGTAGTTCTGCATCTCGGACATTCGTAGCGTAGTTTATCTGTCGTCTCCATGTACATGACTATGCCTCTCGCCTCCCCATCTACGCCCTGCACTCCACCCTCGTTGCTCCTCTTTTATCTAACCCTCCAAGCGGTCGTCTACGTCTTGTGTGTACTTTTACTTTGAACTGAACAGTGTTCACGTATGTGGTATTTATAACTTGGGTGTGTGCGCGATGATCAATGAAGTTCGAGACCGAAAGGCTAATCGAGACTGAAAGGCTAAGTTCGACGTGGGCATATTCACCGACGGATAGGTCCATCGATTGACATAGGTTTTCACCCAATCATATATGGTCAAGATGAGAACTAGCCAACACGATTCAGCGTGCACTGGTACTGATATGCGATGTAATACGCGTATAATGATGAAACGACTAGTCAAATGGTTCGATGTTCTCAGTGATCATGATCACACTCAGTTTCGGGTATCTTCCAAGCATCCCAGGGTATTACTTTCAACGGAAAATCCTGGGTTAGTGCCAAAATCCCCGTCAAGTCATGTTTGATGACGCTGAGAGCAAATGATTCAGTCCCACGTTAAAGCGGTATATAGGCATCGAGGGCAGCTTACCTGATCACGCTGCAAAACTTTTCAATAAGTCGTGAAGGGTCATCATGAGGGTGGCACTATCATCATGGAACCGTTCAGTTTAGCCGATTGCAGATTGTGAATGGTACTAAAATGGCAGGAAAAACAAGGGGGCGACAATCACCTAGTATATCAATCTGAGTCTAGGAGCAGGTAAAATCTGGATTGAAGCTCTTCCCAACCTCTTCACATCCAACAACGGCAACGTATACACAGAAGATTCCTTGTCGAATTTAACGCTCTTGAATGAAGCCCACCAAGCCGTTTGCACCGGAGCAGCTACAGCAGGTTTGAAAGGAACTTGCGGACTCGGAGGAGCATGGTGCGTCGACGGAAGGGTCGCAGTAAGATGAATGGCACCAGATAATGGAAGAGTTGGTGTACTCGATATCGATATGCTATTACGATGAGACTGTCTATTCCTGAGTGACGGAGAAGAGATGGGCATGACAGAGTGAGGCAGAGGTCCCGGAAATGGAATCTGCCCCTTCCAGGTAAGGGATGATGCGAAAGATGGCATTGCAGAGCCAGCTTTGAGAACAGTCCCAAGGACTGACGTACTTAATGATCTGGAATGTTCAAGGGGGATGGTGCTTTGTGTGTGAGAGGCGAGGGATCGAGGCTGCGTTGGTGCCGTCGAGAAGTATTCAGGTGATGCAGTGGTAGTGGGACACCTCGCTTGTGGTGAAAATAACGAGCTATGGTGGTCGCCTCCCATAGTGTTGCTGACAGAAGGAGGGTCCGACATCAAGTAGTCCTCAGCAGCAGAATGTTGGCCACCAGTTATGAGATCCTGAGCAATAAATGAATAAACAATAAGCTAATTATTTCGATGGATTTCACATTATCAATATCCATGGCGTCACGAGTATCGATACTCATGTCCAAACAATCTACATGGCAGTCCTGGTTTTGAGCCGTTTCATACCACGTGTTCAAGTGAAGGTGTTGTTGCTCATTGGAAAACGTTGACCCCATGCTGAAATTATTGCCCTGCGAGGATGCATTAGAATTCGGGAACGAAGTCGGCCTTGGTAGGTGGTCTGATGGATTCCACAAGTGATTGGTGGGCGAGGGTAGATCTTCCGCAACGCCCGTCAGATCGAAGGTAACGGAAACCGGAGTATCTTGCATCATGAAACTACTCCGAGACGGAGAGACATCGGTGCTCATCGCATGGCCGTCGAGAGGTGTCGGAGGATCCTTCGTCATCAACGAATCCGGCTGCTCGATGACTGGAATTTCTTGAATCTGTTCACTAGAGTCCAACGGAGGCGAACCAAATAGAGAATTGGTGGCATTCTGGGAGGGTGGAACAAGTGGCATCTCATTTTCGATAGAAGGGGGTGTAAAGTTGAGGTTCTGGCTTTCAATTTGTTGTAACGTCAAGGAGACAAGGCTCAAGAGAAAATCCTCTGGTTCCTCAGACTGGATAGAAGGAGGGTCGCCAACAGAGTAAGATCCGTATTCGAAGAGGGGAGGTTGGAACTGCGGGTCGACCCGGGACAGTGGATCGAGCGTAGTGGTCGCTGGTTCGTTGGCAGTAACATCAAGGATGCCAGTAGGCACCATACTATCGTTTGGCTGGATATCGGTCCTGATTGCTTCGTTCTGTTGCTGTAGAGCTTCTGCCAAAGCAGAAGAGACTCGACGGAGAGCCCGAGGGTGTCTTAGTGCCGAGGGGTTCTTGGTGTTATCTTCCAAATCTGTACTTTCGTCCGCATTGGCGCCAATGTAACGTTGGGTTTCCACCAGCGCCACTCTTTAGTGGCCATTAGCATCTTATTCAAAGAGCTAGTCACGAAAGGCCTTACTGAGGCCGTTTCCCCGCTTTCCCCCGCCGTCGCCTGAGGATGGACGGTGAGAGCTGGTAAGGAGGCTCTCGCAACATTCCACTATTATCAAGCCAATCCAAAGTAGATGCAGTAACCGGATTGCTGCTGTGAAGTTTGGTCGCTGCAGGTTTGTGTACTCTTTGTAATGATCGAGCGGTGGAAACGTGGATAGAGGTAGACGCGCGATGATGAGAGGGCTTCGAAGGCATTGCAAAATAGAAAAACTGAAGAGTGAGATGGTTACATTAATGGAGGCATCTCGCTTCATTAAAGGACATGTTACTCACGTGACTGTAATTAGTGGCGAGGAACAATGTGTTTAGGTATTCTTTTACCAAAGAGCGATCGTCCACAGTTGAGCCAACACGATGTGGGCGGAATTGGAGAAACTACAGATCACATAACCAAAGACAAATACGCTCGTTCGGAGCGTAGGCCAAAGGGTACAGCGCTGACGATCACAGGACGGTCCCCATGAAGCAGGAGTGCAATGTCGCGAAAGGAGGAATCTGAAAGTATTTTGCAAATCAGTTTCCGCCTGACATATGATCAGCGTAGGCTCGTTCGGAGAATTCCTTTCCTTCCATCATTTCGCATACATCAGTGGACAAAGAAATAAATCCGACAAAGAAACGGTTCTTATGTCCGGTTGAATCTACTCAGTTGAAAGAAAACTATTTTAAGGATCAGAAGAGATATGTAAATACCTCGTTGATGTCGTCCCTTTCCCGTTTCCGGACTCGAATGTACCAGCCTCAGCGAAATCAAAGGGGAAGATGGTGGGTACCAGGATACGTGACAGTTTGGCTGAGTGTTCGATTGTCAGGATTACCTTGGTAGCGCGTAATATAGAGAGACCAGGGCGAATGAATCACGCATCGCAGGAGATGGAAGTGCCTGAACTCGATATACATTTAGATCCCAGAACTACCTGCAGCTTTGAAATAACGTACATACCTCAGTCTAGAACCACACGCAACCTCACTCTCTCACGGAGTTCAGTACGGTCGTTCTTACTATCAACGTCGATACCGCGTGGCCATGGACGGTTCGGGCTGTCTTGCAAGAGCCGACTCAGTTTTGTCAATGAAAAAGTGTCAAACTTTGAGATACTCTGCACCTTTATTTGACGGCTTTATTGCAGGATTCATCTGGAATAGGGCCGCCAAATAAAGGTGCAGAGTATCTCATTCAAGCTAGCCCGACTTTTTGAACAAGACAAAGGCTGATCTTCGACTCGGACGATGTCGACAGGGATTACTAATGCCTTAACGACACGTGCGGACCGTTTTTGGCTTAGAAAGTGAAAATGACCTTGGTTGAAATCCTCAGACGCGGTGTAGGTGGATAGGAGACATATGGAAAGGATCACAAATACCACAAGACTGTGGATCGCACACCTATCGCTTGTCAAGCACGATGGAGCCGACCGGGTTCTCTCCCTTGGGAAGGCCATACGTCGCCTTGAAATGCGTGCCCTCGGAGACGCGCGTCGTGTCCTGGACCTTGTTGTAGTCGCCCGTCAAGTCGGAAGCCATGTCTGGGAGATTGTAAACATCGCTGGCTGCGGTCTCGAGTACGTTTATCTTGTTGCCACTCCAAGGAATGTCGAGGAAGACGTAGAGGTCTGCGAGGTGGACGGACGGGCAGTTTTGGAGCATAAAGACCTCGAGGTTGGAATCGATCGCCTTCACCTCTTTTCTATGGCTTCGTCGGAAGCCAGACGACCAACGTCCCACCTCGACACCTGCGCCGTTGGAGATACCTCCGAGCTGGAACGATTGGGCAGGGAAACAGTACATGGACATAGCCATGGCGCCACCGTGGTTGGCCCAGGCGCTGTGACACTCGGTCGCGAAGGGATCTCCGAGGATGAGGACACGGTCGGTGTTGTTGGTCAACGTGCAGGCTATGGAGCGCTTGGCAGAGCGTATGTGAAAGACTCCTTGGCTGGTGAAGTCGCGAATGCTGATATCGCCGGCCATTCCCTTGTTGTAGACGATACCGGGGCTGTCGAGGAGTTGGCCAGCTGCAGCACACATACACCCATGGGGTCGGGGTCTTCTGGTCCATGCTTCCATGGATGCCATGGGCCACACCACTGCGGTGCGTCCACGTTCCGAGGCCAAAAATGCTTGGTGTGACCATCGGGGAATCTAACCCACGAGACCTAACCGTTCGGGTTTGTAATTCTCATGAATGGTCGAGCTATGAAAGGCCTCCCTGTTCCCCCTGTTCCCACCATTCCCACCGTTTCAATCCTGAAAGGGACTTGGTTCCCGTAACCATTTTCACTACATCACTACGCGGCGCCGAGGACTCGGGGTAGGAGAAGATGTTGGCAAAGAACGCGTCGAGCTGGTTGAGCGCAGCCAAATCTTTCGCACTGATATTGCCCTCTCCGGTGTGGATAATGAGCTCTCTGACCGAGATGACGACTGTGGCGGAGATCAGTCCCCCCACGAGAGGTCGCAAGAAGGGCGACGGCGGCCGGAATGGCAGCAACTACGGTGGACCCATTTTGTGAGTTGAGAGTAGATAAAAAACGGTTGCGAAGGCGAGGCTTGGTTGGCTTCACTCTAATATCAGTACTTTTTATACGCACTGATCTACATGGCTTGGGTTTCTGGATTTTCGTGACATGGCAGCACACCGCGACATGATCGCAGCATCCGAACAAATTGACCACACGTGCACGTCCGACCTTCTCGCCTCATCACACGAGCCACACTTCTGCTCTCAGTGGAATATTCCATTCATCCTGTCCGTTAAACGTTACGTCCATCTGGCATCAATGATCTGGTCGAGCAACCTTAATTTGTACGACAGACTGTGGCTGGCCTTCACTCGGGCATATCATCATCCCGGTCAACCACTTATGTATACATATCAATGACGACCCTGGCCAGGGCTTGGGCTTTATGCGATGTTTAGAACATGCCTGAGGAGATTACGCTTTTCGCCGGTACACCGTGGGATGCCAAGAAGTTGGAAAGGTATTTAAATAACGTGAGTACGATTCCAACTAAACTCATCTCCTTTCCACTCCCTTATACCATGCGCGCCATTTTCATAACCCTCGCAGCGTTCTCCGTCGCCCTCACTCACGCATGGTGCCCTGGCCAGTCTCATGTCAATCTGAACACAGACACCGAGCAAATCGACTACAGCACCTTGCAATTCTCCGTTAGCAACGCGAAACAACTCTTTGCTCAACCCGAGCTCGTTGCCTCTTACAAAGAAGTTTTTATCCCGCCTCCCAGGACCTATGTCCTTGGTTATCCGAAATTCCCAGTGAACATCATCTCTGGAATTGAAATACCGTTCTGCCAGAATACTTTAGCGGAGTTCAACCGAACTTGTCTTGACGTTTGTTCAGGTAGAGGCGTCGATTGTTTCATCGATTAACTCCGATCTCACCTCTGACGATGATTCACAGATAACCCTTATTGTGCATCTTATTACATTTTCGAGGGGACCAACTCTGGCACTCCGAAACTGCCGTACTGGTACTGCTACACCGTGAACACTGGGCTCAATACCTCCGATTTCGTCTACGACGTCAATGCCAACTTTGCGCACGCTTACATGTGAGTGCGCCACGATCATACGTGAAAGTTCAACCTTCTGATTGCATTCTACTATTCAAGTAAATTTTGAACAAAATGAATAACCCCTGATCGGGGCCAAGATTATGCGGTATGGACAGTGAAAGGTTATGAGTTGTGATTGCAGTCAGACGTTTTGTATGTATGTACATATCTCACCGCCGTAAGTGTATGTAGGCAATCTTGAATCTTGAAGATCGTCGATGTGTTACTCGAGCACCAAACCTCCGCGTATTCCCATGGGGGTCTTCGGTCTCCCTTTTGCTGCTCCTTGCGGTGGGTCTTGAGGGGGGCAAAACGGGTTCCATTTCGTGATTGACTGATCGTTAATCAGTGAGTGACCAGCTTACGAGAAATACGATTATTCGCCGAACTCAAAGGCTGTTGGTGAACTACAGACTGGGAAAATGGCCTGCTGATGACGGGCCAGATACGATTGCTCTAAAGGATCAAGCGTTGAGGACGTCCTTCGCATCAAGGGAGGACCATACAATTAAATGGTTTGTTATTGGCACAGATAGATTTCTTCAGAAAACTGGTTCATGCCGATACATCAGGGAGAGTGGTGATTTGGTGGTCAATATCTTGATGTCGGACATGAGGATTAGGAATGGATGGCAGGCATTCAATGTGTAAGCTGGAGAACTTTATTGCGGAATTGAATGTTCTTTCGCAGAGAGATGAAGAAAGTGAGGAGACCACACCTGGCTCTATGGTCACACAGGCGATGCGGAGAGAATGAAACCCTTCAAGGGCTTGAGCTAGAGGATTGAGGCCATGCTATCACATCAAAATGACAGATCGAGAAGTTGTTAGAGCGTTGCGAGAACTTGAGAGGACCTAAACGTTAAACGTCAAAGGAAACACGACAGGGTCTCACTCCAGGATCGTTGGCAGTCCCAAAATCCCGATCGTAAGGATTTTGATATGTTGGAAAAGCCATATAAGGTAATCCACTTTTTTGGCACTTGGCCTGCAGAATGTCCAAATCTATAAGACTTGACACAATGCCCACCTCTTTCTAACGTGTTTTCAGTATGATTTGGTGCATGGTGCTGACATACCTCTATAGTAGCCCAACACCTCGAGCTCATTATGATGCGGATGCATGTTGATCATGGTCGTGCTCATAATTCTGGTGATCACTTGGTTTGAATCCTTCAGAACCTCAACGGTCAACACCTACTAATTCCGAGGAGTGCGTTCAAATGAGCGTCTCGCCGATGGACGCAGTTTCTCACCACTGTCCACTTCTTCACTCACGACAGTACCTCCTAGCTGAAATCCTCACTCCATATTGCAAGGTGCTGGGCAACGTGCTTTTTTGACAGTTATTCGAGCATAGTCAATCCATACAATTGTGCGTCTCCTGGGTTTTCCAATTCTCACAATGCCCCGTTTATAACTCAGCTAGACTCAACTCCTCCGGCCTCAACATCAACGCCCACCTACATTTCAAATGTTCAAATGTCGAGTATTAAGCTGTGGGCGCATATTTCCCACTCACTTGGCACTAATGCAACACAAGCGCGATCTACATACTTCAGGTACAACTGCATGTCAAACGTCTGCAAATTCCACTGTATTCAACTGTAGAGCATCCGGCTGTGGACAGAGTTTTGCAACCCACCAGGGACTCCTTGCCCACGGCGGTATCCACAGAAAAGCTGAATTCAGGTGTGGTCTGTCTGGATGTGGACGCACCTTGTCTACACATCAGGGACTTCTGGACCATCGTCGTGTGCAGCATCGTAACGTCCCTCCCCAGGCTTCCCCCACACCTATCAAATATGTCTTATGCAAATTCCACAACTGTAATCGCCACTTTGCATCACAAGACGATATGCAAAAACACTTCACCGCCACTCATTCAAATCCACACCCTCTCGTTGTTCAACATCCTGTTCATGTCGCGTAAGTGTCAATATGTTCTTTCTTTACACTACTTTATTCTGTAGGCACGCATCTGACTAGTTTTCTCTCCACTGCAGTCGCCTGTCTATGCATCCGCTCCTTGAATCCTCCAGTTCTGCCGGCGAGATGAGCAATAGCTTGTCCATGTCAAATACCGTGGACCCAACAGAGCCGAAGGTTTACAAGGTTTGTGACTTGCTCTTGCTTGGACCAAAGCCGTCTACTCATGTTCAATTGGCACCAGAAACTGGCATTGTTGATCCTCCGGAAAATACAAAAACAGGAAAAACAGGATCCAAGGTCTGCTACCCTTGATTGCGTTTGGAGTTGCTAAAAGAATTGAAATATCTAGCATTTTGGATCGTTTCTGTGGCTACGTCGACGAGATGAAATTGAAAAATGACATTTCGAGTCTAGCAGAAAGCTCTCGCTACCGTACTCGCCTTCGAGAGGTGAGATGCTGCCGTACTTGATTTTTTGGGCACCTCTCAACTCGTTCTAGCTAGCAAATGAATTGAAATGTGACGCAATCGATGTTGACGAAGCACTCGAATTTGACGAAAACCACATTTCTCACCTTTTACGATCTATTTTGGGCTCCACAACAAAGGAAAGCCATGCATTGGCACTCGTGGGAGACGAAGCACAGCGTTTCATGGATTTTCTACGAGAAGTCTGTCCATTATCTGTTACAATACGGTGTCCACTGACATCTAAATGCAGAGTCTAATAACCCGGGTGCTTGTCAATGACTCCCGCCATGCTGTCCAACGTCTGCTGAGCAAACTAAGCAAGACTTGCGGGCAGTTCGCTCCTGGGCTCTTTCTGGAAGGCGTCGCCCTTGAAGGGAACGAAAACTCTCAAGTCGCCCATGGGGGGTTTGCAGATATTTATAAAGGGAGATACAATGGTAAGGATGTTGCCATCAAGCGCCTGAAACGCTACATGAATGGACAAGATGAAGTTGAAAAGGTATGGTAGTCACGCAATGGGTCACATTCTATTACATTTATTGAATATCCAGAGATTGAGAGGAGAAGTTTCTACATGGGACACTCTGAAGCACCCGTCTGTCCTCCCGTTTCTCGGTTTGGACACCGAAAATTTTCCATCACACTTCCCTTGCATTGTGACACCGTGGATGCGAAACCAAACCATCACGTATCACATTAGAAACAACGCGCCAGGTAGCATCAACCTACTTGTGAGTGGCTGCATCTCGCCTTGAGTTTATTGATCATTTATTCATTGTAGGCACGCGAAATCACTTTGGGTTTAGCATACCTTCACTCCGAGCAAGTCATACACGGTGATCTACGAGGGGTATGACCTTGTGTCAATGCTTTATGCGATCGATTACCGTCTCATGATTTGAACCAATAGGCAAATGTTCTTATTGACAATGCAGGGCATGCCCAACTTGCCGACTTTGGACTGGCGAATTTTGCTGATGCAACGCAAGTTTCATCGGTTGAACATGGCTCAATAAGGTGGATGGCACCCGAACTACATGATCCCGAGCAATGTCACCTGGAAAGGTCGATAAGGACCAAAGCTAGTGATGTGTATGCGCTGGCATGTCTCTATTGGGAGGTGGGCATTTAGTTCTTCCTTCCGTCTGCATGCCGAATTGACGCTTTCCATGTTAGATATATTCAGATAAGATCCCATTTTGGGACATCCCCGATAACAGGCAGGTTATGTACCTTGTAACATACAAGAAACAACGTCCTCCTCGGCCGTCTCGAGAAAGAGGCGTTTCTGATCAATTATGGACGATCATTGAATCATGCTGGGCGCATGATCCCCTAGGCCGCCCGACCTCTGAAGCTGTGCTAGATCGCATGAAGGAGATGGACTTCGGCGTCGAGCCTGAAGCATCTTAGCATCTCGTGTGAGCATGCAACATGATATATCCAGGTATCAACGTCGTGTTTGGCTCACCACGGCGGCGCAGATATAGCTAGTGTGATGGAGCTTCTTGATGTTGGACCAAGTATTGTACATATTTCTTGTGTTATAAAGTGCAGGATCTCGGTAGGGTGCTCCGTGAAAAGAAGTAAATACGGTTGACGGGCAGGACCTAAGATCATCTCTACCATGCGCTTTTTTTTCATCGCCCTTGCAGCGTTATCCGTCGTCCTGACTCATGGTGCCCTGGCCGGCCTCATGTCAATCTGAACTCGCAATCTCACAACGTTGTTGGGGTTGAATGTCGAATTGTAATTTCCTTTCGCCTAAAATCCATTACAGTTATGCTTATCTTCCACTACTTAGAAATCTTAGTTATCCGACCCATCCCTACCAAACTACACGCGGCATTCTACCATTCTTTTCTTCCACCCTCCGTCCTTGTCAGCTCCCCAAACCGAGCAAGGTCATTGGACAGGAACCAGATATAGCGCTTCAAGCATGTCATACGAACCCGAGGGAGAATATGACTATCGAACGTAAGCGCAATGAGCGATTAGTACTGGGACTGGAAGGCCATGACTACATGTTGGTTACTTTTTTCCTTTTTGCAAGTTTATTTCAATGAATACACTTCGCTGCGACAACATGATATTGACTTGGAAAAGGCGATGCTGCAGCAAGGTGCGTGCTATAGAGAAGAATATGCCAGAATAGCGGTATTAAAAGATATATCTAGGTCTTGCTTCAAGTCCATTCCAGCGTTCTCGCGGGTTGGAATAAGACGTATCAAGTCGAAAACAAAATCCTATATCCATCGTGATCAGACGTGTCACTTGCAGAGGTTAAGCAAAAAACTTCGTACATCAACGGCAGACTGGATCGAGTCCAGCTCTATGCGAATATGTTCCACGAATAAAAAGAGTAGACCTTTTTTCTCGATCAACTGATCGTTGATTAGTAAGTGATCACCAGCGTGCGGAGAAATATTGTTACTCACTGAGCCCAAAAGCTGTTGGTGAGCTTGTACGAACTGGGGGAAATAGTCATGAATATATGCCCGAAGCCAGGCACGAGTACTCACAAGGGTCAGGGCGTTGACGATGTCCTTGGCGTCCTCGTCATCAAAAGGAGAACCATTCTGTCAAATCGTTTGTTATTGGCGAACAGTGATTTCTCCAAAAAAAAAAGGCATACCGATACATCAGGGAGAGCTTCCTCAACACTGATAGTGAATAGAGTGAGAGCCGGAATGATTTTCTGTATGTTTTCAAGAGGGAAACCGTTCACCGTGGTCTGAGGTATTGGAACGACCTACATACATAGCACTCTAATAGATCTAGAATGTCGAGGTGGGAAACGGTCTCAAACAAGGTTACTGAGTTGGTGGTCAACACCTTGAGGTCGGCCATGACTGTTATACCGGATGGATTGATGGGAGGAGGTTCAGCGTTCTCAATGTTGGCGCCAGCGAGGAGAGAAAGAGAAAGCAAGGGGATTAAATTGGAGAATTTCATGGTACTGGGAAAACGAGGAGACTATACGACCCTTTATAACCGGTCCAGCATGACTTTCGAGGGATATGCCCAGAAGGTGATCTAGAAGTTCGTCCTCCTTATTTGAGCTGAAAGTGATGGTCTATACCATATCCTAGCGGTCCCAAACTTCGGAGGAGGGTCTGAAATTCCTTGCAGGGAATCTAAATTACTATCTGCGAGGAAAAGGACCAAGTTTGACAGCGTTCAAATCATCAGCGATCAGGCTTGAGTAGATAAGACTACATGTGACCGAAGGTGGACCACTACAGAATTTCAGTTCTTTTTTACTCCTCGAGGAAGAAATAATTCCCAGAGCCTAAACGAAGTCTGAGTTGGTTGTAAAATGGACAGCAGACGTTATCTTACTCTTCTGTTCCCGATCTTTGACGCTATCATGTTTATTCACCCGTGGTCTGAAGTTGGTTGGGTCCCGTCTAAATGTGATCTCCAATGAAGCTAAGAACCTGTTCATTCCAGACAAAAGGGATTGCGGCCTGCAGAAGGATGGTCAGACAAACCAGGAATATCCGAGGAATGAGTAACAGTGACACACGGGGTGGCGGTGGCCGATACGGCGTACATGTCCCCCGGAATGGGGTTGGGGGGTGGAGTCGACGTGAAGGAGATCGACTGGGCGGGCCGGGCGATCAGGGCCAGGGCGAAGTAG
>Ga0209006_10002876_pt1 | contig 15663 bp, 10 predicted proteins | sample JacPin_JW_Ref_O2_FD_188567 | JGI IMG/M metagenome (GOLD analysis project Ga0209006, IMG submission 188567) | Forest soil microbial communities from Algoma, Ontario, Canada - Jack Pine, Ontario site 1_JW_Ref_O2 (SPAdes) (version 2) | ecosystem: Environmental > Terrestrial > Soil > Boreal... | reverse complement strand
CAGGGCACGTTTCAGGGTATCTTTGATGCTTTCGCCACCGTAGTAAACGCAACCGGGTCCGATTTGGTGTTTTCGAGTTATTTCGGAGGATCCGGTGACGATCGCGGTTTCGGCGTGGCAGCTTTACCGGGAGGTAGCCTTGCGCTGGGAGGGATGACCGCGTCCGCGAACTTTCCAACGTCCGCCGCTCTCCAGAGTTCCTTCGGGGGAACGTATGACGGTTTTGCCCTCAGCCTGCAGTATGAGATTGGATTGGCATTTTATGCGCTGACACCCTGTAGAATCGCGGATACCCGGGAGGGGTTCGGTTTCAGCGGCGCATTTGGACCGCCGTCTCTGGTAATGGAAGGCACCCGGAGTTTCCTAATTCCACAGAGTGGTTGCGACGTCCCGGCCGCCGCGCAGGCCTATTCGTTGAACATCACGGTAGTGCCGCAAGGCCCCTTGGGATACCTGACGGTGTGGCCCACCGGATCGGTCACTCCGTCCATCTCAACCATGAATGCGCCCAACGGAATCGTGGCTGCCAATGCTGCCATCGTGCCGGCGGGAGTAAACGGCGCCATTAGCCTCTTCGCCAGCAACGCGACGGACGTGCTGATCGATATTGACGGATATTTTGCTGCGCCCAACGCACTGCAAGCCCTGGCTTTCGTTCCCGTGACACCGTGCCGGATCGCGGACACACGCGCCGGATTTGGGTTCGGTGGAGCGTTCGGGCCGCCCTCGCTGGCAGGCGGAGCGGCGCGCAACTTTCCCGTGCAACAGAGTTCGTGCGGGATTCCATCCACGGCGCAGGTGTATTCGATGCGCATGACGGCAGTGGCTTCCGGGCCGCTGGTGTATCTGACCACGTGGCCGGAGGAACAAACGCTGCCCATCGTCTCCACGCTGAATGCTCCCAATGGAGGGGTAGTGGGCAACGAAGCGATAGTTCCAGCGGGAACGGAAGCCGCTGGACCGATCAGCGTGTACGCCAGCGACAATACGGATTTGCTGATCGACATCAACGGATACCTGGTGCCGGCGGGCACTCCTGGCGCTCTATCTTTCTATTCCGTAGCGCCTTGCCGGGTGGCGGACACCCGCACTGGATTTGGGTTTAGTGGAGCCTTCGGGCCGCCCTCGCTGGTGGGCGGAGCCACCCGGATCTTTCCGCTACAACAGGGTTCCTGCGGGATCCCAAGTGCAGCGCAAGCCTATTCATTGAACCTGACCGTAGTGCTTCCTTCCGGCGGGGAGTTGGGCTATTTGACCGTATTTCCGGATGGCCAGCCGTTGCCGAATACGTCAACGGTGAATGCGCCCAACGGCGGAGTGGTGGGGAGCGCGGCCATTGTGGCTGCCGGAACCGCGGGAGCGATCAGCGTGTTTTCGAGTAATGCCACCGATCTGCTGATTGATGTCAACGGGTATTTCGCGCCATAAACCGGACTCGATGGGAGCCTCTCTGGCGCCATGCTACAATCATGCCGATTTCAATGAAAATCCCCTCTCCTCGGGCTTCTTCAATCCGAACAATCTTGTCCCGCTTTCGATCGGACCGGTCCGAATCAAGCAATAACCAACTCCCGGCGCGTATTCAATTGCTGGACGACCAGCAATGGCTGGATTTATTGATCCGTAGCATCCAGGAACGCGAGATCGATGGAGTCAAATTCCCGGGTTTTCCCAGTGAAGACGTACAGCGGATCATAGTTGGATCGGCCAGCGAGGCGGCGCTGCGGGAGGCTTTTGAATTTTATCGCCTGGTGAAGCACTGCGCTCTGGCGCTCGGAATGCCACTCGGCGAAGGTCGCCGGTTTCTTGATTTCGGAATGGGTTGGGGACGTTTCCTGCGGTTCTTATGGAAGGACGTAGGCGAGCAGAACCTCTTTGGCTGCGACATCATTCCCAACTTCATTCAAATGGCGCGTGAGCTGGGCGTCCCAGGCAATTTGGATCTGGTTTATTCCTCTGGAAATCTTCCCTACCCGGATGGCTTTTTACAAGGGGGAATGGCCTATTCGGTTTTTACGCATCTTCCCGAGCCGGTGCATCGTCACTGGATGCTGGAACTGGCTCGCGTCATGCAGCCGGGCGCCGTATTTTTATTGACCGTGGGGGCCCCGCGCTTTATCGATGCACTCGAGTCGGTTCCAGATGCTTCCAGTTCCGATTACCAGCGGATGTTACACGGCTATTCCGCGCGTGCTAATGAGTTCCGCGCCGCCTATGATCGAGGCGAGTTGGTCTTTCTACCCACTGGCGACGGAGAGATTCTGGGAGACGATGTCTACGGGGATGCAATCGTCCCGCCGGCCTATTTTAAGGCCAATTGGGCGCCGTATTTTGCGATTCGGGATTATATTGACGATCGAAACCGGTTCTGGCAGGCTGTGGTTGTGGCCCAGAGAGTCTAGCCTTCTCAGTTAGATCGACGCTCGACCCAGGCGGGCAGCTTCCGATACCACCTGAATGCTGACGCAGACCCGCATCGGAAACTGGTCGTAAGGCACGCCGGCGCGCCAGCGGTTATGGCTTTCCGCGGAAAGGTAGTAAGTCTCTGTATCCTCACTCATCGCAGCCAGCAGACGATCCAGTTCCTCGCGTTGGAACCCAAACCCGTCCATCATGCAGCGCAGGTTCGCCAGGTGCTCATCGGCTCCGTTTCCGCGATGAACGTGGTCGATGGCGTGAATCGTCGAGCCATCCCGTTTGAGGAAACGGCGCATGCCACAGAACACCGATTGCAGGGCCGGCCCCGGCACATGCTCCAACACCGAAATCGAGAAGATGCAATCCAATGAATTCTCCTTGATCTCGTGCAGAGCATCACTAAAAGTCGCGCGTACGAACTTCAGATGTGGATAGCGCGAACGGTACTGTTCATACTGCGTGGGGCCGTTGCCCGACCCGTCGTAAGGATCGACAATCCAGACTTCATGACCCAGCCTCTGCAGCAGGTCGGCAACGATGGGCTCTCCAGCTCCAATCTCGAGTAAGCGCCCCTTGCCGCGGACTTTGGAGAGAATCGCTTTCAACACCCAGGGGCGCTGGCAGTCCTTCAAGTCTCCATTCGCGGTCGCCAGCTCCGGAAGGTTGTCGAAGCTGTCGCAATAGTCTCGTACCGTTCCGTAACTCAGAGGTTTTACGGGAAAGCCCGAGTATAAGCGCGCCACATCTTTCAAATTCGGATTATTCGGCTTAGGCATGTCGGGTAGGGCAGCGGGTTTCGCGGGCGCGCCGTTTTGCTGGCTGGACACACGTCCTGCAGGGCCCCGGCGCAAGGCGTTCCTGGTGGCTAGTAGCCGCGCGTGTCCGTATTGCCGGTCGGGTTCGAGATAGGCTCCTTCCGCCCATTCGTTCCAGGCGTTGATAAATACCAGCGGCTCTTGGCCCGGGCGATCCACCGACCGCTTCACCATTTCGTGGAGCCAATTTTCGTACGTCTCGGGATCGGAATTAATCAGTATGTGGGCCTTGGGTCCCCGCCTGGGCGTATTGTCCCACGCCGGCATCACTCCCCGGTACAACCGGTAATCCGGCCAAGGCCGCGCCAGTTGCTTGCGGGCGACGCCGACATAGTCTTCCAGATATCCCTCAAACTCCGGATGGATTCCAGGAAACGACCAAGGGTCAACCAACTCGTGTTGGACGTGGGGAGGGAACTCGACAGCCGCGTCAAATCCATATGGCCTGGGATCGTCGAGGCCGAAGCTTTGCACCGCGCACAAATGAATCTCGCCGATGCCTGCCTCGCTACAAATTTCTCGCCACCGTCGGGTCACGTTCAGGGAGTTCGGCAGTTGTTCCACTCGATACACCAGGAGCACCGGCGCGTTCCCCACGCGGATGTAGCGGCGGTCCTGCATGACAGGAATCACGTCGCGGATGAAGCGTTCGCAGCTATCCCAGGAATAATCCTGAGCAATCAGGATTTCCTCTTGTGCTCCATCCCAGTTTCTGGTCCAGTTTTCGTTGGCCCAGCATAAACAGAATGGAAAATCCGGGCTGCCCGATTGCAGCATGGCATCCAGTGGACGGTCCAATACCCGGCGTCCGCCGAACCAATAATAGTAAAAGCAGAAACCATAAATGCCATATTCTCGCGCCAGCCGCGTTTGCTCTTCCAACACTTCCGGCAGCCGCAGATCGTAGAATCCTAAATCGGCCGGAAGCTGAGGCTGATAGTGCTCTTCAAAGTTCGGGCGGGCGCGCGTCACGTTCGTCCACTCGGTGAATCCCTTACCCCAGAACTTGTCGTTTTCCTGGATGGGATGGAACTGCGGAAGGTAGAAACAAATCAATTTTGCCGGGCTGGTAAAGTTCGCATCGTGCTCGGCGGACTCCGTGAGGGGTAATTCGGCGGGCGGGTTGAGGATGCGCGTGTAAAAATCCCTCAACGGCAGCACATTCTGCGACCACGTCAGATTCCGGAAAGCGAACTCCTTACCAGCCGCGCCCATGCGCGAGGCCAAGGCCGGATCGTCCATCAGGAGCTCGATTTTTTGGGCGATTTCAATGGCGTTTCCAACATCCAGCACTAACGCCTCGCTGCCATGTCTTACCGAAAGACCCAAGTTGGCGCGAGGCAGGATCACTGGCTTCCCCGACGCAAAAAACTCCGGAAGTTTGGAAGGGAATCGATAGTCGTTGAATCGGTCGGAGCGCCCCGGCTGCACCAAAATATCGGCTACCCCGAGCACAGACGCCAATTCCTTTCGATCGATGAACCCTAGGTCGATCACCGCGCCCGAATCGATGGCCTCCTGGATCCAGCGCTGGTCGGAGAGAGAGTTCCGGCCAGTTTTCAAAATAGTGACGCGCCGGCCGCAGCGGCGCAGCGCCTGTACCGCGAGGAAGAGGCTGCGAACCTCCGGAGTGTTGGTCTCGTGGATATTGCCGTTGTACACCAGGATGGTGTCTCCATCCGGGGCGCCGAACCTGTTATGAGACGCGCCGGCAGCGGCGGCCTGGCGGATAAACTCCAGGTCGAAACCCGGCCAAAAGACCAGGCCGGGCAAATCCGGAGGTTTGAATTCCAGCAAGCGGTCGATCAGAACGGTGACGCCGGCCGCCTTGGCAAGGAATTCCGGATACTCGCGCGGGTGGGAGCGATGTTCCGGCACCATGGCACTCAACTGCTCCGCCGGAAGGGCGCACAGCTCGTCGTAGCTGAGTCTTAATTCATGCTCGAGAATAACCTCTTCGTTATCCTCCAGATGGACCAGATAGCTGCAACGGTAGGCATCGGCGAGATGCTGGGTCAGTTTCCGGACCAGTTCGCGAGGCGTCCAGGCATGGATCAGATCCGGCCCTTTCCCGTCCGGGAACCGTATACCTGTTTCATAAGCTTCCTGGTAGGACGTAATGCCAAACGTGGGCGGATGGAGAGAACCAATGTTCCACTCGCTCTCCGGCACGCAAATCATGCACTGCACTCCCAGCTCAGTGAGCGCCGTCGCGACGCTGTATATGTGCACCGCGCTGTTGCCCTGAAGCTCGCAGTGGCTGATGAAGAGAATATTCACGAGCGAGTTCCCGCCACTGCAGTTTCGACCGCATATCCCGGCGGCGCCAGCAGGAAATTCGAGTTGTAGAACGGATCTTCCTGGCGAATTAAGTCCCCCCAACGATCGATGAACAGCTGTTCGTCGAGCCGCCAGGTGGAGGGCGTTACTTCGGCTTTGAGCTTTCGCACGACGGCGCGGGGCGTGACGATGCTTCGCCTTTTGACGGTTAGTCCTCGAAGCGCCAAGTCCGCTCCATCCAGCGTGGACCCTGCGTAGTATTTAATATTGCCGCCCAGACGCCGGAACATGGAGCCGCGGATCATCATGCATTCGCCAGAGACCGCGCTTACCTCGCGCGAACAGGATAGCGATCCGGCGTAACCGTCGGAATCGGGCACAAGCCCTTTCATCACGCGTCCGACGCTCTCATTCATACCGAGCACCAGTCCCGCGCACCAAACTCGCCCCTCTTGCACGATCAGCGGCGTAGCGCAAGCCACGTCCGGCTGTTCGCAATACATTAACAGCGTTTCAATCCAGTCAGGAGTAAGCACCTCGAGATCGCCGTCGATCCATATCAGGAAATCCTCGTTCTCGAGTTGCTGGTGGACGTCGTCCAAGGCTCGCGCGCAGATGCGTTGATCGTCTGGCGGGTTGCGAAGCAGCGCAGGCGGCACACAGACCAATAGATTTTTATAGGTGGATTGACGGACCAGGGACTGAGCCGCCGCATCCAGCATTCCCGAGTTCGCATCTCTCATCGCGACAATCGCGCGCGGGAAGGTGGAGCGTTCGGCGGGGCGCAAGGTTAAGCGGTGAGCGAGCGACGGATGCGGAGCCGCGACCGCACGAATGCCGCAACGCGACAGATGGGCGTTAACGGCCGCCGCCTGCAAGGGCTCCAGGATTCCTTTCGAGTTTGCTCCCGCGGCTACACTCCCCGGGATGGATCGCCAATGGTAAAGAATACGCCGCACATGGCCGATTTTGTCGGTCCTCTCCGACACGCGCAGCATAAATTCGAAATCCTGGACGCGATCAAACGCCGGATCGAAGGCGCCCACGCGGCGCGCCAGTTCAGTCCGGACCACCAATAGGTGGTTAACGAACATCACGCCGCGAAACATTTCCGGCGACCAATTCGGCTTCAACAGCGTTCCGATTCGATTGCCTTGGGCATCCACGTAGTCCTGATCGGTGTAAACCACATCCAGCGACGGATCCTGGTTCAGTAGTTCCGCCACCTCGCGCAGCGCGTCCACGTCCAACTCGTCGTCATGATCCAGCATGGCGACATAGTCGCCCCGCGCGAGAGCGAGCGCGGCATTGGAAGCGCGCGCAATCCCGAGGTTTTCCGTTCCGAAATCCACGACAATTCTGGAATCGCCCAAAGCGGCGTACTCTTTCAGCACCGCGAGCGTGTCTTTGTTGGACGAGCCGTCGTCGTGGATACAGAGCTGCCAGCGAGTGTGGGTCTGGCGCAGAACGGAGCCAACCGCAAGCCTCAGGAATTCGGTTGGCGTGTTAAAGGTTGGGAGAAGAATGGAAAAAACCAGCAAGCTGCCCGGGTAGCCATCGGTGGCTCGCGCTCCCTGGTTCGTCGTGACAGATTTAGAGCGGGTTAGGGATACCGCTTTGGGCCGTATGGCATGTAAGCCGTCATCCCGGCCATACTCCCAATAATGCAGCAGCGGATTCATCCCGCTCGATTTCACGTCGGGGCGCTGAGTCAGGTAATAGTAGGGATCAAAAGAGGGATGCGGAACGCGATTCTCGGCCGCCCCGTGCGCCACATAATGTATCAGGGGGTTCAACCCCAGGGATACGACATCCGGGCTTTTGTGCAAATAATAACTGGTGGAAAATAATGGGTGAGGATTCCGGCCTTCGTCGGAGCCAAATCCAACGTAATGCGCCCAGAGATCGCGGTTACGCTTGAGATCCCGATTGGAATTAGCGTAGAAATCGGCGGAAAAGAGCGGGTTGCGAGGCAGCAAAATCCCGGTTCCCGGCAGCCCCCAAACGTAAACGGACTTAGCGAGAGGCTTCCCAATCCAGGCGAATGCGGGCGACTGGTACAAAGCCCGCAGCAGCCATTCGTGCGGTTTCATCAAGGCGGATACCAGGAAGCGCAGCGGCATGGTCAAGCGCCAGGAAAGGGATCTTCTGATCGCAGTCACCTCCTGCTGGAGTTCGTCCGCTCGTCGTCGCTCCTTCAGAGTTTCCAGACGCGCAGCCGCAATCGCCCCGCCGGCGGGTTGTTTTACTGACAATTTTGCGGATTGTTCTGCCATGTAGCCGCCGGTCTTACCCCATCAACTCGCGTTCGTGTTCAGGGCCGTTCTTCCTGCGTACCAGCAATACGTTTCTCGGATTCCTTCCTCGAATGATCTTTTCGGACGCCATCCCATTGCGGTGATCTTCGAAACATCCAGAACTTTGCGCGGCATGCCGTCGGGCTGCGATGAATCAAACACAATCTGGCCGCGAAAAGAGCTTACCTTCCCAATAACCTCAGCCAACTCACGAATTGTAATATCAACGCCGGTCCCAACGTTAATGATCTCCGGATGGTCGTAATTGGACATCAGGAAGACCGCTGCTTCCGCCAGATCGTCGACATGCAGAAACTCGCGCCGGGGCGAGCCTGTTCCCCACACCGTCACTTCTCCAGCGCCGCTCGCGATGGCGTCGTGGAATTTGCGGATCAGCGCGGGAATAACGTGGGATGTTTCCAGGTCGAAATTGTCGCCGGGACCGTACAGGTTGGTCGGCATCACGCTGATCGCATTGAATCCGTACTGGCGGTGAAGCGCCTGGGCCAGCTTGATGCCCGCAATCTTGGCGATGGCGTACCATTCGTTGGTGGGTTCGAGCGGCCCCGTAAGCAGATATTCTTCCTTGATCGGTTGTGGCGCATGTCTGGGATAAATGCAGGATGAGCCCAGGAAGAGAAGCTTACGGATTCCGCAGTCGAAGGCGGCTTTTAGAACGCTATTTTGGACCGCCAGATTGTCGTAAATGAATTCGGCGGGATAATGACTGTTCGCGTAAATGCCGCCGACTTTCGCCGCCGCCAGGAAGACATATTCCGGTCTCTCGCGGGTGAAGAAGGCGCTCACGGCCGCCTGATCGCGGAGATCGAGTTCCGCATGCGTGCGAGCGACCAGATTGCTGAACCCGCTTCGTTCCAAAGATCTGCAAATAGCGCTTCCCACCAGGCCGCGATGTCCGGCGACAAAGATCCTCGATTCTTTATGCATGCGTCTTTACTTTATGTCCCCGACTCCAAAAGGCCGCTTCCTCTGGGCGCGGCTCAGACAGCATCCCGCTTAGTGACCGCCACGGCCGTGCAGCAGGACTTGATGTCCCGCGGCCTGAAGCGTCCGCTCTTGGCTGGCCAGTTCCAAATCGTGCTCCACCATGATACGAACCAGCTCTTGAAAGCCGACGCGCGGCGTCCATCCCAGCTCGCGACGGGCCTTGCTAGCGTCACCGCACAGAAGGTCGACTTCGCTGGGCCGGAAATAACGCGGATCAGTCGCGACGAACTGCTTCCAATCCAGGCCGCAATGTGCCGCCGCAACGTCCAGGAAGTCGCGAATGGAATGCGATTCGCCGGTCGCGATCGCGTAGTCGTCCGGCTGATCCCGCTGCAACATGAGCCACATCGCCTCGACATAGTCGCCAGCGTAACCCCAATCGCGTTGCGAGCCGAGATTTCCAAGAAATAGTTTCTCCTGTAATCCAAGTTTGATTCGGCCCAGAGCCCTGGTTATTTTGCGCGTAACAAAAGTTTCGCCCCTACGTTCCGACTCGTGATTAAAGAGAATTCCGTTACAAATAAAGAGGCCGTACGCTTCACGATAATTCACGGCATACCAGTGCGCCGCAACCTTGCTGACTGCGTAAGGGCTGCGCGGATGAAACGGCGTCGTTTCGTTTTGAGGAGGCGGCGCCGCGCCGAACATCTCCGATGACCCCGCTTGGTAGAAGCGCACTGCCCGCCCCGAGTGCTTAACATAATCGCGCAAGACTTCCAGCAGGCGCAAGGTTCCTAACGCAACCACGTCGGCCGTGTATTCCGGCTGGTCGAAGCTCACTCGGACATGCGATTGCGCCGCCAGGTTGTATATTTCATCCGGCTGCGTTCGTTCCAGGATCTGGCGCAGGCCGGTTCCATCGGCGACATCGCCGTAATGCAGGTGCAGATTGGTCTGGGATGCGTGTGGATCCTTGTAAATATGATCAATCCGGTCCGTATTGAACGTGGATGCTCGCCGGATAATGCCATGCACAGCGTATCCCTTGGCAAGCAGAAACTCGGCCAAAAATGAGCCGTCCTGACCGGTGATGCCGGTAACCAGAGCTCTTTTCATCTAATAAAAGTCATTCGCGCAAGTGGAAATTATAGCATTGAATATGCGGGGTCCCGTCATCAGAAACACCGTCGATGCACTCAACTTTTCCGCTCGTCGAACCTTAAGAAGGATCCCAGATACCGAAGTGGCGCCGTGATCTTCCATGAAAGCGATTGCTGAATTGCAGTGTGCCGTGCATCAGCGGACTGACACTTCTGACGGGATCGCGCTAGCTCCAGGTTGGCGGATTCCAGGGAGGTCCGCTGTTCCGCAAGTTCAAAATGGGCCTGCGCGAGTTCCGCCAGCGCCGCCGAAGATCTCTCGAATAACTGCCCAGCTAAATGGAAGCTTGCGTCCACTCGGATGCAGCAACGAAAACGCAGCATCTCGGTCCCTTCCGGAAGCTGGATGACTGGGAGACGGAGTTGCGGATCACCTCCATAGCTGAGAATTATCAATCTCCTCTGGTCCGGCAGACGAAAAGACGTGCCACCACACACGACCTCGTCGAGTTGCGTGGAATCGAGCCGCCAAAAAACGCGTCCGCTCAAGGGGCACTCGACCACAATTTCCGAGATCTCCACCACTGCCGCGCCATCCACCGGGTCCAGCCGTAGGGGTCCGTTTGGCACCGGCGTATCCAACTCGACACTGGTGGATTGGTCGCGGAAAACGTCGGCGACTGCGCTGCGCTCCTCCGTATAGCCGGTGAGGCCGGGAGAGTAAAGCTGGCACTTGTAGATACCGTCTTGGAGGCTGCCGCGATTTCGGGACAACCTTTCCGCGCAGAACTCATAATATTGTCGAATCGCCTCTTGATCCGAAGCTCCTCCCACCAGCTCGGCGAGGAAAGGGTTGTCGATGGCGCTGTCCGGACTGTTGATCAGCACTCCCAAGCCGCAGCTCTGGTGGAAGGCAAAGGAGGGAAAACTACCAGAAATCTCCTCCCAGAATCTCCACACGCCAAAGTCGTCCTTCCGGACATCGATGTCGTGGAGCAGGACGACGCCGCCGACCGAAACCCTGGGTAACCACGTTTCGAAATCGTGTTTCACGGCGGCATAAGTATGACAGCCATCCAAATGCAAAAGATCAACCGTTCGATCCTCAAAGTGGGCAGCGGCTGCATCGAAGCTCATTCGCAGCAACGAGGAGAAGGACGAATAATGCTCGGCATTATGAGCGGAAACTGCTTCGAAAACGGCCGAACCGTATCGACCGGTATGTAAGTCCCCCGTCCAATTGTCGACTGCGTAGGATTTGCAATCGATCCCGCGCTCCTGAATGGCCTGGCAGAAACCGAAGTAGGATTCGCCGTAATGAGTCCCCAGCTCCACGAGTACCGACGGTTTGGTAGCGTCGATCAAATCCGCGGCGAACGGCAAGTGCCCGGACCAATGGCCGATTCCATCCGGACGATAGCGCCGGGGCCGGAATCGTGTGGAGTAGAGGTTGGGGAACACGAGCACGTTTATGGTCCGATGTTAGCGCGCTCGTGTACAGCCATGCTATCGACTGTTGCGATTTGTTCCGGCTTTGAGATGCTGTTACAATCGGCACTTACCTTCCAGCCCGGGCAACCGGATAGGCACCTTGAAATTAGACTTGCAACAGTTAATTGCCGCGAAGCTCGGGCGTGAGCACAACGGCCAGCAGCATTCAGAGAGCGCCGAATTGGAAGTCCCACTATGGCTGGATAGCAAGGACGCGCTGCGTCGAGCCAAACGCCAGATTCAGGACCCGGAGCAGCGCCGGCATACACTCAATATCATTCAAGACGGGTACACGGTGCTGCGCAATCTGCCGAACGCTGCGCTGTGCGATAAGGCAGTAGCGGATTATTACAAATACTGCGATGAAGAGCATGCCGAGGCGCGCGGCAAGAAATCCAGGATTGCGAATTTTCATGTTTACTCGGAAGCGGCTCTCAGCCTGCTGCTGGACCCGCAATTAATGGCTTTGCTGGATGTGGTCTTTGGGTACGAAGCCGTCCTGTGGACCAGCTTGACGTTCGAGTATGGAACGGAACAACGCCTGCACCGGGATTCCCCGCATTTCGATACCAGACCACCGGGCTTCTATTTCGGTGTTTGGACCGCGCTCGAAGATGTCTCACCCGAATCGGGTCCGCTCAGCTTCATCCCGGGCGGTCACAGGATTCCTTCGTCGTTCGACGTCAAAGGCATGGCGAAATTCCTTTGTTCGGAATATCCCGACGAGCCGGTTCACTACAACTATCTGCTGGAAGCTTTCGACCGCGATGGCGAGCAACAGTGCGAGAAGGCAGGTCTGAAACCCCGGTCGGTAGAAATGAAGAAGGGCGAGAAATTGATCTGGCATCATTGGATGCCGCACGGAGGCTCTCGTGCTCTGAACCCCGAATTGACGCGGCGGAGCATCGTGGGCCACTACATTCCCATGGGTGTTCCGGTGTTCCACTCGGATGTTTTCTTTGGGGTGGTCGAAGCGGACCCAGCCAAAAAGTATCACTACGAATCGCATGGCGCGCGCAAATATGTGTACCAGTCCCGTGCAGATTTTCAGACGCCTGCGACGCGCCTTAACGTTAATACAGCGCGGAAGTAAAGCCGCCGGTATCGGACTTGAACCGATCCAGCATGGACTTTATCTCAGCCTGCGGTTTCGCTTCATTCTCCAGAATCGTGTTGCCTGCGTGTATTCGATAAGCGGTTAGGAAGCGCTGTACATACGCCGGGCGGCCTTGCAGCATGGCCCGCAACGCGAAATCCCAATCGTGCACGTAGCGGTAGGGTCGAAACCCTCCGATGCTCGCGTGCAGGCTCTTGCGGAAAATCATATTGCTGGTCGTAATCAAGTAGTTGTGCTCATACAAAAGCTCTCCGAAGCGCTTTTCCTCGATCATAGGCAGCAATTCGAAGGACGGCCGGAACGGCTCCCAGCAATCGAACGGGCCTCGCTTTGCGCCCACCAATGCTCCGCGCTGGTCCATGAACAATAGATTGCCGAACGCGAAATCGCAGCCGGCGAACTCCGGGTGGCGCGCCAGCGCTTCGAAACGTCCGGACACGAAGGCGTCATCCGAATTGAGCACCGCGATCCATTCGCATTGGGCCGCTTCCACCAGTTCATTCAGACGATGGTGAGCGCCGCGGTTGCCGCCGGAGCGGGACGTCAAATCCCGCAACCGGCCGGAATGGGCGGCGGCCATGCCGGCGGCGATCTTATCCGATCCGTCGCTAGAACCATCGTCCACTACCAGAACTTCGGTAACCAGCGGACTGCGCAAGGCTGACCAGATGGCCTGCCGAACGAACTTCGCGTGATTGTAGACCGGGATCGCTACCGAGAACATAGGTTATGGTTTCGACCACACCTCGGCTTGATGAGCTAACGGATTCAGGCCGAATATGGCGACGTCCGGGTTCTGTTGCAGATACTCCGACGTATCGAACCAAGGGTTCGGGTCGCGACCTTCCGCGATTCCCGGCGCCAGATAATGCGCCAACGGGTTGAGGCGGCCCTCCCGCACATCAGGATTCTGTTCCAGATAGAAGCTGCTATCGAAATGCGGGTGCGGATCGCGCCCCTCGTAGGCGCCGCACCGCAGATAGTGAACTAACGGATTCATGGCCGACTGGGTCACATCGGGATAACGGCCAAGGTAATATTCGACGTCGAACAACTGGTTGGGTTTATTTCCTTCGCTCGCTCCACATACAAAGAAGTGCAGCAAGGGACTGCAGCGCGCCCACCCGACGGCATGCGTGTCTCTATAAAAACGCTCATCCAAAAGTCCACTGGTTCGAACTTGCCTTCCAAACCGCAGCCACTGCGCTAATCCAACCAGTCGAGCTTTTGGCGAGCCGTGGCCGAAGCTGCTGAGTAGTCCGCCGATGGCCTGCAGCGTTTCGATCCCCGATCGCAAAGGCGCCGTGAGCCGCCAGGACCAGGAGCGGTGCAGGGCTCGCATGGCATGCCGATTCTCCGCGTGCTCTCGCGCGGCGCGGCGGACGAAGTCCTGGAGCTTCGCGCTCGTAATTTCCTGTTGCGCGGCATCTCCGCACTGCTTCATGGCCCAGGCCAGACCATCCACCTGCCGGAACTCGGCGTAGTGCGACGGCGGCAGTAAGACCGCCGGGGATGGCGCGGAAATCCCGTGCAGCGCCACGATGCCACCCGGCCTGACAAACGGCGACCAGAGCGAGAGATTACTGCGTAAGGTGTCCTCGTTCTCGGCCGCATGGATGAAAAGAATATCGATACCCGTGTTCCAACTGGTAGCGGCGGCGCGAGAATCCGCCGCTAGGATGTCGACAATATGTTCCAAGCGGCAGCGCTCGAAGGCGCTCGCGCCATCCCCAGCGCCACGGATTTCCGGGAAAGAGAACAGCCGCGGCCTGGTCTTTCCGCGGAGCCCAGCTGCCAGAAGCAACGTGGCCTGGCCCGGGCATGCGCCCAATTCCACGATCGCCGGGTGCATGGAAGGCGTCCGCGCCCGCGCCAGTTGAAACAGCGAATTCGCCTCGCTTTCGGTCAAATGGGCGGGCAATCGCCGGGCGAGACTGATCCACTGCCAACAATCCGGATATATCTGCTTGAGGCGTTTCCTGTACGAAGGCACGTGGCGCCGCGATCTTCCATGATAGCGGTCCGGCTGGTGGAAAAAACGCTTCGCGGGATCTACCGAGCCGCGCACGTCAGTAAGCGGTTCTTAGCGCCACAATTCAAACCGCAATTCAAAGACGATACAATTTGATTTGGCGTGAAGATTACTGTATCCAAAGAGAATTACCTCAAGGCCATTGCGGAGGCCGAGAGCGAAGGGGAACCTGTAATCCCAGCTACCCTAGCACGCTGGCTGAACGTTTCGGCGCCCGCCGTCACCATGGCCATCAAGCGCCTGAAGCGCGACGCTCTGATCCGCACCGGGCGCGATGGAACCCTTTCGCTCACTGCGGCCGGCCGCGACATCGCCAACCGGCTGCTCAACCGGCATCATTTAATCGAGCGCATGCTGACCGAGATTTTCGGCATGGAATGGTACAAGGTGCATGAGGAAGCCGAGCAGCTGGAGCACGCAGTCTCGGCCGACTTCGAGCGGCGGTTGCTCGAAAAGCTGGGCACCAGCGAGGCGTGCCCGCACGGGAACCGGGTGGAGGGCGACACCCCGCAGGATCGGCGTGACCGCGGCTTGCGCCCGCTGGATGAAGCTCCGTCGGAGTGTGAATCCGTCGTGGTGAGCGTTTTTGAGCGCGACCGGCGCCTGCTGGAATATCTGCACGGCCTGGGGATTCATCCGGGCGCCGTGGTGCGGATGATGGCGTGCAATTACGACGATACGCTGACCTTACGGATTGCAGGCCGGCCGGTGCAATTGGGGAAGGGCGCGGCGGCCAAGGTCTGGATCGAAGTAGCGCCGGTTATTAGTGAGCCAGAACCGGTGAAGGCAACTTCTGGAAGTACTCGATAGTCTCCCTGAGCCCGTCTTCCAGGCTGACCTTGGGCTCCCAACCGAGAATCTTTTTCGCCTTGCCGATGTTCGGCTGGCGCCGCTTAGGGTCGTCCTGCGGCAGCGGTTTGAATTCCAGCTCGGCGGTGGTTCCGGTGATCCGCCGGATGCGCTCGGCGAACTCGAGAATTGTCAGCTCTTGTGGATTACCCAGATTCACCGGATAACGCTCGTCGGATAACGTTAAGCGGTACAGCCCGTCCACCAGATCGCGAACGTAGCAGAAGCTGCGCGTTTGCGTGCCGTCGCCGAACACCGTCATCGGCTCGCCATGCAGCGCCTGATCGATAAACGCCGGCACCACCCGGCCGTCCTT
>Ga0209006_10002875_pt1 | contig 15664 bp, 17 predicted proteins | sample JacPin_JW_Ref_O2_FD_188567 | JGI IMG/M metagenome (GOLD analysis project Ga0209006, IMG submission 188567) | Forest soil microbial communities from Algoma, Ontario, Canada - Jack Pine, Ontario site 1_JW_Ref_O2 (SPAdes) (version 2) | ecosystem: Environmental > Terrestrial > Soil > Boreal... | reverse complement strand
TGAGTGGCGTATAAACAAAGAGGTAACTGCCGATGGTTAACGCCCCCAAAGCAGCCGTGATCAGATTGACCGTCAGCGCCAAATAGACCAGTCCCAAGATACCGCAGGCGCTGCCGATCATCATGACCGCGTCCGCCGTCAAGCGGCCGGAAGGCAAGGGACGGTCTTGGGTGCGGCGCATCTTGGCGTCATGGTCGCGTTCGAACAGTTGATTGAGTGCCGCGGCGCCACTGGCCAGCATCGCTGTGCCAAAGAGCGTGTTGAACATCAGCACCCACGACACCGGCGCGCGTGAGCCAAGATAAAAACCGACCAGCGTCGTCAACAATACCAAAGCCGTGAGCCGCATCTTGAATAATTCGCTCAAGACTGCCGCAAGCGATTTTTCCGCCGCAGGCATTTTTGCGAGCGGCGCGGGCGAATCGAGTGTTTGCAGAGTGGCTTTCACCTTACTTGGCGGCGATGCTGGAGGATGCCAGCAAGGAAGTCACTTCATTTTTTTTCACGCGTCGCATTTGCGTGGCGGGTGCGGCGAGCGAGCGAAAAGACACCAATGACGCCAAGCCGCCGGTCATCAGGCAAAGCGCGCCGCAAGCTACATGCGCAGTGGCGACATCCGCGGATTTGTCAGTCCAAATAGTGGAGGCGCCTAGAAAAACCTGAGCCAGCACTAAACCAAACCAAAGCACGGCGAAGCGCGTCAATGGGTGCTGCCATCCAAGCAAACGCACGGCGCGCCACGCGCAATAGGCGACCGCCGCAAATATCAGCAGCGCCAGGATGCGATGGACCATCTGCAACTCCACTTGCGCGGCGGTGATCGGTTTGTAGGCCAGAACTTCGAGGCGGTTCTGGTTGTAGCGCGAGATGGCGTCAGGGCCGGTGTCAGGCCAAAGTTTGCCGTAAGCGGCCGGGAAATCCGGGATGGCCAGCCCGGCGTGTTGATGGCGCATGGTCGCGCCCAGAATGAGTTGCGCCAGAATCAATCCAGTGGTCACGGTGAAAAAGAGGCGGAAACGATGGCGATCCTCTGCCGCCTGCACAGGCAAACGCTGCCAAAAATTGGATTGGAACAGGGCGATGGAGCAGACCAGCACGAAGAACAATTGCGCCAGCGTGGCGTGAAAAATGCCGAGTTCGTCCTTCAGTGTCGTCACGCGTTTGCCACCGAGGATCCCTTGGGCCACGACTGCCACAAAAGCCGTGACACCCAGAACACGCAACCATTTCGGAGCCGGTTCGCATTTCGGCCAGCAAAATCCGGCGACAAGTCCGGCCAGCCCTACGCCGCACAACAAAAGATTTTCCGCCGTGTGCGCCGGGAAAAACAGGCAAAGGGCCGCGCCTGCCGCCACGAAAATACCGCCGATCCAGCGCACGAGCGGGCGCGATTTGTAACCAAACAACCAAAGGGCCAGAACAGTCGTCAGAAAGCCAACCAGCGACGCCACCAAGCGATGGGTATGCTCGAAAAAAATGCCTCCAATCCATTTGGAGATGGGGAAGAAAAACATGTTGTAGCCGTAGGAATTCGGCCAGTCCGGCACGGCTAGTCCGGCGCCATGGCTGGTCACCAATCCCCCAACACAAACCAGCACGAAAGTTACCAACGCGGTGAAAACCGCGTATCGTTGCAACTTGATATTCCTGGCCTGGGTTAAGCTCACTTTCAAAAACTACGGATTCGAAAACAACAACGTCAACATATCAACCAGCGCCAGCCAAAAGCCGCGCTGGCCTGATTGTGGTGGGTCTTTAAGTCCAGCCTTCTAGGGGGCCGGCACTTCCACCGTGAAGTTAGCCGACACGGGGCTGTCCGCCACCGTGATGTCCTGGGCTACACCCGGCTTGCTGCCGTGCGCCTTCAAATGATACGCCGTCAACGTGTAACTACCCGGCGGCACGTTGGCGATTTTGAAATTGCCATCCGCATCCGACACTGCAAAAAACGGGTGGGCCTGCACGCCCGCGTAGGCGAACATCCACTGATGCACGTCGCATTTGAGCTTCACCAGCACCTCGGGCGATTTGATGCTGTCAGTCCACTTCGTATCGTTGACGTCGCCCTGGGTCGTTTCGGCGAAGTTGAATTCAGTGTTGCCATCGACGGCGGGCAGGGCGTGAATGTTGTGCATGAGGGGGTCGGAATTCTTGATCTTCACCGGCTGGCCCACCATCACGCCAAAGACGTAGGGATTGTAATTGCAGCCGACCTGATCCAGTTCAACAGCCTCGGTCGTGGCGGGAAATTTCTTGCCTTCCAACCCTTTGGAGATATAGACAAAGACATTGGCCAGGCCACTGTCCTTCCCCACGACCCAACGGCGCGTGGTGGGAACGGTGGGGTGCAGTTTGCTGCAAATATCGTCGTAGGCGATGGTTGTCTCAGGCGGCGGCGTGCCTTTCAAAGTGACTTTGCCGGTGATGTCACCTGCGGATGCCCATTGCGACGATCCTGCCAGGACCAGAACGGATACGAACCATGTCAATTTCTTCATACGTGTCAAAGTGTAGGGTTTAACCCAATTCGGGCAAAACAGTAAGCGTCGGAAAAGGCGAGCGCAAGTCCTATGTGAAACTTTTCACAAAGGCGAATTCAATTTGTAAGCGAAGGTCATGGACTGAGGTGAAGAAAAGAACACTGCACTCCTATTACAACGAATCCATCACCCGCGCCATCTCCAAGGCGGTCTGCGCGGCTTCGGCGCCGCGGTTGTGCTTTTTGTCCAGGCACCGCGCCGCCGCTTGGGCTTCGTTTTCGAGCAGCAAGACTTCGTGGATGACGGGCAACGCGTACTGAATCTGCAATTGCGCCAAGGCCGCGCTGACTGCGCTGGCAATCTGCTGCGCGTGGTCGGTCTGGCCGCGGATGATCACACCCAGGCAAATCACGGCGGAGCAGGGAGGACGGGCGCGAGCCAACCGCGCGGCCACCGCCGGAATTTCAAACGCCCCTGGGACGCGCACCACGCGAACTTTTTTGACGCCGGCTTTCGCCAACACGCTCTCGGCGGCGGCCAGCATGGCATCGACGTAGCGCGAGTTGTAACGCGAGGCTACGATGGCAAAAGTGCCCCGCGCGCGGCGAATTATTTGTTGTTTAATCGGTGTCAGCATGATCGCTGGCAGCCATCCTAAATCACCGGCAAATTGTGACCCAATTGCAAACCCAACAACAACCAATCCTCCAATGTGCTCCGCAATTCTTTCCGGCACTTTTCCAGCGAGTCGGCTTGGGCCCACAAACCCTTGCATCTCGGAATGGTGGCAAAAAATCGTCCGCTCTCCATCCGCTCATAATGCGCTTTCCGCATCGCTTGTTCTATGTATTCGGTGAGCATAGCTCCAGAAGCCTAATCGGCTCTTCCGCGAAATTCCAGCATACTTTGATGCGGGGCGGCATGCGCTCCATTGCGCGACAGCATTTGATTTCACTGCTCCTCAAAGCAAGTGCCCCAACTTGTCTCGCTTTGTCTTCAAATATTTTTCGTTATGCGGGTTGGACCGGATTTTGATTGGAAGCTGCTCGACAATCTCCAAGCCATAACCCTCCAGGCCGACGACTTTGCGCGGATTGTTCGTCAGCAGCGAGATGGTCTTGAGGCCCAAGTCCACCAGGATTTGCGCGCCCAAACCGTACTCGCGCAGGTCCATGCCGTAACCCAGTTTCAGGTTCGCCTCCACGGTGTCCAGGCCGCGCTCCTGCAATTTGTAAGCCTTGATCTTCGAGGGCAGCCCGATGCCGCGCCCCTCTTGTCGCATATAAACAATGACGCCGCGCCCCGCAGCCGCGATTTGCCGCATGGCCTGATGCAGTTGCGGCCCGCAATCACAGCGGCGCGAGCCGAATACATCGCCAGTCAAACATTCGCTGTGGACGCGCACCAGCACGTTTTTTTTGCCGGCCACCTCGCCGCGCACCAGCGCCAAATGATGCTGCCCGTCCACGTTGGAGCGGTAGAGGTAGAGGTCGAAATCCCCGTAAGCCGTCGGCATTTTCACCACCTCGACACGTTCGACGAGTTTCTCCCGCGTGCGCCGGTATTGGATCAAGTCGGCGATGGTGCCGATCTTCAACTTGTGCTTGCGCGCGAAGCGCCTCAACTCGGGCAAGCGCGCCATCGAGCCATCGTCGCTCATGATCTCGCACAAAATGCCGATGGGGCGACGGCCGGCCAACTTGACCAAATCCACCGCGGCCTCGGTGTGGCCGGCTCGCTGCAAGACGCCGCCCGGCTTGGCGCGCAGGGGGAAGACGTGTCCAGGTTGCGCCAGGTCTTCCGGCACGCCGGTGGGATCGGCCAGGATTTTGATCGTGAGCGCCCGGTCGGCGGCGCTAATGCCGGTGGTCACGCCGCGCGCGGCATCGACGCTGACCTGGAAGTCCGTGCGGTAGTTCTCCGTATTCTGCGCGACCATTTGTTCGATGCCCAGTTGCTTCAATCGCTCGAACGTGGTCGGGACGCAGATCAGGCCGCGCCCGTGCTTGGCCATGAAGTTGATGTCCGGCGGCGTGACGCATTCGGCGGCCATGATGAGGTCGCCTTCGTTTTCGCGGCCGGGATCATCGACCACCACCACCATGCGCCCTTTGCGCACATCGGCGAGGATCGATTCGATCGAGTCGAACTCCTGTTTCATATCGACAGCAAGTGAACCGAAACCGCCGCGCAATGGCAAGCGGGGCTTGAAACAATCACGCTGCCCGGCACTCAATTCTTTAAAAACCTCGAACCATATGAGAAATATCTGAAACTTTCATGGAAATCAACGACTTACAAAAGGTCGATCCTGCAAATCAACGACTTACGTAAGGTTCTCTTGGAAATCAACGACTTAGAGATGGAAGCCCTACCGCGCGGAAGAGAACCCCGGATGACACGGATGGCGCGGTTGAGGCCGCGCAGCTCGGTCCTTGCGTCTCTTTCACCGCCACGTTCGTCCCTTTGATCGACACTCTCGTAATCCATCATGGCAACGATCTTACGCCAAGTCGCGAAAGGCAAAAAACCTACCGTAGGCTTTTTGGTATGATTTTTTTCGGGGGTGTGGAATCTATGTTAGTTGCTTGATGGCAATGCTTGGCAGTGACAAAAATCCGGAAAAATCACGAAAACTCAAAAGCAAACTCGATTTTTATTTCGTGAAACATCGATTTTGCTGCCAAAACGCCCGAAAAAAGGCCTGTTTTTTCTGTCAGTACTAAGCAAGCCTGCGCCACTTGCTTTCTTAGTTATTGCGGCAGAGGAAATTGCGTTGATTCCTGGCATCACAGTTTTTGAGCCAGAATCCGCCGTTTTGAGCTGCAAGTGCCAGGCGGAACGTATTGTTCATGCTAGCAGAGGCCCCGCACGCATTGTTTCCTTATGTCGACGTCGGCGCCGGCATTTCATTGGGTCCAAGTGCCTCGGATTTGACCTTGGCTATCTGGCGGGGTTTTACCCCAGTTGACACTACGGTGAGGGGAAACGACTTGTATGCGAAGGGAATGTGGATGAAAAAGTCGCGCTTTGACAAATCGTCAAGAGGATCAACCGGAAAACCGGCAGCTCGGGGTGGCCCCGAACCAATGCGCCGGGGGAACGATGCGGATTCCCAATCCGCTAGTTTTCTCGCGGCGATTATTGAGAATTCAGATGACGCCATCATCAGCAAAGACCTAAATGGCATCATCACGAGTTGGAATGGGGGCGCGGAACGTCTCTTCGGGTACAGCGCGAAGGAGATTATTGGTCAACCTGTTTCGATTCTCATTCCGGCGGATCATGTTGATGAAGAACCTAAAATTCTGGAGCTCATACGCCGAGGAGAACGAGTCGAGCATTATGAAACGGTGCGTCAGCGAAAAGATGGGTCTCGGGTGGATATTGCCCTGACTGTCTCGCCGATCAAAAACGTGGATGGTCGAATTACTGGCGCATCCAAAATTGCTCGCGACATTACCGAACGACGCCGCGCTGAACGTAGGCTGCGACAAAGTGAAGAGCGTTATCGCGTAACTTTATCCAGTATTGGGGACGCCGTCATTTCGTGCGACAAGGAAGGACGCGTTACTTTCGCTAATTCAGTTGCTGGAAAACTGACCGGATGGAGCCCGCCGCAGGCCCTCGGTCAACCTCTGGAGAAAATTTTTCAAATCGTTAACGAAATCACGCGGCGGCCAGTTGAAAATCCCGTGGCGCGCGTCATTCGAGAAGGAACAGTTGTCGGATTGGCCAATCACACCATTCTCATTTCCAAAGATGGGACGGAATGGCCGATCGATGATAGTGCCGCTCCGATCCGCGAACTCAACGGAGATTTAGCCGGTGTGGTTCTTGTATTTCGGGACGCCACCAGGCAGCGAGCTGCGGAGCGTGCCATGCGGGAGTTGGCGCAGGAGCAGAAGGAACATGCCCGCAAGCTCGAAGCAGATGTCGCCGAGCGCACCGCCCACTTGCAGCAGACTATCGCTGATCTGGAAGCCTTTTCGTTCACAATTTCGCATGACTTGCGTTCGCCCTTGAGAGCCATGCAAGGTTTCGCCCAGGCTGTCCTGACGGAGTATGCGGACAAATTGGATGCTCAAGGGCGGGATTACTTGGAACGAATCTGCAATTCCGCCGTCCGATTGGATAAGTTGATTCTGGAGGTTTTAACCTACAGCCGCCTCGGACGCGGCGAACTCGCCCTCAAACCTATTAATTTGGACCAACTCATCGAAGAAGTGTTTGACTCTTACCCGTCCATCCGAAGGTCCCAGGCTGAGGTCACAGTCGAACATCCATTGCATTCTGTTCTAGGGAGTCATTCTTTTTTGATTCAATGCGTTTCCAATCTGCTGGAGAATGCGGTAAAATTTGTTCCTGCGGGATCGAAGGCAAAGGTTCGTATCTGGACGAGCGATGGCGGCTCCAAAACTCGATTATACGTTGAAGATAACGGCATTGGCATCCCCTTGGATTCATTGTCCAAAATATTTGAACCATTTCAACGCGCACACCCCGGGGGCGGTTACGAGGGAACCGGCATGGGTTTGGCAATTGTCCGGAAAGCGATGCAAAGATTGGGCGGAACGGTCGGAGTTCAGCCGCGTGATGGCCAGGGCAGCATCTTTTGGCTTGAGCTGCCCACTGGCAAATGAAAGAAATTAGCGGATATGGACGATTCCCGTTATGCAATTCTCATCGTGGAAGACGAAGAAAATGACGCCATGCTGCTGAAAATGGCGTTTAAGAAGAACAATATTCTCAACCCGCTTCATTGGGTGAAAGACGGGTTGGAAGCGATTGCTTATTTAAACGGTGAGGGCGTTTACGCAAACCATGCCCTTTATCCCTTTCCTGAAGTTCTGATTGTTGATCTCAAAATGCCGCGCATGAGCGGGCTGGAACTACTGCAATGGATTCGAGATCATTCCAATTACAAGGTAATTCCAACGATCATCATGAGTTCTTCGCGACAGGACTCGGACATCGAAAAAGCTTATGAGCTTGGCGCGAACACTTACATGATCAAACCATCGTCTTTTGACGAACTTGCAAGAATGGTCAAACTGGCCCACGAGTATTGGGCGGCCAGCGTCAAGCCCGCACAGTACACTAAAAAATCCAGAAACAAGCGCTGACCTGCTTACGAATAAAGCGCAGTGCTTACGAGCGTTGGAACGAAGCGGTCAGCATATGCGCTGGGAGCGCATTCGATTCTGACCAAGTTGCTATTTGAACTGGGTTTCCTACTTTGTCGATCTTGGCGAAGAACGATTTCTTGAGTCCGGCAACGGAAGCCATGTTCCGCCTGCTGCTGGGTGATCTATCCTAAGCCAATTCAGGCCTCCAAAACAGCATACCCGTCGCTTTCCAGAGGCAAGCATGTCGCACGCTTTCTCGATCCGGATCGTGCGCGTTTCCGGTAGCTTGGCTGAGCTTAGCCACAGAATCCAGTCCCGGCGCGCCATGGGTGTGATTTCCGTCCACAATGCTTGCGCCAGCGGGGCGGCGGCAAGGGCTTTGCGCAGGTCCATGGGTACCCTAATCTCCGGTTCTTCTCCGACCCGCGTGATCTCCACCGTGACGGTGTCTTCGGCCTCTGCCCCTGCGGCATCCTGCATGGCTTTGTTAACCTTAAGCCAGTGACTTCCCTGGCCGTTGGGTTCAAGTGCGGCTCGAAAAGGGAAGCCATTGATGGTTGCCTCAATCATCGTCGTGCCTCGTGATGGAAGCTTCGCGCTCGCGCTTTTGGATAGGGTTAAAACGGTCCACGGGCCAATCTTTTCGGTTGCCTCAGGCCGCAACAACTTGGCACTGAAGCGAATCGTTGACTTGGTTTCTTGCCGCGCAGCCTGTTTCATCTGGGTTTTCCCATTTCAATTCTGGCCCACGACCAGCGTGGGACGGTTTCGTGATTTTCTTGTCTGGCAACAGGTTTGCAAGATTTTTTCCAGTCCCATCTCGGTTGTTCCCGGACAAAACGAGCGAGTGGACAGATCAACCCGCGACGCAGATTGGTTCCGGGGAGCACACGCGCCCTCGCGTGTAGCAATCGGCGCCCCCGCCGATTGCATCCCCCCGGTGATCGGAGTAGAAGAAGATTCAAAGATGTGGCCGGCGGGGGGAGCAGATTACGACACGCGAGACGGAACAACATAAGAGAGGCCCGCGTAGCGGGCTGGGCGCATATCCTCCCCAGGCCGTTAATTCCAGGCGTGGACGACCATGATTAAATCCAGCGCAAAGACGCGATTGGAGGCGCGCTCGGGGCAAAAGCCGGCCACGTAAATCCGGCCTGCCGATTCATGGTGGAACACCAGGGAGACGTTGAGCTTCCGCGGACTACCCGGTTTCGAGCCGCCGACATAAATGAACTCCACCGGCTCGCCCGTCAACATGGCTTCGATGAACATTTTGGTCAGAGGATCATCGGACACCATGATCGGATGACGCGCCCGCGCCAGCCAATAAAACAGCTTTTCAGACGGAAACAGTTTTGGGTCCAGTCCGCTCTTCAGCATCTCCCGGATTGCAGGATTTCGTATATTTTTCATGCGGGGAATCCTAGCACCGGCGGTTGGACAAACGCTGTCCTAGGTGAAAAACGTTGTAAGTGTGCAGGCGTCATGTGCTACGCTCAGTCCTCGTTCTTTGCACTTTTTCTTGGTTGGCAGTTGCCTGCGAGTTGACAAAAACAGCGCGACAACCAGAACACTATAGTAACATGAGCCCGTAAAACTGGTTGCTGGCGGGCGCGGGTAAAGCGTTCTGGAGGTTGAAACCCTCGGATCGTGGCCGCTCCACTGAATGTTTCCTCATTGATTTCGTTCTCCTGCTAATGCACTGTTGATGGGGCAGATTTGCTTTTCAAGATGAATCGTCATTTTACGGCAGTCATCAAACAGGATGGTGATTGGTGGATAGGCTGGGTGGAGGAAATTCCCGGCGTCAATTGCCAGGGCAAGACTCGCGCCGAGCTTCAGAAAAACTTGCGCTCTGCCTTAAAAGAGGCGTTGGAGTTGAATCGCGAGGAACAAAAACTCAAACCATAGTTTTGTCCAATTTGGTATTGACGCAAGGGTGGTAGGGACGCCTCGCCGAGGCGTCCGCGGACGGCCCGGCGGGCCATCCCTACCTGGCCACATGCAAGTCTCAGATCACTTTCTGGACTGATTGACAGCGGGAAGGTTTCTGGCAGGTTCTATTCATGCTCTATCCATCGCCTCAAGATTTCGCTGCATCGAAGCGAAAACGCGAAAGCTTAAGAGGTAAGAGCTGACTTTTGCACTGATCATCCCGACCCAACATCGTCCATGCCGAGCGTGAATGACCTTGTTCAAGTCCAGGACGAACACAAAACCGGCCAAAAACTGCGGCTGGTTTTGCTGGGCGCGACTCTGTTCGGCATGTTGTTCTGTATCCCGCTCTGGTTGAGTACGCGCGAGTATCCGCTGGTGCCCATTTTCGCCTGGTGGCCCGTGGCGCCGCCGGTTTATGGACCGTGGCTGCTGGGCTTCACGCTTTTTTCGTTGGTGGCGGCGGTGTGGTTTTTCCGGCCAGCGGTCGTGTTTTTTCTGGTCGCCATTCTCTATCTCTACGGTTGCGATCAAAATCGCGGGCAGCCGTGGTTATATATGTATTGGGTGATGCTGCTGCTGAACCTATTGCCGGCGCGAAGCGCTCTGGCCGCTTGCCGCGTGCTGCTGTCACTTGTTTATTTGTGGGCGGGAATTCAGAAATTGAACGGCACATTTTTCAGGGTGATGCCCGGCTGGTTCGCGCAGCCAGCCATCGACTGGGGATGGCCGCACATGCTGGTCGCCGGGTTGCGCGCGTGCGTGTCGTTGACTCCGGCTTTGGAAATTTTCATCAGCGCCGGCGTGTGGTTCCCCAAAACGCGCCGACCCGCCATAGCAACAGCCGTGGTGTTGCATGGAGCCTCGCTGGTCCTTCTGGGGCCGCTTGGGCACAACATCAACCTGGTGGTCTGGCCGTGGAACATCGCCATGATTGCCTTGCTCATGGTTTTGTTTGGCCCAAAGGAAGCCCCGTCTCTGCCGCACACCTTGCGCGAACTAGGCCGATCCAGGAAAGGCGCGCTGGTGGTGGGCCTATGCGGTTTGTTGCCGATCTTGAGTTACTTCGGTTGGTGGGATTCGTATTTTTCGTTTTCCCTTTATTCGGCCAACGTGTCGAGGGCCGATATGTATGTGACACAATCCTTTCGAGACCGCCTTCCGTCCCGATTGCAAACGTATGTCCATTCGGTCGAGAATTATAATCCCGCCTTTCAGTTGCCATTCGTCTTTGAACATCCTCGCTGGGCGGCGGCGGAAATGCGCGTGCCGGAAATGCCCGAACCGCGCGGTTTTGCCATGACGTTCCGGCATATCGCCGCTTACGCCACGAATGAAGACGATTGCCGGATGATCGTTGAAACTCGCGGAGGAAAGATTTTGCTTTACCGTCCCGGCGAGGCCCAGCCTGTTATTGTCAAACTATAAAATCGAGCCGCGGACTTGCACGGCCAGGTTTCGAGCTATCTGCCTCATCCAATCGCAATCCTCGACTGCCAGAATGCTACGGCACCGTGAGGCGGTAAAACTGATTGCTGGAGGGCGCGGGTAGGACGATCTGGACGTTGCTGCCGACAGTCTCCGCCGCGTTGGTCAACGTCACCCAATTGGTTGTGTCAAGCGACGCGTTAGCTTGAAGTTGAAACACGTTGGTCGTGGCTGGCCAGGTAAAAACGAGCGTGTTGCTCGGAGAAAGGCCGAGGTTCAATGGCGGCGTGGGCGGCGCGGCGAGCGTGATGGAGACGTTGTCCAGGAGGATGGAGCTGGCGCCATCGACTCCGTGAAAGGCCAGTATCTCGCTGGAAGTCGTGGCGGTGAAGTTGGTTGTGAACTTTTGGTACGGGATGGCGTTGGAAGAATTTGGCAGGAAGGAGACCAGGAGCACGTCCGAAGAGTAATCGATGCCGAAAGAGGTGCCGATGAGGATATACATTAAGGCGCCCGATCCGAGAGTGGAGCCGTCGGTGGCCAGATAACAGGTGAAGGTGTAGTTCGAGCCGACTGTCAAGTTAACGTCTTGGCCAAGGCAATCTTGCGAGCCGTCGGTGGGATGCCCGTGAAAGTAAGCGTAAAAATTGCCCGCTTCGGCCATATCGGGAGAAGCGCTCGATTGGGCGACGCCGTAGTCGCTGTGGTTGCTGGCCGGACCGACCCAGGGCCAGCCTGGAAGATTGTTCATGGTGGTTTGTGCGCCGGATTCAAAACTGCCGTTGGAGATCAGTTCGGTCTGCGCGAAGGCCGCGCCGGTGGACAAGCCGAGCACGAACGCGGCGGTGGAAATCAGGGCGATTGTTTTGGATGTGTTTGTTTTCTTCATGGTCCTTCATTTCTGCCTGGGTATTGCAGGCCTTTTGCCCTTGCACCTCGTTGAGGACAACGATAGCGCAGAAATGGCCGACAAGAAAGAAAATCTTTTCGAACTCGAAATCGTTTAGCGCAGTTTTTTCTCACGCAGCTTTTCCACGAACGTGACGAATCCTTCGGCCTGCTTAGCCAGGCGCGTTTCTATTTCCTTGCTCGTGAATTGTCCCGCCTCATCGAGCAACCCTCGGATGCCGGGCATGAAAACGCGTTCTGGAAAAATGTGGGCATTGCGATAGGCGAATATGGCCTGCAATTGCTCGACCGGTCTCAGCGCGCCCCAGATCCCCGCCGACAACCCGACAAAACAAACCGGGCGCCCTTCAAGACTTTCCGGGAATGGAAGCATGTCGATGAAATACTTCAGCACGCCGGGGAAGCCGCCATTGTATTCGGGCGTCACGACGACCAATCCGTCGGCGGCGAGAATGGAGTCAGTAAATCTGGAAAAGGCGGCGGGCTTGGCCGCATACGAAGTCGGCGCAAAAATTTCCGGCGGCATTTCCGCCAGGTCGAGCAATTGTGTCTTCACGTCAAGCGATTTGTAAATCGCCTCGACGGTGGCTGTGACCTTGCGCGTGTTGCTGCCGGGCCGATTTGTTCCGCTGATGATGACAATCATGGCCAACAAATTGTCGGGCAGGTTGGCGTTTGTCGAGACGCTTTTGCCAATAGCACCTTCGGCGATGGTCCCCTCGCTTACCTGGCGGCGGCGGTGTGGCGATATTGGTCCCAGCACTTCTGGCAGGTCGGATCGCTGTCGGTCCAGTCGGGGTGGTTCTGTTTGATGAGCTCGATCGTGTAAGCGACGATTTCCTTGTTCTCCTGCGCTTGATGCACTCGCAGATACTCTGCGGGAATCTCCTCTTGACACACGCTGCAGATGATTTTGTTCGATGTCATAATATTAATGGTTGAGTTCCATCGGTGAAGGATCACGCGAGCGGCGGCACGGCAGCCGTGGACGCGATTCCCGCGTCATGGGTCTCGCAATACGTGGCAGGTATAACCGCCGGGATGCTTGACCAGATATTTTTGGTGATAATCCTCCGCCGGGTAAAATGTGGTGGCCGACGTAATCTCCGTCGTGATCGGCCGTTTGAATTTGCCGGACTTGGCCCACCGTTCCTTCACGCGCTCAGCCGCCTGTTTCTGCTCCTCGCTCGTGAAAAAAATCGCCGAGCGATATTGCGTGCCGACGTCGTTGTGCTGCTGGTTCAGCGTCGTGGGATCGTGCATGCGGAAGAAATAATCCAGCAAACTATCGTAGCTGAGTCGCGCGGGATCGAACACGACTTGAATGGCCTCCGCGTGGCCGGTCATGCCCGTGCAAACATCTTCGTAGGTCGGCTCTTTGGTGGTGCCGCCGCTGTAACCCACGGTTGTCTTGATGACGCCGGGAATATTGCGAAGGATTTCCTCCATGCCCCAAAAGCAGCCGCCCGCCAGAATGGCCGTTTCATGGGTCGGCGTTTTGATCAGACCGGCCTTCACGAACGGTTCAAGATATTGACTGTAGCCCGCCTGGTCCATGTCTTCCACGGGGATGAATTTCAACGCGGCGGAATTGATGCAGTAGCGCAAACCGTTCGCGGCGGGACCGTCGCTGAACACGTGGCCGAGATGGGAATCCGCCACGCTCGAACGCACCTCGGTTCTCGCCCCGCCTAACGACGAGTCGTCTTTCTCGACGACGTCCGTGCTTTCCAGCGGCTGCGTGAAACTGGGCCAGCCGGTGCCGGAATCAAATTTATCGAGCGAACTGAACAGCGGCTGACCGGAGACGACGTCCACATAAATGCCGGGCTTGTGATTATCCCAGTAGGCGTTGCGGAACGGAGGTTCGGTGCCGCACTGTTGCGTGACCTCAAACTGTTCGGAAGACAATTTCTTTTTCAACTGCGATGCTTCGGGTTTCTTGAATTCCTTCATACGATCTGGTTCATAAGTTGAGATGTTTGTCGTCTGCGCGCCGCCCTGGCGCATCACCTCGAAAATACCGACGGCCAATAAGGCTGCGGCCGCGATTCCCGCCATTCTCATCGAGATCATATACGTTCAACTCATTCAATCTAACTTAACTCCAGGACTTTTCACGTCGGAAATTTGCACTGGCGGGCCTGCTTCGTAATAGACCATGCCTTGGACATCGAGCGTACCTGAGCGCAATCCGCGCGGAAACCGCCGCTTGACGGCGCGGCTTCGGCTCTTACCATGACCGCCTGTGACCGAGAGCCAAAGCCGCGTTTATCAGGCCCTCATCGTGCTGTTGGGCCTCTTCGCTCTTGCGGTGGTCCTGGCCTTTCACAATATCACCGAGGGCGATCTGTGGGCCAAGTTGGCCATCGGTTCCGAGCTCTGGAACACCGGACATCTGCCGCGCCATGATCTCTACGCTTTCACGTCCACTCTGCCCAAATACATCGATCACGAATGGGGCGCGGGCGTGGTCTTTTACGCGCTGCTCCAATGGTTCGGCCCCTCTTCGCTTATCGTGCTGAGAATGATCCTGGCCGCGGGATTGTTAGCGCTGGCATTTGCGACGGCACGCCGCCAGGGGTGCGATGCCAATATCCTGTTGCTAATGGCGATTCCGGCCGCGGCTTGCCTGTTAACGGGATACATTCCGGTTGCACGCTCGCACGTTTTTACGTTTTTTCTCTTCGCGGCGACGCTGTTTTGCTTGGAGGAATTGCGGCGCGGCGGACGCTGGCCCGCCGCTGTATTGCCAGCCCTGATGTTGGTTTGGACTAATCTTCATGGCGGCTTCGTGGTCGGGTTAGGCGCCGTTTTCGTCTATTGTGCGGCCAGCATCGTGGCGAAGGAGAGGGCGGCGCTGATGCTTTGTGTCGCCGCGGCCTGCGCAGCGGTGACGCTCATTAATCCTTACGGGCTGGACTTCTGGCGCTACTTGATTCCCGCTCTGTTGCATCCCCGCTTGCGCATCATGGAGTGGCGTCCGCTGCCTGTGCTGGCGTGGGATGATTTTTGGGGCTTCCGGCTTTTATTCGTCTTGACGTTCATCGCTGTCGCCGCTGGCTGGAAACGCGTGGAGCGCAAGAACTGGGCCGGCCTGGCCGTGCTGGCGGTGACGGCGGCGATGGGTTGGCGCAGCCGGCGGCACGGGCCTTTTCTGGCAGCGGCGGCGCTGGCGTATGCGGGGCCGTATTTCCAAGCCCTCTGGCGCGGAAGGTTTCAACTCCTGCCCGTCGCCGGTCTGTTTTACACGGCCATCGCCTTTTGGGTGGCGATCCGCTTTCTGCCTGGCGCTTCGATTTATCCACTATCGCCAATTGGAGAATTTCCGGTGCGGGAGGCGGATATTTTGGCGCTGGCCGGCGCGAAGGGCAACACGGCGACGCCGTTCGCCTGGGGCAGTTATGTGAGTTGGCGGCTTTATCCCGGCATCAAAATTTCGATGGATGGCCGCTACGAAACCACTTATCCGGAATCAACGTTTGAGCTTAACAACGCCTTCTACGATCACCAAGGCGATTGGCTCCGGCTTTGCCGCGAGTTCAAAGTGGATTACGTCATCCTCGATTTGCAGGGGGAACGATTGCGCCCCGAGGAATTGCAGGCCGCCGGATACGCGCTCATCACGAACGTGGCCAACGTCTCGGCTTTGCTGTGCCTGCCGGAACACGCGGCGCAGTTGCAAAAGGCCGCCCGCGACTTGCAGCCCAACGTCACGGTGGATCCGTTGGACTTGCGCGCCAGAGGCAACCGATGACCAGTGGCGGCAAAAAATCATCGCGC
>Ga0209006_10002874_pt1 | contig 15666 bp, 12 predicted proteins | sample JacPin_JW_Ref_O2_FD_188567 | JGI IMG/M metagenome (GOLD analysis project Ga0209006, IMG submission 188567) | Forest soil microbial communities from Algoma, Ontario, Canada - Jack Pine, Ontario site 1_JW_Ref_O2 (SPAdes) (version 2) | ecosystem: Environmental > Terrestrial > Soil > Boreal... | reverse complement strand
AGTCAAGAAAGAGGTCGAGCTGAATGTCCACATTCCCTGGGCGTCCAAGCAAGGCGGCATCGAGAGTGTATCCCTCTGGTGCGATGACCTCAGGATGGGAAATCCCCGAGGCATATTCCCTGCGCATTCCTTCCAAGTTTAAGCCCTTGCGAATGGCCTCGCGATTTGAAGCCGTGGGCTCGCCCCAGTAGCGACGAATAGGAGCCCACGCGTCTCCCAGGCCCTCTTCATATGCATTGCCGTTCTGCGACACAATGGCCGTAACACGCTCTGGACGTGCCATCGCCAGGCGAAAGCCTGTCGGAGCTCCGTAATCGAAGACGTAAAGCGCATAGCGTTTAAGGTTGAGCGCTTCAGTGAAGGCCAGAATGCTCTCGGCTAAAGCGTCGAAAGTGTACTGGTAATGGCGCTCATCCGGGACCTCGGTAAAACCGAATCCTGGCAGGTCGGGGGCGATGACTCGATAGCGATCAGCCAGGCGAGGAATCAATTCACGATACTGAAACGATGAGGTTGGGAAGCCATGAAGTAGCAGCACGACGGGAGCGTCGCTGGAACCCGCTTCCCGATAAAAGATTTTTACGCCATCCGCCTCCACGCGTTGAATCGACGTTCGCGGAATTCGCACGTCATCTCTCCCTTCCCGAACGAGCCCCATCTGCCCCCTCGCTTTCTCAAACTTATAGTTCTACATCGTCCCATTCAACTTCAACGCTTTGATAATTGTACTGAAAGGCGCTACCGAAACGCTCGGTCCTGGGAGAGCGGTTATACGCAAAAGCCTATATCATCGCGGGCGGCGGAAAATCTTGATCCCGTTCATGTCCATGAGTATCCTCCCAGAAGACCCAAAGATTGTTTGAGGACAAGGTGATCAATCCAGCGGCAATCGCCAGGGCCTGTGGTTGTCCCAACGGTTGCTGTTCAACATGAGAGGAGAGCTTTTATGTTTCAGGGCGCAATCAAGATCGGGTTTGTTTGGTTAGTACTGCTTGCAGCGGTCCCAACAACCGTCCACGCGCAGAAGAGTCCAGTAAGAAACGTAGTGCTGGTTCATGGGGCGTGGGCAGATGGGTCTGGCTGGCGGGGCGTCTACGACATTCTCGTTAAAGATGGGTACAACGTCAGTATCGTGCAGGAACCGGAGACGACCTTCCAAGAAGACGTCGCCGCAACGAAACGCGTTCTTGCCCTACAAGGCGGACCGTGCATTCTTGTCGCGCACAGCTATGGTGGGTCCGTGATTACGGAAGTCGGTACGGATCCCTCCGTCGTCGGGCTGGTATATATTGCGTCTCACATGCCGGACGCGGGAGAAAGTGAGGCTGAGGATGGAAAGCGTTTCCCCAGCGATTTGAGCAAGTCCAGCGCTATGAAAAAGACAAGCGACGATTTTACTTATCTTGAGCCGGCGCGGTTTCACGAATACTTCGCAGCCGACGTACCGGCTGAGCAAGCCGCCTTCATGGCACAAGCACAGGTCTTGAACAAGGCTGAGAATTTCAAAGGAGTCATCACCAAGGCAGCATGGAGAAGCAGGCCAAGTTGGATGTTGGTAGCCGGAAGCGACAGAATCATTAATCCCGACCTCGAACGCTGGTATGCCACAAGGGCAGGCAGCCACAAAGTCGAAGTCCCTGGAGCCAGCCACTCAGTCTACGTGTCCCACCCGAAAGAGGTCGCAGCGTTGATCGAAGAAGCCGCAACGCACGTTCACTAGAGGATCTTGTCAATGCTATTTAACCGGGGGGGCCCGATCGAAGGCAACAGCGAGATGTAGCCCGACTTGGTTTTAGCTCAAAGATCGAGGCCGATAGCCGCGTTTAGCTGCGAGCAGCATACGAGCACGTTCCCGGGAGTTGGCCTCAATTATTCCTGTGAGCGCGCCGGTCAGGCTGCGACGGGCTGTTTGAAAGCCTGGCAATGTTCATCGAGATCTTGTCCGGCAATAAACTGTTCCATGGATCGGTCACCCGTTTAACTTGCCGGCGAGCCAGTAATCTACACTGAACCTTCCTGGACCGGAACAGATCAGCCAGATAAAGAAGAGGACGTACAAGACTTCCGGAAAGTACAGGAAGTCGTCAACCCAGTTAAGCGGCGAGAGTCCTTTAGGTACGTCGGAAAGCTTGGTCATCAGGGTGGCGACAAGCATGTCAATTAATAAGACCACGCAGGCCGGGCTCGAGAGAAAGCCCACCGCCACCAAGGATCCGCCCACGAACTCAACACCTGCCACGAAGTAAGCCGTCTGGCGGGGAAACGGGACTTTGGACTTAACCAGCGTGTCGTAAACGGGTTTTGTGCCACCCGCGACAAACAATTTGTTTCCCCCGGAGATGGCGAAGAACAGCCCGATCGAAACGCGTACCAGCAGGATGACATATTGTTCCCAATTACTGCTACCCAGCAGCGCAAACTGGACTAACCGTTTCCAATCCATTTTTTATCTCTCCAAACGAATTGTCGCGAGGTTATGCGTCCATCCGCTCGACCCATTGAGCGCGAAATGCGGGAGCCACGAACGGGTCCGCAAAGTACTGGGTCTCCCGTGCGACCTTGTCGCCCGCGAACTGCATAATGCTCACTGTGTAAGACGGCTTGCCGTCATAGGTCAGAATCAATTCTGTGACCCAAAGATCACCGCTGCCAATGATTCGCCGGACAGTAAAACGCTTCTTGCTCGGCTGACTGGCGCGTTGGCCTTGTATGTTGCTTCGGCCGCGCGTTCGCTCGCCTGACTGCGGATAGTCCAGCACCGCGTCCTCGTGATAGATGAGGTGCTCCGTTGCAAAATCATTGTTGTCGGAAGCTGTCCAATGCCGATCCAGCGCCGCGCGGGTCTCTTGATCTCGCGCTCGAGAATACTGCTCCGACTTTTGTTGGTCGTTCCTTTGTGAATCTTCCATCTTGAGCCGTCAATTTAGCCCTCGGCGCTGGGGGCCGATTAAGGTTGGAACCCGTCCGTCATCCACTTCCCGAATAGTTCGATCCGAGACTGAGGCCAAGGACCTTCTCCTCTTGGCGGCGGGGGCGGCATCACGGCGCCGCCGATTCCACGGATGCGATCGTATATGGCGTCGGCGTGCTTTTTGACGTCATCGTAACTTGCCAGATTAAACGCCTTACTCATCCCTTGAATGTCCCGCTCCGTAAAGAGCGGACGAATGTCCAATTTAAAACTTGTCGTTGTCGTCATTTGCGCCTCACAGATATTGGAGTATACCGATGTCGTGGTCCCCTTCGTATCCAAAACTTCCCTACAAACGCCCAGTTCCAACCGAACAGTACTTTTCGGCAAGATGAGGTCAATCATAGTAGGCTGGCAACTTCTTTTGTGCGCCACTTTGGGGCTGATCGTGGTTAACCCATAGCTGCGCATGTTCCCTCGCGACGATTGCCGCTATCTTGTCCATGGACTGCAGCGAGGACTCCTTATTCCAATTATTGTCCGGGACGTAGCGATGTTCGAAGCTAGTCTGAAAATGCACGACATCGCCGCTAAGAATCACCGCTCCAGTCCTAGGGAGCCTAACCAGCAAAGATTGGTGGCCGGGCGTGTGCCCCGGTGTGGAGAGAAGCACGAGGCTACCGTCGCCAAAGACATCGTAGTCACCGTCAATAAGCTTTACCGGATGGTTCTTGTTAAACGCGACGGTATCTTGTCGGCTCCCAGCCCATTGGTACTCAACTCTTTGTACCAGCATGGGCGTAGTGGGAAACATTTCGATATTCCCCGCGTGGTCCGGGTGGCTATGTGACACCGCGATCAGCTTGATGTCCGAGGGTTTCACCTTTATCTCTTCAAGCTGGGCCGCGAGTGTTATTGGTTTCCGCCAGGTTGGGCCGGTGCCGGGTCCCCACTCGTGAAACACCACCTCATGATTAGGTAGTTGTGCCACAGCATCATCAATGCCCGTGTCCCACAGGAACCATCCTTTGGTGTGGCGGATCAGGTAGCAGTGACCGGGGAACCCAACGGGGATCCCGACGTTGGCTCCCGGTGTCCAACGCGATTCGTCAGAGCCACTTCCGTCGCCGCAGTCGATCACATAGAGTCGGTCTACCCCGGACTTGACTGGCGGATTGGAAGCGGCGGAAAGTCGCATCCCCGAGATGACCGCCGCCAGCATCAAGAAGACAACCAAGGAGGCCCATTTAGCAGTCGTTTTCATAAGATCCTCAATTTGCAATCTGATCGAAGTGGGCGATCACGAATTTTGCTATCTGGACGAACGACCGACAGAACTTGTCCTTAACCTCACGCGATCGTGCCCAGGTCGATCCGAAATCGCCGCTAGGGCGATACAAACGATCTTCAGCTGGCACCATTCAGCCAGAACAAAATGGCCCGCGCAATTGGACGATGGTATTGCCTGTACTTCAGATTCGACTGCAGCGCTTGGTGCCTGAAGCGCAAGGCTCTTCTGCGTCCCCCTCGGCCGAAGAATCCATCAGAGCGAAGGAAACTGTCTCCGCCAGACCTGTACCGAAGGTATCGTCCATACCATAGTCCAATTGCTTTACAATCCCGCTTCGGCCTAATCGATCGTCCGAAATAAACATTGATCGGTTCCTTTGGCGCAATTGGGAATCTAAAACTTGACCAGAATCGCCAGTTTTTTGCTCGTACTAAATCAAGCACCGATGTAAGGGAATGACCTTCATCCTCAACTCCTCGCAGCGTCACGGTGAACACGCTACTCTTGTGTTCAAGAGCAAACCAGGATCCCAATGACTAAACAGCCCGAAAGCCAAGACCGCTTACGACGGCCCGAGCCACTGACTGATTTTTATAGCGAAGATCATCATGATCTGGTGGAAAAACTCGCATACCAGCACTGGGAAGAAAGAGGATCTCCGCTCGGTTCGCCCGAAATCGATTGGTTTGCGGCGGAAACGACGGTCCGCGCTTCGCTGTTGGCTTCAGGAATTGACCTTCAGCCAGAAGAGAATTTGTATTCTTGACTCGCGTGGCTTTAAATATTAAATGCGCGTAGTTTCTCAACCTAGAAAACTAAGGCCCATCTTATGAGCGGCAATCGCGTGACAAGCCCAAGTTCTGCAAAAGTCGTTCCCATTGGTCCCAGCGCAACCAATCTTTCAGATGTTCTGCAACAGTACGGGTACGGCGCGGTGCCGTTTATCGGAACGGAAAACGCAACCTACGAACGGCACCTCGTCTTTGACAGGGCGATCGACCCCAAAGTAGCAAGTGCGCGGGAGCGTTTCGAAGCATTCTCCAAGTCCGTTCGAGACATTCTCGCCCAGCGTTGGGTGTTGACCAAGAACACTTACGAGCGACTAAACGCCAAACGGATCTATTACCTCTCCATGGAGTTTCTTATCGGACGTTCCATGGCTAACAACATCACCAATCTATTGCTGGATCCGCTTTTGCCGAATGCAGCTCTAGAGAACGGTATCGACTGGCTTGAACTGATCGAGCAGGAACCAGACGCTGGGTTGGGCAATGGAGGCTTGGGCCGCCTTGCAGCGTGCTTTCTCGATTCGATGGCGACCATGCAACTGCCCGGCACCGGGTATGGTTTGCGCTATGAATACGGCATGTTCAAGCAATCTATCGAAGATGGATGGCAAAAGGAGAATCCTGACAACTGGCTACGTTATGGGGATCCTTGGGAGATCACGCGTCTTCACGAGAAGGTGGAAATTAAACTGAACGTTTCATTCACTTTGCAACAGGGTAATTTTCAAGTCATTCGCGACCGGCCGTCAAGCCTAATCGGTATTCCATTTGATCGTCCCGTCGTGGGCTATCGTGGTAAGACGATTAACACGCTCCGGCTGTGGGCTGCCGCGGCGCCCGACTACTTCGATTTTGAAAAATTTGGGACCGGAGACTTCGTGGGCGCTCTCGGCGAAACACTCCAGGCAGAGTCGCTTACCCGCGTGCTCTATCCAGACGACTCAACGACGAAGGGACAGGGGCTGCGCTTTCTGCAGGAGTATTTCCTGGTCGCGTGTTCCATGGCCGACCTGGTGCGTCGTTTCCTGCGCCACAACTCGGATTGGGAAAAGTTGCCGGAGAAAGCCGCAATTCAGCTCAACGACACGCATCCTTCCATGTCGGTCCCGGAGCTGATGCGAATCCTGCTTGACGATGCGCACCTGGGATGGGACCAGGCCTGGGACCTGACCAAGAAGACGTTGGGATACACGAATCACACTTTGCTACCTGAGGCGCTGGAGAAATGGCCGGTGGCGTGGTTTGAGATACTGCTTCCGCGTCATCTGGAAATCATCTACGAGATTAACCGTCGGCTGCTCGATGAAGTTTGGGTTCGCTTCCCCGGGGACGAGGGCCGCGTGCAGCGCATAAGTCTGGTGGAAGAAGGCGCTCCGCGCAAAATCCGGATGGCCAACCTTGCCATTGTTGGCTCGCATAGCACCAATGGAGTTTCGGCTGTCCACTCCAAGCTGCTGCGAACGACGACGGTCAAGGATCTCGCGGAAATGTTTCCCGAGCGTTTTAGCAACAAGACAAACGGGGTGACGCCGCGACGTTGGCTGCTGGAGGCGAATCCTGCGCTATCCCGCGAGATTACGCAGGTCATCGGAGATAGCTGGATTACGGATCTCAGCCTGCTCAAACAGCTCAAGCCATTCGCGGAGGATTCCAGTGCTCGCGAGCGCTTCTTGAAGTCGAAGCGAGAGGCCAAGGTGCAGTTTGCCAATTGGCTCAAGTCGACTTCGGGCGATGTTGTGGACCCGGATACCATCTTCGATTGCCACATCAAGCGGATCCACGAATATAAAAGGCAGTTGATGAATGCGCTGCGGATTGTGATTGTTTATAACCGGCTGCGGGAAAACCCCGGCGTGAAGATCGTGCCCCGGACATTTTTCTTTGCTGGCAAAGCAGCGCCAGCGTACAAGCTGGCCAAGCTCATCATAAAGTTCATCAATAATCTGGCAGCCACGATTGACAGCGATCCCGCGGCATGCGGCCGGCTCAACATCGTTTTTCTGCCGGAGTACAACGTTTCGCTGGCGGAAAGACTGATTCCGGCAAGCGATGTATCTAATCAAATTTCGACTGCGGGCTACGAGGCCAGCGGAACCAGTAACATGAAATTTATGATGAACGGAGCCTTAACGGTGGGAACGCGCGACGGCGCGACCATCGAAATGGCGGAGGAAGCTGGCGAAGAGAACATGTTTCTGTTTGGGCTCACCGTGGAGCAAGTGGAGGCGAGCCGGGCCTGGTATAACCCGCAATGGCATTATGGACATGAGCCGGAAACGCGAGCTGCTCTGGACCTGATTTTCTCTGACCACTTCAGCCGCAACGAACCGGGAGCGTTCGCTCCATTGCGCGATACGCTTCTGACCCAGGGCGATCAATATATGCACTTGGCGGACCTGACCTCGTATTGCAATGCGCAAGACCGGCTCGGGGCGCTCTATGCCGAACCGAGTGCGTGGGCGCAGAAGGCGATCTTGAACGTCGCCAGCTCGGGGAAATTTTCGAGCGATCGCTCGATTGCGGAATACGCAAACGAGATTTGGAAGGTGAAACCATGCCCAGTAGTTTAGAAACACAATCGCTGACTGGTGAGCGCAACCTTTCGCCGCTGGCGGGTAAACCGGCGCCGAAGGAGATCCTGGTGGATGTGGCGCACCTGCTGAAGGAATATTTCGGTCGGCGTCCCGACCTGGATGATCCGAACCAGTTGGTCAGCTTCGGCACCAGCGGACACCGGGGCTCGCCTTTGCGGGGCACGTTTAACGAAGCGCACATTCTGGCAATAACGCAGGCGATCTGCGAATACCGGCGCGAGCAGGGAACCGACGGGCCGCTCTATATGGGGAAAGACTCCCACGCGGTTTCGGAGTCCGCGCAGCGGACCGCCCTTGAGGTGTTGGCGGGAAACAATGTGGAGACGATTATTCAGGAGAATGATGGGATAACTCCTACTCCGGTTATCTCGCGAGCGATTCTGGTTTATAACCGCGGCCGCCAGCAACATCTGGCCGACGGGATCGTGATTACTCCGTCGCACAATCCGCCGGAGGATGGAGGTTTTAAGTACAACCCGCCCAACGGCGGCCCGGCTGATACTGACGCGACTGATTGGGTGCAGGATCGCGCGAACGAATTGTTGCGAGCGGGGAATGCGGGGGTGAAGCGAATTTCGTTCGATAAGGCGATACGGTCCGCGACAACGCACCAGGAAGATTTCATACTGCCTTATGTTCGTGATCTCAAGAACGTCGTGGACATGGATGCGATTCGCGGTGCTCACCTGAAACTCGGCGTAGATCCATTAGGCGGAGCTTCATTGCCTTACTGGGAGCCGATCAATTCCATTTACGGGTTGAACATCGTCATCACCAATAAAACAATCGATCCGACATTTTCGTTTATGACGGTTGACCACGACGGTAAAATTCGCATGGATTGTTCGAGTCCTTACGCGATGGCGAGGCTGGTCGGACTGAAAGATCAGTACCAGGTGGCTTTCGGGAACGATACGGATGCTGACCGGCACGGGATTGTAACTCCAGTGGCGGGGTTGATGAATCCGAATCATTATCTTGCTGTTGCCATCCGCTATTTGCTTACGCATCGGCCGCAGTGGAGAGATACCGTTGCGGTAGGAAAGACTTTGGTGAGCAGCAGCATGATTGACCGGGTCGTCAAAAAACTCGGGCGCAAGCTCAGCGAAGTGCCGGTCGGTTTCAAATGGTTTGTCCCGGGCCTGGTCGATGGCTCGTATTGTTTCGGCGGAGAAGAAAGTGCGGGAGCGAGTTTTCTTCGTCTTGACGGCACGGCATGGACGACTGATAAAGACGGACCGATCATGGACTTGCTGGCGGCGGAGATTACCGCGCGCACGAGCAAGAATCCGGGAGAACATTATCGCGAACTGACGGCGGAGTTCGGTACTCCGTACTACACGCGCATTGACGCGCCGGCCACGCCCGAGCAGAAAGCGAAGTTGGGGAAACTGACTCCGGACGCGGTAAAGGAGTCAGACTTGGCGGGCGAACCGATCGCGGCCAAGCTGACGAAAGCACCGGGGAACGATGCTCCGATTGGGGGATTGAAAGTTGTGGCGGAGAGCGGTTGGTTTGCGGCGCGGCCCTCAGGAACGGAGAATATTTATAAAATCTACGCTGAGAGTTTCAAAAGTGACACACACCTGACTGCAATTTTGAGCGAAGCCCAGGAGATGGTGAACAATGCGCTGGCATCGTCCACAGTCTTTCCCGATCGGGTAGAGCGGGCATGAACAGCGGGGACGCGATCATTAATGCGACGCCGTTTCCGCCCGAATATCGTGGTTCAGGTTTGCTGCTGCACGTCACTTCCCTGCCGTCTCCATATGGCATCGGCGATTTGGGATCTTCGGCGTTCTCGTGGATTGATCGTCTCCACGACGCCAGCCTAGCGTGGTGGCAGGCACTCCCGCTGGGACCAACCGGTTACGGAAACTCGCCCTATCAATCAATGTCGTCATTTGCCGGCAACGAGTTAATGATCAGTCCCGGCTCTCTCATTTCGGACGGATTATTACAGGAGAGCGACACTCAGTCTCATTTCCCCGCGGACTTGGTCGATTACGACTCCGTTATTCCATTCAAACAGCGCCTAATCGAGAAGGCTTGGGTAAACTTTCAAGGCGATCCGAGAAATAATCAATTTCACTCTGCCTACGACGAGTTCTGCGCCACGCAAGAGCATTGGCTGGATGACTACGCTCTCTTCCGGGCACTGAAGGCCAAGTACCATGGCGCGTATTACCTCGAGTGGCCTGGAGAGTTGGTCCGGCGCAATCCGAGTGTTCTCGCCGAGGCACGGCGAGCGTTGGCAACTCAAATTGATCAGGTGCGCTTCGCGCAATTCCTGCTGTTCCGTCAGACCGATCAACTCAAAGAGTATGCCCATGCCAAGGGCGTGAGCTTGATCGGCGATCTGCCTTTTTTTGTTTCTCCGGATTCCAGCGATGTTTGGGCGAACCCCGAGCTATTCCTACTCGATCAGCAGCATCGACCACGTTTCGTCGCCGGAGTTCCTCCCGATTATTTCAGCGCGCAAGGTCAATTGTGGGGTAATCCCGTTTACAACTGGGATGCCGCGCGTGCGACTGGCTACCGGTGGTGCATCGATCGGTTCCGTGCTCTGCTGGCTCATGTCGATGTGATTCGCTTGGATCACTTTCGCGGGTTCGCGGCCGCGTGGCACGTTCCAGCCGGAGCGTCAACGGCTCAGTCCGGGCAGTGGGTAGCGGGACCCGGCGCTGCCTTTTTTCAAGCAGTGCAATCAGAACTCGGCCATCTTCAGTTCATCGCAGAGGATTTGGGAGTGATTACACCTGACGTGCAGGAGTTACGTGATCAATTTCAAGTGCCCGGAACCCGGGTCCTGCAATTCGCCTTCGATGGTCATGCGGATAATCCATATCTGCCCCAGAACTTTACCCACAACACGGTCGCTTACACCGGCACGCATGACAATGCCACAACTCTAGAATGGTATGAGGAATTGCCCGACGACCAACGGCGAAACTTCTGGAGCTACCTTAAGCGTATGCCGGGAACCAAATCGGATGCGGCTCCTGAATTGATGCGCATGGCATGGTCGTCATCAGCAGCGCTCGCGATCGCTCCTTTGCAAGATCTGCTCAACTTGGATAGCGAAGCTCGCATGAATGTACCTGGTCGTGCCGATGGAAACTGGCGTTGGCGTGTTCGCGAAGACATGCTTTCGTCTCCAGCTTTTCAATGGCTGAGGGTTCTGACGGAGACTTGCAATCGCTCGGTCAGTCCTTCAGCATCTGTGAGATCGCAAGTGGACCGCAATCGCGCGACCGCTCGAATCTAGAAGCAGAGTGGAGGTTGACCTGCTATTTCAAGTCGCCAAGAGTATTCTTCTGGTGGTGAGCGCACTCTTTCCGATCGTAGATCCGATCGGAGGCGCTCCGGTATTTCTGCTGCTCACGCGAGATTACGCGGCCGAGACACGCCGAGTGTTGGCACGTCGCATTGCGGTCGACAGTTTTATATTGATGATCGCCTCCTTTACCCTCGGAGCGCATGTGCTCTCTTTCTTTGGAATTTCGCTCCCGGTTGTACAGGTCGGCGGTGGCCTGATCGTGATTTCAACGGGCTGGGCGATGCTGAATCAGAAAGACGCGGACGATCAAGCCTCAACCAGGCGAACGGTCACATGCGCCGATGCTCTGAGCCAGGCGTTCTACCCGCTGACGCTTCCTTTGACAGTTGGTCCCGGTTCCATCTCAGTTGCGATCACTTTGGGCGCGAATGCGCCGCAGCGACTGGGCGCAAACCTGCTCGCGATTCTGGCGGCGGCGATCGGCTCCGCCTTCATTGCAGCCACTATCTATCTCTGCTACGGCTACTCAGATCGGGTCGCGAGCAAAATTGGCTCTACCGGGACAAAAGTGATTTTAAAACTCACAGCATTCCTCTTGATGTGTATTGGAGTGCAAATCTTCTGGAACGGCGCGAGCAAACTGCTAAGTTCCTTGCCGCAGTTTAGCGGAGTCGTAGCCCTGCCGCACTAAGCGTGAAGCGCCGGGCTGGAGTGAGTGTAGATGAAAGGGAGTGGTAGTGAACAGTTCGAACGTTGACCGTCGCACCAGCGGGGATGGTCCGGCCAAAGCCGCCAGGACAGTGGCGTCCCCACTCCTCAAGCGTCCGACATGGGAGCAAGTCGAGGGCAACCCATTACCACTCGGCGTCAACTGGATCGAAGACGAGCAAGCGTTCAATTTTGCCGTTCACTCGGAACATGCCGAAAGCGTCACTCTGTTGCTCTATTCTCCAGCCGATCTTGTGAACCCTCTCCGGAGGATTCAATTGGATTTCTTGCACAACAAGTCCGGACGGGTTTGGCACTGCCGCGTCCCAGTCTCAAAGATTGCCGAGGCTTGCTATTACGCATACTCCGTCTCGGGGGAGAGCCTTTCTCGACTGCATAGCTTCGACCCCGAGAAGGTCCTCCTCGATCCCTACGCGAAATCCATTTTCTTTCCTCCCGATTTCGATCGCAGCTTAGCGATGCGAGAGGGATCGAATGCGGGCCATGCACCACTGGGAGTGCTGATCGATCACCGCTCGACATTTGACTGGTCGGGGCATCGGTCTCCGTATCATGAGTCGGATGCAGTCATCTACGAACTTCACGTGAGAGGTTTTACGAAAAACCCAAACTCCGGTGTGGACCCATTGCATGCCGGTACCTACGCCGGTTTAGTGGAAAAGATCCCCTATTTAAAGGAACTCGGTGTGACGGTTGTAGAACTGATGCCGGTTTTCCAGCGTGATCCACAAGAAGGCGACTACTGGGGCTATATGCCTCTTAATTTCTTCGCACCCCATGCGCAGTACGCAAGCACACACCGTACCAATGAGCAGCGAATTGAATTCAAGAATATGGTGAAGGCTTTTCATGAGGCTGATATCGGCGTGGTGTTGGACGTCGTATACAACCACACTTGCGAGGGAGACTACAAAGGTCCGATCTACAGCTTCAAGGGTCTCGATAGTACCGGCTATTACATGATGTCCTCCGATCCGGCAAATCCCTACGCCAATTACTCCGGCACGGGCAATACCTTGAATTTCGGTCAGGCACACGTGCGCAAGATGGTGATCGACAGTCTGCGTTATTGGAAGCGAGGTATGCACGTCGACGGCTTCCGCTTCGACCTGGCCTCGGTGTTCAGCCGCAACGCAGATGGGTCGCTTAACTGGGGCGAAGCGCCCATCTTCAGTGAAATTGCCGCGGACCCGGAATTAGGGCGAGTACGTCTGATCGCAGAGCCTTGGGATACTGCGGCGTATCAACTCGGGCGCGGATTCCCCGGCCTGACTTGGCTCCAGTGGAACGGACGGTTTCGCGACGACATTCGACGTTTTGTTAAAGGGGACGCTGGTATGGTTCCTGAAGTGATGCGACGTATCTATGGCAGCGATGATTTGTTCCCCGACAACCGCGCCGACGCCTATCATCCTTATCAAAGTGTGAATTATGTAACGTCCCACGATGGATTCACGCTATACGATCTTGTCGCTTATGACCGCAAGCACAATTTGCAGAATGGAAATAATAATCAGGACGGTACCGACGCGAACTACAGTTGGAATTGTGGACAGGAAGGAGATGATGGCGTCTCACCGACGGTCCGCGCATTGCGCCGGAAACAAGTGAAGAATTTCTGCTGCCTGCTCTTCCTGTCGAACGGAACACCGATGTTTCGCGCCGGCGACGAGTTCCTGAATACTCAACTTGGCAACAACAATCCCTACAACCAGGACAATGAAATTGGATGGCTGGACTGGAGTCAACTCCGATCCAACGGGGACATTTTCCGGTTCTTTAAGAAGATGATTGCGTTCCGGAAAAATCATTCGTCGTTGAGCCGGAGCAGATTCTGGCGGGAGGACATCGTCTGGTACGGCGTCGGCCCCACGGTCGATTTCTCAGCCGACTCGCACAGCCTGGCATTCTGCCTGCACGGCGCTTCTCAAGGCGATGATGACATCTACGTAATGATCAATGCATACTGGCAAGAATTGGAGTTCAATATGCAGGAGGGAGCAGCTCAGGGGTGGAGAAGAATCGTGGACACCGCGTTGCCAAGCCCAGATGATTTCTTGGACGACGGAATCCCTTTAGAGCAGACGAAATACTTACTGGCACCGAGATCGATTGTGGTCTTATGTCGACCTAAGAAAAACGAAACAAAGTGAGGGACATCCCCAGAATCATATCTCTTTGGAGCCGAATCAACTCGGTAATTTGAATTGGCGGGGACGACGGGACTCGAACCCGCGGCCTCTGCCGTGACAGCGAAATCTTCAACCGTAACTAACTGACAACACGTGGCACGGATGGCGCTACAGAAACGTTTTAATAACCCTCGGAAACAGTTCGTGGACCCTTATTGGACCATAATTTCTTGTGTGGTTTTCACGCGGCAGGGCGCTTGCTCAGCTAGACGACGATCACGCATCAAGTGTCCACGCCGGGGTTAATGCACCTTCGCGTACTCAGCTCTGACTTGTTTCAGAATCGGGATTTCTGGATCAGCATCCTTCCAGAGCTTCAGGAAATCGTCGTATGCAAATTTGGCGTGCTCCCGATCACCAGCCATGAGGTAGGCCCGCGCCAGTTGCGCGGAGGCGAGCGCGCCGATCGGATCGCTGACCACGATTCCGCGATGCTCTCGAATCCTCCGGAACTCGGCGACGGCTTCCGGTCCGCGGTGCGCCGCAAGGTAGGCTACGCCTCGAACGTAGCTCGGATACAGATTTCCGAACAATCCGCCGAAACTGCTACGGTGAGTACCAAGTTCATAGGGAGCCGCAGGCTGCAATAATTCAAGCGCTTTCGATGGCTGGCCCCGGTTCAGGGCGATCATGGCTCGCAGAGCAGGCAGATAACTGAATCGCACCGACGTGTCTTCGGGAAATCGTTTCTCCAGATCTACAGCCAGGGTTGAAGACTGCGAGGTATCTCCAGCGATCGCGAGCGCCAGTCCGGCGCCGTACTCCGCTTCGCGGTCATTCGACAAAAGCAGCGCTGCCTTGGCGCGCTCGCGGGCAGGAACTGCGTTTCCGAAGAAGGCTTCCCGGAGAGCGGCGCCCGCCTCAAACAGGCCCGCTCTTTCGCGATGCGCCGCCTGTTGAGCTGCGTCTACGGCACTACGCGACAGCTGCCTGGCCTGTTGCAAGTGCCCGGTATATGCCAGGGCAAACGCCTCGTGGTTCGCGATGCGGGCCTCGCCTCCTGAGCCAGACTTGGCTACACCGACTTCGCGCTCCATTCCGCCCGCATCCCCTTTCAGAAACGCCATGTCGTATCGCAGTGCGGTAAATTGAGGACTGTCTAGTTTTCGCGCAGTGCCCATAGCGAGGGCATTCTCGGCATCATCCATGCGTTCGAGTGCAATGTAATCGCCGGCAAGAACGGCATAAGGGAATATCGAGTCCGGATCGATCTCCATTACCCTTTGCGATTCCTCAATCGACTTCTCATACCTGCCGGATGCGAGATAAATAAATCCTGCCAGGAAAGTGTGCGGCAGTCTCTCCCGAGGATAGGTCTGCACCCACAAACCGCAGGTCTGTTCCGCCTTCTCCAGATTCCCCGTAGCCCGCCCGTCGTAGTAAGCCAGGATAAAAAACTTCTCCGCGTCGCTGGCGCGATCTCGTAATTCGTAAGCCCTGCTGATGTTTTCTGCTCCGAGGGCCGACTCGCCGCCGTCTCCATACATAAGCCCCAAGGCCGCATAGGCGCTGGCGAATTTTGGATCGAGATCAACGGCGCGTTTGAAAAACGGAATGGCCGCTCCAGATCCTTTCGACCACGCAACTTGCCATCCCGCGCTATAGGCTTTCAGAGCTTCCATGGACGGCGTCGTCGCTTCGGCGAGTGGAGTATTGTATTTCTGAATCGTGGTTAAGGATTCCCCCACCCGACTCCTGAACTTGCTGGCAAGCTCTCCGAGGGCGTTCAGTACATCTTCCTTTTTCGCCGCTTGAGCCTGTTCTTCCACCAGGACGTTGCCGCTGCGGCAATCCTTCGCGCGCAAACCTACAACATACTGGCTTCCAAGGCTGCTGATCGTGGCGTCCAAAACTGCAGCGCTGCCGGTGCGTTCGCATACG
>Ga0209006_10002873_pt1 | contig 15671 bp, 10 predicted proteins | sample JacPin_JW_Ref_O2_FD_188567 | JGI IMG/M metagenome (GOLD analysis project Ga0209006, IMG submission 188567) | Forest soil microbial communities from Algoma, Ontario, Canada - Jack Pine, Ontario site 1_JW_Ref_O2 (SPAdes) (version 2) | ecosystem: Environmental > Terrestrial > Soil > Boreal... | reverse complement strand
CAAGTTCGTCTGCCCCATCGGACAATTCAACTTTGTGGCTTCAACGCTTTCGCCGTTCGAAGTGAAGGTGCGTGAGCAGGATGTTTGCACGCGCTGCCATACCAAAGACTGCATTCGTGGTCGGCGTGAGCCGGTTACCGATCTGGTGACGATCCGCGGATGCGAATTGGCTTTGTTTCAGCCCAGCAAGGTCGGCAACATGGATTGCACTTTCTGTTTGGACTGCGTTCATGCCTGCCCCCACGACAACATTGGTATCTTGAGCCGCCTACCCGCGAGTGAACTGATGGTGGATCCGATCCGGTCGGGGATTGGGTACTTCTCGCGGCGGAAGGATTTGGCCGCCTTGGCGATCGTGTTCACGTTTGGCGCACTGCTGAACGCGTTTGGCATGGTGAGTCCTGTCTACGCCGTGGACCGTTGGCTGGGACGGGTGTTGCATGTCAGTCACGAAGCACCTGTGCTCGGCGTGATCTTCACCTCCTTCCTGATTGTGGAACCGGTTTTGCTGCTGGGGCTTGCTGCGTGGCTGACGCGTGCGTGGGTTGGCGGCGATCGGAGCGGCGGAATGTGGACCAGCGGACAGCGCGGCCTGTTGCCACTGGCAGTGAGATACACCTACGGTCTCGTTCCTCTCGGCTTCGGAATGTGGTTGGCTCACTATTGTTTTCATTTCTTAACCGGACTCTACACACTGATTCCCGTCACTCAAAACGCGATAGCAAGTTTGGGCCGGCCCCTCCTCGGAGAACCTCGTTGGACGTTAACGGGATTGCCAGCAAGCGTCGTGCAAGTAATCGAGATCGGATTCCTGGTGCTGGGATTTTTCGGTTCCCTGGCAGTGATTTATGGGCTGGCGGAAGACGACTCTCCGGACAAACCGTTGCGGGCGTTCCTTCCGTGGGCGGCAGTTTGTCTGATTCTGTGGTTTGCATCGATGTGGCTCATCTTTCAGCCGATGGAAATGCGCGCCACGATGATGAGCGGATAGCCGCCGCTGGTTTATTGACGATGCTGAATCGCCCTACAAGTGCGGGAAGAGTTTCGGTTGGGCTTCTGGTTGTGCTCTTGCTGTCGTTGCCGGTGCCAGCTGGCGCACACAACGGCCCGCCGTTTCCCATTATCGAGAACAAGAAAGTTGGGCCTTGTATAGTTTCTCTCTGGACTCATCCTGATGTTGGCACCGGGGCTTTTTATGTGTTCGTGGAACCGGCGCCCGGCGGTACGGTTCCGGGCGATTTGAAAATCAAGATTGGCGTTCAGCCCGGAACTGGCCGGCTTCCCGAGAAGTTTTATGAGGCCGAGCGCGTGAAATCGCGCGGGCAAACACAATACAACGCTCAGGCCGGTTTCGACAGGCAGGAGTTGTGGCGTGTGCGTCTTGTCATTCAGAGTTCGCAAGGCGCTGGCGAGGCAACAACTCAAGTAGAGGTGACGCCACCCGGGTTCGGCCGTTGGGATCTTTTGCTGTATCTTTTGCCGTTTCTGATTGTGGCGTTCTTGTGGTTTCACGGTATTTCGCGCATGAAGCGCCGCAAGAACGCGCGATTGCGGAACGAAGGCGAAATGGCGGCTGCGGCGGAGGCGTCCGGCCATGCGAAACATTCCAATTGACGGTGCGATTCTCTATTCGTGGAGGCTGGTTTCCTATGTGCGTCGACTCGATCCGATGTCGCAGGCGAACCTCTGCTCTGCGCGATAGGCGAGCAGGCAATTTTCAACGGGTGAGGTCGTTCCTGCTTTTTGCAGGCCTCACAGCGTTCCTGTCCGGGTGTCACTCCGCCCCGAAACTGCCTGAGAAAGGATCAAAGGCCTATGCCCATGTTGTTTCGGCGTTCTATGTCGGATTGGCAGCGCTCCAGGTTGGCGATGATGTTCACGCTGAAAGCAAACTTTCGGAGCTTACACAACTCGTGCCCACGGAACCTGCCGGATGGGCGAACTGGGGAGTGCTCGCATTGCGCCAGAGAAACTATGACATGGCCGCGCAAAGACTCGTACGAGCCCGCGATCTCGCTCCACAAAATGATCAGATCTACGAACTGCTGGGAATCCTGGAAGCTGATCGCGGCCATTCCGCGGAAGCAATTGCTGACTTGCGGAAGGCCGTGAATCTCAATCCGAAAAACCTTCGGGCAGCGTATGCGCTCGCCGAAGAGATCGAGCGTCAGGGTGATGCGAACAGTGAAGCCGACTTTCAGCAGGTGATACAGCAGATCCTCGTCGCACAGCCCGACAATCTCGCGGCCTTACTCGAATTGAGCCGTGTTGCCGCGAAACGCGGGGATGCCGCTACCCTTAAATCAGCTGTAGGTCAAATTACTGCTCGATCATCCACCTGGCCTTCAGAGGTGCAACAGCAACTTGCGACCGTACAGGCTGCGGCCACAGGATCGGACCTGCGCACGGCAGCTACGCGCACCACTTTCTTGCGCAACGTGCTGATGCGCGTTCCCGAATACCGCCAGAGCCTCTCGGTCATTAAAGCGCCTGCTGGAGAAGAGGCTCAGCCCTTTACTCATTTTGTGCGATTGGAATCGCCCGTCTTCAAGCCCGCGCCCGCAGACATGGCAATCAAATTCCCGGTGCAGCCGGTCGCGGATGCTGGCAATCATCGCTGGAATTGGATTGGAGCGATTCAACTGGGCACCGCGAGCGTGCCCGCTATCGCCGAAGCAAATGGCCGCGAAGTGCATTTGTCCACCGGCGCTACTCTTCCCTTCCCCGGCGGACCATCTTCTGTTCCGCCGTCGCCTGAGGGCGTTTTGCAGGTTGACTTCAACTACGACTTCAAGACGGACCTGGTACTCGCTGGCGCGGGAGGCGTGCGTTTGTTCCGCCAGGATAGTCCGAGCGCATTTACCGATGTGACCACGCAAACCAAATTGCCCAAGTCCGTGACCAACGCTCGCTATACCGGCGCGTGGGCGGTTGACATTGAAGCGGATGGCGATCTCGATATCGTCCTGGGTGCGAGCGAAGGATTGCCCGTGGTGCTGAGGAACAACGGTGACGACACGTTTCTGGCGATTCACCCTTTTCCCGGAATCGCGGGCGTGCGAGGATTTGCCTGGGCCGATCTTGACGGTGACGGCAATCCGGACGCCGCCATCATCGACGGCGCAGGCCGGCTGCACGTTTTTGTGAATGAGCGGCAAGGCCAGTTCCGCGAACGTTCACTCCTTGCAGGTTTGCAGCTTGTCAAAGCGATTGCGGTCGCCGATGCAAACAACGACGGAGTTCTCGATCTGCTCGCCGTGCAGGCTAACGGCTCTATCGTTCGGATTTCCGCCAAGAACGAAGGCGAAAGCTGGGACACGTCCGAGATTGCCAGAGTCCCGGACGCTGACAAGAACCTCGAGGGCGAGGTGCGACTCCGCGTGGCTGACCTCGATAACAACGGTGCGCTCGATATCTTTCTGGCTCCCACGAAGGAGGCACCAGGTGCAACGGGCGCTATGATTTGGCTCGGCGATGACAAAGGCAACTTCGTGCCTTTGGACCATCCTGCGGGGCCGGTGTTGGTGTTTGACGCCACGGACTTGAATGGGGACGGCAAACTTGATCTCTTGGGCCTCTCCGCCGACGGACAACCAGTAGAGGCAATCAATCAAGGATCGAAAAATTATCACTGGCAAGTAGTTCGGCCGCACGCGGTACAAGCCGTCGGCGATCAACGCATCAACCCATTCGGAGTCGGTGGCGAAATTGAAATTCGCTCTGGCTTGCTCGTCCAGAAACAACCGATCACCGGTCCGCAACTTCATTTCGGCTTGGGGGAGCAAACCGAGTCTGAGGTCGTGCGGGTGGTCTGGCCAAATGGAACCGTGCGCGCCGAATTTGGCGTGAAAGCGGATATGGACATCATCACTGAGCAGCGCCTGAAGGCTTCGTGCCCATTCCTCTTCGCGTACAACGGCAAGCAAATGGAGTTCGTCAAAGATGCCGTCCCCTGGGGTTCCGCCATCGGCTTGCGGATCAATACACTCGGCTCGGCGCAGATAGCAGCCACCGGTGAGTGGTACAAGATTGGCCGCGACCAACTCGTACCGCACGACGGCTATTACGACCTGCGCATCACGGCAGAGTTGTGGGAGGTTTATTACTACGATTATCTGGCGCTCATGGCCGTCGACCATCCCGTGGGCACGGAGATTTTTGTCGACGAGCGCTTCGTCATTCCTCCCCTGAAGCTGGGCCTCACAACGGTCGCCACTCCGCACAAGATTGTTCGCGCCATCGACGATACCGGCCAGGACGTCACCGATATCGTTAGCACCCTCGACGGTAAGGCGCTGGCCAGCTTCGGCCGAGGCCAATATCAGGGAATAACCCGCGATCATTATCTCGAAGTCGAGCTCGGCGAGGACGCGCCGAAAAGCGGCCCGCTCTTTCTCATCGCGCAGGGCTCGATCCACGACACTGAGTCGTCGGTGAACGTGGCCATCACTCAAGGCACCCGGTGGCGCGCGCATGGGTTGAGCCTGGAAGTTCCGGATGGCCACGGCGGTTGGGTTACGGCGCGGGACAATCTGGGCTTTCCCGCCGGGCGAAAGAAGACAATCCTCTTTAATCTGACCAATATCTTTCGACCCGGCACTCCGCGCCGCGTGCGGATCCGAACCAATCTGGAAATTTACTGGGATGCCATCCATTGGGCGGAGGGCGCCCCACATGCTCCGCTAAAGACTGTAACTTTAGATCCCAGCGTAGCCGATCTTCATTATCGCGGATATTCCGTCATGCATATGCCGGGGGCAGCGCGAGCGCCCGAAGTGCCCGACTACAACCAGATTGAAGGGACCAAGCAGCGTTGGCGCGATCTGATCGGCTACTACACCCGCTACGGTGACGTGCGGGAACTTGTAGATAAGATCGACGACCGTTACGTGATTGTGAATTCAGGAGATGAACTCTCTCTGCGCTTCGCCGAGCAACCGCCTCCACCCTCGGGCTGGGTGCGCGACTTCGTGATCGTCGGGGACGGCTGGATCAAGGACGGAGATTACAATTCCACTTTCTCGAAAACCGTGCTGCCTCTTCCCTATCACGCCAAGAATGAATACACCACGCGGCCCGGCCGGCTTGAAGATGAATGGGTCTACCGGCAACATCCCGACGACTGGAAAAACTATCACACGCGTTATGTCACTCCTGACGTTTTCAAAAACGCACTGAGGGATCAACCCGGCAAATGACAGGCAACCGGATCGCGAAGGCGTGTCTCGTTATCTTCTTTATAGGGCTTCTGGCGACGCCTTTCGTCATGAAGCGGATATCGGCCGCGCGGAACTCTGATCAATCGAAGGCGGATTCGAAGACAGCATTGGCACGTCACAGCTTTTATCTTGAAGAAGTCTCTCATGCAGCGGGCATCAGTTTTGTTCATCAGTCGCCCAAACTCGATCCCAAGTTAGATCCCATCATGCCTGAAGTCGCATCGATGGGCGCATCGGTATCGATCGTCGATTTCGATCGTGACGGCTGGCCCGACATCTACGTCACGAATAGCGCGATCGGCAGCAAGAATGCCCTCTACCGGAACATGCATGACGGCACGTTCAAAGACGTGGCCGGCGAACTAGGCATTGCCGACGTCAATCAGCCCGGCACAGGGGTTTCAACCGGGGCGGTTTGGGGAGATTTTGACAATGATGGGTACGAAGATTTGTTTCTCATCAAGTGGGGCCGTCCGGAACTGTTTCACAATGATCAGGGCCATGGCTTCACCCGCGTAACCCAGCAAGCGGGATTGCCGCCTTGGATCAACGCAAACACAGCCATCTGGCTTGACTACGACGGCGACGGACTCTTGGACCTTTTCGTCGGCGGCTACTATTCGGAAGACATCGATCTTTGGCACCTCACCACGACGCGCATCATGCCCGAGAGCTTTGAATATGCCAAGAACGGCGGGCGAAAATATTTATTTCACAATCTCGGCAACGGCAAATTTGAAGAGGTCAGCGCGAAGGTTGGCATCGATAGCCGGCGTTGGGCTCTGGCGGCCGTCGCGGCCGATCTGCGTGGCACGGGCCATCCTGATCTGTTTGTCGCCAATGACTATGGAGTGTCGGAACTGTACTTCAACGACGGTAAGCGGTTTCACGAGGTCGGCGAAAAAACCGGCGTCGGCTTCGCGCCCAAAAGCGGCATGAATGCTGCGTTTGGCGATATCCTCAACCAGGGCCGATACGCCGTATACGTTTCCAATATTTCGGAAGACGGCATTCTGATCCAGGGAAACAATTTGTGGGTACCGAAAGAAGGCACGGCGGGCGATGCCATGAAGTACCAGAACCTGGCGCGCGACTTTGGCGTAGAACTCGGCGGATGGAGTTTCGGCGCTCAGTTCGGCGATTTGAATAACGATGGAACTCTCGACCTGTATTTAACCAACGGTTACATCTCTCTCGACCGCCATCGCAGCTATTGGTACGACTTCTCGAAAGTAGCTGGCGGGAACAGTACCATCATTGGCGACGCCAAGAACTGGCCGGCATTTGAAGGACGAAGCTTGTCAGGCTATCAAACCAAGCGAGTCTGGCTCAACGACGGCGCCGGCAAGTTCGTCGACGTTGCCCAGGCCGTGGGCGCTACCGACACGTACGACGGACGTTCTGTAGCGCTGGTCGATTTGTGGAACCGCGGCGTGCTCGACGTCGTGGTCGCCAACCAGAACGGCCCGTTACTGCTTTACAAGAACACGGTCGCACCCGAGAACGAGTGGATCGAGTTCGAGTTGCAAGGAACGGCCAGCAACCGTAGCGCGATCGGCGCACAAGTAACGCTATTCTGGAATAGCCAGCAGCAGGTGCAAGAAGTCTCCGGCGGCAGCGGATTTGCCGCCCAGAATGACCGCCGTCTGCATTTCGGACTGGGCCGGAACCCCCACCTCGAGAAGGCCGTCATTCGGTGGCCATCCGGCAAAGTTCAGACCGTCGAGAAGCCTGCGACCGGCCAGTTGCACAGGATGAAGGAGCCTGCATGAGCCAGTCGATGAGTGCGCCCGCGGTGTCGCCTCCAGTGCCAGCAAAGAAGACGCCGCTGTTTAGCCTCGACAACCGCTACATCGCGCCTGCATTTATTACGTGCATTCTTCTGGCTGGCCACTTATCGTTCGGCATTCTCGAAAGCTATCAGAAGACCCTGCTAGCGATCGTTACAAGTATTGGGCTCGAACTGGTGCTTGGCCGGATTTTCTTTCACAAATGGATACACCCCGCCAGCGCTTACATAACGGGCATCAGCGTCGGTATTCTGGTTCGTTCGCCGGCCTTCTGGCCGTACGCGCTGTGTAGTGCGATTTCAATCACTTCCAAGTATGTGCTGCGGGTCAAGGGCCGCCATATCTGGAATCCGTCCAACTTCGGCATCTCAGTGATGCTATTTCTAGCTGCCGAGACGGTGGCCACCTTGAGCATTCAGTGGGGCAATTACCTCTTGCCGATGGTGGTTATCTGGGTGCTGGGCTCAGTCATCATTTGGCGTCTGCGACGCTTTCACATCACCGGCATTTATGTTGCATCGTTCGTCGCGTTCGCATTCTTGCGCAGTTGGATGACCGGAAGTCCGTGGCAATCGGAGATTGCGCCGATTACCGGTCCAATGTACCAGTTGTTCATTTTCTTCATGATTACCGATCCGAAGACCACGGTTCGGTCCAAGCGAGGTCAATGTCTGGTCGTGTTCCTGGTGGCCGTGGTGGAAATGGTGCTGCGCTTGTACCAGGTCGTGTATGCGCCTTTTTATGCTCTTTTCGTGGTGGGTCCAACGGCCATGCTGGTCGAGATTTGGATGGAGTCGCGGCGCCAGAACGCGACCATATCAACGGTGGGTCAGTGATCGACAAAAAAGGGGGACGGTGTTTCTCAGCGGAATGCCGAATCGCGAGCATGCTCTTGCTATCTGCGTTGGTCGGGTTGTCGGGTTGTAAGCAGCATCAATCCACCGCGCACGATGAGGCCTTCTCGAACCTGCAGACGCCCATCATGACTCCTTCAGCTTCTGCGTCATCCGCGCCGTTGAGAGCGACGCTCACCAAGCCCTCCCGCCCCTCCGGTCCCATCGCGTTCACAGACGTCACCACCCAGGCAGGCATTCACTTCAAACACAACAGTGGAGCGTTCGGAAAAAAATATCTTCCGGAAACGATGGGCAGCGGCGTTTGCTTTTTGGATTATGACAATGATGGATGGCAGGACATTTTGCTGGTCAATTCCATGGACTGGCCGGGGCATAAGTCAGGCAAATCTTTCCCCGCGCTTTATCACAACAATAAGGATGGCACGTTTACCGATGTGACCCGGCAGGCCGGCCTTGCGGTTGAAATGTACGGGATGGGCTGTGCGGTCGGCGACTACGACAATGACGGCAACGTTGATATCTACATCACAACCGTCGGTTCCAATCATCTCTTCCGCAATCTTGGCAATGGCAAGTTTGCTGACGTGACTGCCAAGGCAGGGATGGCTGATCCTGGATTCTCTGCAAGCGCGGTATGGTTTGACTACGACAACGATGGAAAGCTGGATCTTTTCGTCGCCCACTACATCGAGTGGTCTATCGAGACCGATCAATACTGCTCGCTGGACAATAAAAACAAGTCCTACTGCACCCCGCAGAGGTACCAAGGCCAAAGCTCGACGCTCTTCCACAATAAGGGCGATGGAACGTTTGAGAACGTCACGCGGCGCGCCGGCCTTTACGATCCCACGAGCAAATCGCTTGGCGTCGCGTTATTGGATTACGACAATGATGGCTGGTTAGACCTTTTCGTTTCCAACGACACCGAACCAAACAAGCTCTATCGCAACAATCACAACGGAACCTTCACGGACGTGGCGGTCGCGGCCGGCGTCGCTTACAGCGAAGCGGGGACGGTGCGCGCCGGGATGGGTACGGACGCAGCCGACTACGACAATTCCGGCTGGCAGAGCCTGGTCATCGGCAACTTCACTAATGAGGGGATGGCGCTTTACCACAACGATGGCTCGGGCTTATTTACTGACGAAGCCCCGGCTACAGGCATTGCCAGAGTATCGACGAAGTCGCTCACCTTCGGCTCGTTTTTTTTGGACTATGATCTCGATGGCATGCTGGATATTCTCGCGGTCAACGGGCATGTCTCTGACGACATCAGTGTTGTACAACCGAATGTGAAGTACGCGCAACCTCCTCATTTATTCCGCAGCCTGGGCAAGAACAGGTTTGAAGAAGTAACCGCGAAACTCGGCCCGGCGCTGCAACGGCCGATGGTGGGCCGTGGCGCGGCCTACGGAGATTTCGACAACGACGGTGATTTGGACTTATTGATTACCTCCAATAACGGACCAGCACGTCTGCTGCGTAACGACAACGGAAACCAGAACGACATGCTGCGGGTGAAGACCGTGGGTACACGATCGAACCGAGATGGCATCGGCGCGAAGGTCACGGTCAAGACAAACACAGGAACTCGCCTGTTTGCCATGGTGAAGACCGGTTCAAGCTATTTGTCCCAAAGCGAGCTCCCGCTAACCTTCGGCCTGGGCAAACCGGAAGATGGCAAGACAGTGAGCATCGAGATCGTCTGGCCCAGCGGCCGGAAGGATACGATCTCAGGGGTCAAGCCCGACCAGTGCATCACGGTGAAAGAAGGCAAAGGCATTATTTCGACTCAGCCCGTAGTTTTTTCCAATACCGGCTCTCCACAGTCTTCTACGCCCGCTTCTTCGAAAAAGTGATGACCCACCTGCCTCAAGCCGATATAAGATGCCAAAATCAGTCTTAAGGGAGTTGAAAATCCTGTGCGAATCTGGACGAACCTTATAAGCGATCGCTCGTAACGGCTACCTTATTCGATGACTTCCGCATCTCAAGAACACCATGAATCCAATTTTCAAGCTACGCGCTGCCGTGTGGGTTGTCACGCTATTTAGCTGCCTTTGCTTTGTTGCTTCGATGCACGCCGGGAACGACGTTCTGGGGCAAGTTGATCTGGTTGGGGCCACGAAGGTCGAGCGAACTTCTGGCGTATGGATCGATGGGCAATACGTCGGCTACTTACGGGAACTCAAGGGATCAAAAAAAATACTGCTCCTTCCCGGCGAGCACGAGATTACGGTACGTCAAGGCGGCTATATCGATTTCGTACAGAAAATATCCGTTCGGGCCGGAGAGACGCAAACTCTCGACGTGAAGATGGAGAAGGATACGAGGGTTCAACTACCGCGAGTGACGGCTGAGATTAAGCTGGACGTAAACCCGAATCGGGCTGCCGTGTTTGTCGATGGGGTTTTTGTAGGCCACGTGGCCGAGTTTACGGGGATCGGCAAGGCTCTGCTGGTCGCTCCCGGGAAACGCAAGATCCGAATCAGCCTGCCGGGATATCAGACTTTCGAAAATGACATCGAGCTGGTAGCCAATCAGAAGTCGACGGTGAAAACTGATTTGGTGAAAGGCGGACCGGCCGAGGGCACTTCACTGCCGCAATAGAGTGGCGGATCAACCTTGAATCAGAGACTAACGCTGGCGGAGGCGCCCCGCTGTAGGCGCAGCATTTCCATGAAGTCGTCGGGAGCGATGGACGCATGGTTGCGGAAAAGATCGAGCAAGGGATCATTCGAATCAGTCAAGGGAGAAGCAACGCTCGGATTTTGAACGGCATCCGTCTCCAAGCCTTCCGGCTCGACCATTAATTCAGGCAGAGTGTCGGGATTCTCGGTCAGCGAGCTGAGGAATTTCTCCAGCAGTGCGCGATGCTCCGGAGTGCTCTGCGTGAACTCGACTCCCATACCTTTTTCCGGATGCATGACACGAACTACGCCTTCGGATCTGAGCTGCACTCCTCCCGCTCGCATGGAAAGCGTCACACGGGTCGAGACCGGAAAGGGTGACGAGAACTCAAGGTAGCAACCGCAAAGACTCAAGTCCGTGAGTTGACAGCGAACTGGAGGATCGTCGACTTCCACATCATCAGGAGAGCTGAGAGCGAGCCACTCGCGCAATTGATGCGAGGCTTCGGGCGCCGGGTTCACGAAGCGCAACCCCACTTGTGTCCCGCTTCCCTCCCAGGCGAACTCGGCGGATAATTCCAAGGGCTTCGTGGATCCAGGAAGCAGTAATGAGAGATCCCACTTGCCTTGCGGCTTGCTGCGACGCGGGAGGCTAATCGCCAGTCCCCCTTCACCGATATCGGTGGTATTCACCTTGAAGCGCGCACCGGATTGAGCGCTCACCATCTCCAGCGGAATGCGTAGGACTACTCGAGAATTACGGCGGCGTTCTCTCTTCATCAGAGCTCGAGCGGCGCGAAAGCTGGATTTAGCACGCTCGGCGGATACGGGCTTGTGGAGGATGAAGTGAGCTCCGATATCGAAAGCCGAACGCAGACCCATTTCCGGATCGAGAATGGCTACGGCTATCGCCCGCTTGTTGCAGGGAGCGGTGCGGATGCCGCGTAATACGTTGTCGGCGCCAGGGGCGGCACGGTCTACAATGATGGCCTCAAAGCGGTCGCGGGTCAGATGACGCAAAGCCGTTTCCGCGACGGTGCAATGTTCGACGCTGATATCCAGGTCGCCCAGCGTGCGACGCAAGACGCGCACGATTTTGTCGTCCGAACACAGCAACAGTGACTTCAGCTTCATAGTCCGCTTTTAGCATCCTCCAACCCGGCTGGGACATCCGTGGATGGGGAAAGAGAAAGCACGTACTGAATGTATGCCAGTAGACACAAGTCATCAAGAATTGCGTTGGTATCGTAGGTTACGTCTGTAACCGCGAAGAGGTGACATTGTGGGTAGAAAACGTTCGCGATCTTTCGCGAATTTGGCGCTTGAGAAGCCTCGAGAAGGGCCGACCCAGCGTACCTCTTAAGGTAATAACTTAATAGCAGAGTCTGCCACCGAACAGGCAGCAAACACTGCTAAAATTTCTAAATGTCGAGGGTCGGGGAGAAAGTTCTTCAGCGCAAGAAAGATGTTACTAGTGTGCACGACTTTGCACCTTGGGAAGGCAACCCTATGAGAATAATTGGATCTAAGTAACGCATAATGATAGAAATACGCATTTCCCAGGTTTGGCCTAAAGAATGCACATAGGGGTATGTCCCAGTGGTACTATGCCCCCATGGAGGTCCGCCTCCATTTGAATACTTAACGGTTTTAGACCAGGTTCAGGAGGAAGACAGTTATGAAGCGAATGATGTTGCTGGCTGTACTGACTTTAGCTCTGCCGCTCGCGGCGTTTGCGAACAACACAATCGACTTTGGAAACTTGTCGGGAACTCTTACTGGCACCTCCAGCGGCATGAGTTTGACCGCGAACTTGACTTCGGTTTACGGCCTCCCGGGTTTCGGGACGGTTCAAGGTACCGATTTGGGAACGATTAGCTTTACAACGGGCTCGTTAATCGCCGGCGGAAGCATGACGATGGGGGGCAGCTTCAATCCAGGTGCCCTTGGTAGCTTCGTCATTACCAGCAACGGCGGAGGAGGTCTTCCCAGCGGCGTTCTCTTCACGGGATCGTTTACCGGCCCCGTCAGCTGGCAGATCTCGACTCTGAGCAACGGCAATCACCAGTACACCCTTTCGGGGACAGTTTCCGGAACGCTCTACAACGGAACCAAGGTCACTGGGCTCTCATACGAGGTCACGGTCTCGACGACCGGCAAAGGTTTCTTCAACGGTAAGATCGGGGTAGGCAGCGGGGATCTGAACGTGGTCTCATCCGTTCCGGAGCCCGGGACTCTTGGTTTGCTGGGTACGGGGTTGATCGGCTTGGCCGGAGTTTTGCACCGCAAGTTGAAATCCTGAACCGCTTCATCATTCACCCTTAAGAAGCCCCGCGCTATGCGGGGCTTTTGTTTTGTCTGAATGTTCCCTCGTTCGATTTTCCCCGCAATTCCGTCGAGTATCTGAGTCGCGGCATCCTTTCCAATTACCGCAGTAACCTGCAAGCGGGGATTACCGTTGACCCCGGCGGGGGAGCGTCCTTACATTCGCCACAGGGGGACGTATGAAAGATATTCATGAAGTACTGCGGCAGAAGCAAACCAAGTACGCACAACTGGGCAAACAGATCGAAATGCTCCAGCAAGCGGCGGAGAAGCTCCGCGAGGTAGCTCCCTTGCTCGCAGAGAATGATGATGAAGATAATGCGGTGTTGATGGAAGTAGACGAAGCTTCCCCCAGCGCTGACTCGATGGCGGCCAAGGCTGGCGCGGCAGGTTCCGGAACAGGGGCGAAGGGAGCTCGACCGACGGCGCCTCGGTGGCCGTAGTCCCGATTGGTCAAAACGGACACCTAAGTTATGACTCTTCTGGCACTCCTTCTATCGGCGGACGATTCCGCGGCCCAGGTTCTGGGCAGCGTGCTACCCGCCTGCGGAATTGCGGTCGAACGGTTTAGCGACCTGGCGACGGCCGTCGAACGCCTTGGGCAGCAGAGGTTTGACGCGCTGCTCATCGATTTCGATGACGCAATCGCGGCTGCGGAGGTGTTTGAAGAGGGACGCAGGTTGAACTCTGGAAATCCACCCGTGACCGTCGCTTTGGTGGCGGAGCGGGCGGACGTCCGCGACATTTTGAATTCTGGCGCGCACTTCGTCCTGTATAAGCCGATTACCGAAGAAAGTGCTGCTGCGGGATTGCGCGCGGTCACAGCTTTGCTAACCCGGGAGCGGCGCCGCGCCTACCGCGTGCCGGTGCAGGCGCCGGTAGAGCTCTCGCTGCCAGATACGCGCAAAGTGGAAGGGATACTTCTTGATCTCAGCGAAACCGGAATGGACGTGCTGACGGCCGAGGAGCAAGTTCCGGGAGCACTGCTGAATTTCAGGTTCGAGTTGCCCGACGGTTCGCTCGAAGTTCGCGCGCATGGACAAGTGGCCTGGGCAAAGCCAAACGGACAGGCCGGGGTTCAATTCCTGGACGTGGAGGAATCAGTCAAGGTTCAGCTCAAAATCTGGCTGGGCGCTGCAGCTTCCAGCATCTGCGAAGGGGCGGAGGAAACAGTACCGCACTGCAAGCTGACCGATTTGAGTTTGGGTGGCTGCTACGTCGAAACCAGCTCGCCTTTCCCGGAAAAGTCTCTGGTCGATCTCTGCTTGCGCACGGGCGAGATGGAGGTTCATACCGAGGGCATGGTGCGGGTTACCCATCCGGGACACGGAATGGGAGTTGAATTCCCCTCGCGTACTCCCGAGCAGCGCGCGCAGGTAGGTAATCTGATCAGCTTCTTGCGCGGTTGTAGTGAGTCCACGCTTGAAATGATTGTTTCCCCGCGGGCTCTCATCGCGGATATAACGCAGTTCGAAGCGATTCCACAAACCGGGTCCGACTCCACCGAAGAACTGGAAGACCCCTTGCTCGAGCTTTTGCGGCGGGCGACCACCCTGCAACAGGATGACTTTCTCGAAGAGCTGCGACAGCAGCGATCCGGCGAGACGGTCTCCAGCTAGATCCCGCTCCCTCCTTTTTCCCTCCAATTGAGTTGGCTTCCAACTGAACGTAAGGTCTAACTTCATCAAAAAAGGAAAGCCTCTCGCTGCGGTTAATTGGCAGACATGCAGGCGGGTAGCGAAGGCAGGGATCGTTGCAGGCGTTGAAAGCGGCGGGTGCGCGAGAGGCCTGCGGTGGGAACTTTGTTTCGGAGAGATGAGGAGCCCGGACCCCGTCTCTTTGGCACGGGCTCTTCAAGTCTTCGTGGTCTGTTCCACCCCAATGCGAGTACGCTAGTCGACTCCCATTTCACGGCGATTGCAGCAGTATTAAATCTTCGTAAATTGGCCAGAGTACGAGAAGGAAAAGATGACACGCGGCGGTTTATCGGCGCGGATTGGATGGTTGTGCGAACATGTACATCGGCTGCGGCACGATGGTGAAAAAGACCTCTCTGGTAATGGCGAACCTGGATCGAAAGAGCGCGCTCGACACTCCTCGTTTCGTTCTGAGTTGGATGCCGCTGTTGGCGATCATGGCGGCGGCATTCGCCGTTGAGATTCCATTCTTCTTTCGTGGAACCCCCTCCGGACACGATGTCGAATTCCATCTGTACTCATGGCTGGAAGTGCTTTCACAGTGGAAAAGTGGAATTACCTATCCGCGCTGGGCATCGTTGGCGCATTTCGGATATGGTGAGCCGCGATTTATTTTTTATCCGCCCGCATCCTGGACTTTGGGAGCAATGCTGAGCGCGATCTTTCCCTGGGTTTGGGCCTCAAAGATTTATATTTGGCTCTGCTTGGTGGCCGCAGGCATCTCCATGTTCTTCCTGGCGCGGCAGTGGCTTGATCGCCGTGACGCGACATTTGCGGCGGTCCTCTACGCTGTCAATCCCTATCACCTGGTAATCGTATATTGGCGGAGTGCATTCGCGGAACTGCTGGCCGCTTCCCTGCTACCCCTGTTGTTATTACTATTGTTGCGCGAGGATGGAAAAGATCGCCAAGTATCTGTTGTCCTGGCAATCCTCCTCGCCGGATCGTGGCTGGTGAACGCTCCGGCAGCGGTGATGCTCCACTATTCGATGGCTCTTTTAATCGTACTGATCGCGTGGCAGCGCCGATCCGTGCGTGTGTTCTGGGTGGGAGCAGGCGCCGTGGCTTTAGGTGCGGCGCTGGCGGGGTTCTATCTGTTGCCTGCTATTTACGAACAGAGGGGGATCAACATAGCACAAGCGGTTTCCCCCGG
>Ga0209006_10002872_pt1 | contig 15674 bp, 9 predicted proteins | sample JacPin_JW_Ref_O2_FD_188567 | JGI IMG/M metagenome (GOLD analysis project Ga0209006, IMG submission 188567) | Forest soil microbial communities from Algoma, Ontario, Canada - Jack Pine, Ontario site 1_JW_Ref_O2 (SPAdes) (version 2) | ecosystem: Environmental > Terrestrial > Soil > Boreal... | reverse complement strand
CCGATTCGATCCCGACATGCTGTGCCGGTTCGTGAGCGCCTATCAGCATGTCCAACCGCTGACGATAGGAGAGTTATGGGCAGTCGCGATTACGCTGCGGATCGTGTTGGTGGAGAATCTTCGACGCGCGGCCAAGCGTATCGTGAACAGCCGGGCAGCCCGTCAAGAAGCAGATGACATTGCCGACCGTCTTCTGGGTGTGAAGGGGCACGCAACTGAGCCGGTCGCACTGGTCCTTAAGAAATATGAGCAGGCCCCTTTGCCAGAGTCCTTCGCCGTCCAACTCGTCCAACGGCTACGTGACCAGGACCCGAAGGTCACACCGGCTCTGATATGGCTGGAAGAGCGCCTGACGGCACAAGGAACGACCGCCGACGAGATCGTGCACAACGAGCACCAAAGCTTAGGCGCGACAAACGTAACGGTCCGAAACATTATCACCAGCATGCGCCTGATCTCCGCCGTGGATTGGGCACAGCTGTTCGAGAGCATTAGCCTCGTTGATCACCTACTGCAGTCGGGTAGCGATTACGCGAGCATGGATTTTCCTACGCGTAATCTCTACCGCAGCGCGATTGAGGCGCTGTCCCGCGGTTCAAAACTGACGGAATTGGAAATTGCACGAGCGGCCCTCGTCGCCGCAGCCGATCCAAAGCACCTGGAGGAGCAAGAGGGCAACGGTCGGCGCGAGTGTGACCCAGGTTACTATCTGATTGCTGGCGGACGTCCCGCTTTCGAACGGACCATCGGATATCAAGCTTCCATGTGGATTTGGCTTGTCCGTACCGGTGCGAGGATCGGTATCAGCGGGTATATCGCCAGCGTCATCGCCGTCGCGGGGATTGTTTTGCTTGTACCTCTGATTGCTCTGGATGAGCTACGTCTCGGTGGCCGGCTTCTCAGTATCCTGGCGGTAATCGGAGCGCTCCCGTCCATGGATATGGCGGTCGCACTCGTGAACTGGATTGCGACGAACTGGTTCAGCACGACGATTCTGCCGGAGCTGGAACTCCGCGATGGCGTAACCTCGAATCTGCGCACGATGGTTACGGTTCCGACACTCCTAACTACTCAAACTGCCGTCGAGGAACAAATCGAGCGTCTAGAAATTCACTATCTCGCCAGTCCGGAAGGCGATGTTCATTTCGCCCTGCTCTCGGATTGGATGGATGCCACGACCGAGCATGAAGCAGGAGACGACGCCCTCCTCGATGCCGCCGCAGCGGGTATCGCCCGCCTGAATCGCCGTCATGGACCGGCACAAGGGGGCGAACGATTCCTCCTACTCCATCGTCGGCGAGTCTGGAACAACGGACAGCATCAATGGATTGGATGGGAACGCAAACGCGGAAAGCTCCATGAGCTGAACCGGCTACTGCGCGGCGCGGCCGATACGACATTTATGGCGATCGCGGGCCGACCGCCCGCGCCGCCCTCTGGTGTTCGGTACGTCATCACGCTCGACGGCGACACGCGGCTGCCACGGGAAACCGTGCGCAGGCTCATCGGCAAGATGGCACATCCGCTAAATCGGCCGCGATTTGATGCCGCCGGTCGCATTGTCGAGGGATACGCGGTGCTGCAACCACGCATCACGCCCTCTCTGCCCGTCGGTCGTGAAGGCTCGCGCTTCCAGCGCATCTTCTCCAGCATGAGCGGCATCGATCCTTACGACTCGGCCGTATCCGACCTATACCAGGATCTCTTCGGCGAAGGCTCCTATGCCGGCAAGGGCATTTACGACGTGGACGCGTTCGAAGCGGCGCTTGAGGGTCGCGTGCCGGAGAACACGCTTCTGAGCCACGATCTTTTCGAGGGAACCTTCGCTCGCTCCGGCCTGGCATCCGATATCGAGGTAGTTGACGAGTTTCCATCCCGCTATGTTGTCGCAGCGGCGCGCCAGCACCGATGGGCACGTGGCGATTGGCAATTGCTGCCGTGGATTCTAGGCCGCGACTGCGCGTCCTCCGGCAAACGGGGCAAAAACGCTCTACCGCTGATAGGCCGCTGGAAGATGCTCGACAATCTACGGCGAACCCTGTCCGCGCCGAGCTGCGTCCTGGCGTTGCTAATGGGTTGGACCCTGTCCTTGCATGCCGCAGCAATATGGACCGGCTTCATCCTGTCGACGATTGCGGTTCCGACCCTCCTCCCTGTTCTTGCGGCGATCGTACCGCGACGCGCCCATATAACGGCGCAAAGCCACCTGCGCGCCTTGGGATCGGATCTTTGGCTCGCTTTGTCCCAGACCGTGCTCGCGGTAACGTTCCTTGCCCATCAGGCTTGGTCGATGGCCGATGCCATCGGCCGAACGCTGTTTCGATTGTTCGTAAGCCGCCGGAATTTACTCGAATGGGTCACTGCAGCCCAAGTTAAACGAAAGTCCCGGCTCCCCCTCGACGGATTCTATCGCCAGATGATGAGCAGTGTCGTCATAGGCATCGGAGCGACGATCGTAGTTTGGCGCGCAGGCGGCGGCGCGTGGCCTGTGATGGCGCCTGTTGTGGCGCTGTGGATAGCGTCGCCGGCCATCGCCCGGTGGATCAGCCTTTCACCCCTCACGGCCGGCCGCATCGCGGTATCGGCAGGGGACGCGCGCACCTTGAGATCGGTCGCGCGCCGCACCTGGCGCTATTTCGAGACCTTCGTCACGGCGGCGGATCACATGTTGCCTCCGGATAATTTCCAGGAAGACCCGAAGCCCATACTCGCCCACCGCACATCGCCCACCAATATAGGACTCTATCTTCTTGCTGCTATCAGCGCCCGCGACTTCGGATGGACGGGGACGACTGAGACTGTCGAGCGCCTGGAAGCAACACTGGTAACGATGGGAAGCCTTCAGCGCTTTCGCGGGCATTTCTACAATTGGTATGATACGAGAGATCTCCGCCCGCTGGAGCCACGATACATTTCGTCCGTGGATAGCGGCAATCTCGCCGGACATCTGATCGCCGTTGCCAATGCCTGCAGGGAGTGGATTGGCCACCCAATCACACCGTCCCTCATACTCACCGGAATCGAAGATGCCTTAAGCTTGGCGCGCGAGGCCATTCACGAACTTCCTGTCGACCGGCCAACGGAGTTTATCACGCGGCATGAGCTTGATGACGCGCTGGATGCGTTGGGTGCGGCACTCAGTTCCGGTCATTCAGTGGGAACAGAATTACCCGCGTTGCTGGAAGAACTCGCACGTCTGGCCGCGACGGTGGTCGATATCGCCCAAATACTGGCTGGCACAAACGAGAGCGAAATCTACGCCGACCTGCTGTTCTGGTCGTTGGCGATACAAAGAACGAGCGACAGTCACATGCGTGATGCAGCTCAGACCGCGGAAATCGGCCAAATGTTGAACCGCCGCCTAGCGGCGCTGGAGTCGAATGCCCGATCCGTCGCAAACGCAATGGAGTTCGGGTTCCTGCTCGATCCGGATCGCAAACTGCTGTCGATCGGTTATCTCGTCCCGCAGGGTCATCTTGATACGAGTTGTTACGACTTGCTCGCCTCCGAAGCGCGCCTGGCAAGCTTTATGGCGATCGCCAAGGGCGACATTCCCTCACGGCACTGGTTCCGGCTCGGCCGGCCAGTCACGCCGATCGGTCTTGGTGCCGCGCTGATATCCTGGTCGGGATCGATGTTTGAATATCTGATGCCGTCTCTTGTGATGCGCGCGCCGGCAGGTAGCCTGCTTGAGCAAACGAGTCGACTCATCGTCCACCGGCAGATGGCCTATGGCGCGGCGCTTGGCTTACCGTGGGGTATCTCAGAATCCGCTTACAACGCCCGCGACCTGGAGTTCACATACCAGTACTCGAATTTCGGTGTACCGGGGCTTGGGCTGAAACGCGGACTCGGTCAGAACTTTGTCGTTGCGCCTTATGCGACGGCCCTTGCAGCGATGGTGGAACCTGCGGCGGCTTCGCGCAACTTCGTCAAGCTCGCTTCGGCCGGCGCATGCGGCCGTTATGGCTTTTACGAGGCGTTGGATTACACCCGCTCTCGTCTACCCGAAGGTAAAGACCACGCGATCATTCGCGCCTTCATGGCACACCATCAAGGCATGACAGTGGTTGCCATCGCCAATGCTCTCCTGGACGCAGAAATGCGGACCCGATTTCATATTGAACCGATGGTCCAGGCAACCGAGCTTCTCCTGCAGGAACGAACACCGCGCGATGTCGCAATCGCTCGCCCCCGTGCTGAGGAAGTCAAGACGGCCGCTACAGTTCGTGACCCCGAACTTCCAAGAATACGCCGCCTACGTTCCCCACACGATTCGATGCCGGAGACGCATCTGCTCTCCAACGGGCGGTACACGGTGATGCTCACAGCAGCTGGCTCCGGCTACAGTCGATGGCATGATCTGGGGATTACACGCTGGCGCGAAGACCCCACCCGCGACGACTGGGGCGCCTATATCTTTCTGCGCGATGTCCGGAGTGGCGCCATATGGTCCACGAGTTATCAACCGAGCGGCATCGAGCCGGACAGCTACGATGTCAGGTTCGGCGAAGATAAAGCCGAATTCATCCGGCGTGATGGAACGATCACCACGGCGCTTGAAATCATTGTTTCACCGGAAGACGACGCTGAAGTTCGTCGTATGTCCGTATCGAATACCGGCAATCGGACCCGAGACATCGAACTCACCTTTTATACCGAGCTCGCGCTAGCTCCACCCGCGGATGACGCGGCGCATCCGGCCTTTTCGAAACTTTTTGTGCAAACCGAATATGACATGAAGGCCGGCGCCATACTGGCAACACGGCGTCGACGATCACCGGCTGAGCCAGAAATTTGGGCAGCGCATCTGTCCATTGTTGAAGGCGAGACGGTGGGTGAGACAGAGATCGAAACCGACAGAGCCCGATTCCTGGGCCCTGGGGGTGACGTTCGGTCGCCGATCGTGATGACGGATGGCCGACCACTCTCCAATACAGTTGGAACCGTTCTCGATCCCATTTTCGCGTCTCGACGTCGTGTGCGAATTCCTCCCGGCGAGACGGTACGTATCGCGTTCTGGACGCTCATCGCATCGTCACGTGCCAATGTAATGGATCTGGTTGATAAGCATCGTGACTCCAATGCATTTGAACGTGCCGCCACGTTGGCTTGGACCCAGGCGCAGGTACAGTTACGTCATCTCGGCATTGATGCCGACGAGGCTAATTGCTTTCAACGCCTCGCGAGCCGGGTGCTCTATACCGATCCGTCTATGCGTCCGCCATCCGAAACTATTAGCCGGGGATTGTCCGGCCCGGATGCGCTGTGGACTCAGGGCATATCCGGAGACATTCCCATCGTTCTAGTGCAGATCCACGATATTGAGGACATTGCCATCGTCGGCCAGCTGTTGCGTGCCCATGAATATTTGCGGATGAAGCAGCTGGCCGTTGACCTCGTGATCGTGAACGAACGGTCATACTCCTATGTTGAGGATCTCCAGGTCGCCATCGAAACGATGGTGCGGACGAGCCAATCCCGCCCTCGGGTTGGAGTGGATGGGGCACGTGGAGCTGTCTTCATTCTGCGCGCCGATCTCATCACACGCGAGACGCACGCGCTGCTTCTGTCAGTAGCTCGGGTCGTGCTAGCCGGACGCCGCGGAAGTCTATCGGACCAGCTCGGACGCGTTCGCGATTCTGGCGCAGCACCGCCGCCGCTGAAACGACCGAGACGCTTAACACGCAAAGACACGTCGCCGTCGCCACCCGCAACGCCAGGCCTCGAGTTCTTCAACGGACTCGGCGGATTTGCATCAGATGGCAAGGAATATGTGACGATTCTCGGTGCCGGACAGTCGACTCCGGCGCCGTGGATAAACGTTATTGCCAATCCGTCTTTCGGTTTTCAGGTCTCAGCCGAGGGCGGAGGCTATACCTGGTCGGTCAATAGCCGCGAAAACCAGCTGACGCCCTGGTCGAACGATCCCGTGACCGACCGGCCGGGCGAGGTTATCTTTTTGCGCGACGAAGTTAGCGGCGAGCTGTGGGGGCCCACCGCGCTACCAATCCGAAACGAATTCTCTCCCTATGTCGTCAGGCACGGCCAAGGATATAGTTGGTTTGCACATGCCGAACGTGGCATCGAACTCGATCTCCTCCAATACGTTCCGCTCCATGATCCGATAAAAATCTCCCGCCTGACGGTCCACAATGCGTCGGCGCAGGCGCGGCGGCTTTCAGTCACGGCTTATGTTGAGTGGGTATTGGGTCCGTCGCGTAGTACCGCGGCACCCTTCATCGTAACCGAGATCGAGCCCAAAACCGGCGCGCTCCTTGCCCGCAATCCCTGGAACGCGGCATTCGGTTCCCGGGTGGCGTTTGCCGATTTGGCTGGCCGGCAGACGAATTGGACTGGCGATCGGCGGGAGTTCTTGGGAAGAAACGGCGCGCTGGATAGGCCAGCCGCGCTAGCGCCGGGCGCACCCGAGCTTTCAAAGCGGGTGGGCGCCGGATTCGATCCTTGCGGAGTTCTTCAAGCGCCGCTGGAGCTCAAACCCGGCGAAACTACCGAGATTGTATTTTTCCTCGGCGAGGCAGAAAACGCCGATGCTGCGCAATCCCTTATATCACGCTACCGCGCGACCGATCTTGACGAGGTGTTTCGCGACGTCTCGCGGCATTGGGACGAATTGCTCGGCGCCGTTCAGGTGAAAACACCGGACCGGTCCATGGACATCATGCTCAATCGTTGGCTGCTCTATCAAACAATAGTCTGCCGCTTATGGGCACGATCGGCGTTTTATCAGGCGGGCGGCGCTTACGGCTTCCGTGACCAGCTTCAAGATGGGATGGCGCTTGCGTTATCGAACCCCGCGATGACCCGCGAACATCTGCTGCGCGCGGCATCCCGGCAATTCGCCGAAGGCGATGTCCAGCATTGGTGGTCTCCACCGTTCGGTCAAGGTGTGCGTACACGCATCTCGGATGATCGGATATGGCTGGCTTTCACCGTCGCGCATTATGTCAAGACTACCAGCGACATCGGGATCCTGGACGAGCCGATTCCATTCATCGAAGGACCGAGGCTGCTTCTGGCTGAGCGCGATAAGTATTTCCGGCCCACGATATCCAACGAGACCGCTTCTCTCTTCGAACATTGCGCGCGCGCGCTCGATCAAAGCCTCGGCATCGGCGCGCACGGTTTGCCCTTAATCGGCACGGGCGACTGGAACGACGGCATGAATCGGGTCGGCGAATTGGGAAAAGGTGAAAGCGTCTGGCTGGGCTGGTTTCTGCATGTGGCACTATCGGCTTTCGCACCCTTGGCAGAAGTGCGCGGAGAACAGACGCGTGTGACAAACTGGTGTTCTCACGCCCAAGCACTGCAAATCTCGCTCGAGCGGGATGGATGGGACGGCAACTGGTATCGGCGCGGTTATTTCGACGACGGAACGCCGCTCGGCTCTTCCGTAAACGCCGAATGCCGGATCGATTCCATAGCCCAGTCCTGGAGTGTGATCTCCGGTGCGGCCGATCCCGTCCGCGCCGCGCGCGCGATGGAAGCCGTGGACGATCAACTCATCCGGCGCGATGCTGGGTTGGCTTTGCTTTTTACGCCGCCCTTCGACCGCACGCCGCTCGACCCGGGCTACATCAAGGGCTATCCGCCCGGAATCCGCGAGAATGGCGGCCAGTATACCCACGCCGTCGCCTGGTCTGCGATCGCCTTCGCTACTCTGGGCCAGGGCGACAAGGCCGCCAGTCTACTCTCGCTGATCAATCCCATCAACCGCTCGGCCACGCGGGCAGCCATGCATCGCTACAAGGTCGAGCCATACGTCGCCGCCGCCGATGTCTATTCGGATCCGCCGCATGCCGGACGCGGCGGATGGACATGGTATACAGGCTCGGCCGGGTGGATGTATCAGGCCGGAATCGAATCGATTCTCGGCCTGAGCCGCGAGGGTGCGTTTCTGATCCTCGCACCTTGCATCCCCAAAAACTGGCCTCGCTTCGAGATCGTGTTCCGGGATGGCGCGACGCGCTACGAAATCACGGTCGAGAACCCTCGTGGCGTTAATTGCGGGATCGCCCATGCGGAACTCGACGGCCAGCCGTTGCCCGAAGGAAAGCTACGCGTGAAGCTCTGCGATGACGGTAAAATCCATAGAATACGCGCAGTGCTGGGCTAATTCCGCGAGCTACCGATTTATATCCTCCGCTGATTGATAATTCGGAGTTATCAGCCGCAGCGGCTTGATCGCATTCAGACTGATAGCTGGTAATTATCGATCAAGCGGAAGTTCAAATCCTCGTGCTCGCTACCCTCGAGATTCAATTTCGCTTATCGTTGCGATTTAACAACATTGGTGTTGGTATTATTCAGAATCGATTATCCATCGGCCGTCTTGGACTGCCTCCACCCAGGATGATTAACCTCATGACTATTGGGATAATCCTTCGATGGCCCAGATGCGGAACTTCGCATATTTCTCACCTATCTTTCTGGCATCGCGGTAAGCCGGTGAAGCAAAAGCTGATTGTGCATCTGCCAAGCTATTAAACGAGATTAGCACAACGCGCGGATTGGGTGGCCGACCATCAATACTCACCACTTTGCCACCACGCGCAAGGAACGTCCCACCCCCCTGCATAATCGCTTTTGACGCGAGCGGTACGAATTCCTTCAAATAGGCATCTGGATTCGTCACATCGTTTTCTATTACGACGTACGCAGGTGGAACGACCCCTAGGGCGTGCAGTTCTTGAACCGTAACTGCGCCGAACAAAACCCCCGTCAGTATGGATAACGCGACAATGTGATGTGTTCTCATCATTCCTCCGATTGCCGACGATCTTGCCATGCTACTGCAAGTTTACAGCGAGATACTTCAATCAGCAATTGAGGATGTCTGACTCACCTCCGACCCAACGGCAGCGCAGGATCCTTTAGAGGGCCTGAAGCGCCTCGGCGCTACGCCCTAGCGCCGCAACGAGGGTGATAATGAACTTCATTGAAGGACTTCGCCTCACTCCAAGGCAATACTGACTGGATTGCCCTAGAACTGCCTATGCTTGTCTTGTCGGCATAAGTGAGGTGAAAAGCATGCGATGGATTTTGATCGGGTTGGTCTTGGTGCTCGTTGCACAACCGGCCGCGGCGGACATGGCAGCGGACGAACTGGTAAAAATCTTTGCCGAGACTTGCCTCAAGAGATTCCCGGATGAAACATCGATTCAGCAATATGCTAGGGAAAACAGGCTCGCCATAATGCCCGACGAGCAGCTTTATCATCTGCTCGGCTCCGATCCGGGCGAAGGTTGGCTCCGGAACACCACGCGCGGCCAATATCTGCTGACGGTCGAAATGCCGCCCTACCATACATGTGCCATTCGCAAAAGCGATGCACAGCAGCCAGATTTCCTCCTGGTCTTTTCCCAGACGCTCGCCGCCTGGGCGGCAAAGCAAACCGGAACGAACTTGAGGGAGAGTCCCTCGATGACCCTTCACATCGATGGCGTACCCTCCAAGGAATACCTCTGGGAGCTTCATCATAGCCAGAATGAGCGACCCGAGGAGCTGATGGCTATCGTGTCAAACATTCCGGGCGGCGTGACGGAGATACGCCTCGTGCGCGCGATCGGAAATCGCTAACGATGGAGTGCCTCGTCCGCTTAATCATCGAGTCTGCCCCTGGCATAATCGCGCGCAGAACGTCAGCCACTTAAATGAATGGCGGAATTTCCGCTTCTGGCGCTGAGATATTCGCTGAGTCACAAATGCTCCATTTCTAGGTGGAGACCTTGAGACGCGGCATTTTGTGATCATGCTTCACTAAATACGACTGCTCACGCCCGCAATCTACGCAAATGAACATCTCCTGATCCAAATCACGAATACGGTCGACCAACTCAATCAACTGCTTGAGTCGTAACTCGCCACGGCAGTGGTCGCAGAATAGTGATGGTGGTGGATCGACGAGGGCACGCATGTGATTTCCTTTATCCGCCTAGCCGCGGGCGAGAAATTTCTTCTTTGCCGCCTGATAGGGGGCTACGAGCTGCTCGAGCTTGGCAGCTCCGAGATGCTTGCGCGCGTCTTTCCAGATCGTGCTTTCCTCTTCTTTGACATGATGCGCAACCAACTCTTTCAACACCTTGCAGCGTGCCGTCCATTCGGCGCTTGCCTTGGCGACCACGCCATCGAGCTGCTTGACCAAGCCTTTGGCGAGGTTGTGCTCCACGAATCCTTCTATCGCGTCGGTTTTAATCTTCTTTTCCGCGTGGCGCTTGAGCAAGGGATAGAACACTGCCTCCTCACCGTGGAGGTGAGAAAGCAACGCCGGCTTCAATTTCTTGAAGAGCGCACTACGCTTCACCGCCCCCTCCGTGTCGAGGATCTCGTCGAGCAAGGCCGACGCCTCGCGATGCTCGCGTTTCAAGACGTCGAGCAGATCATCCTTGCCGCTGGTTGCGGCGATAATGCGATCAAGAATGTCGGCGGTTTCGTTGTCTTGTTTCATGATCTCACTGCTCCCTGCATGTCGTTGTGTTTTATCAGTCCACGCGTGGACCATTCGAAAATTACCGCGATTAAGTTCTCTGAGCATAACAGACGGCGTTCTGATTCCGCCGGGTTGGAAAGTATTTAGATTTGCAACTGAAAGGCCCCAGAACACCCAGGTGGCTCATAAATGCCACGAGCTCAGCCCTCAAACTCGGCCTGCGCTCGCCTTATTGTTTACCGACGGTACCAGCTCACCACCGTCACTCCTTTTGCGGGATCAAGCAGCCGAGGTTGATCGCTTTCCAGGCCATGTGCCGCAAGCACATCCTCCGGCGTTCGTAGGGGTACATCGGGAAATACCGGCCTACCACCAGGCAGTCGCACATTCGGTGCCCGCGAAAGGTTGAAAACGTCATAACGGTCCAGGAACATTCCAAACACGGCTGTGGCGCCGACGATGCCCACTCGTGTAACGGGTATTCCCATAAAATCCAGGGCTTCCTCGAACGAAGCCCCAGCCGGATTCCAAAATAGGGCCTTTTCATTCGACGGATCAGCTGCAATTGCCGTGATTTGCCGAGTTAGGATCAAACGGTGACGCATGTATGAATGCGGTTGTCTCTCATGGGAATGCCGCCCATGCACCACGACATCGACCCCATCCAGCCCGTTTTCGAAAAACTGCCGATCGGCTTTGAACTTAAGGGAGTCCGGCATGAACCCCACTGAATTGGCTAGCATTCCATCCTCCGAGACGATGGCAAATCCTTCGATGCGACGAACGTGGGACATAAAATTACTTTCCAATTATGTTAGGGGGCTGATCTGCATCGGACTCACACCGTGAGTCAAAAGCTGACATGGCAGCATATCCCCACGATGTCCGATTTACTCCCAATAGCAGACATTCTCGAGGCGAGTGGGAGGGATGATTTATGAGACGTTCAGTAAAATAGCCACGATAAGTGAGTTTGATTCTCGGTGGTTGCGAGCCCCCGCAACCAACTTTGTCGAACGCGCCGCTTCCTTGATGGAGGCGGCGTTTTTATTGCCGCCCAGGAGCAATTGTTGGGCCAACTCAACAACAAGTTCAACGGCCTGACCATCGGCTTCGGGAGGTGGCGCCATTGGCCGAAGTGCCGATCAAGATCATTAGTAGGCTATCAACGCTCGATGTGCCCTTCTCATAGTAAGAAATAAGCGCGCGGGCGGATTAATGCCGGTTGAGATTTTTTGGACCTTGCGCAACGGGTAGCCGCACGACAACACTTCCATCAGCGCGCACGATCTTGATCGCATTTGCAACAGCGTGGCTCAGATCCGCATAGCGGAAAGGCTTGCGAAGTGTAGGGAACTCCGCCTCGTCAGATTTGGCTCCTCCGCCGTACCCGGTGATAAGCAGAATCGGCAACTTAGGATGACGCTGTCGAAGAATGCGTGCGGCGTCGAGGCCATTTATTCGGCCCGCCATGACAATGTCACTGACAACAAGATCGAATTTCTGCTGTTCAACGGCCGCCAGAGCTGCTTCGCCGCTTGAGACAGATTCGATAACGTAACCGAGCTGTTCCAACATCTGAGTGCTAACAAGCGCTACGTCGCGATTATCTTCCACGAGCAGCGCTTTACCACCGGCGACCGATTCATCCTCCCGAGGATTCGTGTCCTTCTCGGGTGCATCGTACGACCGCGGCAAATAGATTGTGATCGCGGTGCCATCGCCCGGTTGGCTTTTTATAGTCACGGTGCCCCCCGATTGATGCGCAAAGCCGTGCACCTGCGACAGACCAAGTCCCGTGCCTTTGTCCGGCGGCTTGGTGGTAAAAAACGGTTCAAACACTTTAGAGAGAATGTCGGGCGCGATTCCGGTTCCGCTATCGGAGACCGTAACGGCGACGTAATCACCCTCCAGTTTCAGGGGTGTATCTTCCTGCCGCAGATGCTCGTTAGCCGCGGTCACCACGATGGTTCCGCCTTGCGGCATTGCGTCGCGTGAATTGAAAGCGAGGTTGAGCAACGCCAGTTCGAATTCGCTGAGATCAATCTTCACCGGCCACAAATTCGGAGGCACCAGGACCGAGAGTAGCGCGGTTCCACCGATCGAGCTCTCGAGTAACGGCCGAAAGGCATTTAGACGTTCACTTAAATCGACCGCGACCGGATTGAGGGCCTGACGGCGCGAGAAGGTCAGCAATTGCCGGGTCAGCGATGCGCCCCGCTTGGCAGCAATGTCAATCGATTCTATGGCATGCAAGCCTTCCGGGTAGTCCATCATTAATTTCTTCACGGTCCGGAGATTGCCGACAATAATCATCAGCAAATTATTAAAATCATGCGCGACCCCGCCTGTAAGCTGACCAAGGGCATCCATTCTCTGGACATACTCGCGCTGGGTTTTGGCCTCCTCCATCGCGTGTTGGGCGTTGCGTTTTTCCGTGATGTCGCGAGTGATTTTGGCAAATCCAACCAAATTTCTTTTCTCGTCAAAAATCGGATCGATGATCACGTTGGCCCAGAACATGCTTTCGTCTTTGCGCACGCGCCAACCTTCGGCCTCGTACCGACCTTCGCGGGCCGCGATTTCAAGTGCGCGAGCCGGAAGCCCGGCCAAGCGATCACGGTCGGGGTAAAATCGTGAGAAATGCTGGCCAATTATCTCGCTAGCGGAATAGCCCTTGATGCGCTGCGCGCCGGCGTTCCAATTGGTTACGATACCATTGAGGTCCAACATATAAAGCGCGTAATCGGTCACGCTCTCAACCAGCAAACGGAACTGCCGCTCGCTTTCACGCAAAGCCTCGAGCGCCGCCTTTCGCTCGGTGATGTCGCGGGTGACTTTAGCAAAACCCAGCAAATCGCCGTTTTCGCGCCGGATCGGATCGACGACAATAGAGGCCCAGAATCGAGTTCCATCCTTGCGCACACGCCAGCCTTCGCCTTCGTAGCGACCATCCTTGAGAGCGATCTCAAGAACGCGCATCGGCAGCCCGGAGGCGCGATCCTCCTTGGTATAAAAACGAGAGAAGTGCTGTCCGACGATTTCGTTCGCGGAATAACCCTTCATCCGCTGTGCGCCCATATTCCAATTCGATATAATTCCACTAGGCTCGATCATATAGATGGCGTAATCGATCACGCTCTCGACCAGCAGGCGGAAGCGACGCTCGCTTTCGAAAAGCTCGTCTTGCCGTCGTGCGCGTTCGGTAATGTCACGAATCACTTTGGCGAAGCCGATCAATTGGCCTGAGGGATCCCGCACCGGCTGAAGCACGGCCAATACCCGCAAGCGAGTTCCATCCTTCCGGGTACGCCAGCTCTCATATTCCGAGCGACCAAGCTCCGCCGCTTCCTTGAGGACCCTCTCAGGAACGCCGTTGGCCCTGTCATCTGGACCGAAGAAGCGGGAGAAGTGTTGGCCAATGATATCGCCGGCGGCATAACCGGTATGCTTTTCGGCGCCGGGATTCCAGCTTGTGATAATGCCATCCGTGTCCAGCATGTAGATCGCGTAATCGGTAAGGGAATCAATCAGCAGCTTCATGCGCTGCTGGTCGCTTATCGTATGGGCTGGAGGAAGCTTCGGCTGCATCTTAATTCGCCTCTACTATGCTGGATCCTCTACTTCTATGTTACAGGATACAATTATTAGAACAAAGTCGGGGTAGAACATCGCCCCGATATTGCCAACAACGACTATTGTCAGTACGGTTTCGTACATTCGAACGCAGGATGGAACTTAAAACAAGCCTCGTTTCGGATGCGCTTCGCCAACGCGAAGAGCCACGATTTTGAGATGGTCGAGTCATACACATTCAGTGAGTGATACGCATCAGGACAAACTCTGCCAATTAACCCAGTCCGTTGCTGCTCGCTCGGATGTGACGAGATGGGGAGGCTCTCCGCTGACGAAGCAGCCATCAAACCGGCAGAATACGGCTGATAATGAAACCAACGCCCACGGCGATTAGCAGGGTCGTCAGCGGTTTTTTCTCGATTTGGTTGGTTAGCGTCTTTCGGAATGCCTTACCGCTTTGGACGTGCTTTACCAGCGCGGCAAAATCGGATTTGAGGGCATCAAGATCGTCGCCGATGGTGTCAACATCGTGTTTGCTTCTGGTGGTCTCGGACATGATTTAGCTCCTTCAACAACGGCGTTAATCGAAATTCAAAATAGATGCCGGCGAAGGACGGCGCACCAACACGCGCTATCCTTCGCCAGTTCGGTTCGGTTGTCGGTGCTATTGGCCGCCGCTCGGACCTTTGCCGTTCGGGTTGTTCGGCGAAGGTGCGGTGCCGGACGTTCCCGAGGTCGGGTTTTGGCCCATCTGGTTCTGGTACATCTGCGGGTTCACGACAATGTTGTTCTTCACGCTCGTCACGCCACTCGTATTCGTCGCGATCTGAGTCGCCTGGTTCTTCTGCGCGCTGGTGGCGACGGTGCCTGAGAGTTGTACCGCGCCCTGCGTGGTCTTGACGCTGATCTGGAAGCCCTTCAGCAACTGCTCCTTGACGATATTGGACTTGACCTTGGCGGTGATGGCCGAATCGTCGGCATATTGCCCAGTAGTCTGTTGTTGCGCCGAAACCGTGGCGGCCATCGGAAACGCCAACATGACGCCAAGCACAAAAATGGTCAGCGGATTTTTCCTACTCATAGACATCCTCCTTGATTGATGTAGCTGATTGAACTGGTTCTTAGCTGCCCGACGGCCCTTTGCCGGACGGGTTAGCTTGCGACGGTTCATTCGGATTTTCCGTCCAAGGAACGCACGCAGAAAGGGTTGCGACGCAAAGAACTGCGAGAATTATCTGTTTGAGATGTTTGAGTGACATGGGTTCCTCGCCCTGGTTGGACTGAAAGCGCGAGAAGATTGAAACCCAAATGTGGCGAGAACGGGTCCGGTGCCGCCGGAAACTACTTATAATTGCTACGGAAACTACTCAGTAGAGCGTGTTTAGACTCACTCGGCGCGAACGGTATTTCCGCTTTTGACCCAAAGTGGACATTGTTGCCAAGCAAAGATTGAACACAATCGCTCAGCGAACAATTTCAGCGGCATGTGAGTCGCTGCAGTGTCAGATGGCCGCGTTCCGCCCCGTCGGCTCATGCGACGTGCAAGTCCGCACCGCGGCCGCGACCATGTTTGGCCAGGTTCTCGGCGGCGAAATCCCAATTGGCGAGATGCGAGAAAAAGGCCTCGAGGAAATCGGGGCGCCGGTTC
>Ga0209006_10002871_pt1 | contig 15675 bp, 12 predicted proteins | sample JacPin_JW_Ref_O2_FD_188567 | JGI IMG/M metagenome (GOLD analysis project Ga0209006, IMG submission 188567) | Forest soil microbial communities from Algoma, Ontario, Canada - Jack Pine, Ontario site 1_JW_Ref_O2 (SPAdes) (version 2) | ecosystem: Environmental > Terrestrial > Soil > Boreal... | reverse complement strand
CGGCCTCGCGCTCGCGATTCCGCTTGCTGCATTCACCGCGGCGACCGGGTCAGGCCGGGCATTCCGCCACCTCGGTCTGCTGCGCATCCCCGAGGAGGAACGGCCGCCCGCCACATTAGCCAAGGCCAACACTTTGTATCGCGAGCTGAAGGAGATTGAGGGTCTGGAAGAAAGCGGCCTCGCTCGCCTCGCTCGCGACTCGGTTTTGGTAGAGGAGCACCATCGCATGCTGCCTCCTCCGCGCCGGAAAGGACAGGACCCCATCGATGTTCCCCTGCTGATCGCGCTTGCCCGCATCGAAGAGGCCGATACGGCTACCGCCGCATGGACTGCGATGAGCCGGGCGGAGCGCGCCGCAGCGCTGGGAGATGCGCAGGCGCTCGACCGCCTGCTCGCACTGCCGGTTGCTGCCTGAGGACTAACGGCAGTTTCACCCGATTCCGCGGTTCGCGTGGGTGATCTTGAACGCCGCCCGTCGCGGATAACGGTCAGCCGGCCCCAGAGCAACTATGGGCGTAAAATGGATAGCGGCGCCCCATCACATGGTGTGTAGTTCCAGATCGCTGAATCGTCTTTTTCAGGGCACCGATAGGCACTTGCTTACGGCCGATTGGCGGCTTCGCAAGTGGGCGAGCATCGACCCGCTTAACGAAGGGACATCGTAATGACATACGCTCGCAATGCGCTGCTTTGTATAGCCGGCGCGCTTTTCTATCTACCGGCTGTGCAAGACACGCGCGCCGAATCCGCGCAGGCCCCGGCCACAATTTCGCGCGAGGTTGACTTCCCGATTGCCTGCGGCTCGGCCGTGCAAACCACATTCAAGCACGCGGTATGGACCCTGCACTCGTTTTGGTATCCGGAGGCGCTGAAGGCGTTTACCGCGATCACCGAAGCAGAACCCAGCTGCGCGATGGGGTATTGGGGCATCGCGATGAGCCATTGGTATCCGCTGTGGTTTCCGCCTGGCCCGGCGGCGTTGAAGGCGGGATCGGAGGCGGTCGAGAAGGCGATCGCCGCGGGACCAAAGACCGAGCGTGAGAAGGACTACATCGCGGCAATCGCAACCTTCTACCGCGACAGCGACAAGCTTGATCATCAGACCCGGACCGTTGCCTACGAGAAGGCGATGGAACAGGTTTACCTGCGCTACCCCGAGGATCGCGAGGCCGCGGTGTTCTATGGGCTGGCGCTGAACGCCTCCGCGCTGCCCACCGACAAGACCTACGCCAACAAGCGCAAGGCGGCGGAGATCCTCAACAAGGTTTGGGCCGAGCAGCCGAACCACCCCGGCGTCGTCCACTATCTGATCCACAGCGACGATTCGGCGCAATTTGCCCAAGCCGGCCTAGACGCGGCGATCTGCTACTCGAAGATTGCACCCGAAGTGCCGCATGCGCTGCACATGCCCTCGCACATCTTCACCCGGCTCGGCTTGTGGCAGCAATCGATCGAGTCGAACCGCGCCGCTCACACCGCCGCGCTGACCTACGTCCGAAAGACGCTCGGCGCGGAGGGCTTCGACAGCGAAACCGTCCATACCATGGATTATCTCGAATACGCCTACCTGCAAACCTCCCAGGATCGCGAGGCGAAAGAGGTCGTCGACGAGTTGATCGCGTTTCGCCAGAGCGCCGGCGCGAACCTGCCCACGGCCTACGCCGTCGCGGCAATTCCGGTGCGTTTCGCGCTCGAACACCGCGACTGGCATGCCGCCGCGGGTCTGTCGGCGCCGACAGTCGGGTTGCCGCTCGACCGCTTCCCGTGGGCCGAGGCGATGATCTCGTTTGCTCGCGCCCTCGGCACCGCACGGACCGGGGACATTCCTGGCGCCCAGGCGGAAATTGCCAAGCTGCAATCGCTGGAAGACAAGCTGCTGGAGGCAAAGGATTCGTACTGGGCGAACCAGGTCGAGGTCCAGCGCCTGGGGGGTGCCGGCATCCTTGCGCACGTCCAGGGCGACGACAAGAAGGCGATCGAGTTGGTGCGCGCAGCCGCGGATCTCGACGCGACGATGGACAAGCATCCAGCCACGCCCGCTGCGGTGTTGCCGGCGCGCGAACTGCTCGCCGATCTACTGCTGGAGCTCAACCAGCCCGGCCAGGCATTCAAGGAGTACGAGCTAACCCTGCGCGCCGAGCCCAACCGCTTCCGCAGCATCCTCGGCGAGGCCCGCGCCGCCAAGCAATCGGGCGAGATCGCAAAATCGCGCGATGCCTATCAGAAACTGGTGGCGCTGAGCGCATCGGCGAGCGAGCGCCCCGAACTGTCAGAGGCCAAAACCTTTCTGACAAACTAGGCTCAACCGAGCCGTGGTCAGCAGCGTCGGCACCACGACGACCGTACGAAACGCCGCGGGCACCCCACCGCGAAGCTCCATGGCCGGCAACAACGTCGCGCCGAATCCCTGCGTCACTCCGCGGCTCTCCAAGTGGGCTAACCGTTCGGCTTCAAATCTCTGACGCTCCCCGGATCGAACGGCGACAGCGGGTGCCATCTGAGTAGTTTCCGAGCCTATCGGCCGGTGCTCACTGCACCTACGCTCCGCGCGAGCAGCAACGCATCTTCTCTCAATCGCGGTGATGAGAATGAGGTCCCGTCCAGAAATAAAGCCGGCTCTGTGGGGTGCCGTCGTGGGCGCCATCGCGATGTCGATTGTTGGGTTCTGGGCGCTCGGATGGACGCTCGCCAGCTCGGCCGAACGTATGGCGAAAGATCGGGCAGACGCCGCCGTCGTCGACGCGCTCACGCCTGTGTGCGTTGCCAGGTTCCAGGCCCAAGCCGACGCCGCGGCCACCTTGACGGAGCTCAAAAAGGTCTCAACATCCTGGGACCGGCGGTCATTCATCGAGAAAGGCGGCTGGGCGACGACGCCCGGAAGCACTACCGCGAATCTGGACGTGGCCACCGCCTGCGCGGAAAAGCTCGGCAAGACGACGTGACCTCAATCCCTCCCGCGGAGATATCCGAATGACGCCTGAAGAACTACGCCTCGAATGTCTCAAGCTGGTGCTGCAAACTGCCAATGCGAGCGGTCTCTTGGTGGATACGAGCCAGCTCATCTCGCGCGCCCGCGCCTACGCGGACTTTGTGATGAATGAAAATGGCCGCGGCGGTGCCAACGGTGCGCCAGTTTTGGAGAGGACGGCGGCCGAAGGATTGCGGAGGTACCCGCCATCCGCGCCGGCGTCCTCCGTCTGAAACCGGCGTCGAGGCACAGCCCGACCACCTGAGGTGGCCTGACCCTGACTAACGGAAGAGCGAACTCGCCGGGGGTGACGCTGGGCTTTGTGATATCGTCGTGGCGTCGCGAGCGCCCTCCAGGGAAACCGCGGCGCGAAAGAAAGCTGCCATGACAGTAGGAGACCGGCCGGCAAAGGGCAGCGCTCGTCCACACCCAGCACAGCTGGCGGCGACCAGCCGCGACTCCCCCTTGCAGCCCCCCCAAGCACGGACGGCCTTCCCGGTCGTCGCGCTCGGCGCGTCGGCCGGTGGCCTTGACGCGTTCCGCAAGCTGTTCGACGCGCTACCGGCGAATAGCGGGATGGCTTTCATCCTGATCCAGCATTTGGACCCGACCCATGCCAGCATGATGGTCGAGCTGCTGGCCAGCCATACCAAGATGAAAGTCCTGCAAGTAGCCGACGGCATGCCAATCGAGCCCGAGCATGTCTATGTCATTCCGCCAGCGGCCTATCTCTCGATTCAAGCGGGCGCCCTCCACCTCTTGGAACCGACGGAGCGCCACGGCGCGCGCCTGCCCTTCGACTTTTTCCTTCGCTCGCTGGCAGCGGATTATAGCGAGCGCGCGATCTGCGTGATCCTCTCGGGAACCGGAACCGACGGGACCCTTGGGCTGAAGGCGATCAAGGAGAAAGGCGGGCTCGTCATCGTGCAGAGCCCCGATGAGGCGGCCTATGACGGCATGCCGCGCAGCGCGATCACCACCGGCTTCGTCGATTTCGTGCTGCCGGTGGCGAAGATCCCGGAAATCATGGCCAACTATGGGGCGCAGAAGCTAGTCGTTGGTTTGCGCCAGAGCATCGCTGCGGACGACGATGCCCCGGACTGGCTGGCCCCGGCCATCGATCTGCTGCGGACGCGGACCGCGCACAATTTCTCGCTCTACAAGCCGAGTACGTTGCGGCGTCGGATCGAGCGGCGGATGGCAATGGCGGCGATCATCGAACCCAAGCAATACCTCGGCGTTCTGAGGCAAGATGCTGTCGAACTCGAGCTCCTCGCCAAAGATCTGCTTATCAACGTGACAAGCTTCTTCCGCGACCCCAAGGCTTTCGAGCTTCTGGCAGAGCAGATTGTGCCCGATCTCGTGCGTCGGCATGAAAAGGACCGTCCGCTGCGGATCTGGGTGGCCGGCTGCAGCACCGGCGAAGAAACCTATTCGATGGTCATGCTGTTCCTGGAGGAAATCGCCGCGACGAAGCCGGCGGTCACGCTGCAGGTTTTCGCCTCCGATGTCGATGGTGACGCGGTGACGTTTGCCCGCGCGGGAATCTATCCGGAATCGATCGCGGCCGACGTCTCGCCGGCGCGACTTGCCCGCTTTTTTGCGAAAGAAGACCACAGCTACCGAATTGCGCCGGAACTGCGTGGCCTCGTGGTGTTCACGGTCCAAGATGTTTTGGCGGATCCGCCATTCTCGCGGCTCGACCTGGTCTCCTGTCGCAATCTCCTGATCTATTTGCGCCCGGAAGCGCAGCACAGGGTTCTCGGGCTGTTCGATTTTGCCCTCCGCGAGGGCGGCATTCTCTTCCTCGGCGGTGCCGAGACAGTGACGGGCGTTTACGACCGGTTCGAGACGATCTCGAAAACGCACCGGATCTTTCGGCATAGCGGTCGCGGACAGACGGCCTCGGCCGATTTTCGCCTCAGCACAGACACCGGCGTACCGTCGCTTGGCAAGTTCCGACGCCCGGGTGCACCGCATGCCAGTCCTCGCGACTTGATGCAGCGGGCGCTGCTCGATGCCTATGCGCCCGCTTCGGTTCTGATCAATAGCAAGGGCGAATGTCTCTATTATTCGGGGGCGACAGACCGCTATTTGCGGGTAGCCGCGGGCGAACCCAGCCGCGACCTGCTCGCCATGGTTCGCGAAGGGCTGCGCAACAAGCTCAGGATGGCTATTCAGCAAGCCAGCGAGGAGCACGCGCGCGCTGTCGTCACCGGCGCGCGGGTAAGTCACGGCACCAGCTCGGTGGCGGTGAGCATCGAGGTGCAGCCGGTGCTGCAGAGCGAGGCCGAGACCTTATTGCTGGTGAGCTTCCTCGACGAACCCGAACGGCAAGACCGGTCCGATCGGCCGGTCGGACCAACCGATCGCGACTCGCGGGCGTCGGAGCGCGAGCTCGAGCGCGAGCTCGACGCCACCCGCAAGGAACTGCAGAGCGCCATCCGCGAACTTGAGATCTCCAACGCAGAGCAGACGGCGATCAACGAAGAGGCGATGTCGGTCAACGAGGAGTTCCAGTCCACCAATGAGGAGCTGGTAACCTCGAAGGAGGAACTGCAGGCGCTCAACGAAGAGCTCACGGCGCTCAACAGCCAGCTTCAGGAAACGCTGGAACGGCAGCGCGACACGTCGAACGATTTGCAGAACATCCTCGACAGCACCGGTGTGGCGACGCTGTTTCTCGATGGCGACCTCAACATCCGCTTCTTCACGCCGACGGTAAAATCGCTGTTCCGGGTCATCACCACCGATATCGGCCGGCCGCTCGCCGACCTCACCGCGCTCGCCACCGACCCCGACCTGATTGCCGATGCTCGGGCCGTGCTTGCCAGCTCTGCCCCGCTCGGACGAGAGATCGTGGCCGAAAACGATGCCTGGTACGTTCGCCGCATCCTGCCTTATCGCACCCAGGACGACCGGGTCGAAGGAGTCGTGATCACCTTTGCCGACATCTCGGAAATGAAAACGGCGGAGCGAGAGATCCAGGCGGCGCGGGCTTATTCCGACAGCATCATCGACACGATCAGCCAACCGCTGGTCGTGCTTGACGCTGAATTGTGCGTTGTTTCCGCCAATCGCTCCTTCTATCGCACGTTCGCGATAGAGGCTGCTGAGTCCACGGGAAAGCCGCTCGGAGTTGTCGCCGGTCGGCGTTCCGGCGCTTCGGAGCTGCGCGCGTTTCTCGCGCAGGTGCAGGCTGAACCCTCTCACGTGGAGGACTACGAGGCCGAGATTGAACTCCCGACCCTCGGCCGACGGCGGCTGCTGCTCAACGCCCACAAGCTGCGCGAGGGGCCCCTTGGGGAACGCAAAATCCTGCTCGCGATCGATGACGTTACCGAGCGCAGGCGTGCGGTGGAGGCACTAGGGGACGCCAAGCGCGAGGCCGAGCAGGCCAATCTCGGCAAGTCCCGCTTCCTCGCGGCCGCCAGCCACGATCTCCGGCAGCCGTTGCAGACACTGAGCTTCCTACAAGGCATCCTGGCCAAGAACGTCACCGATGAACGCGTTCTCCGGCTGGTCGATAGGCTCGACGAGACCGTGAAAGCGATGTCGGGCATGCTGGACACCCTTCTCGACATCAACCAGCTCGAGGCCGGCGTCGTTCGTCGCGAGGTCGCGGATTTTCCGGTCAATGCCGTCCTCGACGAGCTGCGCCGCCAGTTCGCTCATCATGAGACAGCTGGCCGCCCCGAGTTGCGCATCGTGGCCAGCAGCCTCGGCGTACGCAGCGATCCGCGACTGCTCGCGCAGATGATCGGCAATCTGATCTCGAACGCGCTCAAATACACCGAAACGGGCAAGGTGCTGGTCGGGTGCCGGCGCCGCGGCGACACGCTGCGCATCGAGGTGTGGGACACCGGTATCGGCATTCCGGCGGAGCAGCTTTCGGCGATCTTCGAGGAATTCCATCAGCTCAACAACCCGGCTCGCGAGCGCAGCAAGGGCGTCGGCCTCGGTCTCGCGATCGTACAACGTCTTGCCGATCTGCTGGGGCATGCCATCGACGTCCGATCCAGCCCGGGCAAAGGATCGGTGTTTTCGATTGAGGTGCCGATCGGTGAGGAAGCGCCGGCCGCTGGACCCCTGCTCGATCCGCCCAAGGTGCAAACGGGAGCAGGTCACAGCAGAACCATCCTCATCATCGAGGACGAGCCCGTCGTGCGCGAGATGCTCGTGCTCCTGCTCGAGGGCGAAGGCTACCATGCGGTCGCTGCCGCGGATGGCGGGGCGGCGCTGGAGTTGGCAAGTCGCGGAGCCGTGCGACCGGACCTTGTACTAGCGGACTACAACCTGCCGAACGGCCCTAACGGCCTCCAGGTCGTCTCAAGCTTGCAGAAGATTTTCGGCCACGACATCAAGGCAATCATCCTCAGTGGAGACATCTCCACCAACACGCTGCGCGAGATCGCCCGGGAGGGCCGCGCGTACCTTGGCAAGCCGGTAACGGCGCCGGCGCTGATCCGCCTGATCGAGCAGCTGCTGACCAAAACGCAAGCCGCGCCGCAACCTGACGATCAACCGCCCATGATCTTCGTGGTCGATGACGACAGCACCGTACGCGAGGCGCTGCGCGAGCTGCTCGAAGCGAACGGAATGACGGTCGAGGCCTTTGACAGCTGCGAGGCGTTCCTCGATGTTTATCGTCCGGGCCAGCAGGGCTGCCTCGTGGTCGATGCTCGGATGCCCGGCATGGGCGGCCTCGAACTGCTGCAACGGCTCAAGGGCGAACCCCATCGGCTGCCGGCGATCATGATCACGGGCCACGGCGACGTGCCGATGGCCGTCCGGGCGATGAAGGCCGGCGCCGCGGATTTCATCGAGAAGCCGATCGGCTATAAGGAACTGCTCGACGCCGTCGGGCGTGCGCTGGAGCAGGCCGGCGATACGGCTAAATTGTCCGCATGGCGGGAAACCGCGGCGAGTTCGATCGCCGGGCTGACCGCCCGCCAGCGCGAGGTCATGGATCTGGTGCTCGCTGGTCACCCGAGCAAGAACATCGCCGCCGACCTCGGCGTCAGCCAGCGCACGGTCGAAAACCATCGCGCCGCGGTCATGAAAAAGACCGGCTCGCGTTCGATCCCGGCTCTGATCCGCTTGGCCCTTGCCGCCGAGCCCTAAAGCCGTCGGTTAGGTACATTCCGAAGCTGCCGTGGTCGCTTTACCCTCGGCTAGGGTCGTCCAGCTGGTTCCGCAAACACGGCATCGGCCGTAGCCAGTGGAAGGATCCACCCATGACGGAAATTCATCAAAGGATCGAGGCGGAGATTCCACGGTTGCGCCGTTATGCCCAGGCACTCGTGCGTGATGCCGTCGGTGCCGACGACCTGGTTCAGGAATGCCTCGCGCGCGCGCTGGACAAGCTGGATCTTTGGCGCGAGGGCACCGATCTGCGGGCCTGGCTGTTTACGATCCTGCACAACCAATACGTCAACCATGTCCGCCACTCGATCCGCAAGGGCACGATGGTCGAGTTCGACGAAGCCGCTTCGCCGCTGAGCCAGCCGGCCAATCAAGAGAAGCGCCTCGAACTCCGCGATCTCGACCGGGCGCTCGGCCAACTGGCCGCAGAGCAACGAGCGGTGATCCTTCTCATCGGGTTGGAGGGCATGTCCTACAGCGACGCGGGATCAGCACTTGGGATCCCGGTCGGTACAGTGCGCTCGCGCCTCTCGCGTGGCCGCCTTGCGTTGCGCCAGCTGATGGACGTCGAGCCTGACCGGCACACCGCCGAGGTTCTCGTCCTTCGCCCAGAGGCGCCGTCCCGATCGGCGGCAATCGCGTAGCCCACTGCGGGCAATCGCCAGTCGGGAGAAACCGTCGATGATTGAAGACGCACAAATCATCCGCCTCAATATCCGACATTATCAAGAACTCCTGAAGCTCGACCGTCACACGGCTGAGACCCGCCAACACCTAATCGAGCTTCTCGCCGAGGCCAAGACGCAACTTCCCTCTGCGAGCGCCGCGATGCCGAGTCGAAATCGCCAGGCATAACGCCTACAAAACCTTAAACGATACGTCGGCAACTATTCTGGTATATCTCTTTATGAGTATTTTCCGATGGCTGACAATATCGACCCTGATACGTAGGTTCGTGCGTCGTCATTTGGTCATTCATTAGCAACAAACGGCGACATCACTAGCTGTTAGCCATATCCAGAAGGATGCCACCATGCAATATTTTGCCCGCCCGATTGCTGCCCCGGCGCCGTTCGTGCGCTCGATCGCGATCGCGGCGCTGCTCGGCGCCACGATGCTCGCAACGCCGCTGACAGCGCCTCGCGCCCTGGCGCAGGCCGCCGTCGCCCCGACTCCGGCCGCGGCGGCAGCCACCGAGACGAAGGGCGAGACTGTCGAACAACGGATTACGACCCTTCATGCGTCGCTGAACATAACGCCCGCCGAAGAGGCACAATGGAATGCCGTGGCGCAAGCGATGCGCGAAAATGCCGCCGCGATGGATAAGCTTGTCGCGTCAAATCGCACAACGCCGCCGCAGAACAAGACCGCGGTGCAGGATCTGCAGACTTATCAGCAGTTCGCCCAGGCGCATGTCGACGGGCTGAAGAACCTGACCTCGGCCTTCTCCACGCTCTACAGCGCGATGCCCGATGCCCAGAAGAAGGTCGCCGACGGGGTGTTCCAGACTTCCGGTCGCGGACCCGACGCGTCGAAAAGCTAACCAATCGGTGCTAACGATCGCGTCCCGCGACCGTGACACTAATTTCAGTAAAGGAGGTCGCTATGACCTGGATTAACGGCAACACACCGAAACGCCGCCTGTCGGCGCAGCTCCTGGGAGGGGTCGCCGTCTCCGCGCTGCTGGCTCTCGGCGCCTTCGCCGCGCCGGCGAGCGCCGACTGGAACGGCGATCACCGTGACTATCACCACCAAAACTGGAACGGCGGGTACTACAATGCCCCGCCCGTGGTCTACGGCTCGCCCTACGGCAACAGCTATTACGGCTCGCCGTATTACGCCCCGCCGGTGGTTTACGGCCCCGGTGTCGGCATCAGCCTGCCGGGCGTCAATATCGGCATCCGGTAAGTTTTTACCCAGTCGAAACGGCGACGGCCGGCAGCAATGCCGGCCGTTTCTTTTGCGCATGACCGCCAGCTCGAAAGCCAAATGTCAGAGTCAACGCTAGGTATTTTCCGAACCTTGCCGCGATCGATCACGCTGGTAGTTTCAAGTTCGACAGGCGCGGGAAGGTTTTCCGGTGAGTTTGACCATCCTATACCGGCATCCTCGGCGGCCCGACGAAGCCGGCATGACCGTTGTCGCGAACCAGGCCAAGGCCTCGGAGATGAAAGACCAATTGGAATGCCGGGGCTTTCTGGTCATCGAGATTCTGACTCCGACATTCGCCAAGCCGACGCGCCATCGATCTGATTGATCCCGAGGAGCAACCCGCTGACGAAGCGCCAGTTCGTCCTCATCGTGGTAGACCGGGACGCTGGCGAATTTACCGTGGAAGGCCCGATAAGCGATGATCGGCCATGGAACAGCGCGGTGGTAAATGCTCAGAGGATCGGCCGCGATATCCGTTGTTTCGGCCTGGGAGATCTTGCACCGAACGCTGCGGCAGCCGAATGGCAGGCGTCCGCTGGCGGCAGGCGACTGGCAGCCGGCTCGATCGTGTGGCCATCAAAAATAACGTACCTTAATCGAGGGTAGCGGCTCGTTTTCCGCCCCCATCAAGGCGACCCCTCCGGGGCGCCCGCGGCGGCCTTGGCCGGTGTGCAATAGGAAGCGGTCATGTACCGGACGACATTTCACGTTCTCGAGACGTTCCCGCTGATTGTCATCACCGCGATCGCTACGCATTCAACGTAGCGCTGCTTGATCCTTGAGCGCCGCGGCGCTCGGCTAATCCCTACCTTGGGTCATCAGTAGGGTCCTTTCTGGGGGACTCGTAAATCGATCTTCCGGCGCTGTCGCAAAGGTAGAAGTTCGTCAAAATCCGCTGAGATGCGTAAATGCGATACAACTCCTCGGCCTCAGCTTTCGCGACGGCATCGCCCGACGCGTATATATCGCGTCGGCGCCACAGCAAGGGGGCGGGGTGACCCGGCTTACGACCCGGCTTGAAGATGTCCATCCGATATTTTGCCATGCTGGCTCGGCCCCGTGTTTCCCGGATAAGCATATGGGGACGGTGCGATCGCGACACCCTCATCCGATCACGCACGCCAGCATCCACCCGCGCCGGCGTTGGGCCAAGAAGTCTCTGATCAAACGCCCAGAGCCTGTTTTTTAACCCTTCAGTTCCTAGCGGCAATTTCTGTTTCAGCATTTTCAACGAATGTGAAAATACGCGGCGATTTAAAATGGGCTGATTTTCTATTTTGGTAAGTTTTATCTAATCTCCTTGCAATAATTTAAAAATAAGCGCGAAGTAGGGAATGACAGACACTAAAACAATCAGTCCACATTTGGTCGCACAGATCGTCCGGCGTTACCTCGCACGCACCAAGATCGCAGCGAGTGATTTGCCTGGCCTTATTGCCGTTATCCATCATTCTCTCGCTGATCTCGGAACGCCAAAGGCAGTTCCCGCCGCCGAGCCCGCGGTCGCCATCAGCCGATCGTACGGCCACGATTTTGTCGTTTGTCTTGATTGCGGCTGGCGTGGGCAGATGCTTCGTACCCATCTGACGACGAGACACGGCCTTTCACCGCTCGACTACCGAAGCCGGTGGAAGCTGAAATCCGCCCACCTGCTCACCGCGCCTGTCTATTCCCAGCGACGCTCGGTAATGGCAAAGCAGCTTGGTCTCGGCCGCCACCAATCGACGTCTTCCGCGACGACACCATAGGGCGGACCAACGCGGTTGCGGAGCCGAGGACGCTTTCAAGATGACAAAATTCGTACATGTAAAAGTATGGCCGCCTACCGAGGACGAGAAGCAAGCCGTGGCCGACAAAACACAGCAGTTGCGCGTCCGTCGGCTAGCCAAGGAAGCGGCTGAAAGAGACGCGGCAAGCCGCGATCCTCGGGTAGCCCGACGTAATTGAGTTTGGAGCCTCCCGTCATGTTTGCCGTCAAGACGCAACTTTTTTCCAATCTCGCCCCGCACGAAGTCGGCGAGTTTTCCTCCCTCGCAGAAGCGATGGCGTTTGCCGGTACGCGCGTTCAATTCGCTCTGGAGTTGTGGATCGAGCATGCCGGGGTGGTGGTCGTAAATCACCAACAGCTTCGACGCCGCATCACGCCAACCATCCAAACTTAGGACACTTCATAATGCCGTCAATTCCCAACCTCCAGAGCTGACATGAGATCAGGAACCGATCAGTCATCTCGCGGTCGCTTTAATTCAAACCGGCCATCCCATCAGCAGTCGCGAGCGCCGCAGGGCCATCAGACGTTAGACAGCCATGGCCCCGGCGAGCGCGTACGGGGAACCGCCTCCCAGATCTCCGAGCGCTACCTCACTCTGGCGCGGGAAGCGTCAAGAAGTGACGATCGGGTTACCGCCGAATGTTACTACCAGCACGCGGAGCACTATTTCCGCATCAACCACGGCAGTAGTGATCGGTATCCGCACGAGACATTAAACCACAACGACCCCGCGCCCGTCGGAACCGGGATCGCGACCGCCGAACGGAACGAAGTCGCGACGCACGACTCTCCCAGCAGCCTCCCGCCGGCGGAGTGACCTGACGGGAACCGGATAAACCGAGCGCTCGGATTTGCTGAGCCGACGTTCAGGTATCCGACTTGGGCTTTGGGGGGTCGCGGCGCGGAACCCGAGCGACCGGCTCGGACAATTTTCCACGGAGATCAAAACCGTGGCGTCCGAGCGCATCGAGTGCCTTCGATGTCGCTTTCCCGGATAGTCGTGCGAATTTTTCAAGTTTAGATTCGTCCATGCCGACCTCGCTGGTTAGCGCGCCCGTCGAAAACTGTGACGGGAAACCCGAGCGTACCGAGCGTAGTGCCAGCGACGCAGAGCTACCAGTGTCCATATAGCCTCAACCAGACCAAACGGCCATGCGCCTTGAAGGAACCCGTATAGCGACCCGAGCCCGCACGATCCTGCAAAAGCCAGGATGAACCACGTGCTGCGCTGTTCGAGCGCGTAGCAGACCAGCATGGCCGTGACCGCGAACAGACCGAAAGCCGAAAGACCGTCCATTGTCTGGGTTCGGCTTCAATTTTGAATTGGTCATTATTCACTGAACACCGGCTTTCCAAACAGCTCCGGAATTAACTCATCGAGAAAAAAGAGCATTTGCGCTCTCACACCGACGGTATTGGGCCTCGCGTCGTTCGACGCGAAGTTTCAGCGCCTGTCGGTCAACCGCTGCCGGCGATCCCTGTGTAGGTGCCGCGCACGCCGGTCGGACGCTCCGCCGGCCGCAATGGTTGCGAGAGTCACGAAGATCGAACGGAGAGGCGATGGGTGTCGGGACGGGCCGTGGATCTCGAGATGTGCGGAGTTATCTTTAGCTGTGCTCTGAGATAGAACCCGCCATGATTGCGCTGGTCGGCGGCGCGCGTCGGCGGCGAGGGCGGAAATGCATCGATCGTTTGCGGCAGGTATTGCGATCGTCTTGGCGCTGAGCATGCCGGCGTTCGCGCCCTTGCTTGCACTCGCGGACGAAACGCCGAAGCGCGGCGGCACCCTCACCTACATGATCCCGGCGGACGCGCCGCCGAGCTTTGACGGACACCGCGAAGCCACCTTCGCCACGATCCACGCCGTGGCGCCGTTCTACAGCGTACTGATCCGGGCCAACCCGGAGAACCCGGCCTCCACAACTGACTTTGTCTGCGACGTCTGCATCGCGATCCCCGAGCCGACGGATGGCGGCCGGACCTACCCATTTGCGATCCGCGGCGACGTCCGGTTCGAGGACGGCTCGGCCTTGACCGCTTACGACGTGGCGGCGAGCTGGAACGAGATCGTCGCCCCACCGGAAGGCGTGGTCAGCGCCCGTCAGGGCTATTATTCGATGGTCGACAAGATCGAGGCGCTCGACCCGAAAACCGTGGTCTTCCGCCTCAAATTCGCCACCGCGGCGTTCTTGCCGGCGCTCGCCGATCCGTATGCCTTCATCTACAAAAAGGATCTTCTCGACCGCGACCCGCACTGGTTTGAAAAGAACATCATGGGTTCCGGGCCCTTCCGGTTTAAGGAATACCAGGCTGGGCAGTCGATCTCGGGTGTCCGCAATCCCGATTATTACCGCCCGGGATTGCCGTATCTCGATAGCTTCACCGGCATTTTCGCCGACAAACAGGCGGTGCGGGTGAGCGCAATCAAGAGCGATCGGGCGGCGATTGAGTTTCGCGGCTTTCCGCCAGCAACGCGTGACGACCTCGTCGCCGCGCTCGGCTCGGAGATTACCGTTCAGGAGAGCGACTGGAATTGCGGCAATCCAATCACTCCGAACCACAAGAAGAAGCCGTTCGATGACGTCAGGGTGCGCCGCGCCTTGACCCTTGCAATCGACCGCTGGCATGGCGCGCCAGCGATGGCGAAGATCTCGGTGATGAAGACCGTAGGCGGTGTCGCCTTTCCCGGGTCGCCGTTGGCCGCCTCCAAGGAGGAATTGGAGCAGCTGGCCGGCTTCTGGCCCGACATCGAGAAGTCCCGGAGCGAGGCGAAACGGCTCCTGAAGGAGGCGGGACAGGAGAACCTGACCTTCGAGCTGCTCAACCGCAATGTCGACCAGCCGTACAAGTTCAATGCGCTTTGGGTGATCGACGAGTGGAGCAAGATCGGCGTCAAGGTGACCCAGCGTGTGCTGCAGACTGGGCCCTTTGACGAAGCCGTGCGCAACGGCGATTTTGAGACGGTCGTCGACGGCGACTGCCAGAACATCGTCAATCCGCTCCTCGACGGCACCAAGTACCTGCCGCACTCGGTCTCATCGTCGAATTATGGAAATTACGACGATCCGGCAGCCATCGAGATCTATGACCGGATGGTACGGGAGACCAATTTTTCAAGGCAACGCGAGCTGATGCGGCAGTTCGAAAAGCTGGTGCTCGACACCGAGGCGCACGAAATTTTCCTACTATGGCGCTACCGCATCGTGCCCTATCGCAGCTATGTCAAAGGCTTCAAGATCAGCCCCAGTCACTACGTCAATCAGGACTTGGCAACAATCTGGCTCGACAAATAGGGACCGCCGCTCTTCGGGAAGACGCGCGTCCGCATCGCAGCTCGGAAATGCTTTGCTTCGCTAGCAGCTCCCCTTCATACGATCAGACTTATCCACGGAAACCTTGGTTCGCGTAACGGCTCCCCCGGGCGATGCCGTCGCCTACGGCATAGGGCTCGACCGACATCAACGGCGACCCGAATCGTCGTGGGTCTTGTGACGGCGGCGTCCCCTATTATAGGCTTGCGCAAAGCCCTAACAGGAGCGCCCAACATGCCGCAATCGCAGGGAACCAGATTTACCGCCGATCCGCTGACCTTGATCGTTAAGCACCAGCTGTGGGATGCCAATGTCGAGGATCATTCGGACCAGGGTGTATCCGTCGAGGTAGCGGCCGATGTCGACGGCAGGCAGACCACGTTGCTGCGCTTCAACTGCTTCGACATCGAGAAAAGCTACATCTATGGCCCGGAGAACCCCCAGCTGACGACCGCCGGCCGTGTCGGCGGCGGCATGGGCGTGCACTGCCGTATGGATCCGATCACCGATGGCAATCCGATCGGCTGGACCATCCGCACGCTGGGTCA
>Ga0209006_10002870_pt1 | contig 15677 bp, 17 predicted proteins | sample JacPin_JW_Ref_O2_FD_188567 | JGI IMG/M metagenome (GOLD analysis project Ga0209006, IMG submission 188567) | Forest soil microbial communities from Algoma, Ontario, Canada - Jack Pine, Ontario site 1_JW_Ref_O2 (SPAdes) (version 2) | ecosystem: Environmental > Terrestrial > Soil > Boreal... | reverse complement strand
TCGATCGCGATCAGGGGCGCCGGCTGGTTGGCGTTCATGACGCCCACATCCATGATGGGCCGGGCGTCGACATGACCGTCGAGCAGTGTGCCTTGATAGGCCCAGGTGACGCCGCCGTCGAAGAAGGTGCCGGTACCGGTCGGCGTGTTGGCGCCGGAAGTACCGGCGCTGCTCGCGCTGTAGATTCCCGTCGCCGTGCGAACGGTCGCGCCCTGGAGGTACACCAATCCGGCCGCCCAGGGATCCAGACCGTAGTCATCGGTGAGGCCGATGGCGCCCAAGAATGGGCCGCCGTTGAACGCAGTGCTGTAGGCAAAGTTTCCGTCCGGCATGCCGACCAGGCTGCCCGGCGTACCGGTATCCGGGCCGAACGTCGTGTTGAACACGGTGTTTACCTGCGTTCCCGGCAGTCCTTTGTAAATATCAGGCAGACCCGACAGCGGCCCGAACCCGAACAGGTAGGTGGTCGAGCCGTCGGCCATGGTGGCGTAGCCGTCGCCGCCCGCGATCTGCTGACACTTGATGTTCGTGTTTGGCGTGCCATCGGTGTTCAGCGGGTGAAACGGCGTGCTCGTCGGGCACTGCACGCGGAAGCTTTGCGCTTGCGCGTCCACCGCAACGAACAACAGCCCGAAGACGGGCAGCAGCAAACTAAGAAGGCGCGGAATGCTCTTCATGTCGGGTCCTCCATCAGAAACGCGTGCAATTTTTTGTGGGTCATGTCATCACCGGGCGGCGTGAAGTTGTGGAAGGTCGGAAAGTTCGGCTGGCAATTGATCGGCGGTCGCAGCGTCGGTGCCGACCGGCGTCGAGTCGGCGATGGCAATCGAGGCGATCGCCCACGCCGTTGTGCCGCATAAGTGTCCGCAAAGCCGCATTAGCATTCGTCCATCCCGTAACTGTCGATCGAAACACCCGTTGGTTCTCGACTCTTCTTGGGCGCCATGGTCAATGGAAAGACGAGCCTTTGCGATTCCGTAAATCCCTCATCCGGGAGGCCCGGTCGGAAAACGAATTACAGCCCGTACGCGCCCGGATCGGCGTTGCTCTGCACTTCGATGGGATTACTCGAGAACTGGAATTACCGAGCCTCGGCGAAGCCGTTCCGGGCGGGAGGGCCCTGTGGAACGATGGTAAGGAAATCACGTACACGTACGTGTTCTGGGCTGTTGCGTAAGAGAATTTATATCTGTCGCGATTTGTGATCGGCCTCACGGCAACTCGCAAAATCGCTTCGCACGGCGGCGCTCCGCGCCCCCGATGCTCGTCCTCATGGGGTGGCCGCGCGCGGATGCAGCCGTTTGGCGGGGCCGACAGTGTGTCGTGATCCGCATCTGGGGCCGGCCGCAGGGGCGATGCTCGCCGCTTCCGCTACACTTGCCATTGTCGTGCGCACCTTCGAACCCCAACGAGAGATGACCTTGCTCCGTGCCGTCGGGTTGTCAGCGGTCTTTTTGGTGGTCTACATCCTGCTCGACCGCGTGAGTTACATCCACGATGTGGACCACACGGAAATCACCGCGTGGAGCCCCCAAGTCGCCTTTTTGGTCGCGGCGGCGATGTACTACGGTGCCCGGGTTGCGCCGTTGACGATTCTTGCGCCTGGCCTCGCGGACTGTGTGTTAAGAAGCGGCAAACCACTCGACGCCGCCGTCATCGGCGCCATATTGTCCATCGGCTGCATCTACACGCTCGCGGGAATTCTGCTGCGCAAATGGCTCCGCAAAGGCTGGCGACCGACCATCGGATGGTTCGCAGTGCTGTCCGTCGTGATAGCACTCAGCGCTCTGCTCGTTGCAGTGCTCTACTCCGCCATTTTGAATCTCGCCGGCCGGTTGACGGCCGCGTCCTATCTGACGGCCGTCCGAACCGACTGGGTCGGAGACGTCAACGGCATCGTCATTCTGCTCCCGCTGCTGCTCATCCTGTATTTCGGTGAATCGGGAAATTTACGCCAAGTCCGCGCACACTTCGGATTGCTGGCACTGCAGGTCGGCGCATTGGCTTTCGCCTTCCTGATCGCCTTTCCCGAGGCATGGGGCGCTCCGATGGACGACTCCAGAACTCCTTTCTATCTACTGTTCTTGCCAATCATATGGGTTGCGCTACGCTGGGGAGCCGGCGTCACAGCCATTGCCATCGCGAGCCTGCAGTTGGGAATCGTGCTGTTCGTGGCCGAACAGAACACCGCGGAGTCCCTTCTGGCCATACAAGTTCTGATGGTTCTACTGGCCTGTACCGGGTTATTCATGGGCATTTCAGTCTCGGAAACTGTGCGCGTGAACATGCTCATGCGCTCCAAGGACGTCGAACTTTCGAACCTCAATGCACGCATGGCGGTTTCGGAGATGAACTCAGCGATTGGCCACGAACTCAACAATCCGCTGGCGGCTCTGGTCAATTATCTACGATCCGCGAGCCTCATAATGGAGTCGCCCGGATTCGATCACGCAGTGCTGCAGCGCGCGCTCGACAAAGCCCGAGGCGAGGCCACACGCTCCGTCACCGTGGTCAGAAAACTTCGGGAGTTCTTCCGCGCAGGCGTCGTGCGGCGCGAGAGGATCGATCCCAAGGTGCTTGCCGCGGATGCGGTAGCCGCGGTCCAAATGCGGTTCCGTCAGGCCAATTTCACCCCGGTAGTGGAGGTCTCGCCGCATATTCCGCCCATCGAGGCGGACCCATTGCAGCTCGTCATGGTGCTGCAAAATTTGTTGTCAAACGCCTATGATGCCGTGCAGGCTACCGCATCAGGGCCGAGAAGGGTCTCTGTTGCCGTCACGCACAGCGGTGCCGAAGTCATGTTCAGCGTCACGGATACGGGGGCGGGAATTCCCGACGCGTTGCGCGATCAACTGTTCCGTCCGCTCACTTCGACCAAGGCGGTCGGCATGGGATTGGGGCTCGCCATTTGCCGCTCGCTGGTCGAAGCGAACAACGGGCGGATCTCGCTGCTGCGTTCGGGGGCGGAAGGAACCACTATCGCGTTTTGGATGCCGGTCGCAGTGGGAAAGACGGACGAGGTGGATCGATGAGTGCCGATGCAACCATTTACATCGTGGATGACGACATCGCCATGCGCGATTCGTTGGCGCTGCTGCTCGGCCTCAAAGGCTTCAGGACGCAAATTTTTGCAAGTGCGGAGAATCTATTGGCGGCGTACAGCCCCAACTGGTTTGGCTGCATGCTGGTCGATCTGCGGATGCTGGGGATGGACGGATTGCAGCTTCAGGCAGAGTTGTGCCGGCGCGAATGCCGCGTACCCGTCGTGATCATGACGGCATACGGCGACGTTGCGACCGCGCGCGCCGCACTCAAGGCGGGTGCCGAGGATTTCCTCGAGAAACCCTTCGACGATTCCGTGTTGATCGATGTGCTGCAGAGCGCCCTCGGCGCGCAGGCGCCGCTCAGGCAGTCCGCTCCGCGCGCCAAGGAAGTGCCGCAATTGACGACGCGCGAGCAGCAAGTGGCGGACATGGCCCGCGCCGGCCTGCAAGTCAAGCAGATTGCGGCGAAATTGAACATCAGTCCTCGAACCGTCGAAGTCTACAAGTCGCGCATGAGTCAAAAATTGCGCGGTCTCGAGGACGACCCGGCGTCATCTTCGGACGCCTGACGCATCGTTCTCAGTCGTGCCATACGATACGCAGAACCCTTATGCGTGGGTCGTGGACGGCGTCCTGGATCCACGCGTAACTCACGACTGTCGGGTCGGCCGCGACGGCATCGATCAACTCCTTGCTCTTCCTGTACACGGGGGGTTTGGTACGGCCCTGGATCAGGGCCAGGCGTAGGAGATATCGGTCATAGGTGCTGCTCGACATCGAGACAATGTACTGCAGGAATAAGTCCTCAAACTGCGGATCGGATTCGTTCAACAGCGGGCGGAGCCGTACACCGTTCTGGGCGACCGTCAGTCCCAGAAATAGGCGTCTCGCCAATGGAGGATCGAGTTGATCGGCTTTGCATTGGGCGCTCACGATCAGCACCAGTTCTTGCCGGGCAAAGGCCGGGGTGGCCGCACCCAGCAGCAGCAGAAAGGTCGCCGCGATGCTCTTCACGGAAGCACCGCCGGGCACGACGAGGGGACAGGAGATCTTCTGCCTCCATCGCACTGGCTTCGGGGATTCGGTGTTGCGCATGCCGCACGTGTTTTGGTTTTGCGGGAGCGAACGATAGCGGGGTTGCATTAAAAGTGCGAATCTACGATGCGGCGCTTGCTCGGGCCGCCTCATGACGGCAAGCCGGCGCTGAATCGCCGCGGTCGCCCTACAGTCTCACCTGCGCGGTCCCCTACAGTCTCAGCTGCATATCGTCGCCTTGAGTGGCGGCGTATACCTTGGAGTGTCCATGACGGATCGTGCGAACCACTCGTTGCGCCGCACGGGGGCATTCCAGCGAAGGCATGGCATGGTCCACGCCATCCTCTGAGGCTGCTCACATGCGGCGCACCCAGTGGTTCGCTTTTAGTGGTGGAGCCGGGGGGAATCGAACCCCCGTCCATAAGTCCTACGCTACAAGATCTACGTACGTAGCCCAGTCTATTGTTCTCACCGCGCGCTACCCAACGGGCAGGGAAAGCGCACAGCCAGCCCGGTAATTTTTCGTTGAACACACCCCAGACACGTGTGCCCCACTATCTGATGAGCGCTACACCCAAACGTTCGCATCAGCACGAGCCGCTTGGGTTTCAACCGCGATTAGGCGGCTAGAGCGTAGTTGTCTTGATTGGCAACTATAAGTTTGCAAATAGTTTTACGAGGAACCTGCACCTCGGTACGCCCCTGCAGTTTCGCAACCCATGTCGAAACCGGTCGGCCCCAGTGAGCGATCAGTGTACGCCATTAACCAGGCGCGTCCAAATCCCCGCCCCCGGGGGCACAGCGCCCGCCAGGAATGCCAATAGCCCCCCTAGTACCGATCGCTGCCATAGACGCGCAGCTTCTGAGATGCCCCGTGCTGGCCAATCAGCAGGTCCACCAGGCGTTTACGGTAGTCGACCAGGCTGACCTCGTTGAGCGGCTGCTTGCGCAAGCGGGCCACTTCGGCAATGGTGTAAGGAGCCGTGTGGGCCGGGACGCTGGCGCCGCCGATGCGGAACACCATGAAATTGAGCACGTCGGTCAGCTCCTGATCCGACATGATTGAAAAGGCGACATTCGGCAGCCGCACCAGATATTCGCGCCCTTCCGGAATGTTGAGGTAAAAACCAACCTGGTCATGCAGGTCCGGAACCAATTTGGAATTGGATATTCCGTTCTCGCCGTGGCAGCCGCCGCAGCCCAGGAGGTAATTGCTCTGCGGCCTCGTGAACGTGGGGACCGCGGGCGGTCGAGTGTCCCCCATCAAACTCTGGGCCATCAAACCCTGCATTTGCACCAAGGACGAGACCAAGCCGACGGCAGCCAGCAGCGCCCTCACTGGATGATCTTCGCGTCTTCCAGGGATTGCCGCTCGGCGCGCACGTCGGTCGCGCTCTTCGCGGCAGCGGCGCTCCTGCCCGCGCGAACTTCCTCTGCGGTGAATGCTGCCGGACTCTTGGCCGGCGCGGCGCCGCCCGGCGGTTGGCCGCCCCGCTGATCGCTCAGCGATTGCACATAACTCAGCACGCCGGCGACATCGTCATTTGACAGTTGCGCAAACGGGGGCATGAGTCCCACGATCGGTTGGTCATCGACGGTAATCTTCCCCGCCATTCCGTAGGTGAGCACGTCGATCAGATAGGCGCGTCCCTTGGGCCGGCTGCTGATGGCGGCGACGCGGCCGGCCAGGCGCGGGAATTGCCCCGGCAATCCGACGGCGCCCGACTGGTGACACATCAGGCAATTCTGGATGAACAGGCCGCTACCATCGGCGGCCAGCACCGGCAGGGGACCCACGGCCGCGGCGGCCCCACCGACCACGAACACGAGCGCGCGCAACACCAGGCTCCTAACTCGCCAAACCCACCAATGCGGCGGTCGAACAATGGTAGGTCGCCGTTGCGTTCCCGAAGCACCAAATGATGTCGTTGTTGAGTTGTTGACGATAGGTCGGCAGTTCACGATCGACGCTCTGGCAGTCGCAGTCCTTTCCGGCCTGGCAAACCGGCTTGCCGCAGCAATCGCGGTAGGCGATCACATAAGAACGGCCATCGTCCGGGTTCACGCAAGTTCCAATCCAGGAGATCGGCGAGGGCTCGGCCCCCGGGGGACAGGTGTGCACACCGCCGCCGCAGCAGCCGCAGAGCACGCCGTCGATCGCGCAATAGCGCCAGTAATCGCATTTGTTCGGATCCTTGGCCTGCGCATGGCGCTCGAAATCGGTCTTGGCGGACGGTTGCGCCGGCGTGGCGCGCGCCACGGGCAGCAAAGGAATCACCGGCGCTGCGACCAGAGCCATGCCGAGCTTGGAGAGGAAACCGCGCCGCGACGAAAAGCCGGCCAATCTGCGAGTGACGCGTTCACCCAGTTGATCAAATGTAAATTTCGACACGAGTCCCTCCGGCCCTAAGCCGCTTCCGATTGCGATTTAAGATACGACTGGATGGTGGCGTAGCCCGTTTCCTTGGCCACGATCAGACTTTCAAAATGTTCCCGGCTGTTGACCAAACCCTTGGCCGCGATCATCCCCGCATCGTCGAGCAAGACCGCGTAGGGCAACTTGTCGATGCGATAAGTCATGCCCACCTCGGGGCCGTTGACGAAGCAGTGCTCGTCCAATTCGAACTGAGCGATCAGGGTTCGCTGCTCGGCGGGATCGGCATCGCCGACGAACAGCACGTCGAGCCGCTCGCTGCGCGCGAAGTTTTTGGCGATCGGGATCAGTTTTTTGCAAATGGGACAAGTCGACGACACGAACAGCATCAGCAGCGCCTTGCCCGCGGCGAGCTTCCCGCCCACCGTGATGGCGTTGCCGGCCAGGGCGTGCACCTCCAGGCGAGGCGACTGTTCGCCGACCCCAGGGCCCGCCTTGGTTGTCAGGGCTCCCGCCGGCGCCACCCGATCATGGAGCACGCCGATCTGCCGCGCCAACGCGAGAATGGTCACGCCCTGCAGGATCACCACGATCCACAAGAGCATCTGCGACACCATTGCACTTGTCATGAGGTACCTCGCATTTGAATCCCGGGGCGCACCGCTGCGATGACGGCCCACAACGCGTTGAGCGATTGTAGGACCACGAACAGCGCGCCGCCGGCCAGAAGTCCATTGACCACCGCCCAGGCGTCGGCTCGGGCCGACGCTGCGGCACCGGCGGCGACGAGCAGCAACGCCAGCAGCGCATTGCGGCTCACCAGGGTCCAACTCAAAGGCTGCTTCAGGATGCCCTGGAAGCAGCCGCAATCGATATGCCGGCGGCCGCGCAATAAATTGATGCCCATCGCAACGGCGAACACACTCAGCAGCAGAGCGGCGGCCGCCTCGGTCCACGGCACCAACAGGCCCGTCGGCAGTGCTGCGCCGATTGCGGCTTCGGCCGGCGGCAGAACATAGGTTACGGGTCCCACCAGAACCTGCGGCAGCAATCGATAGTTGGCCACGACGCCCCGGAATATCGCCCAGTTTCGCATTTTGCCGACGGCCGCACTGACGAATACCAGTGCGATCAGGGTTCGGATCGCAATGACGGCGTCGGGATGGGCAAGGGCGGGCATAGAGGAAGGGTATTCCGCCGGGTCAGAAGTTCGACACCACGGCGGCTTCGCCGCCCTCGAAGTCGATTTTGCGCAGCACCTCGCCCGTGTCGGCGTCGACCACGGTAGCGCCTCCCTCGGGATTGAGCAGGTAAAGCTGCGGCTTGGCTTTCTGGCTGACGGCGAAGCTCCTGACCACGCCGGCAGGCTTGACCTGCACTGCATACCGCGCGAGCAACGCATGCGTCTTGAGATTCAGCACCCAAATTTCCGTCGCCGCGTCGTTGTGCGACCAATAACTTCCCGGGTGCATGAGCACGAAGATCCGGTCGCTCTGCTTGTGCCAGGCAATAGGCTGCCTGCCGCCCGGACGCCATGCCAATTCGTCCACTCCGGTGCCGGCAGCTTTTTGCCCCGCGGCTTCCGGGATCGACCAGGGCTGCTCGATGACGGGGTCGGCGCCGAGTTTTGCGGAATAAACGAGCCCGGTATAGGAGAGGAACACGGCCCGCCCAGTGGCGTTGTCGAACACGCTGTTGTCGAAAATCGGATCGTTGACGGCATCGAAGAACGGCTTGGTGTGGCTCACCTTGGGCAGGCCCCCGACGGGCAACGAGACCGTCGCCAATGACCCGTCGCCGCAGAGGGAGGAGACGCCGTCCTCACCCCACGCGAACACCAGGGCGCACCCCGGCACTTCGACGGAGCCTCCTACGGTCTCTTTGGCGAGATCCACCCAAACGATGGATGAGGCCGGATGCATGTTGTAGACGTAGGCACGCTTGCCCGAGGCACTGAGACTGAAATCATTGAACTTCATGTTGACCAGGGCCCGCCCCGGCAATTCGATTTCCTTGAGAAGATTTAAGGTCTTGGTGTCATAGATCGACAGCAGGTCGATGCGGGCGCCGCGGTTGCCGTGAGTCCACATCGTCTCCCCGACGTAGATCCGGCTGTTATCGGCGGACAACGCCAAGGTGCTCTCCTGGCCGAGCGGAACCTGGCCCTCCAACTTCCCGCTGTCGCCGTCGAAGATCACCGCGCTGCCCCGGTAACCCATGGTAAAGAAGCGGTGCGGCACGGCGATCGACAAGGTCGCGACATCGCTGGTTTCCGCCGGCAATACGGGCGGCTGCGCCGCTTGCAGTGGGGCGGCCGCGCAGCACAACGTGCCAAGAGCGGCTGCCAGGAACAACGGGTTCGGCTTTCTCTGGGTGCCCATATCCCTTCCGTACATTATTTATGCAAGTCGCCTACGATCGTACAATAACTTGCGTTCCGCGGAGCACGTATTTGATTCGCCGGGCGCGCACGCGTATTTGATGCAGCGGCGGATTAGCTCTAATCTCCACGTCTCATCTCCAGGCAACAGACGTGACACGGAAAGGTTTACCCGCATGACGCGCATCGAAGTTCCCAACCCTTCCTCCCGGCGCAGTTCTCCACGCCGCGGCACCCGGGTCCTCTTGATACTCATCATGGCCGCGGTCGCCGGAATCAGCCTGTGGACCTGGCTCACGTTGTGGTGGGCGTATTCCGACGGCGAACGGGCCGGAGTACTGCAGAAATTCTCGCGCAAGGGGTGGGTATGCAAGACTCAAGAAGGTGAAATCGCACAATACCTGGTCGCCGGTATCTCACCGCAGATGTGGTTGTTCACCGTGCGCGACAAGACGGTCGCCGCGGAACTCGATAAAGCGGTCGGTCATCGCGTGCAGTTGCACTACACCGAACATCCCGGCATCCCCTCCTCCTGCTTCGCGGATACGCGTTATTTCGTCGATCGCGTCATCGTGACCGATACGGACTCTGCAAGTCAGGTTCCGCAGCCTGCGAGCGGTCCGCAGGCGCTCCCGGACGTCCGCCCCGGAGCGACCCTCCCGCAACCCCCGCCCCCGGCCTCTGCGCCGTAGGAGCGCCGTCCTTGGCATCTGCGCCGTGGCGGCCTGCGTCCTAGGCGAATTTTTCCATCGAGCTTGCCACCTGCTGGGTGATGCTCACCGCGGTACGCAGCGCAAGCAGCCCATCCTCGCCCGTCACGGCGGGAGTTTGCCCGGTCGCAGCGGCCTCGAGAAACGCTTCGATCTCCGCCTTCAGGGCGTCGCCCTGTTCATAGTTGGTTTCTTCGATGACCACTTGCGGCATCCCGTCCGCGCCCATCCCCGCGCCCTTACGGATCACGGTCAGCACCTTCTGCTGTAGATCCATCGAGACATAGGCGTCGTCCTGAAAGAGCCGCAGCCGCCGCTCGGTCTTTCTGCTGACGCGGCTCGCGGTGGCATTGGCCACGCAGCCGTTCGCGAAGCGCAGGCGGGCATTCGCGTGGTCAATCTCCTTGGAAAACACGTGGCTGCCGATCGCATCGACCGAGACCACCGGGGAGCGCACGATCGAGAGGATCAGGTCGATGTCGTGAATCATCAAATCGAGCACGACGTCCACATCCGTCCCGCGATGTTTGAACGGCGCGAGCCGGGCCGACTCGATGAAACGGGGCGTGGTGAGGATGGGCTGCACCGCCCGGACGGCCGCGTTGAACCGCTCCAAATGGCCCACCTGCAATATTCTATTGGCGCGCCGTGCGGCTTCGATGAGAGCCTCGCCCTCCTCCACGGTCGTGGTCATGGGCTTCTCGACCAGCACATGCGCCCCCGCCTCGAGGAACTCCATGGCCACGGCGAAGTGCTGCGGCGTCGGCGTGACGATGCTGACCGCGTCGACGCGACCCAGCAGTTCCCGGTGGTCGGCGTAAGCCGCCACGCCCAACTCCTTGGCGACGGCTTCCCGAACCAGGGGAGACGGATCGGCAATGCCCACCAATTCGGAATTCGCCACGACGGCGTACTTTTGAGCGTGAAAGCGGCCGAGATATCCAACGCCGACGACGGCGGTGCGCATCAGTCGCGCGACTCGCGCCGCCACTTGCTGCGGGCCCGGTAATCCTGCCGCAACTGCAGAGTGGCGCCGCCGACGATGGCGAGCGCCGCGCCCGCAAAGCACGAGAGGCTGCGCCAGATGGTCCACAAACCGGCCGACAGCGACCACACCATCATGCCGATGGCCAGCACCACGCCCACCGAGATGAAGACCCAGGGCTTCGCGTCGTACACGGTTTGGGGAGTCCAGGTTCGCATTCTCGCGATTCTACAGCTAAGAAGGCTCCTAAGGCGTGAGGCACGACATATCGTTTACACTTGCTGCCCATGCGCCTCGCGACGATATTCAAAAGCCTGAATTCGGCCAGCCGATGGACACGAGAACTGGTTCACGCCGGACTCGCGCTGGCGGCCGGCTTCGGCCTCATGCCCCTGGCTATTTTCTATGCCGGGTCACAGGCCTTGGGGCGGTACGAGGGCGCCGGCGCCGCCCGCCTCTATCGGGGGATCTACCAGGGTCTTCAGGCCGGCTCGCTGGCCTCCTGGATCGTGGTACTCGGCCCGCTCGGCTTCTACCTGATCTTCAGGGGCCTGCGGCAATGGTGGCGGGCGAGCGCGCGCCTGGCCTGAAACCAACCCTCAAGTTCCGACCGCTGCGGACGCTAACCTCCGTATACAGAGGATCGGATCCAGTTGGTTGGTTGGAGCATGACGCGTGAATCCTGACGTCGAAGCACACCTTCGCTCGCTCGTTAATTTCCCGTCGCCCCCCGGGGTCGCGACGCACATCATCGAGCTTGCGCGCGATCCGGACATCGAGATGAGCAAGGTCGCCAAAGCCTTGAGCATGGATTCGGCCTTGTCGACGAAGATTCTGCGCATCGCCAACTCGCCGCTCTACGCCCAACGCCGTAAGAGCGAAAATCTACGCCAGGCGTTGGTGGTGCTGGGGTTGAACGCCACGCTGACGCTGGCGCTCTCCTTCTCGCTGGTGAAGTCGCTGCGCTCCGGGAAAGCGAACGGGCTCGACCATCCGCTTTACTGGCGCCGCGCACTGCTTGCCGCGACCTCCGCCCGCGCGCTCGCCGATGCGATGCATCATCCCATGGCCGAAGAAATCTTTCTGGCGGCGCTGCTGCAGGATGTGGGAATGCTGGCGCTGGACCAGGTCATGCCCGACCTGTATCGCGGCGCGACCTCGCAACGCGATCATGCGGCCCTCGCCGAACTCGAAAGAAAGCGCCTGCAGACCGATCACGCGGAAATCGGCGGCTGGCTCATGCGGACTTGGAGCCTTCCGGAACGGCTGTATCTCGCGATCAGCCATAGCCACCGCGTGGAGCTGGCGTTCACGGCCGAGCCCAACCAAATTTTCGAACGCTGCGTCGCCCTCTCGGGTCCCGTGGCGGATCTGTTCCTTCTGGATGCGCAGCAGCGCCGCTTCGCCGAAACGGCGCAGAGCGGCGAGCGCAGCCTCGGCCTCGACAAGATGGCATTCGGTCAAGTGCTGGGCACGATCGGCGCCATGATTCCGGAGACCGAAGCCATATTCGACTGCGAGCCGCTCGCCAAGCAGCACCCCGAGTTGATCCTCGAGCAGGCGCGCGAGGTCCTCATGCTGCGCAGCCTGCACGCATTGCGCGAAATCAATACGCTGCGCGCCGTGGCGGAGACCTCGAGCTCGCGCGCGCTCGAACTGGAGGAGGAAACGCGCCGCGACTCCTTGACCGGAGTTTACAATCGCGCCCATCTCGATCATGTACTGGCGCGCGAATTCGAGAATGCGTCGCGGCACAAGTGGCCCCTGAGCATTGCGTTTGCGGACCTCGACAGCTTCAAGAGCATCAACGACCGATTCGGCCATCAGGCAGGCGACCGCATCCTGCAGGCGACGGCGCGCATATTGCGCGGCAACACGCGCGAATCGGATTTGCTGGCACGCTACGGCGGCGAGGAGTTCGTCGTGGTGTTGCCCGCCACCGACGCCGCCACCGCGCAGGTCGTCTGCGAGCGGATCGTGGCCGCATTTCGCAACACGGAACATATGATCGGCGCGGATCATGCAACCGTGACCATCTCGATCGGGTGTGCAACTCATGGCGAACACACCTCGTTCGCCAACATCGCCGACTTCATCAACGCGGCCGACCAGGCGCTGTATACGGCGAAATTGCGCGGGCGCAATCGCACCGTTCCCTACGATCGACAAATTCCCGGCGCGCTGGCGGCGCGGCAGCGGTGATTCGGCGCGCAATAAGTCGCACGCGCTGCCGGTTAAGTCACATACGACTTGATTCGCATCACAAATCCGACACTGCGTCGGTCGCCGGCTGTCGCGATTTGGGAACATTAGCGCAGCGGCAATTCATACCGAAATCACCGCCGCAGGTAACTTGCAAACGATAGAGGGAAGCCGATGAGCAACGACATGAAGACTTCGAAGGATCGGCGGCCGCCGCCCGTCCTCGAGACCCGTGAACAATCCCGGGTCAAGCGCGAGCGTGCACTGTCCTTGGATTTGCAACCGCGCAGGACCGAGACCGAGTTGCGCAGCTCGGACCCTTACAATACTTCCGGCAGTTTCGACCGCACGAAGAATTGGGCTCGAGTCGGCAAACGCTGAGCAGCGCGGCCGCCCGGCGCACCGACGCCTCCGCGCGGGCCTCACTGGCCGGGCGCGTCGGTCCCTTGGTGGCGGCTCATGCGAAATTCGCTGTTCGGATACCAACGAGGAAAGCGTCGGCTGCGCGCGAGGCGATTGCCGACCTCGTAGTACAGCTGTAGCTCTTCGAGCGCACCGCGCACGTCCCAATCGGCGGAATACTTGTCGGTGGGCTGACGATAGCGATGCGCGAAGTAGTCCTCGAGCTGCGCCCGTCCCCATGCCGGACCGCGCGCCGAGTCGTCGAGACCCGCTTTCGCGTACAGCGCCGGCACTCCGGCGCGGGCAAAACTGAGCTGGTCGGACCGGTAGTACAGTCCGAGTTCCGGGGTGGGATCCGGATGCACCTCACGGCCTTGCAGCAGCGCGGCATCGCGCAGGTTCTCTTCCAACTCGGAATTCCCATACCCGACGATCATCACGTCGCGAGTCGGGCCACCGATGTGCATCTGGTCGAGATTCAGCGCAGCCACGGTTTGGCGCATCGGGAACACCGGATGATCGGTGTAATAACTCGACCCCAGCAATCCGGCCTCCCCGCCGGTGAATGCGATGAACACCACGGACCGGTCCGGCGGCGGCTGCGTGCGGTGGAAGGACTGCGCCAACATCAGGAGCCCTGCGACCCCGGAGGCGTTATCGACCGCCCCATTGAAAATCGCGCCCCCGGCCTCCGCGGGCTGCCGGCCCAGATGATCCCAGTGCGCGGTGTAGATGACATATTCATTCTTGCGTCGGGCGCCCGGCAGCACGGCGATCACGTTGGACGAGGTGAACTGCCGCAGCGTGGGGTGGACCTGCGCGTCCGCCGCGAGCCCCAAGTCGATGGCCGCGAAGCCCGGGCGGGCGGCTGCCGCGGTCGAGGTCTCGTAATCGACTCCGGCCTGAGCGAACAGCGCGCGGGCAGCCGCGCCGGATAGCCAGCCCTCGATCGACGAGGGGTGCCCGGGGCTGTCGGCGGCAGCCGTCGCGAGGTTAAGGCCGGTGAGGCCGTTCACCACGGCGCTCCAGGTGCAGCCCGCAGCACCGGCGTCGTGGATCAACAACACGCCGGCGGCACCCTGCCGGGCGGCCTCCTCCACCTTGTAGGTCCAGCGGCCGTAGTAGGTCTCGGCGTTGCCCCTGAACACCTTGGGATCCCGGCTGCCATAACCCGGATCGCCCACCATCACGACCACCGTCCTGCCGTGAACGTCCACGCCCGCATAGTCGTTCCATTGGTATTCAGGGGCGACGATGCCGTAGCCGAGGAACAGCAGTCCGCTCCGTCGCAGCACGGCCTCCGGCGCTTCCCGCCGGGTCCAGATCACCATGTCCCGAGCATATTCCAGGGATTTCGTGGTCCCGTGGCCCGATACCGCCAAGGCTGTGTCCCTGCCGCCACGGATTTCGACCAGCGGCACCGATTGCAGGTAACTGTCGGCGTTGCCGGGCTTCAAACCGAGTTTGCGAAACTGACCCACCAGGTAGGCGACCGTTTTGTCTTCACCCGGGGTGCCCGGCGCCCGGCCCTCGAAGTCATCCGATGCCAATACCCGAACGGCGTCGCGGTAGCCGGTTTCGTCGATTTCGGCAGAGGGAGGGGGCGTTTTCGGGCCGGCGGTGCAGGCCCCCAACGATATCAGGGCGCCCCCTAACCAGGCCGCCCGGACCTGCGCTACTCGTTTGCCGTTAGCCACTTTAGCCCTTTTCAGCCCCGACGCGGCCAGTACAGCAACACCACGGCGGCCAGGCAGATCACGGTGGCGGCATGGGCCCAGCCCCGCCACGACCGCCCTTTGGCTTGCCCCAGGAAACTACCGGCGCTGGCGGCGGTCAACACTCCGAACGCGCTCAAGCTCAGGAGTAGTTGCGGAAATTCGTGGGACAGGTCCGGGTGCCGTCCGGCCAGCAGCGCGAAGACCACCAGCACGGCAAACAGCCCGAATGTGATCGACGCAGCCGACCCCATCACAATACCGATCAAAACGGTGAACGGACGCATCGGAAGCTCGTATACACTTGGACGAACGGCATCGGTGGGAAGTTTACAGGAGAATTGGTACGGTGATGACTAATAGGCCATGGGCCAAACGCTGGGTAACCGGCCTCGCGGTCTGCTTGGGCGCCGTCGGGCTGGCGGCATTGTTGGGTGCAGCGATGACTCCCCCTGCCGCGGTGCCGGCGGCGGCGGCGCTCGCCCCCACGGAACAAGAGAACTATGTCGCCCGGCGGGTGAGCGACATCATCGCGCGCGAACACTATCGGCGCATGCCGCTGGATGACCGGCTGTCGAGCCTGATCCTGGACCGCTATCTCGATGCGATCGACGGCGGGCGCAGTTATTTCTTCGCGAGCGATATCGCGGAATTCGAGAAGTACCGCTACGAACTCGACGACGCCATCAAGTCGGGGGACGTCGAACCGGCGTTCGTCATTTTCCGCCGCTACCAGCAGCGCAGCCGCGAGCGGATGAACTACGCGATCGAACTGTTAGCCAAGAAACCTGATTTCGACATCGACGAGACCTTCAACTTCGACCGGGAGA
>Ga0209006_10002869_pt1 | contig 15677 bp, 10 predicted proteins | sample JacPin_JW_Ref_O2_FD_188567 | JGI IMG/M metagenome (GOLD analysis project Ga0209006, IMG submission 188567) | Forest soil microbial communities from Algoma, Ontario, Canada - Jack Pine, Ontario site 1_JW_Ref_O2 (SPAdes) (version 2) | ecosystem: Environmental > Terrestrial > Soil > Boreal... | reverse complement strand
AACGTTGCCCGCGAGAATCATTAGGTCGGCCCAGGAGATCTTCCGGCCGTATTTCTGCTTGATCGGCCAGAGCAGCCGGCGCGCCTTGTCGAGGTTCACGTTGTCCGGCCAACTGTTGAGCGGCGCGAAGCGCTGCTGGCCCGCTCCGGCACCGCCGCGGCCGTCTCCGATGCGGTACGTGCCGGCGCTGTGCCACGCCATTCGAATGAACAGCCCGCCGTAGTGGCCAAAGTCGGCCGGCCACCAATCCTGCGAGTCCGTCATCAAGCCATGAAGGTCCTTGATCACGGCATGCAGGTCGAGACTCTCGAATTCCTTGGCATAGTCGAACTCCTGGCCCATAGGATTCGACAGGGCGGAGTGCTGGTGGAGAATCTGAAGGTCCAACTGCTTCGGCCACCAGTCACGGTTCGTGTGGGCGGTGCTTCCGTGAGAAAACGGGCACTGGGATTCAGTTGGAGCCCCCGCTGAGGTGGTAAGTTCTTTGTCCATGTGTTCACCTTCCCTCGAATTAGTCAAAAATTGTTACGGACTGCAAACTCATTCTCGGTTCCCCATTCGCGCAATCGCCGCCGCGCTTGCTCACGCGGCTTCGAAACTAACGGGAAGTGCGCCGCGCCGCGCACTTCGTGCAGAGCCCGCGGAAAATGAGTTCGCATTCGCGAAGCATGCGCTTACCGAGGGACCGCGAGGCGGGCCTGGGCACGTCGTACCACTCGAGGTCCTCAACCTTGTCGCAGCGGTCGCAGATGAAGTGGTGATGTCGCATGCCTCTCGCATCAAATCGCGCGGCGCGGCCCTTGACGGCCACTTCACGTACCAAACCCGCCTGCACCAAGTCCCGCAAATTGTTATAAGTCGTAGCCCTGGAAGAGAGCGGATCCACGCGATTCACGGCTTCGAAGATTTCCGCAGCCGTGGGATGACTGTTGTGTTTCATCAAGAATGCCATCACGGCATAACGCTGCGGAGTGCACCGCAACCCGCTGCCATCGAAGGAGCGTTTAATCACCTTGGCTTCCATCAACGATTTAGACTATGTCTAATGTGAGATTTTGTCAAGACTCATGCTTCTGGTTGCTGCGGAGAGCAGAAAACTGACCGATGCCGTCGCCGCGATGGGACCCCTAGGAAAAAGAAAGCAAACAATTGCGCTAGTTTTGTGCGATTGCGCACAATGGTAACTTCACGCGCGCCGCCAAAGCCGAGAATGTGGCGCACCCTCACTAACACAACAGATCCTGAAGCGTGAAGCTGAACTCAGTGCCAAGCTTTTCGATCGTTTCCCACACTCTGCAAGATTAACTCAATTTGGAAGGACGTTCCTCTCCAGGGTGGCGGCCATCCTCAGACAGGTCGGCGTTAGTATCCTTTGCCGGAATACTGAAACAAAGCCAACTGTGCCTCGTCTAGTAGACTGGGTGATCCAATGTCAAGTCTCTGGCAGGACTTGTGTTACGCGTGGCGACTCCTCCGCCGTGCGCCTATGTTTACCGCCGTCGCGGTCCTCACGCTGGCCCTCGGTCTCGGTGCCAACATCTCGATTTTCAGTCTTGTAAACACTATCTACTTCCGCAGCCTCCCTCTCGCCGACCCGGATCGTACCTTGCGCGTCCTCGATTCCAATCGCGGGCCCGACGGTCACCTGAGCACTTTCGGAATGCATAGTCCCCATGTTGTGGCGTTTCGCGAGACAGCTTCAGCCTTCGACGGCGTGGTTGCCCTCTCGGGCGATAGCTTGACCCTGGCTGGCGGCACAGAGCCCGAACGAATCAGCGTGGTCTACCGGTCCGAGGGCTGGGCCTCCACCCTTAAGGTCCAGCCCATCTTCGGCCGCGACTTCTTGCCGCAAGAAGAGAGCAAGGGTCTGGGAAGCGGTGTTGCTCTTATCAGCGATCGCCTGTGGCAGCGTCGTTTCGGTGGCAGCGCTTCGGTGCTTCAGCAAAACGTCACGCTCGACAAGCGGATCTTCCGGGTTGTCGGCGTCATGCCTCGGGGCTTCAATTTCCCCTACGACGCGGACATTTGGCTTCCCTTTGCCGTGGACCGGCTCGATCCCGCTCGAGAGTTCGCCGTTTTCGCGCATATCAAGCCCGACCTAACGCCGCGGCAGGCTCGCGAAGCGCTCGCCCCGGTTACGGCGCGAATCAAGGAAATTTATCCTGCTACGCCGCCGGGCTATCAATTAACCAGCGTCACCCTGCGCGAGAACCTGAACGACAATCAGGAGCGGACTATGTTCGCGCTGCTTTGCGTGGTCGGTTTTCTACTGCTCCTTACCTGCGTGAACGTTGCCAACCTGCTTCTCGCCCGCTCCGCCGTCCGCGCACGTGAATTCGCGATTCGCGCTGCTCTCGGTGCCACTCGAGCGCGCCAGCTTCAGCAGACCATGACTGAAAGCATTCTCTTAGCCACCGCCGGATGTGCCTGCGCCCTTCTCTTGTCGTCCTGGTTGAACCGCTACTTGGCCACACTCCTCCCGTCCGATTTCCGCCTGCAATTGGGCATGCCCACTCCAGAGCTCGACCACCGCGTCTTGCTCTTTGGCATAACGCTTTCGCTGCTCGCCGGAATCTTCGCCGGATTATTCCCAGGTTTGGGCCACGCGCGAGACGATTCAGCGAATACTCTCAAGCAAGCCGGACGGTCAGTTTCCGGTGGAGGGCGCACCGCGCATCGTGTCCTCAATGGCTTCGTCATCGCGCAAACCGCTCTCGCCCTCGTGTTAACCGCCGGAGCCGCGCTGATGACCGAACATTTCCGTCGCCTGCAAACACTCGCGCTCGGTTTCGAGCCGCACCAGCTCCTCGCCATGCAAATCACGCCCTCGCAAGTCGATTATCCCCCCGGCCCCCGCCGCACTGTGTTGGTCGACCGCATGCTGCAGACAATTCGCGCCACGCCTGGCGTCGCTGCAGCCGCAGCCACCTCCGTGAATCCGTTGGGAGGAGGCACCTGGGGCGCTCCCATAATCATCGAGGGCTCGGATATCAGTGGAAAAAGCGCCGATTTCATCGTCAACCATCGCCTGGTCAGCAGCGATATTTTTCACGCCATGAATATCCCCGTACTGCGAGGCCGTGCCTTCTCCGATCTCGACAATGAGCGAGGTGAGCCCGTCGCCATCGTAAGCAAGGACATGGCCCAGCGTTTCTGGCCCAATGCCGACGCGCTCGGCAAACGCCTCCGCATGGATCGTCCCCATGCTCCCTGGCTCACCGTAGTCGGCATCGTCGGCAATGTGCACGACGCAGGTGATCCCGGCGACCCACGCGAAACCTGGTATCTCCCGTACGCGCAAAATGCAGGAACCGCGGCTGCGGATTCGATCTATCTGATGGTGCGCGTGCAGTCGGATTCGCCGTCGCTAGTCGCCAGCATCAAGCAAGCCGTCTGGCAAGCGGACAAATCGCTTGCCGTTTACGACGTTTCGATGATGGACCGCTACTACTCCGAAAGCCTCGATAGAGACCGGCTCGGCGCTCGCGTGATGAGTTTCTTCGGTGGATTTGGATTGCTGCTCGCCGCTCTCGGTGTTTACGGAGTTATGGCTTTCGCTGTAATCCAGCGCACGCACGAAATCGGCATTCGCATGGCCCTCGGTGCCACCAGCACTCAAGTTTTGTCCGAAGTGCTGCTTCGCGGCCTCAGACTAAGCTCCGCGGGCCTCGTGATTGGCATCCTGATTACCGCCGCGATGAACCGCGTGCTCACAACATTTTTGTCGGAAGTCCACGGTTTGGAAATCGTGCCGCTGCTCTTCTCGGCCGCCGTTCTTCTAGCGGTCGCCTTTGCTGCCTGCTATGTTCCCGCCCGTCGTGGCGCGGCCCTCGATCCCCTGGCGGCGCTCCGCTTCGATTAGCGCATTCCCAGCAGCGTTCCGCTAAGGTATGCATCCGAGCAGCCAGGCACCGATTTGTGTCCAGTTGACCCTCAACGCCGTAACCGGCATTCGCCAAGGAAGCGTCCTAATGCTGAGGCCCGGTGCAACCACGTTGGAGATTGCCGCAAAGGACCTGCTTCTGGCAGGAGCCGACGGAGTGGCGTTTGGCGATAAAACCACGATATATGTAAACAGTGTCACGGCCGGCAAGCTTCTGCGCATGCAGATTGGGCCGGACGGAAAAGCGAAAAGTGTTGTTGAACTCAAGCTTCCCCGTCCACTCGTACGCCCCGACTGCATCCGTACGATTGGCAAACAGCGATTGTTGCTTGACGAAAATTCTGGAACGATGTCCGTCGTTACCTTCGAGGGCCCTGAAATGCAGACCGTCGTCCTCCTGACGTTGAACGAGGGTTTGGAAGCCACGCCCGCCGTGACCGCCGCAAAAGGAATAGCCTGGATTGTCGAGGGAAAGCTGAACTACAGGAACGATCCCGCGCTGAAAGACAAGGACGCGGGAACATTCAAGATGTACGCCATGCCCCTTCCCAAACACTAGACGCTGACGACACTTCAATCGTAAATGGAAGCGCGCTCGCAGCCTTTGCTGGTGGTCACGATTCTGCCGGGCCTGCAATTCTTCTTCAACCGACCGTGAGCAACTCCTCGTAAAATCCGCCAATTCCGAGCAGGCGCTCCACAAAGTGAATCTCGAATATCCAGTGGCGCTCCTTCCCTTCTGTGTCCAGGTCTCGCATCCTGTTCGGATTGTCGGGGTGAACGTACAGCGTCACTTTATCCCCGGCGATTCTCTCGTGTGGAAACTGTCCAATCAGATGGCCCGCGATGGGCCCGCCATATTCCCAGCCAAAGTCACGAGCCAATTTCTGCGCGTGCCTGTAGAGTTCAACGGCGGTGACGTCTGGATGCTCGTGGAAGTATTTCTTGCCTTGGAGGAAGGCTTTGCCGATGTCATCGCGAAGCTTCAGCTTCGCAGGGTCGGAACCGAGAACAAACGTTCTTCCAAAATCGGCTTCCCATTCTTCGAACACTGGGCCCAAATCAAGGAAGATGATGTCGTCCCGACCGACCGTCAGGTCGGGCGGATTCTCATCGTATGGAGCAAGCGTATTGCGCCCGGCGCGAACAATGCGTTTATGCCAGTAGGTGGAAATTCCAAACATCTGTTTCGCGAGATCGTAGATCTCCTGATTCAGGCGGCTTTCCAGTACGTTGGCGCGAATGAGACCCTGCGTTTCGACGGCCTCGAAGAGTTCGTTTGCTTTCTGCTGTGCTTGAAGCAAATTAGCGGCGCGGTCAGATTGTGTTTTGTTCATGGCGCCAGAATAACATGGCGCATCGCGGATTCTAAACGGCCCAGAGCGCGTACGGAAAATGCAGGCCAGAGCGCCAGAGGCGCAAATATGGCTTCAGCAAATCCTTGCCACGCGAACTTCTAAACAGCCTTGGCAAATCGCATGGCCACGGAGTTCATGCAATAGCGCAAGCCGGTGGGCTTTGGCCCGTCTTCAAAGACGTGGCCCAAGTGTGCTTCGCACAATCGACAAGAAACTGCCGTGCGGATCATGCCCAAGCTAGAGTCCGTGGTTTCTCGCACGTTTTCTTTCGCGATCGGCGCCCAAAAACTCGGCCAGCCGGTGCCTGATGCAAACTTCGTGCTGGCATCAAAGAGAGCCGTTTCGCAGCAGATACAACGGAATATGCCTTTCGCATGGTCGTTCGGGTTTTCGTTGGTGTAGGGGCGCTCTGTCCCGGCGCGTCGCGTAACTTCGAAGGAAGCCGGAGTAAGCTGTTTCTTCCACTCGTCTTCCGTCCTGATGATGCGCTCCACGGACACTTTTGATTTCCGCTCGCCCGAGTCCGAAAACTCGACAATGATCACCGTCTTGGGCAATCCAGAAGACGCGGCTTCCGCGGTTACCGGCGCTTGCCTACGGACGTACCACCAGCTAAGTCCGATCGCCGCCGCCCCCGCGCCCGTCAAGAATAAGCGCCGCCCAACTGTTGTCTCAACAGAATCCGCCTTTTGAGTCTTTCGAAACATGCGTAACCCCGCGATTCGATCTCATCCAAACGTAAACGCAAACGCCTGCACACCGGGATCGAGGAATTCAACTTCAAACGTTCGGTCTTCCACTTTCCCTTTTTGCCGGACCAATTGATACAACCGGTATTCCTTAACTATGCCTGCGCCCTGTTCGTCGGTGTCAACGCCATGATCTTGGCCCGGGGCAGTGCCGTCGATGCGAACCATGAAGCGCACCGGCTTGCCGTTTTTTCCCGGCCCCAAAACGAGATGCAAATCGCGGGCGTGAAACCGGAAAATCACTTTGCCCGGCGCGGCGATCAATGCAGCATGCTCGTCGCTTACATTCCAACTCCCAACAAGGCCCCATTGGTTCACCGTGAGGCGCAATGGCGACGTATAGGCTTGCGCCCCATCCTGCCGGATTTTTTGCGGCGAAATGTAATTCTGCTGTCGCGCGTAACCGATGTATGTTTCCGGCGAGGCTATGTCCTTTGAATCCGGTGCGGCCTGGGCTCCGGCCGCGTTTACCTGGACGAAGCCATCGGTCTTCGATCCCGAATTCTTCTCGCGCAACAGTTGCTGGATCACTTCCTCCGATTCGGCGTACTTCCCCTCGCCAAAATGGTGGTAGCGAATCGATCCGTTCGCGTCGATGAAGTAGTGTGCCGGCCAATATTGGTTATTGAATGCTTTCCAGATCGCATAGTTGCTGTCAACGGCTACTGCGTACGTGATCTTCAAATCGGCGAGTGACTTCGTTACGTTTGCCGGATCTTTCTCAAACGCAAATTCCGGTGTATGCACGCCAATGACGACAAGTCCGTCGCTCCTGTATTTTTCCGACCACGCTTCCACGTAGGGGATGGAACGCAAGCAATTGATGCAAGAGTAGGTCCAGAAATCAATCACGACTACTTTGCCCCTGAGCTGTTCGCGCGTTAGCTTGGGAGAGTTCAGCCATTTCACGGCGCCGTCCAAACTTGGAAACGATCCCTCGTGGCCTAGCTCCACCGAAGCGGGCTGCGGGGCGTCTGCTCCGTTTGATTTTGCGTAGGCTACCGGGCGAAATCGATCGAGCAGCTTCTGTTCGACGCCCGACGTACTCGAAAGAGAGAGTCGCCTGAGGATTCCCGTGTCCCAACCAAGAGCGATGGCAGCGACGCCGAGCAGAACAGCCACTCCCAGGCCGCGACGAATCCACGCTTCCGCGCCGAGCGACTTCTTCATCAGCGCCAATACTTTATTGCCGGCCAGCAGCGCCACCGCCAGCGAACACGCGGCTCCCAAGGAAAACGACAGCAGCAGAAAGGTCGTGTGCACGCTCGGGCCTTCGAGCGCGGCTACCGTCAGAATCAAACCTAAAATCGGCCCGGCGCAGGGGGCCCAAAGCAATCCCGTCGACATGCCTAGTAGGAAAGACCGTCCAATTCCTGGGGGCTCATTGCTGTTTTGCCCCTGCACCTGTCCCCCGAAGCGAACCAGCGGACGCGTCAGGTATTCGGCCAGACTTGGAAAAAGCAGAGCCAGCCCCAGCAAGGCGAAGATGATGATCGCGAGAATCCTGCCGATCTGGTTGGCGCGCACGACCCAGGCACCCGCAAACGTAGCGAGGCCTGCGACCACAGCAAAGGTAGCTGCCATTCCCACGAGAAGCGGCAGACCGCTGCGGCGGAATGGCTGGTCGGCACGCGAAAACACCAACGGTAAAACAGGCAAAATGCAGGGACTCACAATCGTCAGTACACCGCCCAGGAAAGCTAGAAAGTAAAGAAGCATGTTTCTTGCCGTTCGCGACGTCAGAGCGGCCCGCCCGCGAAGAATTACAGCGCCTCTTCACTTATGGTAAGCGCTTGTTTCTTAGTACGCTATGGGCATCCAGCTGGATGCAGTTTAGCTGAATTTTGAACAGATTTACGCCACGGATGGGAATTCTTGAGGTCGGCAGATTGAGACGCGTTCATTGCATCCGCGACATGGCAGTTCCCGACTGATGCAGCGGGTTGCCGTTGGCATGGACGGCGCGCCATTCCCCCGGAGAGGTACCCTCCCATTGGTGAAACGCGCGAAAAAACGAGCTCGCATCCTCATAGCCGAGAAGATAAGCGGTTTCGTTCAGCTCGAGTGCGGAGTGCAGTAGATAGTGTTGCGCTAGTTCGCGGCGAGCGTCCTCCATTAACTGTTGGAAGTTGACTTGCTCCGCAGTCAGCCGGCGTTGCAGGGTCCGCGTGCCCAAGCGGAGTTCGCGGGCAACCTCCTGCAGAGTTGGCCGCTGGCCCGCGAGAAGTTTCTTCAGAATTCCTTTCACCTGCTCCGAGAGAGATTTTTGAGCCAGCTGTTGGGTCAGTTCGGCTTCCAGTTGCGGCGCGACCATGGCCAGGAGGTCGGCGTTGTGTGTCAGAAATGGCCGATCGAGGTCCGCCTTCTTAAAAATGAGCACGTTGTGGCGTGCACCGAATTTCACCGGACACTGAAAATGGGATTCGTACATTTTTCTTTGGGATTCCGGACGCTGGAATTCAACGCGCCTGGGGTGAACAGTGCGTCCGGTTCCGCGGCGGCCGATGCCGACAATCCACGCGAAACAAACATCCACGAGCGACATGGGTACCGGCTGGTCGGCAAGCAGCCAGAGAAACTGAACGGCACATTCATTGCCGCGTTCGGTAATTTGGATTTCCTCCGGGCAGGTCAGCTGTTTGTAGCGGGCCATGCGTTGCAGAGCGTCACGAAAGGAGCGGGTATAGAGGGCTGCGATGGCGACGGGATCGTAGCGCTCTATCCGTTCTTCGGTTCCGAGTTTGAGGCCTATGGCGGGATCGCCGCTGACCTCATAGATGGCGCGGTGAAGCGCGAACATCTCTTCGGTCGTGACCAAGATTTTCCCCTGATCGAACAAGCCTATCGGGAGGCCTGCATGACGCAGGATCACGACTGGCGAGAGGCCCAATTCCTCCAGCCTGCGCGAAAGCATGCCCGAAACTCGGAAGCGATTCGTCATCTAACAAAAATAGTTCAGCGAAAATCAAAACCCACTATGCCAGGATCTGCTCGCGCATGCCACCATACGCAATCGCACGGACGAACTGTTTTGCGTACAGGTTGTAGGGGAATCCGAGATCAATCTGGCTCGCCTCGTCGAGCGCCTTTACATGTTCCGGCGAGAGCGACAAGTCGAAGCTCCGAAGATTATCCTGTAGTTGGGAAAGCTTTCGTGCGCCAAGGATGGGGATGACCGGCACTGGGCGGTAGCGAAGCCATGCCAGCGCGACTTGCGCCATTCCGCGACCGGTTTGATCGGCCACAGCTTTGACAGCGGCGACGACGCGATCAGTGCGCTGCTGTTCGGGGATGAAATCCTTCATCATTTCGCTGCTCAAGCGCCCCTGCTCGGACGGGCCGTGGCCGTGGTACTTGCCGGTCAGAACACCACCGGCCAGAGGCGACCACGCCGTCAAACCAAGGTTCAGGGCTTTGGCCATCGGAACGCACTCGCGCTCGACGGTTCGCTCGATCAGGCTGTATGCGATCTGCAATCCCACGAAGGGTGACCACCCTCGCAGCTGGGCAAGCGTATTCGCCTGAGCGATCCACCACGCTGGAGCATCCGAAATTCCGACGTACAGCACCTTGCCTTGGCGAACCAAATCATCCAGCCCTCGCATGACCTCTTCGACCGGCGTTATTTGATCCCAGATGTGCACCCAGTACAGGTCGATGTAATCGGTTTGCAGCCGCTTGAGGCTCGCTTCCACTGCCTGCATCATACTTTTTCGGTGATTGCCGGCCGCGTTTGGGTCTGTGCCCGGAGCCGCATTGGAGTATTTCGTAGCCAGCACCACGCTCTGGCGATGGTCTTTCATAAAGTCGCCGAGAAACAATTCGCTTGTGCCATTCGTGTAAAAGTTGGCGGTGTCGATGAAATTCCCGCCCGCCTCGCGAAAGGCGTCGTACACCTTGCGTGCCTCGTCCTTGGCGGAGCCCCAGCCCCATTCATCGCCGAAAGTCATGGCGCCAAGCGCTGCCTCCGAAACCCGAAGTCCGCTGTTGCCCAAAAGTCTGTATCGCATAGGAATCTCCTGTTTTCGCTGACGCTGGAAAGTTCTCTCTTGGCTGTGGGGCGCCCCCTACAGGTTCCAAGATAAACCCCACGTACAGTTTCGCTGCGCGGCTTACTTCAACGAAGCCATGTCGATGACGAAGCGGTACTTCACGTCGCTTTTGAGCAGGCGTTCGTAGGCCTCATTGACTTGTTGAATTTTGATCAACTCGATGTCCGCAGTGATTCCTTTCTCCGCGCAGAAGTCCAGCATCTCTTGCGTCTCCCGAATACCACCGATGGCAGAACCAGCGATGCGGCGGCGCTTCATGATCAGGTTAAAGGAGTACAGAGCTGCAGGCTTTTCGGGTGCGCCAACCAGAGTCATTGTGCCGTCGAGTTTCAGCAATTGCAGATACGCATTCAGGTCGTGGTCCGCGGAAACAGCATCGAGAACGAAATCGAAGCTTCCGGTGTGCTTCTGCATCTCCGCTTCATTTTTGGAGATCACCACTTCATCGGCGCCGAGACGAACAGCGTCCGCGGTTTTGCTCGGGGAGGTAGTGAACAGCACGACATTCGCTCCGAATGCTTTGGCGAATTTCACGCCCATGTGGCCCAGTCCACCGAGGCCGACGATACCGACCTTTTGTCCCTTGCCGACCTTCCAGTGACGGAGCGGCGAATACGTAGTGATGCCAGCACAGAGGAGCGGCGCGGCGCCGGCAGGATCCAGTCCGTTGGTCACGCGCAAAACATAATTTTCGTCGACTACGATGCTGTCGGAGTAGCCACCGTATGTGACTCCGCCGAGGACTTTGTCTTCTCCGTTGTAGGTCAGGGTTAGGCCATTTTCACAGTACTGCTCTTCCCCCGCGCGGCAATTGGCGCAGGTGCGGCACGAATCGACCATGCAACCAACTGCAGCAATGTCACCTTCTTTGAGTTTCTTAACGGCGCTGCCAACTTTCACAACACGGCCGACGATTTCGTGCCCCGGGACACAGGGATAGACCGTAGGCATGACCATCTGCCACTCATTGCGAACCTGGTGCAAATCGGAGTGGCAAACCCCGCAGTACAGAACTTCGATCTGGACGTCTTGCGGTCGCGGAGACCGTCGTTCGATACTATAAGGCGCGATGCCGGACGAAGCGCTTTGTGCTGCGAATGCCTTCGCCGCGAAGGTTTGCGGCTTCTGGCTTTCCTTGGCTGATTGTTGAGCGGTCTCACTCATTGTTTTTCTCCTCCATTGGTGAACTCATATAGAGAGTTTAGGTGGGGGCGGAATCCACGTCACTAGCAGAACGCGCCATTGCACTAGCAGAAGGCGCCAAGGCCGGATCGTGAGTCCAACTTTGGCGTTTGGTTTGAGATCGAACCGGGCGTAAGGGTCGTCGATTGCGTCCTTTAGCGCGGTGAGTCCGGCTGTGTCGCCGACGTCGCCCGATGGCTTATGCTCCACACATACGCTGCGACCGCTGACACCTGGTCGGCCGTGAGCTGTGCGCCACCCATTGCCGGCATCGGGCTGCGATATTGTTTTGGCTGCGGCACACCGTCGGTTATCGTTTTCTTGATTCCCGCAAAGCTGCCGTCGCTCCACAACCATTTCTTCCCCGTCAGATCCGGACCCAAAGTCGAGCCCTGACCGGCGTCGCCGTGGCAGCCGGTGCACGGCGCTCCTCCCACTTGCCCGCGGTAGATGCGCTCGCCCAGCGCCACCACTTCACGCGTGGCTCCCTCCGGAACGGCAAGACCTGCATTTGCCGCCGCACCGGCGTCTGGATGGGTACCTTCCGGCGGATTCGCGGGGGCTTCAACGATGTCGCCGGCCGGAGCCGACGCGCTCGGACACGGAGTCACATTCCTGGCGCCGTCCGCAGAGCCGCCGCGATAAACAATTCGGTAGACTCGCCCGTGCACGTCGTCGGAAACGTAGAGCGAGCCGTCTGGTCCGACGGCAAGGCCGCTCGGGCGATGCGCGGCTTTGTCCGGCGATTTGACCGCGCCCGCGAAACCGTCCGCAAATATTTCGCAAGCACCCGAAGCGTGGCCGTCCGTCATCGGCTGGAAAACAACGTTATAGCCCGCTTGCTGATACGGCGCCCGGTTCCATGACCCATGGAAGGCGATGAACACGCCGTTGCGGTAACGCGCGGGGAATTCTTTCTTGTCGTAGTGCACCATTCCATTCGGCGCCCAATGTGCAGGGAAGGCGGCAGCCGGAGCGAGCTTGTTCGCACAAACCCCGATCATCTTGCCGCCGTCACCGCCATATTCCGGCGCCAGAACTAGCTTTTGCGCGAACGAGTCGTAGTAGCACTCAGGCCACCCATAGTCGCCGCCCTGCTTCAACAACAACACCTCTTCCGCCGGAAGTGTAGCCTCCTGATCCGGCTTGTAAAGGTCAGGCCAATTCGTATGCAGCTGGTCTCGCCCATGCTGCGTTGCAAATAGGCGGCCGCTTTCGTCCATCGCAAAACCTTCCCCGTTGCGGATTCCGGTAGCGAATCGTTCGGCCTTTGAAAATGCCTGGTTGGGTTTGCTGGCGTCGTACCGCCAAATGCCGCCACGGGTCTCAAGTTCCACGCACGGATCGACTCCCGGCGATTTGAGCGTCCGATTTTTCAACTGGCACGAATTGGTTGCGCTGGCCACGTCCACATACATGGATCCGTCGGCGTTAATGATGAAGGGATGCATCGGATGGTCGCCGCCTAGAGGCAAACCGGAAATGATTGTGACGGGAGGGTCCTTTGGCACAATGGAACCGGGAGCCAGTGAATATCGCACGATTCGATCGTTGATCTCCGCGTAGATCGATCCGTTATACATGCCAATTCCCGTGCCGCCAGCTCCGCCACTCTGCGCGGTTTCGCCAAAGCGCTCATGCACGTCGGCCTTCCCTGTACCTGCCTTGTCTTGCAATGCGACTAGGAATCCCCCCGCATGAGGCGTGTCGTTCCCGTAATATCGACCCGACCATGTGTTCACATAAATCACTCCACTCGGGGCAACCACCAAGTGTCGCGCATGACCTATGCCATCAGCAAAAATCGTCGCGCAAAAACCGGCAGGCAACTTCAACCCACTGTCATTGTTAGGGCACGCCTGGCCCGTCGCCCCAGGAACCGCTTTGGATTGGTTCTGAGCCGACAATACGGTATTGCCCACATACAACGCGGCGAGCGCGATCACGGCAGGCAGCAGTTTCTTGCAGGAGTGGAAGATTTGCATCGAACCCTCCGAAAATCGACGACCAAAACCTTTAAAGATCGCCAGAATATACCATAGCCGCAGCGATGCCTCGCGGAATGCTTCCTTGGTTTCAAACAACACTTTGGCGAGAAATGCTGAAAAATCCTCCTCACACCTGCGATGCGTCCTGGCAAAAGCGGTGCGCCCGTCCTCTACCAAAATAGCTTAAGACCGAATTGGACCTGGCGTGATGTAGTCGACGTGCTGGTAATCACGCCAGCCGTTGGCGAAACGCCCGATGGCGTGAACACAACGGCATTGGGAAGGTTGAAATTCGCGCGGTTGAGAAGGTTGAATATCTCCGCCCGAAACTGGAGATTGAGCCGCTCGCTGATCCGCGTGTCTTTCAGCACGGAGAAATCCCACGTGGCCAGGCCCGGCCCGATCAAGGTGTCTCTGCCAACATTTCCGTAGAACCCGCCATTTGCAGCCGTGTTCGTCGGTGCCAGAAACGCCGCAGGGTTGAACCATTGGTTTGGGCTCCCAAGGATCGCCGGCCCGGTAAAAGCCGGATTCGCGAACGGGCGCACCGGATTCCGGGTGTCCCCATTATTCGACGGGTTGTAGCTGAGCTGCGGCGAAAACGGAAAGCCGCCCTGCAACGTCACAATCGAGTTCACCGTCCAACCGCTCACCGCCGCATTCCCAAATCCCTCCAGACCACCAAAAAAACGCTTTCCGCGCCCCACTGGCAGCGCATAAGTTGCATTCGCAACGGCAACGTGTCTGACGTCGAAAGTCCCTAATCCCCGATCAGACTTAAGGTTGAACGGATTCGAAGCCAGCGCCGGTCCACCTCCCGATGTCGTCGCATTGAGAGAGTCTCCGTCGTCGAGAACTTTCGAGAACGTGTACACTCCTCGAACCGTCAAGCCTCCGCTGAAGCGGCGATTCACATCCACTTGCAGCGCGTTGTAGGAGCTGTCTCCTTCTGAAAACCACGTCCAGGTGTTCGCGATTGCGGGATTGGCTTTCGTCGTAGTGGGCACAAAGTAAGTTCCCGCCGGCACGGGGGTTCCTGCAATCCCCGCCGGAAACCCAGCGCTGGTGGGATAGTTTGCGGGGCACGGCGAGGCCGGACAGATCACGGGAAAAGGCTCGTTGGCATCAATCCCCATCAGTTCGTGATAGCCGTGGTTCCCCACGTAGCCTACCGTCAGCGAAGTGTTCGGTGAAAGCTTCTGCTGTAACCTCAACGAATAGGAAATCAGTGTCGGCGTCTGCATGTCCGGCTGGACTCCTCCGGGTATGAGCTTCGCTGCTGCAGGAAACGGGCCAGCGGGGTTGATCGGCAGCTGCGCCACTGTCAGCGGCGTGGTAAAGGTCGGATTGAAGGGCGCATTCTGATCCGCGCGATATCCCAAAGCATCCTGGAGATCGTTGTACATGCCAAATCCCGCCCGGATTACCGTCCTCGAGCCGAATGGGCTCCAGGCCACTCCGATCCGCGGCTGCGGTAAAAACTTTGCGTTATTATCGGTGAACAGAGAATTTCCAACGTGCGGTTGCGTCGAAATCACACCATTTGCAAACGTATAGTTCGCCGCTCGGCCGTGTGCCTCATTCCAGCCGGTCGTGAATTCATCCCGGAAGCCCAGCGTCACAGTAAGTTTCGGACTGACTCGGATGGTGTCTTGCGCATACCACGCGCCTAGCAGCGAGCGCCAGTTCATCTCAGTTGGTGACGGATCAAACAAGAAACTGGAGATCGCTCCCTGCAGGAACGTTTGCAGGCTGGTGAACGTCGCCTGTCCAAATTGACTCAGCGCAATTGTTTCGTTCGACTGAAATCTCTGGAACCATGCGCCAAATTCTAGTTGGTGCCGCCCTCGCGTCAGCGCTACGTGGTCCTCGAACGTGTATAGATTTCGCGCGATCGTCAGGTTACTTCCGTTGTTACTTCCAGCCAATCCCAACTGCGCTTGCGGGTTCGACGCGGCGCTCCCTCCAACCACTACCGCCCCGACGGGATGTCCAATCAGGAAGCCGGGAACGCTCGCCGCCGGAGTTCCTGGCGTCGGCTCTCCCGTAAAAAAATAGCCCGCACGCGAGAAACCGAATCGCGCGCTGTTCACCAACGCAGGCGAGAAAACGTGCGTTTCCTCCAGCGTCAGCACCTGTTCCCGCAACGTCATCGCGTCGCTGCTGAAAGGATCGAGCGGCGTGGCCGTGAAGTCACTGCCGTCGTCAATGGTGTAAATTCCCGCAAGCGTATCCCGCTGCGAAAAAATGTGGTCCACGCGCGCCGTTCCAAAATCCTCTCGAATCGTTTGCAACGGGCTGCCAAAGACTTCCGCGATCCCGCTAAAGTCCGGTGCGCCGGCAGGAGGCGTGGGCCACAAATTCAGCAGCGGCTGGACGCTGGCCACGGCCGCTGCTCTGGAAGCCGCGTCCGGCACGAACGTAGCTGACGTCTGGTGCAGACTCTGCCGAAATCCTTCGTAGTT
>Ga0209006_10002868_pt1 | contig 15678 bp, 6 predicted proteins | sample JacPin_JW_Ref_O2_FD_188567 | JGI IMG/M metagenome (GOLD analysis project Ga0209006, IMG submission 188567) | Forest soil microbial communities from Algoma, Ontario, Canada - Jack Pine, Ontario site 1_JW_Ref_O2 (SPAdes) (version 2) | ecosystem: Environmental > Terrestrial > Soil > Boreal... | reverse complement strand
CATTTGAATCTTTCTTTAGCCTGATTCAACTCCGGCTTCTTTCCTTGATCGCCTTATTGGACTTTTTGCCTCGTTCTTAGTCATCTTATCTTGTCTTAGCCACAACTTGAATGGATGCTTTTCTTGCATTCCTTTTGAGACACATATGAGCCTTGAAATCTTGCCTTGGGGTTCTTTGCCGTATTCTGATTTACTTATTTTTTTACTTAGAAATGTGCTTGCCTAACGCAGTGCCTACCACTTAAAGGTGCACTTAGTCAGACTTGACCCAAGTCATCAATAAGTCCAACGATAAGTCCAGCTAAGTCAAATTCATTGGAAGACCCTACTTGTGCCAAGTCGGGTCCTCCTTATCAAAAATTTGCTTACTTAAAATGTCACTATAAGTTGCTTGAAGTTCTAGTAAGAACTTTTGGAATTTTCCTGACTTGCTGGAAGAGGGCCGATGCTTCGCACGGCAGAAACGAGTCCTCAGTTCTGGTTATATGCTTGCTTGCACAAAACTCAGAAAATAAAATTGTGCCATTTATGATTGATGTCCATATATTACAAGGCATAATTGTTTATTTTTACACTCCTTCAGATTTGGTTGACTGATACTTCCCATTTTACCTTCCCTTGTTGACATTCTCCCAGTAGTTATCCCATCATGAAACCAAATATTTCCAGACTCATCTATAATTCGGCAGGTAAAATGATAGCCACCATGATATACAAGACCTTTGAGATGAAGTGTAGTGGCCCGTACTAACCCTTGTATTTTCACAGTCCTACTGAGTGTGACATTTCTGTCAGTCACATCAACTGCATATATTTTATGTGTCTCACTAAAATGTATTTTTGTTCCTAATGGAGCATTACAATTGCCACAAGTTTGCTGTGATTGGTGACGCATATGATTTTCAAGTATTTGTGATATTGAGCCTGTTGCACTATGGGCCACATGCATCAGTCTACCTATGCGGTTACTATTAATCATGATTGTATGATTGCAATGAGAGCATTGGAGGTGCAATTGCGGTACTTTGTAAACAGGATAGAACATCTGTGTGGCCAATGCAGAGACACTGGAGCCTGCATGTCCAGATGGGAAAAGAACAGGATCATTCTCATGCAAAAGAGTTCGAACATTATCACGTGCAACCTCAAGAGTACTCATCCCCCTCAGATATTTTTGGAATCCATCATGCAATGTAGAAAGATACTGATTAGACTCTTGGAATATTTTCATCCATTTTTTTGGCTTGGTGACCCATATGTTGAACAGAATTGTAAATAAAGCATCATATGCACAACTATAATTATTTTCATCCCATTGAGAGCCTGGTGGTGCATCATCATCAAAGGTTGTCAATTTTTGTTTTTTCTTTGGTCTATCAGATTCATTTTCATTTTTTCGTTTTATAGCATCTGTACTTGAATTATGGAATGTTTTGACCCTTTTAGTTACATGTAATTCACCTTGATTGTCAGTTTTGCATTTAGTACCAGTAGGTTTGATAGTTTTATGCAGAAGAGGCATGCTGCCTTTGGCAGTCATGAATGAGTTTGAAGCTTTCATCATTGAATTGTCCAAATTGGTATTTAAATTTTCCTTTCGATTCACAATTTTCCATGGAATATCTTGCACTTCTGCTTCAAGAGGATTGGGCTGTTGTGTGGACCACTTGATTGCTGGATGTGAACTCTCTGGTACATAATTGAGACCTTTCCATGTACGAAACTGTCTGATGAGTGTGTTTCTACAATGACCATCAATATCTGGAACAAGCTGAGAGAGAAATTGAAGTCTTGTGATTTCATCCAATAACTCCAAATCACGAAATTCTTGTCTTAGCCATCCTGAACATCCTCCTGTGATCACACTTGGTTGAAAAGACTGCACTATTAGTGTACCTTCTGCAGTTGCACTGCGAGACAAACAAGTATAATATGACTGATGACTGTTAGAGTGCTGCAGGTCTACAGGGTTGTATGGGCGTGTTTTGCCTTGTGATCCATAATCTGTCATGGAGAAATTTGGAAGCACACAACATTGCTCACGCTCCACCTTCCTGATCTGATCTGATTTCATAGTGCATTCAATGGTATGAGACATTTTGGGAATAGGAACTACATTTTCAGGCAGACCATCTAGCTTCACTGCATGTGGAGGACTTGTTAATCGAACAAAAAGAGTATCAAGTACTAATTTTCCATGAGGCCCCAAACAAGATTGCCAACCAGCAACTGTCCCTTCTTGACCTTTGGTAATGCATAGTTCTGTTGCATCATTATTTCGTAACATAACAGGCATGCCTATACATAGTGAAAGCTTTCCAGGGAAATGTTGAGTAGCATGATGTGGAAGCTCCCACAATTTCTCTTGATCAGCATGTGTAATGTTTGTGCTGTTTTCTGTAGCTTTCACTCTTTTTCTTCGTTTACGACCTGTGACTTTCTCAGGAATGTCTTCATAAATAACCCATTTATCTATGGAGTAAAAGTCAACAAGACATTGTTTAGTTTCTTTTGCAAACCTAGCAGAGCCTAATTCATTGATTCTGTCTTTTTGTGAGTTCCATGCAGTGATGATAGAGACATTTCGAAAGTTTTTTTCAGCCAACTTGGGTTTATTTGTTCCAGGCCCAGTGGTCCGAGTGCGTAAAAATGCAATGTCTTCTTGAGTACAAGCCTTATACCGCATATTTTCAAGAGCTTTGCGAAACTTTGCATCTTCTGGAGATTGTAATCTTTGCCTCATATTTTCTCTTAAAAGGACAACAGTTGTCACTTGGTGCCACAATGCTTTTCCTATGGCAGATTCTTGACCATAATGACTCAATCCTGAATGAATCTGAGTGCCAATGCTACCACTATAGAGAGAAATGGACTCTCCACCTCCAACAGGAGGTAGCTGTGAAAAATCACCAGAAAAAATCATATTCAGGCCACCAAATGGTTTATTTGGTTCATTGAAGGCTTTTGCAAGCTGTGCACTAATATTATACAAGTCATGACAAGAAAGCATAGAAACTTCATCCAAAAATATGTAATCAACACCATCCAATCTAGTTCTCACTTTTGCCATAGATATATTGTGTGCACCTTTGTCATTAATACCCAGAATTGAATGATAAGTAGACCCTCCAACCAATGCAGCTGCTGTACCAGTAGGAGCTGTAATGATAATACGATGAGATTCATTACGTCTTTCAAAAAATTCAATCAATGATTTGATCACCTGTGACTTTCCAGTTCCTGCCATACCACCAACATACATTATAAGTTGTTCAGGTGTTTTTGTTGAAGCATGATTGGCAATGATACGAAAGGATCTCTCTTGTTCAGTATTCAGTAAAAAATCAGACACAGTATTGTCTGTGATGTTCTGTTCCTTTTCCACCTTTGCCTTAAATTTTGCAGTTAAATAGGCTTTATCAACAATTTTGACTTCTGCTGAAGGTTCTTGATCATAGCCTGTCTTATCAATGTCATCAATGTTTTCTGGAATGTTTTGACATCTTTTATCTATTATTTCCTGGCGTTTCTGTTGAACAACAGCTCTCCAATCTTTTCCAGACTGAAGCTGATCAGGCACAACAGGAGTAAGGTCACCAACATCAGCTGGTCCATTAGTGCTTTTGTCAAACCATCCTGCATTTCGCATTATTTGTTCTACATGTAACATGTCTCTGTTTCGCTTTTCAGTCTTAGGTCCAATAGCATCCTCATTGACAAAATTGATATCAAATGTAAAGTCATCACTTTCAAAGGAGTTATCATCAACAAGATCAGAATCCAAGTTATCATATATATCCCAGTTGGAAAAAATTCCTACATTCTCACCTTTTTTCATTTGTGCTGCATAGTCATCTCTGGCATCTAAACATTCATACCGAACATTGAAATATTTCATTATATCCAATTGTCTGGAATTGAACTTATGCATTCTAAAAGCATCATCCCAACTTTGGCCATCTAATTTCAGATCTTTTCCAGTGTGCCATGGTTTAAAAAATGTTAACATAGTTGAGCAGTAATATTCTCTGTCTCCACGATCACTTCTTGGGATAGCACCACCAACAAAATTTGGAACCCATTCATGCATGTCATCTAATAGTGTTGCATGGTGTGAGTGGTGCAGAGGATGATCTTCTAAAAAACAATGAAAAGTAACTTTATTGTTTTCATTGTCAGAATCTACATTATTTTCTTCATCTGATTCTGTTTCATCTATGTCATCATGGAATGAATTTTGATCAACTTTCTTAGAACATTTTTCAATCAGTGATAAGTGAATCCAGTCATATAGAGACACATGACTATATTCAACTGGTCGAAACACATAGTCTTGTACCAAAGTACGACCTACAATCTTTCCCTTTATTTTAAGTAGCACCAATTGGTCTTCTGCATATTCTTCACTATCAGGATTCCAAGCATACCTGGCAGCTCGTACAAAATTTGGCCAATAGAATGTTCGAAATTTGTGATTTGTGTAATGGTCTGGATTTTTGAGAAGATACATGGATGCCATTGGTCCACCAATTTCCATTTTAGAAGTGAGATTATTAACAATCTGAGTAAGCAGTATACATGCTTTTTCTTTTCGATCTAATGATCCTCCAAGCATTTCTGAGTTTCTGTCAAATACATTCTTGACTGCTTCAAAAATTAAATAAGTTTTCAGAGCAGGTTTACTAATGTAATCGGAGACATATGCCACAACTGCCTTTATTGCAGTGCCAGAAAGCAGACTTGTAACATCAGTATTGCTACGAATAAGATATGTGACTTCAGCTGTCACAGTATTAAGCATAGATTCACCTTTTTTAATATTGAGAGCACCATTAGCCATATTTACTTCAGTGTGCTCAAATGTTTTACGAGGAAAATGTGCTTTACACTTACCCCATTTATTGCTCAAGCAGCCAGTGATTGGTTGGTACTTATTGACAGTGTTTTTATCCTTATGCTTCATTTTTTTCTTTTCAAATTGCTTGCTGCCTCCAGTACACTTGTGAATATTTGATCGAAGAAGGATATCATCTACAGTGGAACTAAATTGACTTTCCCATGAACTAGTAGCTTGACAGGACTTACATTCACCACATCCATTTTGGTTACACTGGGGTGGAGGTGGTATTGGAAGTGTTTCAGTGGGATTTTTGTACTGATCATCAAGTTCTGCAATGTCTAGATTTTGTTTTACATCTTCTAAGCTTCCTGTGATAAATTCACCCATATGAACACTTTCAAGATACTCAACCATTTTTTTTTGAAAGTCTGACTCAGGGTCCATTATTCGATCACGAATTTCTTGTGGTGTCAATGCTCCTCTAATCCATAATAACATGTGCAGATGTAAAGTAAGACGACCTTGCTGTTCTACAGTTCCATAATATGATGATGTATCTCCATATATGCCTGCATGGTCTGTATCCACTCCAAGTACATGTTTAATGAAAGCTTGGATCATAAAATGAAAAAACCGAGCACTAGCAACAGGATTGTCAGCAATTAATCTATCTTTTTCAGATTTGCTTCTTATGACAGGTGTAAACTCTTCTTTGGTGTCAGCATAGTACAAAGAGATTGGGTGTTTATTATCAGCTGGAGATAGAGTAATATACCAAGAAGGTGCACCTTGAAATGAGATTAAAGACCAGATTTCATTTCTCATGTATTTTTTACTAGTAATAGAGCCTTTAACATGGCCTCCAATACGATCAAGATCATGAATCAGCTGAAGACAGTCTTTTTCTTCCTGGGAGTCACCTTTCACTCTCTCCCCTTTGATCATGCGTTCTGTAATATCTGCCAATACATCACTGTTAATTTGAAGCAGACGATTTGCAATATTTTCAAATGATTTCTGTTTTGCCATAATAAAACCTGCTTTAGTGCTATCTTTGATTTGTTCATGATTGAATGCTATTAAAGGAAAGTGTGAGTCTTTTTGAAAGCGTTTATCATGGTACATTAAAAGATGTCGCTTGTGCTCTGCATCTGATAATCTATATTTTTGCCTTTGATGACCAATGCCACCTAGCCCATATGGGAATAGCCATGGAAACATTTGAGGATAAAGTTTTGGATTTTTCCAGATAGATTGTGGTTCTTTCGAATGTCCAATGGCAAGAACCTTTCCACCTTCATCAAGATGTTTTACTGCAATTGCCTTCAGTGTTTCTGAACTAGTAGTGTCATATTCTTCACTTGTAAGTGTATGAACTGTAAAAGGACACATGCCTTCTGCTGTGCCATGTTCAAGCTCCATATCATGAACACTTGTTGCCTCTGGTATTTTATTTGTTGTTGAATGTCGATAGTTGATTACAACAGGTGGCAAATCTTCTGGATATGAAGCAAGATTCTTATAAGAAATCTCAAGGTCAGAATAGTCTTTATGGTTAAGTTTGAGCCATTCAAGGGCTCTGGCCACTTTATTGCGACGAACAAGGAATGGTGTCCTGCGGAAGTCATCTTCAGTTGGTTGACAAGGACCTGTAAATATGAATGCTAGTAATTCATCCATCTCTTCAATTGGTGGTGGTAAGACACTATATATTTTCTGCATTGGATGCTCAAACATTACAGCATTTGCAATCATTTTGTGCATACCTTTCCCAACACGAACAACACATCGGTTATGTCTGACTCTGCTAACTAGCAATTTCTCTGCAAAGCTCAGTTGCTGAAGCTCTTTTGGTATCTCTCCAAGCCATAAACCTCTTGCGAGAGCAAATTTAGGAATTTTTCCATGTCTGATCCTCTCTTTACAGGCAACACAAATGTAGTGACAAGAAGTATCTATAACATTTCCATTAAGTTCAGTAATTGGCTCTGTTGAAAACTTCCGCTCTTTTCGAGTTAAACCTTGACCTGCAGTATTTAACACGTTCAATTCAATGTCAAGAGAGTTCAACTCAGAAAGACCTGATCGTAAAGTAAGTGACCCACACACAGCACATCCAGCCTCTTCAAATTTTGAAGGTGATGTAGCTTCACAGAATTTATTTATTATTTTTTTCCTTAACAATGGATCAGGTGGAGCAGGTGGAAAAGCCAGGTTCACAGGTTCTTCTGTTGAAAAGTCATTTTTGACTAGCGGCTTGTGTATCTCAGAGTCTTCTAAATTATGTTCAATATTTGTCATTTTGGAATGAGGGTGTAACACTGATACATATTGATGCTCACATGTTTCATCATGAATTTTGAATTTTTGAGTAATTTCGAACCTTGACATTCTTTTTAAAATGCAAATGTTATGTTGCTTTCCAATTGAAGCTCTACTATCATGGAATAGACAACCAACTAGCAAATGCAAAGGGACATCACACACTATATAAACAGAGGTGTCATACTGAGTTAGAGCCTCTGACTTTTCCAAATGCCTTACAAATTCACATTTTTTAAAATCTGAATAACCAACAGGTGCATATATGATGTATGGATTAACAAATTGCATATCAATATTTTCTACCCTCATTCTCTGATGGCCACCTCCAATTTTGTTAGGAACATTGTTTTCAGTGAATGTAAAATCATTATGGATTTGGCTTTTAAAGTTGCCTTTGAAACTAGGATCGACAAACATTGAACTAATATATTTATGTCTGAATAACAGACAAAGTATATTTTCTGCATATTTCACAAAGCCTACTATAACAATATTGGTTGAGAAACTAAGAGCAGTTGATACCACTGCAAAATCGTGTTTATAATATTGTGATTGACACATGGTCAAATATGCTCTCATACAATGCTGTTGAGGAGTTAAGTCAAAATTGATCAACAAAGCCATATTATTTAATACAAAATGACACCAATAATTACACCAATGAATCACAAACACAATAATTTTCACAAGCTGGTACTGTGACAGATGATCAGCATACAATTTTAAAGTTTCACTAAAATTCAAAAAGAGTTGCTTCTGATGAAATATAAAAAAGGGATAATCCACAGCATCATATCTTGCAGTTGGTGGTTGCCACAATGTATCCTGATATTCTGTCAATGATGGCCAATCTTGCTGATTGCTTGGGAAACACATAGTGTAACAATGGCATAGACATTGTGAATCATTGGACTTATTCATCTGAACATCGACATCAGACACTGAACAATATATATATTCTATGAGATCAACTTCCACAGTAATTCTGTTTAGCAGTATGTGGTCCACCAATACATCTGCCCAAATGTGAGTGGAAATAACCATCTGAACTTGGCCAGCAACATTGTTTACCCATTTAAGGGCAATGGAATAATTCACAAGGTTTTTCACCTGAACATGGCAAACAGATACATTCACTTCCTTAATGGCATGGTTCATTTGATTACAGGTATTACCCCAAACAAGGGTAACAAGGATATTTGCCCATTTAACAGCAGGAATCACCGGAACACAGGTATTCACACAAGCATGGGTAGCAGACTTATTCACCTGATCAAGGGTAGCAAACAGGTTCACCCGTTTAAGGGCATCATTCACCTGAACACAGGTATTCACCCAAGCATGGGTAGTAGACTTATTCACCCAATGGAGGGTAGCAAACAGGTTCACCCACTTAAGGGCATCATTCACCTGAACACAGGTATTCACCCAAGTATGGGTAGCAGACTTATTCACCCAATCAAGGGTAGCAGACTTATTCACCCGATCAAGGGTAACAAACAGGTTCACCCACTTAAGGGCGGCATTCACCTGAAAACAGGTATTCACCCGAAAACGGGCAGGCAACATCACCTGGACACTGGTGGGAAAAGTCTCCCCAACACAGACAGGCAAAATCACCTCATCGTTTGTGACAAACTGTCCAAAAGACATATTCACCAAAGACTTGTGATTCTGGGGTGTAAAAAGACTCACAGGTGAATCCACATAGATGGTTGCAAGCTGAGATACTACTTGCATCCAAGGTTTGTTTACCAGCTGCAAAATGAGTATATTTAGTATCATAAACCGGAAATATACTGTCAAAATAATGTACACTCTGTATCATCTCAGTATTTCCCGACACAGCATCTGATTTGGGATCAGCATCATCAATGCCAAACACCAGACTATCATAGCCAATGGTATTGCATTCTGGTAGACATAATGTGGATGTGAAGCTACCCATCACAAATCAGAAATGTGACTCACTTGTATGCACAATCCTTGAATCAAACCCATGGCAACGAGACACATGAGAAATGGGATACCCAATCTCAAATATATGCCATGGTGGCTCCGAAACCACATGGCCAGCCAGCAGGAATAAGGTAAGAATAAGCAAGAAAACAGTGAGGAACATTGTGTTGAAAGCCATGTTGAGTGACAAAACGGCGCAGTCGCACGACACTAGCAAGCGGCTGAGTTTGAAATTTGTTCCGTGCCGAAAAATGACGCCTGTACCGGATCTGGTCCTGTTCAGTAGGTGCGAAATGATCAAAGAATACGTGATCAGAGAAGATCAGGTAGATAGTCATAACACTACAGTTATACATGCAGGAGACCCAGTAATCAAGAAATACAAGTACACATAATATGGAGTGCATGAGGACGAAAAGCATAGCACAAGAAGCACACATTACTTCGGAACACCAAGTACAACAGCCCAGTTCACATTCAGGGCAAGATTCTTAATAGACTGCGGTATCTGATGCCTAGACCCCTCCGTCTTCTGCATTCGATAATACACATTTGCTGTATATGCCACAAGAGCAAGCGAACCGTGAGGAATTTCTCTGTTGAAAGGAGGTAGCAACTGTTCAAGATGCTCCAGCGACCGGTTTAACATGAATTGCTTGTTCTGTCCGTCGAATATAGGAACTGTTATCATTCTAAACAAGTCAATTCGAGCGAGGGAAGTAAACGAGAACTCACTTGTATCGGTATGCTTCAATTGAATATTTACCTTGCTAGTTCTGGCGAGACCAGCCTTCTTTTTGCTAGGACTCACAGCAGTGCTGAATAGGCCAGGCACCGATGATTCAACGTCGACTATTTCTAGATCAGGTAGCGAAATGAAATCACAAAAAATAAAGCAGAAAATTTCAGTCACTTACTGCTAGGATTACTTGGTTTCGTCTCCAATGATATGGCAGCACCATTTAGTTGTGCCTGCATGGTTTCGACACCAAATACAGTACACCAAAACGACGAAGAACGCTCCCATTCATAGGAATGGAAAATACAATCAATGGATTTGAGAAGCATTTGATGGCCGGGCGATGTACTAGATAGTGAACGCGAATGAGGCTCCAAAAGACGAGATTGTACTACAAACACAGGAGATAGACAGAGGCAAATCTTGCCGTTTTGACGCGACTTTATGGTCCACAGATAACCATCTGTGAATGTAGTGAACGAAGCGGGGTTGGTCCGAGCGGGATTGATGAAGTTATCGAAGTGCTGAAAAGTAACAAATCTCGATAGATAACTGCAAGCAGTGACATTAGCGTCAAGTACTAGGTAAGATAGCAAGCAAACAGTTACTTCATGTTGGGCTTGCAAAGCTGGTTTTGCCAAGAACTCCACATAATGAGACCACTGACCTCATTGTCAGATCGCCAAGCTGTCAGGGTATATAACCTAAAAGCAATCAAAGTTAATGACAAGCCGACGAATGAAAATGTTGAACAAACCGAAGAGGTGGCAATGACGGGTACGTCGATATTAGCATAGGGTCCATAAGCACTTTGTAGTCATCTTCTGAGTTGAACAGGCTCCAGATTTCGCAAGTCGAAGCATGAGAGTAGCTACAAAAAAGCGATCAGACGGAACTATTTTGCAAATTATATATGTAGACACTTGCCTTGTGCCAGCTTCAATATCTTCCAAATATACAGTGTCGGAAGACAGACCTGCGACAGCAGAAGGCTGTTTGCTATGAGGCAGTTTAGGTCCTAATCAATTTTCTTACGAATAGAATACTCACACAACCTGCTCTTCCTCGTCAGCACTGACATGCGACTCATCGAGATCAACACCCTCGGGGAAGTCCGTGTAATCAGCAGCGTGCGGATCGACATATTCTTCTTCTTCGTCTGGCCCGGTCATCCTGTCATCACGTTCTTCAGCAACATCATCAAGGAATTTGCTGACATTGACTTCATCCTCGACAGGTGCGTGTTCGACATCCGCCACCTGATGAGGAACCCATACATACGATCCACGGCCTTCCAGACCCGGAGGAGGCAAGGGAAGGCGACTGTATATAGAATAAATGTAATGTTAAATCATAACAGGTCAAGAACATACCCGAAAGTATGTGTAGTTCCACTGGGTTCATCGTCGGAAGATTCAGCTTGCTTATGTGGGTTGCGAGACTTGAACTTTCGAGAAACATTGTAAACACTGGTACTCGATGTATGCTGACCATCACCAAATGTTTGATCACCAAGAAACGGCGTGTGAGACTCTCTTTTCGGAACAGCAGGCGCGTGCGCCCGGTGTACGACGGGTTTGATAATAACACTTCCGCCAGGCTTTGCAACAGGTGGCAAGACTTTAACTTTCTTAGGTGATGATCTATATAAACCCGGGGGTTCAGGTTACTACTGCAAAAATAATGATTACCGAAACACTTACTCAGTGTCGACATTCTTGTCCGCAATATCACCACCCTCAGTTCGAATACGCTTCACGGATCTTGAAACAAAGTCAATAGACAGAAAAGAGAAATATAAAATACACGTACGTGCGCTGTTTCTTCGACGATCGTGCACCTTCCGATTGGCTTAACAAATGGTAAATTGGCAATGAGCCTGACATTGAGCGTAATTCAACGTACGTGGAAGGTCTGACACGACCGTCATCACTGACCAAAATTTAAACCAATCAGCTTGAAGAATTGAACGAACGTGTAATACATACCTTGCAGCAGCACCAGTTTGGGCAAGCCTATAAGCGAAATGTTACCCTCCAAAAATCGTAACAACAATTACAAAACACTCACGTTGTATCTTCCTCACGAGCCTGTGCTGATCTGTAATCCATTGAGCAACCAAATAAATAAATTTCGAGTACCTCGTTCGGCCAAATCACACACCTTGTTTTAATAATAGACTCGAGTGGAATTTTGGCTTTTGAAGAAGTCGGTCGAGTGCTACAAGTTAATGCAAACATCAGAGAGCGACACAGACTGCATATATCAAAACACACGCACCTAGTGGACTGTTTTCCTTTGCGATCTGACATGCGAGAGACTCCAAAATGCGAGACAGAAGATGAAGCGTGTGGTGCAGTTGTGCGCTGCGTGTTTGAAGACGGCACGGACCTTGACAGACCAAAAGTAATGGAAGTGATGTACTTAACCATTCAAAACATGTTCCGTGTCAGCAAATGGAGCCATCTGACCGACCGCATTGTCCAAAAATATGTACCTGTGCGTCAAGTGCACAATTGTGTTGTATTGCAAAGGAAATATAATTTCAAAATACAGGCCTGCAAGTACAAATGAATCAGTAAGATCCGCGCCACACTGCAGCTGCGCGATGAAAATGACATCATAACAGTACCATCGTTGAGAAGAATCAGGAAGGAAATAGCACGATGTGCAAACGCCACGCACCTGCAAACAGAAATGGGATCCAGATGCAGATCTTCACTGCACACGATGTTGCACACTGAAAACCTCTTGACCAGATAGCAATGACAACTCCGAGCAACCAGCAAGGTGTAAGTAATTAGTCTCAAAAGCAGGTACAAGTCCTATGCAAGAAAAAATGACACGCGCATCAGCAAAAAAGGCATGTTAAACGATAGATCGATAGATCAAAACCTTAAACCAAAATGGAAGTAGACCAGCCAAAAACAGAACCATTCCTTCCATCGCACGCCACAACATCGCTATCAAAATACAACGGCAAATTGTCAAAAACCACGCCATCGCCTCGCAACCCCAAAATCATACAACAGGATGGACGAACTATACAACTTGGAAGGGGCTAGTAAGTAAATTGATATGAGCGGCTTGCAGAACGAAGCCACTGAAAGTATATGCCACCATAGCCAAAAGCCTCCATGATATCATGGAACGAAGAGCTAAAAAGTCACCCAATAAGCAGTTGATCAACTTTTCCGTACGTAAACGCAGAGCCAACAGCACAAGATATTACTAACATTAATAATTTGTCAGAGTTCGACAGGTCTGGCGGACAAAGTTTCTGTAACGCAATATGATAAACCCCGAGACTGGCGCATAACACTACCCACTGAAGAGAATGACGTATTTGAAGAGGTTGTGCTTCGCCTCCAGGGAATTGTGTGTGCGAAAATGCTTCCCCCGGTGACACTTATACCACGGTAACTTCTATACCATCACAGTCAAACAAAATGACTAACATATAACATTTTCAGAGTGCACGACAACATCAAATATATGCGACAGTCTGTCGCCATAACGGGGCTGAAAGAACCGATGTTCGTGAAAGCGATTGATGAATTGACCTCCATCCAAAAGTTGTTCGCGCGCCATGTCAACAAGGACGATCTCGAGCTATGGCAGGCACCTAATTACAAAGATTCTCCATCGGTCGAACTCACCAATCGATACTTCACGCACAGAAGCGATGACCCGCTTGCACCTTCGATCCCACTAGGGGACAGTGTTGATCCGACAGGCAGACTCACCGCATCAGCAGGCCGTGAATATTTCCATGGCGAAGATAATGTTGTACTGTATCGTTCCAAAACGGCACAATCGACCGCGTAAGATTGGATCTGATCAACTATATCGCTCGAATACTCATTAGATTGGTTATGACAGGCTGAAAACCGTCAAACCGTGCACAATACAAGTTGGCGACATCGTTGAAGTTCTCATGTCTATACTATTTATACCAATCAGGAACCGTAAATTCAAAATGACTATCAAACTTCGCGGCATCGTCATATTGGACACCACATATACGGATGTAAGCACACGCCAAAAAAATTCAGCCAGGCGTCAAATACTAATAGACATCAATTAAGGACGCTTACACCCGCCGAGCGAAAACAATTACGCCCCCGAAAAGTCGAGGCTTCAAACGAAAGCTAGACTATGACGAAGATGAAGAGCGGAGCACAGGGGACGAACAGCGAATGGAAATCACGCAGTAACTTGATAAGACGCGCACCTTTCGATTCAAATAGTTAATACAACACGTATAGGAAGTTCAGCCCGTGTATACACAAGATAAGGGACTCCGATGCGAAGTTGTTTTATGCTTTTTATCTACTTTTTATGCTTCAATATTTGTATAAATAACAGATTGTATAAAATAAAAACCTCGAGCATGTTTGATGCCCAAGAATGTGGGCTTCCAACTGAGGTCAATTGATGTTCTGACCCGTATTCTGAAAGCAGACATTCTGCATAACATATACAACATCAATCCCACCATTTCATCATCATCTGGCGCCGAAACACCCAAAAGTGCAATCCCATCCTATTATCCTTTCGTGTTCGAGCTGTCTATCCACGCAACATCTACATCACTATATCTTGTGATTCCTGCTGGCTAGTCGTGTTCGGCTTCTTCGTATTCGACGGTATCAGTGGTCTATTGCAATGTCCACATTTCAGTTTATTGACGCAGTGCTTCGTCCTCCAACATACCGATGCATAGAGACACATGGCAAATGCGATGCACGACTTGGACACCCTCCTATACCTTTCCATATCCTGGCAGCTTGCTTCGTTTGCGCCGACGGGCGTATGGCGAGATCGACTGAAGTCGTTCTTCGCGAGAGAAGGACTGGGGTAGCTGTCGAAGGATTTACTGGAGAGCGGCCAGCAGTATTATTTGTAAGTCCGATCCATGTTTTCCGCGTCCCGTTTATGTTAGCCGAGATTAAATATGATCTGTAGTGTCACCACCTGCTTCGGCGTGAGCAATTCAGTACTCGCCTATGCGCCATCCAGATTGGAACGGTGTGATCATACCACCGACTGTCACAAAAAGAAGTATCACAGGATATCGGCTGGTCAGAGTGCTCAAGCTACACCACCAAAAAGTCTCAGCCTTGAAAAAAGGCTTGTGATCCAAGGGGTCTAATTTAGACTGATCTCGGCATTTTTTCAAGGTTTTTCGTCAGACCTTGATTCAAGCCTTGGGCTCAGCCATAGCCCAGGCATAATATTATTTCTTATTTTTGCTCCATTCTGTTTTATATTTTTTACTTTATTCCATTTGTACATATACATACAAGACTACAATACTATGTAGAACATAATGAAAACAATGAACATAACTTACAGGCAACTGAGGGAACAGAGGGCAGGGAGCAGAAGAGGTGGAGGGAAGAGAGGAAGGCAGTGACAGAGAAGAGGCAAGAGGGACTTAAAAAAAATTTTGTCACAAAGATGGGAAGTACGTAAACATTCCCACGACGGAAAGCCTTTGGCCAAGGCTTGAATGGGCCCAAATTCAGCCCTAGAATTTAAGATTTATTTGTGGATATTGGACCAGACTGAATTTGGGCTTGAACATAAATCATAGATTTCATGATAAATCAAGGTCTGAATTGGTCGATTACGGAGGTTTTCTCACCATTTTTCGTCAATTGCCTTCTCAGAGCTCGGTCTTTTTGGTGGTGTATGCAGCAAGGAGACTGTAATGCCCCTGCTACATTTTAACGGCTGATGACCGTTATCTTCCAAGAATATATCGGAAGCTTTGTACACGGATATCTAGACGATATATTTGTGTTTAGTA
>Ga0209006_10002867_pt1 | contig 15687 bp, 16 predicted proteins | sample JacPin_JW_Ref_O2_FD_188567 | JGI IMG/M metagenome (GOLD analysis project Ga0209006, IMG submission 188567) | Forest soil microbial communities from Algoma, Ontario, Canada - Jack Pine, Ontario site 1_JW_Ref_O2 (SPAdes) (version 2) | ecosystem: Environmental > Terrestrial > Soil > Boreal... | reverse complement strand
GGAATGTTTGGCGGCTGGGTGTGGTTCCTCGCAGTGTTTGGCGGTGCCCTTGCGGACCGCCTCGGGTTCCGTCGCGCTCTATCTCTGGCTTACCTGATCCTCAGCTTCGCTTACTTCTTGCTGGGCTCACTTGGATCCTCCTGGCTCGCCCCTGTGCGCAATGCCGTGCCCCTGGTCACGCTGGTGGCGGTTGTATTGATCCTACCGGCCCTGGGGGTTGCGCTGGTAAAGCCCAGCGTGGTTGGCACCACCGCCCGCGCTTCCAAAGAGAATGTGCGGTCAGTCGGCTACTCGATCTATTACACGCTGGTCAACGTCGGAAGCACGGCGGGGCCACTGCTCGCCTCGTGGGCCCAAGGCCGCGGCTCCGTGGAAAATGTATTTCGCATCGCAGCCTTCAGCGTATTCATTATGTTCTTTCTGGTGCTGCTGATGTTCAAGGAGCCGCGCCGCGCGAGCGAGGGAGAAACTGCATCGCTCAGCCAGGTTGGGAAGAACTTTCTCACGGTGCTTTCGAATCCGCGCTTCATGATTTTTCTGATCATCTTCACCGGATACTGGATCGTCTTCTGGCAGGAATTCATCGCGCTACCTCTCTATATTTCCTCCTACATCGATCCCAATGCCGATACAGCCAGAATTCTGGCCACCGATCCAATTGTCGTTATCTTGTTCACGATGGTCATCGGTATTCTGACCAAGCGCATGCACGCATTCCACGCTATTGTGCTCGGTACTCTGATTTCGAGCTTGGCATGGATCCTTCTGATCGTGCATCCCTCGGTTTGGATGGCCGTGGCAACACTCGTGGTGGTGGCCGTTGGAGAGATCGTTCAGCAACCGCGCTATTACGACTACATCTCGCGGCTTGCACCCCCGGGTCAACAGGGGACGTATATGGGGTTCGCGTTTCTCCCTCTTGGCATTGGCTCCTTCGTTGCTGGCAAGTTCAGCGGGTGGCTGATGCATCACTTCGGAGATGAATTGCATAGGCCGGAACTAGTCTGGTGGTCGGTGGTGGGCGTGGGAGTTGTGACGACCCTGCTGCTGCTGATCTATGACCGCTTCGTCCGGGTCGGGACAGCCGAACCAACAAGTTAGATGTCACTCTTCATGAACCAGCGAGCAACAACCGAAGTCCGCATGGCTTCTCCGAAAGAAGTTGCCGCCGAGATCCACCGCGCTCTCAACGATGGAGGCTCGGCTGAGCATGCGGCTGGCGTGCAGTGGTTTTTCAAAGACGAGATCAAATCTCACGGATGGTACACCGCGGCTTTGCGTCGCGCTGCCGTTCGTTTTCGCCGCGACCTGAGAAAAGAACACGGGCTGGGTTTTCTGATCGACGTGGCCGACCAACTTTTTTCGGGATCGGTTCTGGAAGAAAAAGTCGCCGCTGTTTTCTTGTTGGAAAAACTCGATGCAGAGTTTCGCGACCGTGAATTCAAGCTCTTCGATTCCTGGGTTGATCGCATCAGCAGTTGGGCTGATCACGATGCCCTCGTGCATTCTCTGATTGCGCCGATGATCGCCTCGAAACCGGCCCGCGCGAAAGTCGTTTTTCGTTGGGCGAAGTCACCCAATCGGTGGCGGCGCAGAGCGGCGTGTGTCGCACTGATTCGCGGCGCACGCGCGCAAATGTTCTTTTCAGAAATCAGAAAGCTGTCCGATTTTCTTCTTGGTGATAAAGACGACATGGTGCAGAAAGGACTGGGCTGGCTGTTGCGCGAGACCGCGAAGTTCGACGCCAACAAGACAGTTCCGTATCTCATGAAGATTCGCGAACGCGCTCCGCGACTCGTTCTGCGCACGGCCTGCGAGACTTTGCCGGCGCCGGTGAGGAAAGAAATTCTGGCCCGCAAAGCTAGCTAGAGCCGGGCGGAAAATGATGCCGGGTCAGAAGTAGCTAATCCAGGCATCGCTGCGGCGTCGCTTCACTCCTGCAAACCAGCGGCAGAGAGGATAAAGCGTAGCCACGACGACTGCCCAAACCAGATAAACAACCGGCAGCGAGTACCCCCAGCCCGGTGGCTGGGTGATAGGGAATTCACCGAGGCTTGGCGATTCAAACATCCAATTCACTTGCCCGTAGCGGGCGTAGCACACGGCGATCGCAAGCAAGTGTATGAGAGGTATGTGGAGCAAGTAATAGAACATAGGAACTTTGCCGACAGTGAGTGCAGGCCTTAACCACGCAGGCGTCCCTCCATCCACCGCCCACAAGAACAGCAGCGCCGGACCGAGCGTCATGAGCAGAAACAGAAGCGAGGGTGGATACTTGGTTGTATTCAGGAATGAGAGCACGGTAAAAGCCGCTGATTTCTGCGTTTCCCAAGGGCGGGGGTCGCCGTAAATGTTGACGGCGCGCAAAACAAGAAATGCAATGGTGAGGCTAATGCCGGCAGGCAGCAGAAACCCCTTACGTCGCGACGACGGCCAACTGTAAATCTGGCCAAGGCCATAGCCTGCCGCGGTGACTCCAATCCAAGGGATGAGCGCGTAAGCAACGAAGACGACGTGACCCGGTTCGTTCCAGATGATGTTGGGCGAGTGCAGGATGGACCAAACCGGATTGGAGGATTGAACGGAATCGAACAGGTTGTGGGTAGCGATCATCAACAGGCCGAATGCCGCTACGAAGGAGGCGCGCAGATACACCAGTCCCGACAGCGTGATCATCGCCCAGCCCAGTGCCCACAGAACATTGAGCAGAACCAAGTGGTAGTCAAAGTTGAACTGCCAACCCAAACAGCGGACCACCCCTACTTCCAGAAAGATCAGCCAGAGGCCGCGAGAAAAAAGGAATCGCGACAGTTCACGCTTGGACTTCTTGCGGAGCGAAAGATAGGCCCCAGTGCCGGTGAGCAGGAAGAACACTGGAGCGCAGAAATGCGTGATCCAGCGCGTGAAGAATAACGGAATCGTCGTGTTCGCCGGGTCGGTGGGATTCAGGCTGGAGTTGCCAAAAAAGTCCCGCGTGTGGTCGAGCGCCATCAAAATCATGATGACACCGCGCACCACGTCGATCGACTCGAGGCGAACTCGCTTGATAGTTACGGATTCGGTTGCGGCAGGCATTTGCATTGAACTGCGGCCTCTAGTTTATGCGGAGCCGCGCTGCTGCGCTCTTCGTTTGAGTACCCGGCCAGATCCTCAATTCGCCCAAATCTCTTTCATTGTTTACAATAAAGCTTTGCCCATGGATCTGGCTGCCATTCAATCTACGTTGCGCGAGCGAAACATCGATGCGTGGCTATTTTACGACCATCATCATCGCGATCCGATTGCCTATCGTGTGCTCGGCTTGCCGGCCGAACTCATGGTTACTCGGCGTTGGTTCTACCTGATCCCGGCGCAGGGCGAGCCGGTGAAGCTGGTGCACAAGATTGAAGCGGGCCACCTCGACTCGCTTCCTGGGAGCAAGCGGCAGTATTCCGGATGGCAGGAATTGTTCGACACCCTCAAGTCGATCCTCGCCTCTTACCGAGATATCGCGATGCAGTATTCGCCGAACAATATTGTTTTCACCATATCGTTGGTCGATGCCGGGACGGTCGAACTGCTGCGCGGGTTGGGAAAAAACGTAGTCAGTTCCGCGGACCTGGTGGCACAGTTTGAATCGACGTGGACCGATGAACAGATCAAAACTCACTTCGCCGCGCGCGACAGCGTGGATTCGATTGTCTCGGCAGCTTTTAAGGAAATCGGCAAGCGCGTACGCAACGGCGGAACTACCGAGCATGAGATTCAACAGTGGTTCATGGAAGCGTTTCGCCGCGAGAACCTGCTCACTGACGATCCCCCAATTGTTGCGGCTGGCGCAAATGCCGGTAATCCGCACTACGAACCCCGTGGGGATCATCCGGTTGCCATTCGCGAAGGCGATCTCGTTTTGCTCGACGTCTGGGGCAAGAAAAACACTCAGGACGCGGTCTACTATGACATCACCTGGATGGGCTTTGTTGGCTCAGCACCATCCGGCCGAATGCGAGAAGTTTTCGAGGTCGTACGCGATGCGCGCGATGCGGGCGTGAAAACGGTAACCGACGCGATCGGCGAAGGGCGCGCCATTGCCGGATGGGAAGTGGATCGCGCTACACGCAACCACATCAAGCAAAAAGGTTTCGGGGATTATTTTATTCATCGGACGGGACATTCCATCGGAACCGACGTCCATTCCAATGGAGCCAACATGGACGACCTGGAGATTCACGACGAACGGCGCTTGCTTCCCAACTCCTGCTTCTCGATCGAACCTGGCATTTATTTACCGGAGTTTGGAGTGCGGAGCGAGGTCAACATGCTGGTCCGGCCCAAGTCGGCGGAAGTTACCGGCAATATCCAGCGCGAGATTGTGCTTATCTGATGGCCAATTCAACTACAGCCAAGACCAAAACAGTAGAACCGGCGCAGCCCGCCAGCATGATGTCAGTGATAGCGCCGGCCCTGGGCTGGCTCATTCCGGGCGCCGGACATTTCATTCAACGCCGCTGGATTCGCGGTTTACTCCTGCTGGTCTCGATCGGGTCTTTGTTCGTGCTCGGTCTGTTGATGCAGGGCCACATCTACAAAGCCAATGGCGGCGACATCCTCGATATCCTGGGATTCATCGGCGATCTGGGCGCGGGCGGAATGTATATTGCGACGCTCGCACTGAATGGAGGCCAGGGCGCGATCGCTTTTGCGATTGCGGATTACGGAACCAAGTTCATGATCGTCGCCGGCCTGCTTAATTTCATCGCCGTGGCAGACGCCTACCACATCGCCATCGGAAAGAAGCAATGACCGTCCAACTTACTCACTTCAGCGCGGCGTTTGTGTTTGCGCTTTTTGCGTCGATCGTCTTCGGCATCACCCATCGGGAAACCAGCCGCGATATGGTCCGTTACGGGCTTTACTGCTTCGTTATGTTCCTGGGTGGCATTCTGGTTGCGGGTTGGGCAATGTGGCTGGTCCGCCGATAGATTCCCTTGGACTTGCTCACGCATAAGAGCGGCGAGAAATTGATCATCCCTCCCAGACAAACGCGTCGAACACTCGTTTCGATTCAAAATTGAGCCGGCGGTACAGGGCGACCGCCCGGGCATTTGCCTCTGTTACCGTGAGCGAGAGCATGGAGAAACCTCGCTTCCGCAGTGCGGAAACAGTCGCCGCCAGCAACGACTCACCAATACCGTGAGAGCGATATTCAGGGAGCACGCATACCTGAGTCACATGGCCAACATCGCCGCGAACGCGCGAGCACAAAATCAATCCAATCAGATTCTTCGCCTTGCGGTCGAATGCGGCAAATGATGATTCCGCGTCGAACAATCCGCACCCCGGAAAACGAACGATATTATTCAGAAAACGCAACGAACCGCTCAATGTGTGGTACTGATCGTTAATCTGGGCGTCGACGTGACCGCGATAGGCGGCGGTGATCACGGCCGCAGCCGGTTGATAGTCGGCTTCAGTCCACCGCCGGATTTCGATCTCCGGATGCGTGCGCACAGAGACAGGAGAAATCTTGGCCAGATCGAGAACCATGAAAAGACGCGGATGACGCTGAAATCCCTGATCGAGAAAGGGACGCGCGACGCTTCCCGCTTCATGCGCCAGTAGTTGCGCTTCGACGCGATGTATTCCGGGGGACTGCTGCAGCGTCTCGATCACGTGGGTCAGCAGTTTCAGTTCTACTTCGCGTGGGTTTGGCAGACGATTGCCATCGGTCACGAACAAATCGCCCACCACTCCCTTGCTGCCTTCGTAAACAAAAAAGGTGTATCCAAAGATGCGGCCGCGTTCGATCGCAGCATATCCGGGGAGAATTTTCGCGTCCACGTAGCGCAGGATCATTTCCGCTGATCCGCTGTAGTCCCAGGAAAGCAGATTCGCCCAGACCCGGGCCTCATCTTCGAGCAGGGGACGTAGATCTACGGAAGAAAAATGTCTGAGGTCGAGAATCTCCACGTGGCTCCTGCAAACTCAGCCAAGAACGTTCACTTTATGCTCCAACTGGTTTGCGTCGGCAGAACTTCGAGTCTAGTGGGTTCGACGGCGCGAGGCAAACGGCGGAACACGGGGGCGGCAACATGCGCAATCGTCAATGCGCGGTTTCCGTTCTGGCGGCGATCCAATAATAATCGACATGCCGTGCAGCATAGTGCCCCAGGTAAGAGACACGGCGGCCAGCGACCAGCTTTGCAACTTCCACCTGCGAACTCTCTGGCGCTACCAACAAATGTTCTTCAGCTGGAACCCTTCCCCAGTCATAGTTGAAAGTTAAGTGGTTGCGGTAAAACGTGAGGCCGTATTCGAGCTCCCGAGGAACATGATAAACAGCAAGAGGCAGAGGGTGCGTTTCCATGCTCGCAATCTCCTGAGCCAGCGGCCGCGCTGAAAGCGTCTGGTCAATGGCGCCTGAACCGAGTTTCAAAACAGCCCCAACCGCGAGCACGACGGGAATCAAACTCACGAAGCGCAACATGCGCAGTCCCGACTTGCGAACCAGGGTTAGCGCAATTCCCGCACAGAGCACAAATGCGATGGCTAGCGCGACCAGCATCGGCCGGCCCCCCGGCAGACGATGCTGCGTGATGAGGTAAACAATCAACAACGCTGGGATGACGGGAACGGATGCGAAGAGCGCGTGCGTAATCGCCAACCAAAAGGGCACACGCTTCATGTCGTTCTTAGAAAGGCCGCGCCTGAGATAATCAGCGAAAAACATCGCGCCCCCAGGAATGGCGGGCAGAATGTATCCCGGAAGTTTCGATTGCGAGATCGAGAAAAAAATCACGGGCACGACAAGCCAGCAACCGGCGAAGATGGGAAAGTTGTGACTGATATCGCTGATCTCAACGCCGTCCGATTTACGGTTGACCCACCACGTTCTTAAGGACTCCACCAAAGCCGCAGTCGCAACGCTCGTCCACGGAAGCAGCGCAAGCACGGTGACAGGCAGGTAATACCAGATCGGCTCGGTATGGTGATAAACATTTTTGGAGAATCGTGCAAGATTGTGCTCAAGAATGAACTCGCGAAAGAACTGTGGATTTCGCAACTGCACGGCGACGTACCAGGGCAGGGCAATGGCACAAAATATGATTATCCCGCGAGGCCAGAGCGTTTTCAGCACAACTCGAAATTCGCCTACGGCCGCGGCGTAAACCAGGATAACCCCGGCTGCGAGAAACGGCGCGACCGGACCCTTCGCGAGCATCCCTAGCGCCGTGAAGCCGTAAAACAGTGCGAGATAGATTTTCTTTTCACTCTCATACCAAGCCCACCACGCCAGCATGCCAATGGAAAAAGCCGCCGCGAGTGGCATATCGGTGGATGCCGCACGCGCGTAACCGATAATCCCCGCGCAAGATGCAGCGATGAGAGCTCCGTCGACCTCGGAACCTCCGCGAAAGCGGCACAGAAAAAAGTAAATCGCCAACACTAGAAAAGTGCCGTCTACCGCACCCGGCAACCGCGCCGACCAGTCGCTCACTCCAAGAATCGAATAAGAGACCATGGCCTGCCAGTAATAAAGGGGTGGCTTTTCCAGCCACGGCTGCCCGCCTAGAACGGGCGTGATCCAGTCGCGACGTTCGAGCATTTCCCGCGCCACCTGCGCATATCGCGGCTCATCCGCTCCAATCAGACCAAATTGTCCGAGACCATAGAAAAACAGAAACGCGCAGAACCCCGCGAGCAACAGCGCGTCGGTACGTGTGCGATTCGTCATTCGATCAGAGTATAGGAATCGGTGGATGCGATGGAGATGTGTTGGTGCCGACTGACTGAAAAAAGATGCGCAGGAGACTGATCGTGAGCGGAAGAACTCGCGAGTTCATTTTACGAAGACTTGGAGACTTATTGTATGAAAGGTCCGCGACGCAGATGCTCGAGTATCTGCTGCACCGCCTCGGCCCTAGGACCATCCACGGAACAACCGCTGGCGCATTCGTGGCCCCCACCGCCAAGCTCTTCTGCCACTCGCGCTACATCCAGCTTGCCCTTGCTGCGTAGACTCACCCGAAAACGGCCTTCCGGAAGCTCGCGAAAGAATGCCGCCACTTCCACTTCACCAATGGAAAGTACGTAATTCACCAGGCCTTCGCAATCCTCTTCCTTTGCTCCCCAGCGCTCCATTTGTTCCTGCGTCACCCAGGTCCAGCCAACATGGTTTTCTGTGTTGAGATTTCTCAGGGCTTCTCCCAACAACCGCAATTTCGCCACCGAGTGAGCGAAATAAATATTGCGCGCGCAATGCGAAGGATCGGCTCCGGCCAACACCAGTTCTCGCGCCAGCGCAAAGGTATGTTCGTTCGTCCCCTGAAACATGAACGAACCGGTATCGGTCATCAACGCGGTGTAGAGGCAGGTGGCAATTTCCGGAGAGAGAGGAGTTCCCGCCTCCCGGGCCAGACGAAACACCATTTCTCCCGTCGCTACCGCATGCGGATCGATCCAGTTCACATGCGCGAATGGTCTTCCACTAACGTGATGGTCGATGCTGATCAAATAGCGATCTTCCAGCCCTTCCAGTCGGGTGCGATGAATGCTGTCGCACTCCAAAATGATTGCCGCCTCGTAGTTTCCGGGAACACGACTGGTCTGGAGCACTTGATCGGCGAACGGCAGCGTGCGATAAATCCTTGGCACGCCGTCGTGCAGAACGACATCGGCCTGCTTTCCCATGGAGCGCAAGACCTGGCAGCACGCCAGTGCCGATCCGATGGCGTCGCCATCCGGCCGGGCGTGCGAGGTGAGCACGAACTGATCGCGCTGCTCAATCTGGTGTAAAACGTCTTGCAACATGCTTGACACTTACGAACCTGTTTTCGTACGAGATTTCATTCTCTTCTTCGCTCGAGCCAGCAACTCTTCGACTCGCGCTTTCTCGCGTTCCGAGCGATCAAGGCGGAAATATAGTTCCGGCGCTCGCCTCAGCCTCAGGCGTTCCACCAACTCATGCCGTATATATTCTTTGGCTGCGAGCAAGCCCTCCAGACTTCGTTCCGCTTCTTCGTCGTCGCCATCCACATCCACGAGGACCTGCGCCGACCGGCCGTCATCGGCTACATGCACTGCGGTCACACCCACCAGACCGATCCGAGGATCGGCCAGTTCCCCCTCCACCAAAGTTTCGATCTCTTCGCGCAGAGCTTCGCCTAACCGCCCGCGATGGTACTTCAGCCCGCGCTTTTCCACGGTCCACCTCGAAGTAAAACGGATGAGAATATCAGAAAAACGAGCGCACGTCTTGGCCTTCAAGTGCTATTCTCGCGCACAATCGTGCGATGAAGATAAGTACAGAGGTAACAATGCGATAGCGGAGTGCGCCGTCCCCACGGGCGTTGCCGGAATACCGCTGAAAATCCGCTAGAGGTATTCCACAAAGGAATCGGTGACATCCGCACCATGGTTGTTGGCAATGCGCGTCGCCTGGCGCTCGACGTTTTTCATCAACCCATCAAGATAGTCGCGCGAGCCAGAGATGCTGACCACGCCGACCGTCGCACGATTCCACACCGGGCTGGCGTCGAGTTCGGCGACGGAAACATTAAAGGTGGAGCGTAAGCGATCCTTCAAACTGCGCAACACCTGCCTTTTATCCTTGAGAGATTGCGCCGCTTCGATATGAAGCTCGAGGGTGAGGAAAGCGATCAAGGCAGTGGTCAATGGTTAGTGATCAGTGGTCAGGAAGCCAGGTGCACGCTGGGTCAACTGACCACCGATCCGACGACTAGCCACTGTCTTAAGCAATCACTTCCGCGGCAATTCGCTCCGTAGCGAAGGCCTCGATCACATCGCCGACTTTTACATCGCCGTAATTGGAGATCGAGATGCCGCACTCCATCCCGTTGGTAACCTGGCTGGCGTCGTCCTTGAAGCGCCGCAGCGAACCCACTTTTCCCTTGAAGACTTGCACGTTGTCACGCAGCAAGCGCACTTCCGAGTCGCGTTTGATCAAGCCATCGCTCACCCTGCAACCCGCCACCGTTCCAACTTTCGGAATGCGGAAAACATTGAGCACTTCGGCGCGGCCCTGATAATGCTCTTTGAAAGTAGGCTCGAGCAATCCGCTCATGGCGCGCTTGATCTCATCCTGCAGTTCGTAAATGATCGAATGCAGGCGGATATCCACTTTCTCCTGTTCGGCAATCTCCTGCGCCTTGCGCTCTGGACGCACATTGAATCCGATAATGATGGCGTTGGATGCGGATGCCAGCAGAACGTCGGTCTCCGTAATCGCGCCTACTCCCGAACGCAGGAGCTTCAGGCGAACCTTGTCATTCGAAAGCTTGGTCAACAAGTCGGTGATCACTTCCACCGAGCCTTGCACGTCGCCCTTCAGAATGACGTTGAGTTCCTTGGTGCCAGCGGCCTTGATTTGCTCCGCCAGTCCTTCCAGAGATACGCGGGAGCTCTTGGCTAATGCGGCCTCGCGGGATTTCTGTTCGCGGTATTCCGAGATGCCGCGAGCCTTATCGCGATCAGCCACCACCACAAACTGATCTCCAGCCTGCGGCAGCGCTTCCATGCCAAGAATTTCGACCGGCGTGGAAGGCGGAGCCGTTTTCAACGGCGCGCCACGATCGTCGAACATGGCACGCACTTTGCCGTAAACGTTGCCAACAACAAAGTTGTCGCCGGCATTCAACGTTCCATTTTGCACAAGCACGGTAGCGACCGGACCGCGTCCGCGATCGAGTTTCGCTTCCAGCACCACACCGGTTGCGGCGCGTTCGGGCGTTGCTTTGAGTTCGCCCAAGTCAGCGACCAGACAAATCATTTCCATCAAGAGGTTGAGATTCGTCTTCTTTTTCGCTGAAACATCGACAAACACAGTCTTGCCGCCCCACTCCTCCGGAACCAGGCCGCGATCCGCAAGCTGCTTCTTGACGCGGTCGGGAAGGGCATCCGGTTTATCGATTTTGTTGACGGCAACAATGATCGGGACTTCCGCGGCATGGGCGTGGTCAATCGCTTCGACCGTCTGCGGCATCACACCATCATCGGCGGCGACAACCAACACCACGATGTCGGTCGCTTTCGCACCGCGGGACCGCATGCGCGTGAAAGCTTCGTGACCCGGAGTATCGAGGAAAACAATTTCTCGTCCGAATGCCGGCGATTCCTTGTCGGTGATCCGAACCTTGTAGGCTCCGATGTGTTGAGTAATTCCTCCGGCTTCACCTTCTGCCACACTCGTCAAACGAATCGAGTCGAGCAGCGTGGTCTTGCCGTGATCGACGTGACCCATGATCGTGACCACTGGCGGACGAATCCCGGTCTCTGGAGCGGATTCTTCGCCTGCTGCGGCCGCATCAATCTCCTTCGCGGTCTGCTCTTCGAACGAAATCACATTCGTATCGGCGCCGAAATACCGTGCCATCTCGCTAGCCAGTTCCGCATCCAGCGTCTGGTTGATCGTGGCAAATACACCCTTCAATAACAACCTGGAGATCAAATCCTTCGCGCGAATGTCCAACTTCTCTGCAAGATCCTTTACGCTAATACCTTCCGCAATCGTGATGCTTCGCGTGATTGGCTGCGGCTCATTCGACACCACCATTCGCGGCGGCGGAGTGTAGCCCTTCATTGGGCCTTCCTTCACGCCTCTGGGTACATAGCGTTGACCAGGACGCCGTGCCGGGCCGCCGGGACGACTGCCGGGGCGCGTTGTTCCTGGAGGAGGCAGAGCAGGACCCACACCTAACGGACGGGCGCCAGCTGGCGCTTGCCGCGTGGGATGCATCGGACGGCGCTCGCCCGGACGAAGCGGTGGCCGCGGTGCGCCTCCAGGGGCTCCGCCTTGCATGGGCGGGCGGCGCTGAAAAATCGGTTGACCAGGAACAGGACGTCCGGGAGCGGCGCGCATCGCACCGCCAATAGGAACTCCAGGTTGCACGGGCGGAGGAGTCGGACGCACAGGCGCCTTATACACAGGACGCGGCCCGGTCTGAGGAACAATCATCCGTGGCGCTGGCGGCTGCGGCGCAACTGGCTTTGGCGGCACAGGCGGCGCTGCTGGAGCGCTGGCAGAGATCGGTGGAGGCACCGGCGAAGGTGGCGGCACTAACGTTGGTGCCGGCGGACGCACTGGCGGCTGCTGCGCGGCAGGCGACAGCGTCGATGGAGTCGACGTGACGGCTGGAGGCGGTGCTACGACTGGTCGCGCCGTCACTACTTGGGGCGCTGGGGGTGGGGTTGGCCTTACGACAGGCGGTGCAGCCGGTGTGGGAGGGCTCACCGCAACCGGCGGCGCGACGGTAGGCTTTTCCACGGGTGGAGCAGTGACTGGTGCTGGCGGCACAGGAACTGCTACGGGGCGCGACACCGGTGGTGCCACGGCTTCCTTCCGCTGGGTGATCGCCTTCAGCACATCTCCTGGACGCGAGATATGCGACAGATCAATTTTGGTTTTGATTTCTTCTTCGCCTCGACCGGGGCGAGAATTGGACCTGCCAGCCGACGACGAACCTTCCGCGGCGGAGCGGATGTACACACGCACCTTTTCCGCTTCATGCTCTTCCAGCGAACTGGAATGCGTCTTCTTCTCGGTCACCCCGACGAGCGGTAGTGTTTCCAGAATAGCTCTGCTCTTAACTTCCAGTTCCCTGGCAAGATCGTTAATTCGAACCTTACTCATCCGGCCTTTCGTCTCTCCGCGTTGTAGTTAGGTCTTCATCGCGACCTCACGGAGTCAGTTTCTTCAATACCGCGCCTACCAGCATTTGCCAGCGCGTCATCATTGCTGTCTTGTTTCAGAGGCGGGTTCTGCTTCTGAACCAGGTTCTTCCGCCTTCGCCTCGTGCACATCTGCAATCGCAGTCGATCCTTCGCCCGCAGTTTCTTCGCCCGCAACTTCTACCGCTCCAGATTCGGTGGATCCTGCTTCTTCCGAAGTCTGCGCTTCCGCGGACTGCTCTTCGGCCGTATCCGCCGTTACTGCACCCTCCGCGGTCACTTCGGCTTCCGCTGCCACTTCCGCCTCCGCACCCGGCTCCAGGCTGGCGAAGTAATTATTCACCGCCAGACTGATTTTTTCCACCGTTTTGGGTCCGATACCTTCAATTGCCTCGAGTTGCTCCGGCGTCATATCAGCGAGTGCCTCTACGGTGGACACGCCCGCCGCATTCAACTTCTCGACCAGCCCATCTCCTAAGCCAGGCACGCTCTCCAGGGGCGTAGCCGTCTGCGGGACCATCGCGGACATCTGCTGCTCCACTTCCTGCCGCTTCTCTTCCTCGCTCTTGATATCGATCTTCCAGCCCAGCAACTTCGCTGCCAGCCGAACGTTCTGCCCCTTCTTACCAATCGCAAGGGAAAGCTGGCTGTCATCCACCACCACTTCCAGGTGTTTTCCGCCGGAATCGACAACCGTCACCTTGCTGACTTTTGCAGGCTGCAATGCCTTCTCGGCGAATGTCACCGCGTCTTCGTGATACTCGATGATGTCGATCTTCTCGCCGTGCAGCTCCCGGATAATCGACTGCACGCGCATTCCCTTCATGCCAACGCATGCGCCGACGGCATCGACGTCCTTATCTTTGGACATGACCGCGATCTTCGTGCGCTCGCCGGCTTCGCGTGCGATGGCGCGGATTACGACCGTGCCGTCGTAAATTTCCGGAACTTCGGTCTGGAACAAATGCTGCACCAGATCCGGGACGGCTCGAGAGACTACGACGCCCGGGCCCTTGGAAGCTTTTTCCACGCGAGCAATCACCACGCGCACTCGCTCGCCGATAGCAAACGACTCCAGCCGCGACTGCTCCTTGCGGGGCATGCGCGCTTCCGCCTTGCCAATGTCAAAAATCACATCGGGGCCTTCCACGCGCTTCACCGTGGCGTTCACCACTTCTCCAACCCGCCCGATGTACTCGTTGTAAACCGTGTCGCGCTCGGCTTCGCGCACCTTTTGAAAAATCACCTGCTTCGCCAATTGCGCCGCAATGCGTCCTAAAATGCCTTCCGTAGGCTTCGGAATTCGCAACTCTCCGCCGACCTCAAGCTTGGGATCAGCCTTGCGCGCGTCTTCGAGCGTGATCTGCAGCACAGGATCCTCTACCTGTTCCGGCGTCTCCACAATCGTTCGAACCGCATAGGCATTGATCTTGCCAGTGTCCTTGTCGAGCTCCGCGCGCAGGTTTTCCTGGGTCTTGTAATACTTCCGCGTCGCCATGACGATGGCATCTTCCACCGCAGTCACCACAATCTGCGGATCAATTCCCTTTTCGCGGCTCAACGCGTCGATCGTGTTGTAAAGCTCACTCGCCATAAGAAAACCTAACCCACTTGCAACTTGGGTAATTTAGTAATTTGGTAAATTAAGACCTGCCTGCTTCAATTGGATTGTCTTAAATTACCCAATTACTTAATAACCAGGTTCCTCAATGCTCTTCTAGATTTCGGGCACCAGATTCGCCTTTTCCACATTGGCGAATTCAATCGTAATCTTCTGATCCTGCTCAGCCGCTACGGAACCCATTTTCTTGCGAGATTTTTTGCTCGCAGCTCGCAGGTCCAAAGTCAGTGTGCCTGATTGAAAACTTTCCAGCCGTCCTTCAAAGTATCGGTTGTTGTTGATCGGTTGCCTCAAAGTCAACTTCATTCGGCTTCCGACGAATCGCTCAAAGTCCGTCGCCTTGGACAACTTCCGATCCAAGCCAGGCGACGAAACCTCTAAAGTGTAGCTGCCCGAAATCGCATCCTCTACATCGAGGATGGTGCCGAACTCCCGACTAAAATTGGCGCAGTCTCCGTGAGTCACCCCAGCGAGCGGGTCTCCACTCGCCGCGCCGGGCTTGTCCAGAAACACGCGCAGCATGCGGGCCGGACCGCTCCCGCGAAACTCCACTTCCACCACTTCCAGTCCACTGGAGGCGGCTACCCTCTCCGCAATTTCTCGTACTCGATCGAGCTCAAGTGCCATGCATCCAATAACTTGCCCTCGGCTACGGTGGCGAATTCCCCGGCAACTAAAAAGTGGGCTTGCGCCCACTGGTGTGCCTCGCCAAATACCGGTACTACACAACAGTTCTCAGTTTTCTAATATACGCCGGGTTGGGGGGAAAATACAAACGTCGCCCAGGGGCCGATTCGCCCGGTTTTTCAACCGGATAGCGCCCCCTCAACGACCGCTGTTTGAAACGACCTTCGCCGGTCCGACCAGCGCACGACCCGGGAATACATCCGGCACAAGTTGGCCGCCATCGACCAATACCGTTCCTCCCACCACCACATAGCGCACGCCTACGCTTGGCTCCATGGGCTTTTCGAAAGTTGCACGGTCCGTGATGGTCTTTGCATCGAACACCACAATGTCGGCGTCAGCGCCCTCCTCCAGTCTGCCTTTTTGCCGAGCCGCCGGGGTCGACCGCTCCAGCATTTCAGCCGGCATGAAACTCATTTTTCGGATTGCGTCCATGAGCGTGATGGTTCGCTTTTCGCGAACATACTGAGCGAGCACGCGGGAGTACGTTCCCGCATTCCTGGGATGGCCTTCGGCGCCGTCGCTGGCGATCATCACCAGGGGATGAGGGATCACTTCGTCGACAATTTCCTGTGTGTTTGCATAAATGAGCACCCATTGCGTCGTACTGGAATTATGCAGTTCGTCGAAGCGCTGCTTGTTTAGGCGTTCTCCGGTGCCCGGAAGGGCCAGATCGCCGTAATCGATGCCCAGTTTCTCGCGCCATCCCGGGT
>Ga0209006_10002866_pt1 | contig 15687 bp, 12 predicted proteins | sample JacPin_JW_Ref_O2_FD_188567 | JGI IMG/M metagenome (GOLD analysis project Ga0209006, IMG submission 188567) | Forest soil microbial communities from Algoma, Ontario, Canada - Jack Pine, Ontario site 1_JW_Ref_O2 (SPAdes) (version 2) | ecosystem: Environmental > Terrestrial > Soil > Boreal... | reverse complement strand
CGTTTTCTGCCACTTTTCGGCCATCCAAGGAGACGGTTACAAATCTCTGAATGAAGGCCAAGCAGTTGAATTTGAGGTAACCAAAGGCCCCAAGGGCTTACAAGCCGCAAACGTTACCGCGCTATAGGCAATCAACGTGGGCCTCTCGCATACTCGCGAGAGGCTTACGCTTCCGCTTCCACCACGTTCGTAACTTGCCATTGACTGTCGCATCTAACATTCGTAGCTAGTATTCAGAGTTAGAGAGGACTACGGTTGAAGAAGACTTATCGTAATTGTTCTGCGTCTGCAGACATGGCTGCAAACGCTCTTGCAAATCCAGGCGCGTTGGAAAGAAAATTCCTACGTATGTTTGACTAGCTGAGGAGGGAGGCTAAATGGCATCTGACAATGCTCAACCGGCGACAATTGGTGCACCGGACCTCCAGCGGCGGGTCAGCGAACGCTTTGGCGTGCTTCCCAACTTCTTCCGGCTCTCCCCTGAGACTCCCGAGATCACCGAAAAACTGTGGGGATTTGCTCAAGCTGCGTATCTCGACAACCCGCTACCGTCTGTCTTCAAGGAACGGCTGTTCGTCTATCTTTCTCGCTTTTGCGCGGTGCGTTACTGCATCGCCCGCCACACAGGTTTCTTGATTGGGCTTGGCCGGCCGGCTGGCGATAAAGATGCCAGCGCTGAAAGCATTGTGGAAGTTGTCAAATTGCTTCGACGGCCCCTTTTGCGCGGGCCGGAACTACAGTCATGCCTTTCGTTTTGCGCGGAATGTGCCGCGCCGCTTATTGAAATGCCCGCAGCTGGTTCGCCGATGGAGGATGCGCTTTTTTGTCTTGCTAGTCATGTGTTCTTGCAGACGGCGAACGCTCCAGAATGCCTGGGTGAACTGGAGCGATTGTTAGGCGCCGTTCGGTTTCAGTACCTGCTCCTTTTCCTGGCATTCATTCGGGCCGCGCACTACTGGACTAAGGTGCACCCTGAAATCCAGCTTGAGGATGACATCAAGCAGCTTCTTGCGACGCATGAAGCGCTAGCGGCTTGTATTATTGACGAGTCGGAAATTAGCACAGACGAATTCACTCAATCAATTTTGGCCGATCTTCCCGCGCTGCGGCTGAAAGCCGACAAAGCAATAGGTTTGCTTGCCGCAATCGTAGATTCTTCGGATGATGCGATCATCAGCAAAACTCTAGAAGGCGTCGTTACCAGCTGGAACGCAGGCGCCGAGCGGCTTTTTGGATACACGGCCAAAGAAGCCATCGGCCAGCCTATTTCGATGATTATTCCCCTCGACCGCCGCGGCGAAGAAACAACAATCCTTGCGAAACTCAGACAAGGCGAACGGATCGAGCATTTCGATACCATACGCGTGCGAAAAGACGGCACTAAGCTTGAGATATCGCTGACAATTTCCCCGGTCAGAGACGCCGCAGGAGAAATCATCGGCGCTTCGAAAATAGCGCGTGATGTCACGGGGCGCAAACGCGTCGAGCGTGAATTGCATGAAAGCGAGCAACGCTTTCGCACGCTTGCTGATGCGCTCGATACGCAAGTGCAATTTCGAACTCAGGAACTGCGCAGGAGAAATTCCGAGATCGTCCAACAGTCGGAACAGCTTCGAGACCTTTCAGGAAGATTGATGTCTCTTCAGGACGAGGAACGCCGGCGCATTGCCCGTGATCTTCACGACAGCGCTGGGCAGAATCTGGCTGCTCTAAGCATGAGCATTGCGCGACTCAAAGAAGACGCGCAGGGTGATCCGGCGCAGCTATCGGAGAGGATCAAAGATGCGCGGGATTTGGTTCAGCGTCTGAGCGACGAAATACGTACAACGTCCTATCTCTTACACCCGCCCATGCTGGATGAAATGGGACTGTCGTCTGCAATTGGCTGGTACATAGACGGCCTGTCGGAGCGCAGCGGCCTCAGCATTGAACTGAAAATTGCCGACGACCTCGGAAGGCTCGCCCCGGGAACGGAACTCGCCATATTTCGTCTGGTGCAGGAATGCCTCACGAACATCCATCGCCATTCGGGAAGCAAGACTGCGGTAATCCGTGTCGCTCGTGACTCCGACAAGATTTATGCGGAAGTTCAGGATCACGGTAAGGGAATTTCGCAAGAACGGTTGGCAGGAATTCGATCCCAAGGAGTCGGCGTCGGAATCAGGGGAATGCGCGAGCGTGTGCGCCAGTCTCATGGCGACTTGACCATTGATTCTAATGCTTTGGGCACGAAGGTAACAGCTGTTTTCCCAGTCGAGCCAATCCGAGCGAAGGATCCGGGCGCGACTTCACAACATCCCATCGTTTGATTTCCTCGCCACGAAACCTCAAGATAGCGAAATGTCCGGAGTGTTTAATATCATTACTATCCTTGCAAGGTATGTGCCAATTTTCTTTGGCGGCATGCTCATCATTGAGTCCACGATTCTTCTGAAAGGCGTTCGCTGGTATCACCGTTTGGCTGTGGCGGCTATAGGTATTCTCGTGTTGTATCTCGGCATTCGCATGCTTATGCACGATTCAAACTAGCCCACGAAACATTACAATGACTCCCAGGAATAGTTGGCGGCACGGTCGAACACCGGCTATGCCGCATGATAATTTTACAGCCGAACATCTAGGAGGTCGAATATGCCGGGAGAAACCCGCCAGTCCATCATCGATGAAGAACATCTAAGACTGTTGTCTCTTGGCTTTATGGTTTCCGGTGGGGTCAGCGCTTTCTTTTCACTAATAGGCATTTTCTACGCGTTCATGGGCATCATGATGAGCACAACGCTCTCTCGCATACCTCAAACCGCCGCCAATTCGGAGCAGACACCTGCTCCAGCGTTTGTTGGTTGGATTTTCGCCGGCATTGGGCTGGTATTCTTCGTCTTCGCGACAGCCATGGCGGCCGCCAGGTTTCGCGCGGCTTGGTGCATCAAGCACCGAAAGTGGCGGGTATTTTGTATGGTCATTGCCGGAATCGGTTGTCTTGAATTTCCCTACGGCACCGCGCTGGGCATCTTCTCATTCATCGTCTTGGGACGCGATTCGGTCATGCAGTTGTTCTCCACCACGCCTCCGGTCAACTCTTTCGTTCAGAGTTGATTTCGCCGGCGGTGCTTGTGAAATATCGCATTTCAATTCAAGACAACGGATACATCGCCTAGCGCAACCAACAAGCCGTGCGAACCGTCATATCTGTCATATCCCTGAAAACAAAAAGAGATTCGTGGAACTTTCGAGCGGGAAGTAGGGAATAGGGGTAGACGAAGACAAAACTGTCATCTTGTAAATTATATTTTGTAAAATATATTCCATCGAGCAAGGGTCGGTTCCATGGTTCGTGGTTTGGGGTGGAAATTATGGAAACCCTCGTTCCTGGTTCTGCTGATTGCTGGTTTCACCGCTCCTCATCCTGCTAAAGCTCAAGGGTTTGTGAATGCCGTGCCGGCCCGCGCCCGCGTGTTCGCGGGGATAAATTCCGCTGTGGTGACGATGAAGCGCGATTCGGCGGGGCATTACTACGTTCTGGCGGCTCCGCCGAACGTGATATGGATACTCGATTCCGACGGCAAGCGGATTGGCCGGATTCCGCGCGCTGAAACGGAAACCGCAAAGATTCAGTACGCCGCTGACTTCGACATAGATAGCGATGGACGCGTGCTGGTTGCCGACCGCGCGGCAAACGCGGTGGAGATTTTTTCTACCGACGGCGTTTTCGTAACAAAGATGCCCGTCTTCGCTCCCACCGGCGTTGTGGGACTTCCCGATCACCAGTTCGCCGTCTCCACTCTGCGCGGAAAACGTCTGGTGGAAATTCGTAGCGACGATGGAAGCTTGGTCCGCAGCTTCGGAGACCTTGCCGAAGCCGGCGGCGACTCGCAGTCGAACCAACTTCAAAACCTGGGAAAAGTTTTCGGCGATGGAGCGGGAGATATCTATTTCGCGTTCGCGGCGCGGCCGGATCCAACTGTTCGCAAGTATGACCGCTTTGGCTATGCCGCGAACGACGTTACCTACGACTTGAGTCTTTACGGGAAGGACCTGCCGCCCGCTCCAAACGATCGCGTGCAATTTGGAGTGAATTACAGCCAGACGAGCCTGTCGGATTCGTACAACACCTGGGCCGCAATCGGAAATAAAGGCGACATCTTTTTCGGCGGCGGATTATCACCGGGCCTCGGGGCGCGTATAGGAGAAGGGCCGCAGACAGCGCAGTCTGCCACCGCGAATCTTCTTTCTACGGGAACAGCGACTGGTCCCGGCGGAGGTGGGCCTGGCGGCGCGGCCGGCGGGGGAATGGTGACCGCGCAGGGAGTGATAGCGCCGGATTCCAAACAATTTCATTTGGGAGGCAAGCACGCGGGGAATCAGAACTCCAGTGCGACCGACGAAAAGTCGGAGTCGAGCTCCATCGGCGCTTCCGATTTACAATTCAGCGCGCAATCTTCCGGATCAGGCAATTCTTCCGGTTCGGGCGATCCTTCCTCGGCGAACAATTCTGACATCAGCCTTGCCGAACTTTTTTCCACCACGCCAGTCAGCGGGCTTGGCGCGCAATCCGCAGCGTTATCCGGACGCGGCGTGGGAGGGGTGGGCGGCTTGGGTGGAACGTTTGGCGGACTGGGCGTGGGCCAGGGGTTCTTTCCAGGGTTCGGAGGATTTGGTCAATTCGGAGACGGATCGTTCGCGCAGAGAAGCCAGTCGAGCTTCGCGTCCGCGGCACCCACTTCCGGTGGCATAGCGGACTCTCACGGCTTCACGCGCGGACCAGGGGATTCGCATTTCGGCGGGCATGGCCGCTACGGCGAAGGCATATACAACCTGACCGGCACGGTGAAAGTGAACCTCGACCACATCATTGACACCTCGAAGGACAAACCGGCCATCACCGCGGTGGGCGTCGATCCTGTGACCCAAGATGTCTGGGCGGCTATCGGCAGGACGCTCGCGCATTTCGACAAGAACGGCAACTATCTCGGCGATTATTTCATCGCCACTCCGGAAGGCGCGTTCCTGCACGCCAGCGCAATTATTGTGGAACCTGACCGATTGATCGTGGCGTCCGATCGCGGCGTGTACGAATTCACGCGGTCGGGCGGGCCAGCACATTCCGCGGCTCCGGCGCCGCTTGTTGCGCCAAAGGCCAAACCGCAAACAAGTCCTCAACAGTAAGCTGTCCATCCCTGGAGGAAAACACCGAAGCCATCATTGTGAACGACCACGGCAGCGCTTGAACCGTTACGCGACTTGTTCCCGCACACACCGGAACCCGACCACCATGTTCCGAACGTTGGGCTTCAGGATGTAACGAGCAGAGACGCGGGCCTGCCCACGGACGATTCCGCGCCACGAACCGCCGCGCGACACGCGATAATCTCCGCTTTCTGGGCCCTTCGGGTCGGATTCCTGTCTGCTGCTGTAATAAGTTATCCCGTACCAGTCGTGCACCCACTCCCATACGTTGCCGAGCGTGTCATACAGTCCGAATGAGTTCGGTTTTTTCTCGCCTACCGGGTGGGTCGTGCCGCCGGAATTGTCACGGAACCATGCAACCAGAAGTAACGGCCCATAACGAAGGGAGGTGTCTCCGGCGCGCGCGGCATATTCCCATTCCGCTTCAGTCGGTAGACGATACCGGTAGCCGTCGTTCTTACCGTTGAGCGTTTCGCAAAATCTGTTCGCGTCTTCCCAACTCACATTTTCAATCGGAAGATTCGCACCCTTGAAATTGCTCGGATTCACGGACATCACTGCTTCGTACTCTGCTTGTGTCACCTGGAATTTACCCATCTCAAAGGGTCGAGTGATGTTTACTCGATGAACCGGCTTTTCTTCGGCGTAACAATCAGGATCTCCCGCCGAGCAGCCCATCATAAAGGTTCCCGCCGGAATGGATACAAACTGCATCGTTTGACCTTCTTTGCTGGCGGTTTTACAACGAATTAGCTGCCATAGCAAGCCCGGCAATATCGAGGTGCGCTCCATTCACTGAGCGATCAAACGTCGCAGCGGTGACTAACTCCTGCGAGGTCGGGCTACCGATCGAGTCAGCGGACGAACAAGGCGGCCTTGCGTTGACTTGCGCTGGTGCGCAACTTAAGATGTGCGCAATGGCGGACACATCTCCCTCGCTTATCGGACAGACCCTCTCGCATTACCGCATCGTGGAAAAGCTGGGCGGCGGCGGGATGGGTGTTGTTTACAAAGCCGAAGACATCAAGCTCCGCCGTTTTGTGGCACTGAAATTCCTTCCGGAAGATCTTGCAAAGGACAAGCTGGCGCTGGACCGATTCGAGCGTGAAGCGCAGTCCGCCTCTGCGTTGAACCATCCCAACATTTGCACCATTTACGAAATTGATGAGTTTGAAGGGCGGCGTTTCATCGCCATGGAATTTCTGGATGGAGCGACGCTGAAACACAAAATCGGCGGGCACCCGTTGGACATCGAGACGCTGCTCGAGTGGGGCAGGCAAATTGCCGAGGGATTGGACGCCGCGCACTCGGCTGGAATTATTCATCGCGACATCAAGCCTGCCAATCTGTTCATCACCGCGCGCGGCCACGCGAAGATTTTGGATTTTGGCCTGGCCAAGCTCACCCCTATCCGCGAAAAAGTGGGGGAAGGCGCGACGATGTCCGGGAGGCCTGCAGGTCCGGATGAACTGCAGACCAGCCCCGGCACATCGGTCGGCACTGTGACGTATATGTCGCCGGAGCAGGTACGGGGAATCGATCTCGACAAGCGCACCGACCTTTTTTCGCTTGGTGCCGTGCTTTACGAAATGGGTACGGGCGCGATGGCGTTTACCGGAGCAACCGGTGGCGTGATTTTCGAAGCCATCTTGAACCGGACGCCGGTTCCGCCGCAGCGATTAAATCCGGCGCTTCCGGCCGGGTTCGAGCATGTGGTGAACAAGGCGTTGGAGAAAGATCGCAAGATGCGTTACCAGTCGGCAGCGGACATGGGCGCTGATTTGCGCAGGTTGGAGAGGGAAACGGGCTCCTCGAAAACCGCGGTGCAAAAGGAAGTCTCTGATTCGTCGCGGTCGGCCGAATCGCAAGTCTCATCGGGACCAAAACACTGGGGAATTTATGTTGGCGTCGCTGCGGTGCTGTTGCTGCTCGCGCTTGTCGGAGTTTGGTATCAGAAGCATTCCGCAGCTCCGGCAGCAGGAGTGGTAGCCGCAAAACCGTCGGTGGCTGTGGTACCGCTGAAAAATCTAAGCACGGATGCAGACAGCGTTTATTTCAGCGACGGAATGACGGACGAAATCACCACCAAGCTCTCGAAGATTCAGGCAATCAACGTGGCGCCGCGCTCTGCTTCCGCCGCGGTCAAAAGCGCGGATCTGAACGCCGCGGAATTAGGACGCCAATTGGGCGTGCGCTATTTGCTCGAGGGCACGGTGCGAAAGTCCGGCGACCAAGTGCGCGTCAACGTGCATCTGATCGATTCCACCACCGGATTTCAAGTGTGGGCCGACGACTTCACCGGCCAGATGAAAGATGTGTTCTCGCTGCAGGAACAAACCGCGCTGAAAATCGCGCAAGCGTTAAATCTAAATCTAAGTCCGCAGGAAACCAAAGCCATTCAGCAGCGCTACACGCAAAATCCGCAAGCGTACGAAGCCTATCTCTCGGGCCGCGGACTGCTATTGGTGGAAACACCGGAAAAATTTGAGGCGGCGCGAAAAAACTTCGAACAGGCGCTGAAGTTCGACCCCAACTACGCTCCCGCTTTGGCCGGCTTGGCTCACACGGAAGGGCTTTACTATCGCGATCTCGACACCGATCCGATTCACCTGAAGCGCGCTGAGGAATATGCGCGGCGCGCGGTTTCGATTGATCCCAATTTTGCGGAGGCTCATGTTGCGCTCGGTCAGATTGACGGCTTGAAATTTGACTACGCCGCAGGCGCGGCCGAAGACCGCGAGGCCATACGTCTGGAACCCGATAATCCGTTGGCCTGGGATCAACTTTCCTGGAACACGGGCTACGAGCAGCCTCCCGAGGCAGCGGAGGCCGAGAAAGCAGCGCGAGAGGCCATGCGGTTGGAGCCGGGTTCGGCAGCTTCTCAATACCATTTGGGGCGCGCGCTTCTTTTTCAAGGGCGATACCAGGAAGCGGAAGTGACGTTCCATCGCGCAGCCGAGATTGGAAGCGTCGCTTACGAGAGCCTCGGCATGGCTCAGCTCTCGTTGGCGCAAGGGAACTACGATGCGGCAATCGGATACCTGGCAAAGTCAGCTTCCGGCACGAAGAGCGCGATGAACGACTACTGGTTCAGCGCTGCTTATGCCGCGAAAGGGGATAACGACAAAGCGCTGGCCTCGTTACAAACCGCCTTTAAGTTGGGCTTCGGAGATTTTGCCGCGCTGGATGCCAGCCCCTACTTCAAACAGCTTCGGGACGACCCTCGTTATCAAAAGCTGATCGAGCAGTACCGCAAAAAGTAACGCCGATAGACCGCTGCGAGACCAACCAAGCTTCAGGTGACGCTACCGCCGTGACGGTTGATTGGTTTGTTAGCTAATCGCGACGTAAGTAAAAGGTTGCTGAAACAGTGCAGCAGTTAGCGCTTGAGTGTCAGTCGATGCGAAGAGCCTGCAGTCTCAACTCTAAGTTTTTGCACTATTTCGCGCAACGACTTATTGCTGTGCTCTGCTGGAATTTCAAGCTCGACTATTTGCTGGTTCGATGCCGGAACAAATGCGAGCTTCAAGTTCTTGGCCATGCCTTCAGGCTTTAGCAAAGGTTGATGCACAGCTAGGATAGTGCCCGAAGAGTTGAAGAGAACCAGCGTTTTAAGCGGGTTGTATTCCCGTCGTTTTCTCATATTGTTTTCTCCTATTAGTATTGACTCGGAGTCGAAAGTACTGTGACGGTTAAAGACACGTTTGTAGGACCAGGATTTGTCAGCTCGATACCTGCGTAATATGTTTCGCTCTTGTCCACCGTGAAAAATTCCTTCGAGATTTGAACCGACTGCGGTAAGGCGTCGAAGACGTCCTCAATAAGATTTTCCTGGGGATCCAATATCACTGAGAGCCGAAACCAGTGATACCGTCCGATGTCACTTTCCAGGTCGCCAGTCCAGTAAACGGTTAATGCAACAGTCTGATTCGCGAGTAAATAGACGCCGCCGACTTCCGTGTAATCCACTTCGTAACTCATGAGTCTGCTCCTTGAGCCGAGGATTTGGCCGAATCATGTGCAATTGCATAACTGTGATGGTCTGTTCCGCCTCTGCTCTCTAAATATTGGCTTCGATGGATCGAATATTTTTTGGTGACGTTCGAGAATAACGGCGGTCATTTAATTTGACGAACTTAAAACCTCCTTGGCGTGTGGGCTCCCGGCTTCGTCTCACCTGACAATGCCGGACTGGCGGCTGCGCAGCCGCCATTTCGAATTGTCTGCACGTTGAAAAAGGTATTCGGCGAACTGAAAGTCGATGGCACATCGTTGAGGCCAGTGCCGGCATCACTGATCGTGTTATGGAGTACGGACTGAACGTTGCAATCGAGTTCGATTGCGAGATTAGTGCGCGAAATGATATTAGAATTTGCCGACCCTCCGGAAGCAGCCAGCAAAGCTATTGCCTCACTTGTATTCCCGACCGTGTTACCCGTAATGGTTGCGCCGTCAAAATCTACTATTCCGGAGTCCCAGCTTGTGACGTTGTTGTTTGACACTGTGACAGACGGGTATTCAGCAGTTATGCCCTGCCCCTGGTGAGGAAACACTATGGTGCCGGGGCCTGTCACGGTATTGTTCGTGACATTTCCCGGCGAGTTAATGACTACGCCGAAGATAAAAGACGTTGCGGTCGCGGCATTCACATCGTTCCCTCTGATGATGGCGGTGATAGTCGATGGAGACTGATTCGTTTCAACAATAATTCCGACCTCGTTGAAATCGTGGACGCTGCAGCTTTCAATAGTCACTTCGTCGTTAGTGCTGTTTCCATTCTGAGCCCAGATGCCCGCCCCTAAAGGGATGTCCTCCACGCCGACGTTAACCTGGTTGCGAGTCGTAACCTGATTTATGACTCCCGAAGAGCCACTGTCGTAAAAGAGTCCTGCGAGAGTCGCCGAACCGTTCAAATTGTTGCCGGTACCGTCGACGGTGATATTAGTTATATTTACGGGACCGGCTGTCACTAATACTTGTGCTGCAACCGACGAGCCTCGAACGCTTGTCGCGTTCACGGAAAGCCCAGCCGGAGGTACGGAAACTACCACAAGGCCCGTATCTCCAATCGAGACGCCCTGCAACGTCAAGGGCCGCGAGATTGTTATCTGCTCCGGGTAGGTTCCGGGGCAAACCATCACCGTTGAACCGGCTGGAACCGCTGCGACTGCGGCGGATATTGTCGGATAGCTCGGAAGCCCCGGCTTGCAAGTTCCCACAGCGAAGCTGGATGCCGCCAGAACTGGACCGGAGCCGAAGAGCAAAGCTACAGCGAGCAAGAGCGATGATCGGAAACGTGACATAAAATCCTCCTGTTTTTTGCAGCCAATTCGGTGCGACTCGAGGCTTACTGGACGAAGCCTGTGACGTAGACGTCGATCTCCCCACTCACGAAGTTTTCCGCCGCGACGCACGACATTCCGTTAACAGGCGCGAAGATAAGCGGTGTGGGATAAGAAATGCTCATAGTTTGGGACTGCGGCACGAGCAGGCGCAGCGAGGGAGATGCGCCGCCAAGATTCGCGTCCCCGCATGTGCCACCTCCCGCGAAGGTAGGAGCGAAGACGACAACTTCCTGGGTCACGTTCCCTAGGTTGGAGATGGTGATATTGGTGACGGCCAACGTTCCGGAAGTGCCAGGTCCGGCCGAGACTGCGAAGCCGCCGGCAGGATCCGGCTCCAGGCTGCCAAAGAACGGCTTGCCGGGGATGACTTGATGCGTGGGAATGGGATTGGCCGCCGTGTTCGACACCGTCACCAGCGTACTGACGATCGCGTGCACCGCTTTCGGCGCCGCCAGCGTCATCAGCAACGCAAAGGCCGCCAATCCGCCGATCCCAACCAAAGCCTTGCGCACCCACTTAGTCATTTCTCTTTCTCCCTGTAGGAATCGTGAATCACCAAACTGTTTCCCAATTACTGGATGCTTTCCAGATGGCCGGCAACAAAGAACTCGCAAGATGCCGTTCCCGAGGTTGACGGGCCGCGGGCGCAAGACGCCTGCAGCTGGATGCCAGGGTCCAGGTAGGTAGTAAACGGAGTTGCGAAACTAAAGTGATTGAGGCTGCCGTCCGTGCCTTGAAACACTGCCACCGGGACGATTCCGGCGGGAGAGTTGCTGAGGATGGCGGCCCGTAGAGGTGTCTGGCCCGTAGGGGTGACGATGCCTCCAGAGACGGACTCCACCACCAGGCGTTGTCCCGCTGGAACTGTGAATTCAGGGCCCCCGAAACTCGACGACATCGGTGCACCTTCACCGCTAAAGCCGTCAGGCACGTCGACCGCGCCGATTAACAATACCGCCTGCCGCGCCGGATTGTCCGTGGCGCGGGTGGGAACGGGATTGGCCGCCGTGTTCGACACCGTCACCAGCGTACTGACAATCGCGTGAACCGCTTTCGGCGCTGCCAATGCCAACAGAAGTGCCGCAATCGCCACGCCACCGATGACCTCCACCATTCGTTTCACCATGCTCTTCATATTTCCTCCTTCTTCCTTCGATCAGAATTTACTTGCGTTGCGCTTCACCAGGAGTCAATTACCCAAGTGACTCGGCGCAAGGGTCGCGCTGCCGGCGTCAAATTCGACCGCACAACCTCAAGACCGGCGCCGCCTCATTTTCAGGAGTCCCAAAAATCCGGAACCAAACAAAATCAGGGTGGAAGGCTCGGGAGTTACCGGCGCCGGCGACGTGGTCAAGTCGAACGCCCAATTTGCAGTGTCGGTGGCGCACGTAGTCCCAGCATCAGTTGTATTGCAGGTCTGGAAGCCGCCACCGGTGAAGTCGGAGAACCCCTGGCCAAGTGTGCCGTTGTCAAAAATTGCGTTCGGGATATATGCGGCATCCGAGAGAACTATCGTGTAAATGCCCGGGCCCAGCATCAGTTTCATCGTGACGTCACCGCAAACCGCGCCGCCGAGATTCACCGTCCCTGCGGGTGGACAACCGGAAAAGCTTCCAAAGTTGGAGAGCAGGTCCGACGTGCCAAATGTTTGACCCATGAACGAGATGATGTGCGCGCTTGACCCTACGCCCCTGAACAGTCCGATGAAGGGATCAAAGCCGCCGGCCGCGATTGTGTTACCGGCGGCATTCACGCCCCCTCCAAATCCCCAACTTTGAATGGTCACAAACTCGCTTCCTGCGCCGATAGTAAAGTCCAGCGTATGGAAATCCGTGGAGCTGGATAGCGTGCCGGTGCTGGAGATAGAACCTGCCGATGCGGGATAAGCCACGGCCAAGCTCACAAAGAAAAGTGCAAGTAGTGGGTTTCGCAATCGCATGGTGGCTAATCTCCTGTAAATGTGTTCCAAGAAGCGGATCATTGGATAACTTGCGACAGAATCGCACTACTGCTTCCAAAGTTATTGTTACCGGCGAATGCCGACGTGATTTTATGGGTGCCGACGGCCAAAAGAGCCGTGCTCAGTTGGGCCTGGCCATTAACGAGTACCGCGTTACCGAGCACAGTCGTCCCGTCTTTGAAAGTTACATTGCCCGTTGCTGTTTCTGCGGCGGTGGAAGTCACGGTAGCGGTCAGTGTGACCGTTTGTCCAACTGGCGATGGATTGAGCGAAGAAGTCAGCGCAGTCGCAGTCGTCGTCTTCTCCACGATTTGCGGAACGGTTCCAGTGCTGGCTGCAAAAGTGGCGCTGCCGTTGTAACACGCCGTGATGATATGGTTGCCCCCGGTCAGAGTACTCACCGACAGTTGAGCTGAGCCGCCCGTCAACAGCACAGTCCCCAAAACCGACGATCCATTCTTGAAGGTCACAGTTCCATCTGGAGTGCCGCTCAGAGAGGTCACTGTTGCAGTGAACGTGACCGATTGACCGAAAGTTGAAGGTTGTGCGCTCGTTACGACCGAAGCGGTGGTGGGTATCCCGTTGATGACTTGTTGTATAGAGGTAGCCGCAGCGGTGTCGGACAAATCACCTTCGTACTGGGCGGTTATCTTGTGCTTGCCGGCGGTAAGATTTGATATCGAAACCTGAGCTACGCCACCGTTCAGCGTGACGACTCCATAAACTGTTGAGGAGTCTTCGAAAACCACCGCTCCTGTTGGCGTAACGCTTTCGGAATCCGTGACGGTTGCCGTCAATGTGACTGTCTGTCCGAACGCGCCGGGATTGGCGGAGGAAGTGAGCGCGACGCCGCTCACGCCCTTGCCTACATGTTCGGTGATTGTAGCCACACTCGCGGTGAAATCCTGATCTCCCGAATAATTGGCCTCGATCGTGTGTGCGCCGAGACTCAGGGAAGTGGTACTGAACGCTGCTTGGCCACCGCTTAGCGATGCCGTGCCCATGGGCTGACCGTCGGCGAAGAATTGAACTGTGCCGGTGGGAGTTCCAGTGAACTCGGGACTTACCGTCGCGGTGAAGATCACGGGTTCTCCCAACTTTCCCGGATTGGCCGTCAACCTCGTGGCTGAGGATGCCGCACCGACATTGATCACTAGACGAGTGGAAAGGCTGCCATCGAAATTGGCATCTCCGGTATACAGTGCGATAAAGCTATGAGCGCCGAGGGTCAGCGCTGGGGAGGTAGCTTGACTTTGTCCGGACGCTACTGCCGCCGTGACGAATGCTGCGCCATCTTCTTTGAACGTGATCGTACCGGTTGGGAGGCCATTCTTTCCTGTGACCGACGCCGTTAATTTTAACGGCTCGCCCACGACTGCGGGCGGCGAAAAGCTCAACTGGGTAGCCGTTAGAGCATTAAGCCCTTTGCCCGAGACGTTCATCAGAACGGCAACGCTTCCCGAATTAACTACGGCGAGATCGGGGGCTCCGTCCAGATTGAAGTCCGCTACAACCATCGCGCCGGAGTCTGGCCCGACGGGATATTCCGCCACCTGGACAAAGGTTCCGTCTCCCTTGCCCTGCATCACATCTACACTTCCCGTATCAGCTCTCGATATTGCGAGGTCGGGGATTCCGTCGCCGCTGAAGTCGGAAACCGCGACTCCAGTCCCGGACTCCGTCACAAACCCGGGCAGTTGTTGAAATGTGCCGTCGCCTTTCCCAGAAAGTATGACCACCGGCTCTCCGTTTCCTTCGGGATCGATACCCAGAATAAAGGCGCCCACGGCCAGATCAGGGATGCCATCTCCGTTGAAATCTCCAGTGGTTAAACTCCGGACTCCGAAGATTACGCCCGACGAATTTATAAAAACCTGTGACGTGATTTCGCTCTGGAATGTTCCATCACCATTTCCCAGAAGCACATCGATATTTTCGCCTGTCGCTATCGCTATATCGAGCTTGCCATCGCCATTGAAATCGCCGACAGCGACATCGAACGCGACCCCGGTATCGCCCAAACCCGCTGCAATGTTCACAGGCTGAAATTGGCCATCGCCGATTCCAAAATAGATATTCAGCCCGCTAGTGAGGAGGGGTGATACTACGTCCAAATTGCCATCTCCATTGAGATCAATGGCTTGCAGCTTCCCGTTCACATAATCTCCTATATTCTGGGCCTGTTGAAAGGTTCCATCACCGTTTCCTAAAAAGATCTGCAGCACCTGCGTTGAGGTACTTTGGTTGTTCGAACCAACCACCAGATCAATCTTTCCGTCTTTGTTAAAATCTCCAGCCGCGATCGATTCGAACAGTGGATTGCTGACACCATCACTAAAGCTTCCGACGACCTTGAATCCACCGTGACCGTCGCCAAGATAAATCGATACGGTACCGCTGCCCACGATCGCGAAGTCGGGATTACCATCACCATTGAAATCCCCGGAAGTGATCGATTCCAATGACGAGCCAGCCGGATAGCTGTACGTTCGCAGCGTTCCATCACCCTTGCCGAGAAAGACCTGAACTGTATTCTGTTGGGAATTCGCTACAACAACGTCCACGTGGCCGTCGCGGTTTACGTCTGCCGTTGCGAGTTGAACCGGACCTCCGAGAGTCGGGTACGGTACGGCCGTCTGGAATGTGCCGTCCCCCTTGCCGAGCAACACCGAGAGATTCGATTGGGCCAGGCTCGCGGTAATAAGATCCGTTTTTCCATCGCCGTTGAGATCTCCGGCGATTATGTAGCCCGGATTTTGACCGGCCGCATGATCCACCTCGGACTGAAATGTTCCGTCGCCGTTCCCTAACAGGATGCCCACATTGCCGGTGCTACCTTCAGTCGCAGCGAGATCGAGGTGACCGTCGCCATTGAAATCCGCTATAGTCAAAGCGTTGGCGAGCGAATTCAAGTTATAGAACTTCTTAAACGTCAAATTACCCGTGCCGTCGTTCGACACTACGGCAACGGCACTCCCTGACGACATAGTTGTAGTCACGATTACGGCCAAGTCGACCGTTCCGTTTCCGTCGAAATCGCCAGCGACTAACCCGCCAAGAGCGGTCGAGCCGGAGAAGCCGGGCCCGCCCATACCTAAAAGTGCGAATGTCCCATCGCCTTTGCCAAGGAAAATGTTAACCGATGCAGCGACTGAATCGACGGTCGCAATAGCGAGGTCCAGCCTTCCATCGCCGTTG
>Ga0209006_10002865_pt1 | contig 15694 bp, 5 predicted proteins | sample JacPin_JW_Ref_O2_FD_188567 | JGI IMG/M metagenome (GOLD analysis project Ga0209006, IMG submission 188567) | Forest soil microbial communities from Algoma, Ontario, Canada - Jack Pine, Ontario site 1_JW_Ref_O2 (SPAdes) (version 2) | ecosystem: Environmental > Terrestrial > Soil > Boreal... | reverse complement strand
CCTGGGCTTTGGCAACGGCGACGGCACTTTCCGCAGCAGCCAGAGCTATGGCTACAGCTGGAACGCCGCCATCAACGCCATCGCCGCCGGGGACCTCAATGGCGACGGCAATCTGGACATTGTGCAAGCCGGCGGCGGCACTGGGGTGGGTATTACCGTGACGCTGGGAAGTTCGCACGGCGTGTTCGGAGCGCCCACTTCGTTTGCGGCCGGGTGCGGGGAAGCGAATCGCAGCGGCGTCAATTCCATCGCCCTGGGCGACGTCAACGGGGATGGCAAGCTGGATGTGGTCGCGACCAGTCTCGACGATCCTTACAACTGCGACGAAAACATAATAGCGGTGCTGGAAGGCCTCGGCTCTGGAAAATTCAAAGCACCGGTCTACTATCCAACCGGGGTGGCGGTGCAGTCCTACAACGCTACACTGGCCGACCTCCGAGACGACAAAAGACTGGACATCGTGGTCTCGAACGCAGACGGCAGCCTGAGTGTGCTGCTCAACAACGGCAAAGGAGTCTATGGGACGGCTACGGTGATTGCCGGCGCCAGTGGAAACGGCTCCGGAGACATTGTGGTCGGAGACTTCAACAAAGACGGCAAACTCGATCTCGCGATTGCCAATTGGAACGGGACCTCGGTTGACGTCCTGCTGGGAAACGGCGACGGAACCTTCCAGGCTCCGATCTCCAGCGGTACGGGCGTACACACGAACGGGCTGGTCGTTGGGGACTTCAACAACGACGGCAAACTGGATCTGGCAGTCACTGCCCAGGACAACAATGGGACCCTGCAGATTCTCACAGGAAACGGCACGGGCACGTTCACGATGGGTGCCACTTACAAGTTCAATGCTTGGGTTCTGTGCTATCCCAGCGGGGGAACGAATCCTAACTGGATCGGCGCGGGCGATCTCAATCAGGACGGCAAGACGGATCTGGCCGTTGCTGTCCAATTCACCAGCTGCGCAACCGAATATAGCGGCGAGCAGAGCTGGGGAGCAGTGCTGGTTTACACCGGCAATGGCGATGGCACCTTCGATCTGGATATCGGCCCCTGGATGGGCGGTGTGAACAACTCGGGCATCGCCCTGGGAGACTTTAACAACGACGGCATGCTGGACATGGCCGTCGCCGGGAATGCCTCGTGGACGAGCCAGGAGTGGGTCACCATCATGCAGAACAGCACGCAGCCGGTCAGTGTTTCGCCGCTTTCCATCGGCTATACCACGAGAGTCGTAGGCACCAGCGGCTCGGAAACGGTGCAGTTTACCAATGATGAAAGCACCGCGCTGGCGATCAGCGGCGTGACGCTCGGGGGACCCGACGCGGGAGATTTCAGCGCCAAGTCGGCATGCGGCAGCGACCTGTTGCCGGGCGCTCGCTGCTTAATCACCGTCAGTTTCAAACCCACAGCTACCGGCAGGCGGACGGCGACTCTGTCCATTAAAGATGGCGCTGGAACTCAAACCGTGGCGCTGGAAGGAGCCGGGGAAGCCACCGTCCTCAGTTTCAGTCCGACGAGCGGTCCGGTTGGAACTGTGGTGAAGATCACTGGAACCGAGTTCACCGGCGCGAGCAAGGTAACGTTTGACGGTGTGGCGGCGACTACTTTTACAGTGAATTCCGCGACACAAATCACGGCGACTGTGCCCACGGGAGCGAAGACCGGGAGGATCGGGGTCACCACCAACGGAGTGACCGCGAGCAGCAAGACGAGCTTCACGGTGAACTAAGCGCGCTGAACCAGGCGATGAGCCGAGCTTCGGTCGTAGACCGGAGCTCGGCAACCACCGCTCCGGAGGACACAATGAATACTCCAGTGTTACGGTAGCGTTAAATCTCCCCCCATCGTCGGGATCGGTCTGTTGCGGAACCCCATTCTTCGGTAATCTGATGATTCGTTTTGCCGAAGCCCGATGCCCGTCGACAGGAAACACAGCAAGCCACTGGTAAGAGTGCGTCAAGATCCGCATCGGCAGGATATGCCGGTAGGCGCCGTGAGTAGCCCTACGGTCGCGGGGATCGAGCGGGAGAGTCCCCGACGGCGTCACAGGGTTTACCTCATCTGTATTCTGCTTGCAGCCATCACCTTCACCGTTTACCTCAGAGCCCTCACGAACCCGTTCGTAAACTATGACGATCAAGGTTATGTCGTCGAAAACTCCCAGGTGCAGCAAGGCCTTACGCTGGCGACGTTGCGCTGGGCCCTTACTTCTACCGACGCCACGAATTGGCATCCGCTCACTTGGCTGTCGCACGCGGCGGATTGCCAGATCTTCGGATTGAATCCTGAAGGTCACCATCTCACCAGCGTCCTGCTTCACGTGTGCAATGGGGTGCTGCTCTTCCTGCTGTTGGCTCGGGTGACTGGATCAGTCTCTAAGAGCGTGGCTGTGGCGGCCCTGTTTGCGGTGCATCCCATCAACGTGGAGAGCGTCGCGTGGATTGCTGAGCGAAAAAATGTTCTCTGCATGTTTTTCGTTCTGCTGACACTCGGCGCTTATGGCTGGTACGCTCGGAAACCGCGCGTGGGGCGATACCTGGCGGTGGTTGGTTTGTTCATCCTGGCCCTGGCCGCGAAGCCGATGGCGGTTACGCTGCCTTTTGCCCTGTTGCTGCTGGATTTCTGGCCGCTCGGGCGGGTGTCATCTTCGCAAACTGCATCCGAGGTATTTCCCGTGCCACGCATGCGGTTTGGCAGACTGGTGCTGGAAAAGTTGCCGTTGGTGCTTTTGTCTGCCGCCAGCTGCGCGGTGACGTTATTCGCGCAAAAGGCCGCAGTCGCGACCAATGAACATGTGCCACTATTCGTCCGGCTGGTGAACGCTTGCTATGCCTATTCGATGTATGTTGCCAAGGCATTCTGGCCCTTCGGTCTAGCATCGTTTTATCCGTATGAGGGATACCGGCTCTCTGTCTGGAAGTTCGCGTTGTGCGCCTTCTTCCTGATCGCCGTTACCGCGTGGACCTGGAGCAAGCGAGCTCGCACCTATCTTCCAACGGGATGGTTCTGGTTTCTCGGAACCCTGGTACCGATGATCGGATTGGTTCAAGTTGGTGACCAGGCCATGGCGGATCGCTATGCCTATCTTCCGATGATAGGAATTTTCGTGATGGTGGTTTGGGGCGTCGCAGACTTTGCCGAGAAGCAGCAGATCGATCCCCGCCTCCTTCGCGGCGGAGCTGTCGTCGTACTTGTGATGCTCTCATTCTTGACGTGGCGGCAGATCGGATACTGGCGCAGTAGCCGCGACTTGTGGACCCACGCTCTCCAGGTAACGAAAGACAATTACATGGCCGAAGATTATGTCGGGTCCGCGCTACTGGTGGAAAACTACGAAGCCACCGGCCAGCGCCATTTGGACGAAGCTTTGGTCCACTTTCAGAACGCAGTCCGCATTAATCCCAACGATGCCATCAGCCATCTCAATCTGGGAGCGGATATGCACGAACACGGGCAGCTGCGGGAGGCGATCGAGCAATACCAAACAGTGCTTACGCTGACCCAGGATCCGCATCTCGTGGCGAAGTGCTTCATCGACCTGGGCGCGGCCTTTCAACAACTCGGAGAATATGCCGCCTCCGAACAGTACTTCCGCGAAGCCCAGAAAATGGAACCCGACAATGACGTTATTCTTCTGGACCTGGGCAAGCTGGCGATGGCACGGCGGGCTCGCGAACTCGCCGCGGCGGCAGCGGCCAACCCTACCCCTGGCGCTTATCTACAGGTGGGACAACTTCAGCAAGCAGCTGGGATGATTCCTGACGCGCGGCAGTCCTATGCGACGGCGTTAAAGCTTAACCCCAAGTTCATCGAGGCCCAGAAAGCTTTGGCCAGTGTCGGTGCCGAGACCCCCGGTCCCGAGACCCCCGGTCCCGAGACCCATTGAGCAGCTTTCGGCTTTGCCGAAGCGTGCCTTTATCCTATTGCGACATTGGTGTGTTCTGCGGTTGTTGCGGCTGGCCTTGCTGAGACGCTTGCTGGGACGTTTGCTGGATCGTGCCGCCCGGCTGAGTTTGACCCGCGGTGTGAACCGGGAAGACTTGCGGAGTGAGCGAGGTCGGACCTTTTATTTCATAGCCACGATCGCTACTCGGATCGTAGAAAAATAGCCAGTCGTTATAGTGGTCTTTGTGATTGAACTCACGAATGCTGCGCGCTTTGCTGTTGCTGACTACGCCAAAAATCAGCCTTCCGGGCTGGCTCCCCGTCGTTGCGGCATTTGAAGATGCGTCGAGTGCCGTACCGCCTCTGGCAAGCGCATTCGTCCGAGGGCTGCTCTGACCAGCCGCATCCGCAGAATCGTCGAAGGAAGTTGGAGTCGGCGTAGTTTCCGGTGAGGCCGATGCAGCATCATTCGCGTCAGCTTGGGCGTCCGACGAATTGAGGTTGGCCGCCGCCGGCTGCACGTCGTCTAAATGGAGAAACTTAAAGTCTTTGCCGGTCATCGGGTCCTTGTAGAGCTTGCGAATAAAACGCTGATCGGGACCGCCCAGAAGATCTTCGGCGCGGACCGGATAGCGGCCAGTCCTCTTCGCATAGCTGCGGATTGCCCGCGTGTACTGCACTCCCCGATGGACCAGTTCTTCTTCCCGATCGCGCTTGATCTGGAAGGCGAGGTTCGGCGCAACCACGGCGGCCGCAATCAGCATAACGGACACCAGCAACAACAATCCGAGCAGAACGTAGCCGCGATCCTGCCGTCTTTTGCGGCCGGCGACATGCAATCTGTATCCTGACCGGGGCATTACACTTCTCTCCACTCAAAAGCTGTACTTCAATCCCAGCTGGATCGTCCGTGGACGGTGTGCATCGATCGGCCGCAGAAACGAGCTTCCCGTCGTGCAATCCACGTTTCCGGGGGCGCCGTTCGGGTTGCCGGTGGTCAGGGCCGAGGGCGTCAACCCGCCCGCCGCAGTAAACGGAAGCCCGCCGGTGCCGCCGCCATAGCAGCTGATCGTGTTCTGCGCCGCGTTCCCGATGTTGGGATTGAAGATTCGAAATTCCGTGTGGTTGAAAACGTTGAACGCTTCCGCGCGAAACTCCAGCACACTTCCCTCGGTGACCTTGAAGTTCTTGAATATCGACATGTCAAAATTCAAGCGGTGTGGATTGTTCAGGAAATTTCGTCCCGCGTCACCGAACGTCAGGCCTTGTGGCGCCGCGAAAGCCGCGGGGTTCAATAGCAGAGGACCAATGCTCTGCGGCGTAAACTTCTGGATTCCAACCGGCAGAGCGCTGCGAGGGCTGGCAACTACGTCCGGGTAGGATCCAGTTCCCGCGCCGTTGGCAATGCCGGCATTATCCAGAACCGAAATTCCAAGATTATTGCTGCCGCCGTTAATCACGCTGAAAGGCGTGCCGGACTGGAAAACCGTAATGCCCGAAAGCTCCCAGCCATCGAACAAAGCGCGGAGAATGCCGGACTCTCCCGAACCGCCTGAAGGTGCCTGCTCTGTTCCCTCGTCAGTCTTGCCGTAACTGACCATCCGCCTGAACCCGCTGCCGAGCTTTGGCAAATCGTAAACGTAATTAAGGTTGAACAGATGCCTCTGATCGAAATTTGAGCTCGCCCAACTCGACCGGATGTTGGCCGAATTCACAAAGGACGAGTCCGAGCGATCAGAAGAATCGTCGAATGAGTGGCTGTAGGTGTAGGAAACACCCACGGTTACCGGCCCCCGCGTCCGCCGCAGGGTAGTCTGCAGCGCGTGATATTGCGAGTCGGCAATATTCTGCAGCGATAAGATTTTGTGGAACCCAAAGTAAGGACGGAAGTTCCCCGGGTCAGGGATGGACGTGTTGAGAACTCCGTTGCTCGGGTCGGTGGTCCCGTAGCACGCCGCTACTAAGTTGGCGTAGGCCGGTTCCTGTGGAGTAACAACAATTCCCTGCGCTCCAGCGACGAAACCGAGGCCGGGTTGGAACGTGCTGCAATCGCGGGCCACTTCAACCGGATCGCCCGGAAGATACGGGTTCCCGTTCAGGTTAATTCCGGTGTCGGGTCCGGCGGGCGGCGTTTGCAACTGGTTGACCTGCAACTCTGCGCTGAGATGGGTTCCCTTGCTGCCCACGTAAGCAACTGTCGCGACCATATCTTTTGGCAACTGGCGCTGCACACTCAGACTCCACTGCTGCACATAAGGCCAGACCGCCTTCGTAGGAATGGAAGTCACATCTGGTGGGTACGCGAGTGGACTCGAACTCGGACCTCCAAGGCCGATACTTGAGTAGGCAAAAGGTGCGGGGAAGGGTGCAGTCATCGTCAGCACCAGCGGAGCGCCGCCTTCGAGCGAGCCCGTGTTCGCTTCTTTCGGAGTTCCGTGCTCAAAGAAGACCCCGTAACCGCCGCGAATCGAGGTTTTCCCATCCCCTCGCGGATCCCAGGCAAATCCGATTCGAGGAGCGGGATTGAAAGTGTGGTTGCCCATGCAACTTGCGGGGACGCCGTTCTTGCCGCATTGCACCAGGCCATTGGTGATGACCGGCGGCAAGTTGCTGTAGCTAAGGTTGGTTGGGTCGAATGGAACCGGCGTAAGAAAGTGGTTGTTCACGGCGATGTATCCGCCCGGACCATTGATGATGGGCGGGATGGTCAGTCCTGCGGCAGCGCTCGGATCATACTTGCTAGCTTCCCAATTCCAGGCGTTCAGATTCTTTTCGTGGAAGTTTCCGAATAAACTCAAGCGCAAGCCGGCGTTGACGGTCAAGCGCTGGTTCACGCGCCAATCGTCTTGCGCGTAGGGCTCAGTGATCCAATAGTCGTTGTAGTACTTAAGTTGGGCGCTGTCCTGTTGATAGCTCTTGATATAAGACGCCCCGGTTTGGTTCGACGAAAAAAGGAAATCGGCAAAGGCGTTTCCCGTGGTGATGCTGTTCTGGTTGCTGAACGTGAGCAGGCCCTGCAAGTCGCCCGTAGCCGCACCGATGGCGCCGTTGGTCTCGCTCCTTTGCGCGTCGACAATCTGAAGACCGACGTGCAGAGTGTGGCGTCCGACATTAACTCCGAGGTCGTCGCCCAGGCTGTAAGTCGGATTGGTGTGTTCCCACGGCGCATAGGAGGGATCCACAGTGAACCCGTTGCCGCCGAATTGCGCGTTGGTGCCGGCGATCACAACTCCCGGCGGTTTTCCTCCAGCACCGTTGGGGAAGATGTAGTTCATGCAGTCGGTGGGAGGATTCGACACCGGAGTGCACGGCGGAACCACTTGATTCGTCAGGTTCGCTCCCGGGCCCGCGACATCCGTAAGAGTTATGTGCGCGTCAACATAGCTGATCAGGAACTCATTCAGAAGCTTAGGCGTGATGGTATTGGTGAGGCGCACCACCATACTCGTGCCCGGACCATTCAGCTTGTTCTGCACCGTGGGGAAACTGTTCTGCACATATCCCCATTCCGGCGTCGCGACTGTCGTATCCCAGGAATCGTGAATGTAGCGGAATGACAGGCGCATATTCTGCGTGAAGTTGTGGTCCAGACGAGCCAACTCCTCGCGCCAGTACGTCGATGGCGAAATCACAGCGGCATAACAAGGAATATTGGTGCCGCTGGTGGTCGGTAGGTTGAAGTTGCAGCCGGTCTGGGAATTCGGCAACGGAACCATGCCCGTGCTGAGAATCTGCTGACTCGTGGCAGATACCGGGACAAACAACTGTGGCTGTCCAGCAACGCTGGGGCAGTCTGGATATAGGCTGCGGTCGATGGTATGTGTGCCCGGCGGTGGGCAAACGTCCGAAAAATTCGCGCACATCGTTCCGATTGCGCAGCTGTTGACATTCAAACCGGCGCCGGTAATCAGTGTTCGTTCCGCTAACGTGGGCACAGCCTGGTTGAATTCCTGCGGAGTCTTCTCCAGGCGAAACTCCTCCGACCAGAAGAAAAATGTCTTGTCCTTCTTTGTGTTGAACACGCCCGGAATATAAATCGGTCCGCCCAGCGTTCCGCCGAAGTCCTGCCGGCGATAGAGCGGAGCTTTGGTAGTTTGATCGAAATAGTTGCGCGCGTTGAAGGCCTCGTTGCGTACAAAGTCATACGCCCCGCCGTGGAAGTTCTGCGCGCCCGACTTGGTGGTCACCAGAACTGTCCCCGATGCACTGCGGCCATATTGCGCGCCATAGTTTGAGGTGAGCACCTTCACTTCCGAAATCGCATCCAGACTCGGATAGACCATCAGTGTGCTTTCAGCGCCGTTGAGGCCGGCATTCAGTACATCGGAGCCGTCCACGTCGAAGTTGTTGTACTCGACGCGGCCTCCGTTGACGCTGTATTTGACGCTGCCTTTCACTCCCACCAGCGCCTCGTCCTGGCCGGTCTGATTGCTTACTCCCGGAGCCAGCGCGATCAACTGAGTAAAGTTGCGGCCGTTCAATCCGGTCTGCAGGACTTCCTTCTGGGTAATCGTGCCCTCGACCTGGGAATTCTCCGTCTGGATCTGCGCGGCCCCGCCAGCCTCCACATTTACTTCGGTCTTGGAACTGGGCGGTTGCAGCGTGGCGTCGATCTCGATGGCCTGTTCTGTTGCCAGGGTCACGTCAGCGGTTTCAAAAGGCGCGAATCCCGGAGCCGCGACTCTCAATTTGTATTGCCCCGGAGGCAAGTTCAGAACGAATTGCCCGTGCGCATTTGCTGTCGCGGTGACTGGCGCTCCTGTCTTCCCGGTCGCCGTGGCTTCGCCGCTTGGGATGACCGCACCGGATTGGTCGGTCACAATGCCATAGAGCGCGGCTTTCCCTTTCTGTGCGGAGACCGAAAAATTTTGCGGAGCTGCCGCAGTGGTTGGCGCGGGCTCGGCTTGCCCAGGCGCAGCCGCGGGCGGTTGCGCTTGACCGCCGGCATCTGGTTGAACTGCGGCCGGAGTTTCCACGGGCACCGGTGCAGGAGCCGGTGAGGGCACCCGGCTCGCCGGTATCGGCACCAGCGGAGGATCGATTTCCAGACTCGTGCTGCCGATCAGGCTTACGTCGGTTTCAAATGACTGAAAGGCCGGTGCGCTCGCCTTGAGTTTGTAGTCGCCCGTGACTATTCCCGCGAAGCTGTACTCTCCTTTGTCGTTTGCAGTAACCGTTTTTTCGCTGTCCTTGCCCGTAAGCACGACCGTGGCGTTGGGTATGGGTTTCCCGTTCGGATCCATCACCACGCCGTTCAGAGAGGCGCCCTTGCCCTGCGGCGCGCGCAACGGAGTTCCGAACCCGCTGCCCGCGCTGGCAAGGCAGGCAGGGACGACAACCAGCGCAAGCCAGGACGCAAGAACGCGGGGAAACCTCAAAGCTCACCCTCCAGGGAGATCGTGAACACCGAAGACACAAGCAAATTTTTTTGTGGAACGAATGACGCGCAGATGACGGCTAAGCGTAATGGCGGATTGTTACACCCCAATGAAGGCCAGATTAATTTCCGGTGACACTACCCGCCGCGAACTCGGGTGCTGGGATTGCGCGGAACGATTCGGGAGAACTAAAGGACTAACTCGCGCAGTGACTCGGCAAATTGTTGCAAATATGCAGTGTTAAGAACCAGGTTTCGCACGGACGTTTATCGTTCGCCAGCCAAGAATTAATCCACCGTTCATTTTTTCGTCATAGTGCGGTAACAACCTTCGGGGATAGTTATCCCGCACCAGAGCCGTAATTACTCCACCGGAAATTTGCGTTGCTGGTTTCGCGGTGAGCTTGTTGAAGACACTTTGCTGGCGCCCCAGGACTTGCATTCACTTTCGAGAACCGTTCTAACGACACATTCCAGAGCGACTTAAAAAGAGACTTAAAAGGAGATATAAAATGACGAAAAAGAAGCTTATCGTCGGCGGCTTTTCGCTGATTGCGACTTTGCTGCTTGCGACCGCCAGCTTTGCAGTACCTTGTAGCAGCGGGATTAACGTTCACTACGTCGGAATCGGATCGTCGGCCGAATTCCAAACCCTCGGCTTCGGAGCGAACGACGCGATCCAGCACGTCGCAGGCTATACCGCCCCCACCAACATCTGGAGCAACGCTGCCGCCCAGGTAATCGATGCGCGAACTGCAGTGAACACGATTGACGCCGGCCTCAAGATTTGGGTGTTTTACGACAGCAGCGCCACTTGCAACGTGTACGTCGGCTACCAGGCGGATTCGGTGCAAGGCAACAAGGACTTCTTCTGCTACGGCAAGGTCGCAACCGGCTTTGTCGGGACCGAGGCGAATTGCTACGGCCATTCCACCGGCGCGGGCAGCTGGGAACAAGCGAACAGCGGCGGCAACGTGATCTTCGGGCTGTCCGATGTTCCGGCTGCAACTCCGCTCCCAATTCCAATTCAAACTTTCCTGGTTACGGCGCCCTTGCCGACTAAGACGGGCACCAAGCAGAACCTGCCGCCAGCCTATTGCGGACAGAAAGGCACGCCTGGCGCAAAAACTGCCTACTGCTATTTCAACGTCGCCCACACGGACATTCGCCCTGAGGACGGCCTCTACGCCACGACTCGCGCGTTGAGTTCCTATAACACCACGAATGGTATGGCAGGCCTGGGCTACAACCAGACCGCATGCGGATCGACGGGCACGGGCACTAAGACTGTGGGCTGCCCCATCTATGACTCCTTCGGGAAGAAGGCTGTGTTTTACCCCAACAGCTTCTCGCTGAAGACGGATCCTTACACCGCGGCTGCCGTTCCTGGCTACACAACGCTGAGCATCGGAGCGTCGCCGGAGCTGGTCTTCGTCAATAACGCCGACGGCTCTGGCTTCGGCCAAATGCAATCCACCGATGGGAGCTACCTCTACAAGAACATCAACCGCAAAGTATTGGCTCATGTCTTCGACGGTACGGATTCCTGCACCGGCGATCTTCTCGCCAGCTATCCGACACCGGCAGGTTACGCCGGCACGGTCGGAGGGGCGGGTCAACCCATTCAAGTAGTCATTCGTGAACCGCTCTCCGGCACCTACAACACGTTTGAGTTCAGCGCAGTTCGTGACTTGACTGGCGGCGCAGCTACTGCAATTAAGCAGTCCACGATCACTGACCTCACCTGGATCAGCGACGTCGAAAGCAGCCAGGAGATCGATCTGCGCGGCAACCTGGGAACGACCGCGGGCGCCGACGGTCCGGCGTTCAACTTCAACACCGGCACCGGCTGCCCGGGCAACGCGAATGCAGCTCCGGACGGCACTGCACAGTGCGGCGATCCGCTCTTCGTCCAGACTTCGAGCTGCGGCAGCGGCACCACCAAGGGCCTGCATCTTCGCGCCATTGGAACCGGCGAAGAAGTCGCGGCAACCCTTGGCCAGGACAACACCGGCGGCAGCCAGGTGGTCGATGGTATCGGCTACGCGTTCTGGGGCTACAGCAATTTCAAACCCGGCGCATCCGGTTGCTCCGGAGGCGGAACCAGCGGCGACGTTACTTGCTCCACCTACGCCGGCCACTATCTAACCGTGGACGGCATCGATCCGCTGTTCCAGACCGCAGGCGGCGCTCTTGATGCTTCTCCGAATCCTAACGGCGGTTACAACTTCCCACAGTGTGGACTGGTCCAAAAGGTTGCGGGATACGGCTTTCCTTGCGAACAGATCCCCTTCACTCACGTCTATGACGGTACTTACCCGATCTGGTCGCTGTTGCGCCTCGTGACCTTCGACAACGTGGGTTCGACACAGCAGACTCCGGAAGGCGTCATTAACGTGCTCTCTTACGCCCAGCTCGAAGCAGCTCCGGGCTCGGCCGAGCAACTCTCGGACTTCGTTCCGTTCCTCAACACCATCACCGGACTGCCTTACACACAGGGTGGAACTCTTCCCTCGGGTGACTTGAACCTGGGCGTGTTCCGCTCCCATTATGTTCAGTCCACAGTCGACGGGGACAACGGCCATGTGGCGTGCGCAGGTGTTTTCACCGGCGTCAGCATCACCGGCGGCACTTCCGGAAGCAAGACTTGCCTGGTCGATCTCGGCGGAGACATGGGCGGGTCAGTTCTGACGGTGCAATCAGATGTGGACTTCAGCGCCGATTTCGGCGGCGCTGTCCTCAACGGACGCACCGCTCCGAAGGAGATTTACGGCCTGCACCAGTAAGTCAAAGTATTGGTCTGGTCGTTAGTCAGGCACGGCTGGGGAAAACGAGGGGCGTGACCCGCTCCTCGTTTCCCCGGTCGTTTTTTGTAGAAGCTGTTTTCGAAGCGGTTTCGCAAATTCTTTCAGCCGGGAGTTTCAATGCAGTCTCGTAAGTCGTTCTTAGGCAGTTTCTTTTCATTTGCGTTCCGGGCAATCGTTTTGTGCTCAATCGCCGCCAGCGCTTTCGCGCAACAAACTTCTCCAGACTCTGCCAAACCCTCCTTGCCGCCCGGTCTCGATCCGAAGACCATGCGGCCCTTGTACGAAACTATTCAGGAAGATTGGAGTTCGCTCCCCATCGGCGCCAGCAAGCTGCAGCCGGAGGAGCCGCTGGTGGCGCTGACCGAGGAGAAAGAAACCTTCACCCGAACGCTTGTCCAGGTGAAATGGCGGCCGGGCGATCCTATAGATCTGTGGATCATCCTCCCCAAAGGCGTGATGAAGCCGCCCGCGGTGCTCTACCTCTACGGCGACGATCAGGATACGGATCGCTTCAAGCTCGACGGTTGGGCGGCGCGCGTGACCAGCGGCGGTGTGGCGGCCGTCGGATTTGTCTCGGCCCTCAGTGGCCATCGCTTTCATGACCGTCCCATGAAGCAGTGGTTTGTGAGCGAGTTGCAGGAATCCCTCGGCAGCACCGTGCACGATGTGAAGTTCATCCTCGACTATCTCGCCCAGCGCGGCGAAATCGATATGGACCGCATCGGAATGTTCGGGGAAGGTTCAGGTGGCGCAATCGCGATTCTCGCCGCAGCCGCTGACCCGCGCATCAAGACCGTGGACGCACTTGAGCCCTGGGGCGACTGGCCAGATTTTCTCGCGAAATCTTCTCGCGTTCAAGACGATCCCAACCGGGCTGAATACGTGAAGCCCGAGTTTCTCAAGAAAGTGGCGCCACTGGACCCGGTCAAGTGGTTGCCTGATTTGAAAATCCCGATTCGAGTGCTGCAGGTGCGGCAGAATACTTCTACTCCGCTCGAATGTAAGGAAAGCATTAAAGCTGCTGCTCCGAAACAAGCTGAGTTCGTGCGCTTTGAAGCCATATCGGATCTAACCGGCAAAGAAGGCCAGGGAAAGCTCTTCGCGTGGATCAAAGCCAAGGTGCAGGAATCGGTCAAGCCGAACACCGTGTCCAGCAGAGTCTCGACGGCGAACGGCAACCCCGGGCAGAGCGGAAATAATTCTTCGCGCCCGTGACTTCGCACCCGTGAAGTTAAGCATTGTCTTCTTCGACGAATTTTCGAGAGGCCTTTTTTAGGGGAGGGTTTTTAGTGGTTAAGAGCGGGCGTACCAACCGATGCGTGCTGTGCGTCTGCCTGTGCCTGTGCTGGCTGGCGGCGAGTTGCTCGGGTTCCCATTCAAACGGCGGAGCACAGAGCGGGCTGCGATTCACGTCACCAACTGCGACCACTACGATCGAATTGGGTCAGACGCTGAGCGTCACGGTGAGCCAAAGTGTCACCTGGAGTCTGGTGAGTGCCTGCGGAAAAGGCACGCCCGCGGGTACTCTGAGTCAGGAAACGGCAACCACCGCTGTCTATGTTGCTCCAACTCCGACGTCGTCGCCGCAGCCCTGTCCCAACAACCCTACTTTTCAGGATGCGATTGTAGCGACGGACTCCGCGAACCAGTCCGCGGAACTTCTCATCGTGGTCGTGGCTCCCGTCGCGATCACGAATGCGACAAGTTATTCGTACGGTCCGAGTGCCGGGCCCGGATGCGCGGCGGGAGTCAGCACGTGCTGCCCAGCCGCGGGCACATTGATCCTGCCCCCGAGTAACGGACCGACCGGAGCCAACGGCATCGCGCAGGCCGGAGCCTTGGCGACCGTCGGACCCATCACAGCGACTGGAGGTGTGCCTCCCTACACCTGGCAGATCGCGTCCGGCTCGACTTCGCTTCCTAACGGGCTCTCGCTCGGAACCGCCGTCGACAGAAATACCGGCCAGTTGGACGCCGTCATCCAGGGCAAGCCAATTTCATCCGGCTGCTCTACTTTCACGCTCACTGTCGCAGACTCTACTGCGCAAGCTAACTGCGATCCGACCGTCCAGCCCTCTCCGTGCGCGCAAGTAATGTTGAACGTGGTGGTGCTTCCGCAGGCGCTGAAGGTTCAGACTCCAAACTATCCCAACTCCTACAACGATCCGCAAAACGGAGACCAGGGCGTCCCTTATCCTCCGACAGCACTCGTTTCCTCGGGAGGCCAGCCGCCTTATTTCTGGTGTCAGAGTCCGGCGAACGGAGTGCCAGCTTCCACACTTCCCCCGGGCCTGGAATTGAATTCTCTGACGACGCCGAATTTTAATTGCCCTTCGGTTTCGTCATCAAACTACGCGGTGATCTCGGGTCAACCCAGTGCTGGCGCGGAAAATGCGCAGAACGGATGCAACGGAGGCACGAACTCGGGCTGCTACTATACGCAGTTTCAGGTCTACGACAGCCAGCAGCCTTATCCCGCGGCGAGTTATGTGAGCCTGGCGAACATGTCGGATCTCCCGTTGGTTTCTTGTTCGCAGGCCAATCAAGCCCCAAGCATTAATTCCGTTCTTCCCAATTCGTATCTGCAAGGGCCCATTGCCTTTCTGCTGCACGGCTTCGACGCGAATGGGCCAGTGGTTATCGCCGGAAGTGTCACCCTGGACGGTAATGGCAACATAACTGGCGGAGTGGAAGATGTAACTCGCGGCGGCGCCAGCGGACATCAGTACCTGGCGATTCAAAATAACCAGTCCCAGCAAAGTTGGTACATGGTCGGCACGGAGTCAGCTACTCTCAACGCGGGAGTTACTTCTGACTACAGTCGCGGTTGCATGACGCTGTATCTCGCCAACAACGGCGTGGCGGCCGGAACCACCACTTTTGCTTTCACCCTGGGTGGTTGCACGAATCACTTCAACGTGAACGGAGTGACCTCAACCAGCAACCAGGCTTGCGGCGCTACCCAAACCAGCCAGGCAGCGGGAACCTATACCACGGGGCACATCATCGAGTTTGACGACAATACCGGCCAGGGAACGCGGGCTTCCGGCATATTGCGCGCCCAGGACACATCCAGTTTTTCCGGCGGATTGAACGGGACCTACGCATTCGGCCTCAGCGGGGGTGACGCAGGCAAGCAACATTACGCCATGGCAGGATCTATGAGTGCCAGCTCCGGCAACCTCACAGCGATCGCCAGCGACATCGACGATGCCGGCAGCCTTGCTTCTCAACTAACCGGTGGCACTGGCAAGTACTCCATCGACACGACCTACGGAACTTCCAATGGACGGTGGACGTCTAACTTGAACTTAAACGGCGGCGCGATCAGCTTAGACCAGGCTCTATACATCGTAAGTAGGAGCGAGGCGATCATCGCCAGCACCGACGCGCTCAGCGCCAGCCAACCAATCATCGGTGGAGAGGCCATCACCACCGCTGCGTCTTTTAGTAACGCCTCGCTACAGAACAGTCACATCTTCCGGATTGGCGGCCTCACATCGAGCGGCGCGGATGTAAGCATCGGCGTGCTCAGCTTCGACGGAGTGAGCGCTGTATCTGGCACAGAGTACGAAGATCAAGCCGGCACGCTGGCCACAACCGCGATCTCCGCTGGCTATAG
>Ga0209006_10002864_pt1 | contig 15696 bp, 13 predicted proteins | sample JacPin_JW_Ref_O2_FD_188567 | JGI IMG/M metagenome (GOLD analysis project Ga0209006, IMG submission 188567) | Forest soil microbial communities from Algoma, Ontario, Canada - Jack Pine, Ontario site 1_JW_Ref_O2 (SPAdes) (version 2) | ecosystem: Environmental > Terrestrial > Soil > Boreal... | reverse complement strand
CGGCAGGTGGGCGTGCGCTGCCTCGGCGGTCACTGTCGAGCTTTGATCCGAGGGAAGATTTCCGGGGAGAAGGATTTTCGTTCGACCGGAGTACAGGTGTGCTGAGGCTAAGGCATCGGCGGTCTAGTAACGTTCTGATCGCTGGCAAAGGAGGCAACGCGCCGCTGCGGTATGTTTCTTTCGACAATCCGCATCGGGGTGCTGGGACCGTGTTGAAAGGGGAGTATCCGGATGGGATCATGTCGTGGGAGAGCGATTCCTGGGTCATCCACGTCCCTTCGGGCAAGTTCGGTACCTTTAACCTTGCCGCTGTCGGCGAGTCTGCGTCGGTTCAATTTCTAGATCACAAGGTTTTCGCGGGCATTGACGTGTACAACTCCGGAACTGGCGAAACCCGGCTGACCCTCACTTGCACGGCGGCGAAGAGGGAACAGACGACCGTGGTGATCAAGGCCGGACAACTGAACCGGGTTCGAACCGGTTGGCAAGAAGCCTGCGACCGAGTGAGCTTCATATCTTCGGCCCCCGCGAGTCTGATATACGACAACCTGGCCTACCTGCAGTGATGTCCGCGATTCCAGACCAGTTTCGTTGGTCACTTTCGTAACCATCGCACCCCCTGACCTCGGTTAAATACCCATAGCAGCAGAGATATGATGATCGCAGAGCGAGATATCCCTCTTTACTCAGAATCTTGAAGTGAGGTTGGCACCGGTTCGTGTCGAACAAACCTAAGCCGGGAGTGTACGTTGCCTGGAAGCAGGTGACGTATCGCAGCGTGATTATGGCGCTGCTGGGCGTTCTATTGATCCTTGGCGCGGTCATGCACGTCGCGTTTCCTAAATTCACCGACTCAACGGTGAAAGCCGCTGGACAACTTTCGACCGGCATCCTCGAAAAAGTTGCGGGACTGGCGCCTCCGATCAAAGGACCGTCAGCCGCCGTGGCGCAACAAGCGCACTTCACCGCGCTTGATGGCACGATCCGGGTTAGAAAAGGCAATGGCAATAGTTGGATCAACGCCGACTACAACGTGCCGCTGGAAAAAGGCGACGTGGTGCAGACCGGGGCCGAGGGTATGGCCAAAATCGTTTTCAATGATGGGACGAATTACACGGTGAAGCAGGATTCACTCATTGTCATCGAAGAAAACTCCGCCAACGATCAACAGCAAACGAACGTGTCGGTGGCAGTCACAACCGGAACAGTTGACTTAACTACTGCGACCTATGTACAGGGTTCGAAGTCACAGGTGATCGTAGCTGGCGCGAAGGCTTCACTTGCTCCCGATTCGTCGGCCATGGTGCGCAACAGTCCCAAGGATGATCAGCACGAAATTCTGGTCAAGAAGGGCAGTGGCGAGATCGAGCGCAACGGGCAAGTGGTGCAGTTGTCGAACTGGGAGAAAGTTAGTTTTCAAAACGAATCTAAGACCATGGAACGGGCCACGGAAATCGGCCCTCCTGCGCCCATCACGCCGGGAAACATGATGCCGCTTTTCATCAACGAAGGTGAAAAGGCGAAAGAAGTGGAGTTTGCGTGGTCCCCGATGACGAATGCCGCCGGATACCGGCTGCGCATTTCGCACAATCCATATTTTTCGTCGTTGTTGCTAGATCGCAAAATGGAGATGACGAGCGTGGTCGTGACCGGTCTGCCGGCGGGTGCTTATTATTGGTCGATCCAGTCTTACGATGCAGGCGGCAAAGAATCTGTGGAAAGCGAAAAGAATCGCTTTACTATCGTCGTCAAAAGCAAGGAAAAGATAAATTTGTCGCTCGATATCGATCCGCTGGTGCAGCACGGACACGTGATCGAAGTGACGGGCAAGACCGAGGCGGGAGCGCGCGTCATGGTGAACGGCAAGGAAGTGCCGATCGTAGGTGATGACGGCGCATTTCACTATTTCACGCCGCCGCTGGCGAACGGGGAAAATCTGATCACGGTCACGGCGCAGAATTCTAAGGGCGGAGTGAACACGCATCAGGAAAAAGTTGTGATTCAGTGATGGGTCTGTAATCGAGATATTGACGTTCGGAGTACCGGATTGAGCACCAGTACTTCTGAACATCGCAGTAGAATAGAAGAACCGTACAATAACAGAAGAAACAAAGGGTAAAGCGGCTCACGCGCAAACCGATGCCGGACCTCGGAGCGAGACCGAATCCCGGAGAGAGATGTATAGCAATGTCAAATAACGGTTTTCATAATGGATCATCCCGTTCGCACAACTTGCGATCGCTGTTCAGCATGTTTTCGAGCGACCTGGCAATCGACCTGGGAACGGCGAACACGCTGGTGTATGCGCGCGGCAAAGGCATCGTAGTCAACGAGCCGTCCATCGTGGCGCTGAACAAGAACACCAATGAAGTCGAGGCTGTCGGCAAAGAAGCCAAGGAAATGCTGGGGCGCACGCCGGGAAACATCGTGGCCATCAAGCCAATGAAAGATGGTGTGATCGCCGATTTCAAGGTCACCGAAAAGATGTTGAACTACTTTATTCAGAAAGCGCACAACCGGAAGATGCTGGTGCATCCGCGGATCGTGATTGGCGTGCCTTCGGAAATCACCCAAGTGGAAAAGCGCGCGGTCATGGATTCCGCCTATCGCGCGAAAGCGAGCGAAGTGCATCTGGTGGAGCAGGCGATGGTAGCTGCGATCGGTGCGGGCTTGCCCATCACCGAGCCCAGCGGCAACATGGTGGTCGACATTGGTGGCGGCACGACCGATATTGCAGTCATTTCTTTGAGCGGCATCGTTTATTCGCGCTCCGTGCGCATGGCCGGCAACCAGATGGATGAGGCCATCATGAACTACCTCAAGCGGAAATATAATCTGCTGGTGGGCGAACGCACCGCTGAACAGATCAAGATGGAAATCGGGTCCGCCTATCCGCTTGACAAGCCACTGACCATGGAAATCAAAGGCCGCAACCTGATTGAAGGCGTCCCCAAAACCATCACCGTGGACGACAGTGAAATTCGCGAATCTTTGAGTGAATGTGTTTCGACCATCATGAATGCCATTCGCGTTGCCCTCGAGCGTACGCCGCCCGAACTTTCCGCCGACATCAGCGATCGCGGTATCGTGCTGACCGGAGGCGGAGCGCTGATCAAGAATCTGGACAAGCGCATCCGTGAAGAAACGGGATTGCCGGTGTCGATCGCGGACGATCCGCTGTGCAGCGTGGTGCTGGGCACGGGCAAGATGCTCTCGGACTTCAAGCTGCTCCGCAAGATTTCGATCGAGTAGCGGCGCCGCGAGCGAGGAACGAAGAGCAGGTCCTTCGCTCCGCTCAGGATGACACCTCATTCTTTGGGACCTGACAACTGAGACCTGAGACCTGCCCTTATGGAATCCGTCCTCGGACGCTACCGCAACCTGATCGTGCTGGTGGGAGTGTTGTTCGTGCAGGTGCTGGGCTTGGCGGTACAGGTCAAGCGCACGACTGACAACGATTCCACGCGGCTGATCCGAATCTGGGCGGTCGGGATGGTTACTCCGTTAGAAAAGGTGCTGGTCTGGACGCAAACCTCCACGGCTAACATCTGGCACAATTATTTTTACCTGCGCGGGGTGCGGGCTGAAAATCGCAGCCTGCGGGCGCAGATTGAGCAGATGCGGCTGGAGCAGGTGCGCATGAGTCAGGACGCCGATCAGGCGCGCCGTCTGCAAGCGCTGCTCGGCTTCAAAGAACAATTTATCTCGCAGACGATGGCGGCTCAGGTTATCGGCGGCAGCGGCAGCGATCTATCGCGGCTGGTTTACATCGATAAGGGTTACAGCGATGGCATCCGGCCCGATATGGCGGTGATTACCGGGGATGGCATTGTTGGCAAGGTTCTCCGCGCCGACCGCGCCGACCGCCATGTGGCACAAGTGCTGCTCATCAACGACCAGACCAGCGGGGTAGGCGCGATTCTGGACAAGACTCGCCTGCAAGGCATATTGCGCGGCACTCCTGCGGGCGAAGTGGTGCTCGAAAAAGTAATGAGCGACGAAACTGTGCCAGCGGAAGAACAGGTGCTGACCAGCGGCGGCGATGGGGTCTTTCCCAAAGGGCTGCTGATTGGCAAAGTGTCGAGCGTGAAGCAGGGAAGCGATTTGTTTCTCAATATTCACATCCGGCCAGCCGCCGATCTCAGCAAGCTGGAAGAAGTGCTAGTGGTGACGAAAATCGATGAGCGGCAGACGGAGCCCGATCAGAAGGGTTCGGCTCGCGCCGTAGATATTTTGGCTGAGCGCTTGCCTACGGTTCCTCCGAAGCCGGAAAGCGCAGTGAAGGACGCCGGCACGGGAACCGCCGCGCCGACAGCCACGCCGAAGTCTCTGGCGCCGCAAGCCTCTTTGCCGAAGACATCTTTGCCCAACACATCCGTGCCCGCGACATCTGGGCCCGCAGCTTCTGATGCAAAGCCGAAACCTGCGAGTGGAGATCCTTCGGTCAGCAGTGGTGCGCCGGTTGTCCGCAAAACATCTGGCTCTGGAAATTCAGCCGTTGCGTCGTCCGCATCACCTTCAACGACATCTTTGAAACCCAAAACAGCGGCGGCTGGCGCTGATGCAACGAAAGTTTCTCCCAAGTCCGTGAATGCGGCCGTCCCGGCTCCACTTCCACTACAACCGACTGCGCCGGATAGTCCGCACTAACGTGGCCATTACCTACACATCGGGCGAGCAGGTTGAAGTCTATCGTTTTGGCTGGTTTGCCACAGCGGTGATTTCGGTGGGCGCCGTTTTTCTGCAGGCATTTCTCCCGTTGCGGTTTCCGTTTTTTACGATCTTCGACTTACCGCTGCTGGTGGTGATTGGTTTTGCAACCGCGAGACGGAATCCTCTGGCGGGTCTGTTTACCGGCAGCGTCATCGGCATTTTGCAAGACGGGCTCACTCATCAGCCCATCGGCCTCTATGGAATCGCGCTGACTGTGGTGGGATTTGGCGCCTCCTCACTCGGCATCAAGTTGGACGTGGAGAATGCGGGCGCTCGCTTCCTGCTGACGATATTTTTCTACGTCGTGCACGAGGTAGTCTACTTTTCGATCGCGCGCGGATTGATCGGCATGCGCATGGAATGGACCTGGCCACACGAGATTCTGTCTTGCCTGGCGAACGCGGTGTTGGGCGTTTTTGTCTTCATGCTGCTCGATCGCCTGAAACAGCGAACCTAATCACACCTAATTTTATTTAGAGAAGGGGCTTGCCTTATCCCTCACGGCCGCCGCTAATCGCACCCCGGTGCAGAGGCGCTTTTGGGTGCCGCAAAGCTGTGTCGTCATCTAGAGTGTTGAGATAGTCCAGGCTATGGCTGATGTGGCTAGGGTTGAGAAGAAGTTCACGGACTGATTGCTGATCTGGCCGCGGCGCTGGAGGGTTGCGCCGAGCAGGCTGTCGATCAGCATTCCTCCTAATCCGGCGCCCACGGGAACCCAGATCTGACGCGCAGTGATCAGTTGGCCTCCGACCGCAACTATCGCGAGCACGATCCCGGCGGCCAAGCCTGCGATGGTGCCGGGTATTGTGATGCCGCCGTCGGTTCCCGCCGGGACGCGCTGCCAGGTGGTGATCATGAGCGCCTGCGAGCTCCTGTATTGGCCGATTTCGCTAGCCACCGTGTCCGTCGCTGCTTCGGCGAGCGCAGCGACTGTCGCCACGACCCAGGCGGGGTTTCCGGTGGCGCTGTAGATGAATGCCGTCACCGCCGCCACCGCAAGGTTGGCCAGGACTTGCCAGGCATCGCGGCCTTCGCGGTGTTCGGCGAGTCCTAACGCCTGTTTGCGGCGGTATCCGAGCCGGGTCGAAACCCAGGTCAGCACGAACAGCGTTACCAACACCCCAAACGCCCCTGGACCGAGCCCGGCGAAGAGCAAGAAGCAAGCCAGTCCTCCAGCCAGCGCTCCAGAAAGATTGACGCCCCGCAGCGCGCGCGCCAGGGCTGCGAAAGCCATGGTCACAGCGACCGCGATGGCCAGCCGTTCTGGTGACGACGCCCAAGCGTGTGCGAGGTTTGGGATCAGCATTTTTGAGGATGGCTCTCAGAGTCAGCTCATGACGGCTGCGCACTGTTCGATAACACTATATTCGGTATCGTCGGACATTGGACCGCTTCATGTAGTGCTTTGCCTTTGGATTCGCCCAGCACCTGCCACGGGCAACATTGCCCTATTTACGCTACACTCTTGTACGCTTGGCGGTTTTGCGGCATCTCACGGTCTCGGGGTAAAACTCATGGCGGCTTCAGTCTGGTCAGGGTATTTGACGTTCGGATTAATCTCCATGCCGGTGCGCTTGTTTTCGGGAGCGCGCAGCAGCGGCATTTCTTTCAATCAGCTTCATCGCACCGATCATCAACGGGTTAAGCAGCAACTGATCTGTCCGGCGGACAACCAGGTTCTCGATCGCAGCGATATCGTGAAGGGCTACGAATACCGCAAAGGCGAATACGTCATTATCGAACCGGAAGAGATCAAGAAGATCGAGCCGAAGACCGCGAAGACCATGGAGATCCTTGAGTTCGTCAAGGCGAGTGAGGTCGATCCCGTCTACTTCGAGTCGTCCTATTACATGATGCCCGAAGAAGCGGGACGCCGTCCTTATGCGCTGCTCACCAAGGCGCTTGAGGAGAGCGAATATGTGGCGATTGCTAAACTCACCATGCACAACCGCGAGTACACCGTTTTTCTGCGTCCGCACAAGGGCGGAATGATGTTGCACACGATGTATTACGCCGAAGAAGTGCGCGAGGTGGAATCGTTCGGCGCACCCGATGTGGATATTAAAGATGCGGAAATCAAGATTGCTCATCAACTGATCGAAGCGCTGGCGGGGGAGTGGGATCCGGAGAAATATCACGACACCTTCCAGGAAAATTTGAAGAAGATGATTGAGACTAAGCTGGAGGGCGGGGAAGTGCAGGCCGTCGAACAGCCCAAGAAACTGGCTCCCGTTGTCGATCTGATGGCCGCTCTGAAGGAGAGTCTGGCTCAGACGAAAAAGCCCTCCGCGTCGGAAAAAGTGGCGGAGATAGCTCCGGCAGCCAGCCATCCGAAAACGCGCCGCGGAAGAGGGTAGGCGGAACAGGCTAAGAGGAGTTCGGATCAGCGGGGCCATCGGGAATCCTTCGATCACGAACCATTTTGACGTTTCAGATCGCGCCACCCTCCCGCGCCGTCTCCTCGAGTTGGTTATTACTGTCCTAATTAAGCTACCGGGCCAACCAAACCGTCGTCTCGGCGCTTCTCACCAATGCATTGAAAAAAAGCCGGCAACCGAGCGGACTACAGCGTGCGGCAAAGTCCATCGAAGTCCTGAGTACTTTCAATGGCCCGATTGCCTGATGTGGTGTCATTTCCCCTCGCGACCCGGTTCCCGATACAATATCGGATTCCGCGTAACACTAACTTTCTCTATGGAGTATGAATGAAGAGGTATCACTGGTTGGGGCTGGTAGTGTTGGTCTATGGGATCTGCACCGGATGCGGCGAAACGTTTCGCCCGATAATCATTCCCAATCCGCCCGTGTTTCCCAATCCCAAAGGGGCGCACACGGTTCTGTCGATCAATGACAACGGAACCGCCGTCGCTGGCACCGCCATGGTGATCGACGTTTCCGGCGACACAAACATCAGCGTCGGAAATGTGGGCCTTGCGCCCGTCCACGCCGTGCAGCAGACGGCCACACAGGTGCTGGTCTTAAACCGCTCAGTGCCGGGCCCGTTAAACACCGGCGATTCGATCACCAAACTCGACTTCCAAAACCTAGTCATCATCAGCCCGGCCACCATCAGTTTGCCATCGAATTCTGAGCCGAATTTCATAGCTGCGGCCCCGTCCTCTTCGGTGGCGTATGTGACATTGCCCAATTACGTGCCGGACCCCACCAGCGGTACCGTCGTGCCCTCGGTGGGCGTGGTCAGCACGAACGCGAACAATCTGCAGAACACGGCCACTGTCGGAAGCAATCCGGTGGGCTTGGCCGTTACTCCCGACAACACTAAACTCTACGTTGCGAATCAAGGTGACGGCACTATTTCCGCGTTCAACATCGTCAGCACCAACAATCTTTCGCCGCGGGGCGTCAACGGTTCGCTGGCTTCGCCGCCGATCTGGTTATCGCCGCGATCTGACAGCCAGGTGGTGTACGTACTAGAAGGCGACGGAACCCTCGCCTACCTCACCATCGCTTCAACCGCCGGGCCTGACGCGCTGGCTGAATCAACGGTCAACGTGCCGCTAGCGACCACCATGACGTACGATTCCAACCTCAACCGCCTTTATATCGCCGGAGGGAATCCCGGTTCGCCGGAATTAGTGATCGTAGATGTTTCGCAGTCCGCTCCAACGCTTCTTGCCACTATTCCCATTCCGCCGTTTGTGCTGGGACCGTCCTCGGTGCCCGCTACGGCTGTTGCGGCAACGGCTTTGCCCGACGGAACCAGAGCCTACGTCGCCTCCTACGCGAAGCTGCCGAGCCAGGTCAACATTTCGTCAATCTCGAGTGATGGGACAACAGCCACTTATGCCTATACGCTGACTTCCGGCCACGACCTGACTTCGGGAGTGAGCGTAACTATTTCTGGAATCACCGGCATGGGACTGACGGAGTTCAACGGAACCTTTATTGTTGAGGCGGTTGTGAGTGGGACGGCCGCTTGTCCGGGTACCTGTTTCCAGGTGCCCAATGTGGAGATGTTAAGTTCGACTGCCGTGTCGGCCACAGCGTCGGGGACCAACATCTTCCCGCAGGTGACCGCAGTCTGGGTGAGTTCAAACACGATCAAAACAACGGTCGGCATGCCGGGTTTTCCCGATGCGACAGACCCGAGCACTCCCGAATACTATGCGCCGGTTTGCGCTGGTCCGCCGGTTGGGACACCCTATCGCGCTACCTTCCGCTTTATGATGGCGTCGGGCGGCGACAGTTCGCGCGCCTATATGTCGAGTTGCGATGGCGGGTTGGTCGATATCATCGACACCACCAACGACACTTATTTCCTGAATATGCCGGCTCCAGTTGGGACGCGCGCGCCGATTCCACCAAGCCCCCTGAACCCACCCCAGAATCCGGTGTTTCTGTTGGCTGGTCCGTAATTCAATAACGTTGTCATCCTGGGCGAAACGAAGGGCCCGGCAATTCTGTTGCAGGCGAAATGCACAGGTGCTGAGCTTTACGAGGATGACACGTGAAAGTTAGGCCTGGAGAATTACGGGAGTGAAGCAAATGGGTTATGACGTGCCGCGTGAGTTCGCGCGCTAAGGCTACCGCTACTTGCGGTCCCTGACTGGAGTCCCTACCCGGCGACCGCAGCCCGTTCCGTGGCTCGACGCCGGTGATAGCGCAGAGCGACGTTCATGAAGACATTTCCGCTGGATGTGCTGAAGCACATAACCAACGCTTCGGTATCCTCACTGCTTTTGGCGCCTTGCTCTGAGGTGTGTGCGGCGGGAGGACAGACATGGAAGTGGAATCCCTGGTCGTTGAGCGAGGTCACGGCGTTGCCGATGATCTGGTTGGCCAGCTCGCAGACAGCCTCACGGACTAACTCCTCGTCGGTCTCGGATACCGAGATGCCAGACAGACGACTTGCGAGTTGCAAGGCCGCGCCGAGGTCCACATCGAAAATGATCCGGCCTTCAATTTCGCCCTTCAAGCAAACTTCGGCGGCGATGCCTTTGCGCCGGTACGCCTCTTCTTCCATGCTCAGATTCTCGATGGAAATAGGCGACTGCAACCCTTGCGCCAGCACGGCGTCGGCCGAGTTAATGAAAGGCTGAATCAGGTCCATCCGCATTGACTAGACTCCAGCTCCCGCTCCAGCTCCGCGCGCGGCAGTTCCATCGTCGCGCATGACGTACTTGATGACTTCATAGAGAACTTCCGGCTTCACCGGCTTCTGGACGAAGTGGCGGGCGCCGCGCTGCAATGCAGCCACGATGTTCTCCTGATAGCCGACCGACGACACCATCACAATGCGCGCAGTGGGATGATCGCGGACGATCTTCTCCGCTGCTTCGATGCCTTCCATCTGCGGCATGGTGATATCCATTAGAACGATGTCAGGTGTGAGCCGTTCGTACTCGCTGATAGCAGAAACTCCGTCGCCAGCCTCGCCGATCACCTGTCCGCCGAAGGTCTCCACCATGCGGGCCAGGTTCTTGCGGGCGAACACGGAGTCGTCCACGATCAGATAGCGCACCGGCTGTCCGTCTTCGCTCCGTTTTACGGGCGCAAACTTTTCCATGGCACTCCTCCCCCATCTATCACTTAATCACGATCCTACGTACGTTCGGTAGATAACTCTAGTTACTTCCGGCACTGTTCGCGCTCCTGGCCTCAGCATGGCCGCGGTCAGGAGCACATTGGGTCAACAAAATATCGGGTAGGTCCTGCAGGTCCGCAACACGCATGGCGTAACCTCGTTCGATAGCGGCTTTTGGCATGCCGAAAACCACACAGGTTTCCTGGCTCTGAGCTACCGTGTATCCCCCGGCGGCCCGAATTTCGCCCAAACCGAATGCTCCGTCTTCGCCCATGCCGGTCATCAAAATACCCATCGCTTGCGGACCAAACTCCTGGGCGACGCTATGGAACAGCACGTCGACCGATGGACGATGCCCGTTTACCGGCGTTTCTTCGGACAACACGGCAACGTTGCCGAGCGGCATTTTCCTGACTTTCATATGCCGATTTCCGGGACAGATCAGTGCCCGGCCGGCAACGAGCAGGTCGCCCGACTGTGCTTCTTTGACGCGGATAGGGCAACATTCATCGAGTCGCTTAGCAAACAGTTCGGTGAACCCGTCGGGCATGTGCTGCACGACGAGGATGCTGCCGGAAAATTCCACGGGGAGATGGGAAAACAAATATTGCAGGGCATTGGGACCGCCGGTGGAAACGCCGATCGCGACAATGTGCGTCGGCGCAATCGGACGCAGCTTGCTGCCTTGCACTTCTTTCGTCTCACCGGGCAGAAATTGTGCCTGTACACCGCCGCTCTGTGCCGCGGCCTGAATTTTCTTAATCAATTCCTGGGCGATCTCGGGCATTCGTCCAGCAACATCTTTTGGCTTGGCCACGAAATCGAATGCGCCGAGCGCCAGAGCTTTGAGTGTGATGGCGGCTCCAGCGGTGCTGTGCGAGCTGACCACAATCACCGGTAGCCGCCAGCGCCGCATGATTTCTTTGAGCGTATCGATCCCGTTGAGTCCGGGCATTTCCAAGTCGAGAGTCACCACCTGCGGTGAGAGGTCGCCTATTTTCTTCAAGGCGAAATTGCCGTCCATCGCCGTTCCCACGACCTCGATCGAGGGTTCCTGTTCGAGTATTTTGGGAATCAGCTTTCGCATCAAAGCCGAATCATCGACGACGAGTACGCGCACGGGCTTTTTCACGATAAGCCTCCAGTCGTGCTGCGTGCCTGCGCCTTACCGCTTTGCAGACTGTTATTTGCATTTTTTGCGGCTACGACGCTGGAAAGCAACCCCGCCATCCGCGAACTGCGGCCATCTGCCCGTCCGCGAGTGAAGCGATCCATCAACGCGATCATGTTTAGGATCAAGACCACCTGCCCATCGCCCAGAATCGACGCTCCACTAACCAAGTCGGTGGTTATCGACTGGTCGTCGAGCGCCTTGATTACCAGTTCGTCCTCGCCCTCAAGTTCGTCGACGACTAAACCGAATTTCCGCTCGCCGCTGTTGATCACCAAGACAAAGATTTTTCTTCGGGCACTGTCCGGATCACTCGGCGGCATCGAACCCAGACGCAGCAGCGGCAATACATCGTTGCGTAACTGCAACACGTCGTAGTGCTCCACCTGATGGATGTCCTCTTCGAACGCGCGCGAGATTTCCGCAACCGCATTCAGGGGCAGAGCGTAGAGCTTGTGCTCCACGCGGAACAGCAACGCGCGGATGATGGCTAAGGTCAGCGGCAGCCGCAGCCGGAAAGTCGTGCCGCGTCCAAGCATGGTTTCGATTTGAACCGTTCCCTTGAGCCGACCTAACACGCTCTGCACGACGTCGAGGCCGACCCCGCGCCCGGAGAGTTCGGTAATTTCTTCCGCGGTCGAAAATCCCGGCTTCAAAATCAGGTCCAGAGTTTCAGCTTCAGTCATGCGCGCGGCCTGCTCGGCACTCAGCAGGTGCTGCGAGATGGCGCGCTGTCGGACTTTCTCCGCATCAACTCCGCGCCCGTCGTCGGAGACCTCGATGACGACCTGATTCCCCTGGTGATAAGCGCCCAGCCGCAAAGTCCCGCGCGGCCGCTTGCCGACCCGAATTCGTTCTTCTGCTGTCTCGATGCCGTGGCCGACCGCATTGCGAATGATGTGCGTCAGTGGTTCAGCGATGGCGTCGAGGATGCTTTTGTCGAGATCGGTTTGGCCGCCTCTGACTACCAGCTCGACATCTTTGCCGGATTGTCTGCCTACGTCACGCACAATGCGCGGAAAACGCCGGAACAATTGATCGACCGGCACCATACGGATCTTCATGACCGAATGCTGCAGATCGTTCAAGACCCGTCCTTGAAAGGCCATCGCATCGGAAAACTTTCCGCGCAGCAGATCTTTCGGAAAGCGCTGGCCAAATTCGAGCAGTGCTTGCTGTAGCATCGATTTCGCGAGGATCAGTTCACCGACCAGATTGAGTACGCTGTCGATTCTTTCCGCGTCCACGCGTAACACGTTGTCGGGACCGCTGGCCACGGTCGTAGCTCCATCTGCGATCGGATCCCCGTCATTTTCAGCCGCGGCCGCAGTGGTGCCCTCGGCGGCAGGCGAGGCAACTTCGTGGTTGTCTTCATTCTTGCTCTGTACCGGTACGGTGGCAGCGGGTTGCATCGACGGCGGCGCAGTCTGCAGGCGCAGGGGCGTGACGCTGACACTGGAAGCGATAGTTGGGATGCTACATTTGGCTCGAATCTGTTCTGCTGGTTTCTCGGAGGCGAGGGCCGCTTCGACGCTGACCACCGGCTCGAGGCTGCCCTCGACCGGGTAGAGCGCGAGCACTTCACCCAGCCCCGCGAGCGCTAGTTGGATCATCTGCCGTCCGGCAATCGGCATGGCGCATTGAGGATCGATCTGCACCACCACGTGCTGGATGCGTTTGCCTTCGGATACCGCACGAGCGATCGCCAATTGATCGTATTCCGACCAACGGCTGATTTTCGGCGTGACTTTCCTGGTATTCGTCTTCTTTTTGGTTTTGGCGTTGGCTGACGCGGGGCGCGCCAGACGTGCAATGTCGGCTCGCAGAGCTTGAATACCGGGAAGCTTTGTCTTTTTTTGGTAGGCTTCAAGCAAAGCCGAGAATACATCTGCCGCGCGCAAGGCGATCTCAGGAACCAAGGCCGCGGCCGCCGGATCTTCCAGCGTGAGCACATCCTCGAATTCGTGCGCCAGTTCGCTGAGTTCACGGAAACCACACGCCGCCGCATCCCCCTTCAGCGTGTGCACCGTACGCCGCAGGCTGCGGGCCGTCTCCGCGTCGCCCGGAGTCTTCTCCAGTTGCATGGCTTCGTCATTCAGCTTCTGGACAAGTTCCCCCGCGCTTTCGAAAAACAGCTGGCGCAGATCGGACATCCGGTCTTCAGGGGGCAGGGTCACATCTTCACCTCAACCCTCCGGTACGCCGTGCCATTGTTGACGTGGAACATCTGGAATTTTTCGGTCAGACCCAGCAGGCTTTCGGCGTGCCCGACAAACAGGTAGCCCTGCGGATTCAAGCAGCGATAAAACTTCTCAACCAGGCGTTTCTGCTCGGCTTCATCGAAGTACATCATCACGTTGCGGCAGAAAATAATGTCGTTGCGCTGCGGCAAATATTCCGTCTTCAAATTGTGAAAGTCGAAGTGGACCAATTCCTTGACGTTCTTTTTAATTACGTATCGCTCGCCGACTTTGTCGAAGTAGCGCAGGCGGTAGCCGTAATCGACTGGTCCCATCTGATGCTCGGGGTACGAACCTTCCTGTGCGGCGCGTAGCACCGAATAATTGATATCACTGGCCAGAATCTCCACCCGCCATGGCGGAGGCACCAGTGGCTTCGGAACTGGTGATTCGATGGGCAGAGGATTCCTCAGGTAGTAATAGGAGAGAGCATCGGCCACCTGCATAGCCATGGTGTATGGTTCCTGCCCAGTGGAGCAGCCCGCGCTCCAGATCCTCAGGTTGAAGTCCCGGCGCTCCTGCTTGCGACGTAGAAGTTCTTCGAGCACATCTTTCTGAAACAAATCGAGCTGCGCCTTATTGCGGAAGAAGCTGGTTTCGTTGACGGTGAGGTTTTCAAGCAAACGCGACAGTTCCTGTTTGCCGGGCTGGCTTACCAGCAGGCGGTAGTAGCTGTAGAACGAATCCAGTTGGCATTCCCTGAGGCGGCGCTGCAGGCGGTCTTGCAGGAAAGGAGTGCGCCGGTCGTCAAAATGCATGCCGCATTCCTGGTAGACCAGCGTCTGCAGGAGTTTCAGTTCGGCTTCGGTAAGGGCTGGAGCTTCGCTCTGGCTCATGTGGTTTCGGTTGATGTTTCTACTTTCCGGCCGAGGTACTCTTTGTCATGGATCCGGTCCCCGCCTTGCCATTGACCACCGCGGTTTTTTCGGCGGCAGTATCGCTTAGCGGTTCTCGTGCCGCCAATATCTTGCTGATATCCAGCAGAATGATCAGCCGTCCCTGGTATTTACCCAGGCCGGTTACACAATCCAATCCGCCCTCCTGCATCATGGCGGGTGCCGCTTCGATCTCGCTCTCGGGAATCTTCAGGACTTCGGATGCCGAATCGACGATCATGCCCGCCAGCCGCCCGCGGTGTTCGACCACCAGAATGCGGCTGCGCCGGTCGAGGCTGACCGAAGGCTGACCGAAGCGCTTACGCAGATCAACCACGGATACGATCTTGCCCCGAAGATTGATCACGCCTTCCAGATAATCAGGTGCATCTGGCACAGCCGTGATCTCGGGCACGCGGACAATCTCATGCAGCGATTTGATGGGGACGCCGTACGTCTCGCGGCCTACCCGAAACCCTACGATGTGTGTTTCCCGGCTCATGAGTGAAATTCCTTCAACGAGAACCCGCCGCTGCGCCGCGGGCTGCCTCGTTCGGTCTGTCGTTACGCAGGGCAAAGCGGTCCATCGAATCGAGCAGGCCGCGCGACATCTTCGACATCTGATCGGAGGAAGCTGCCAGTTCCGTCGAACTTGAAGTGGAGGACTGCACCAGTTCGCGCATGCGTTCCATCGCCTGTACCACCGCCTGCGCCCCGGAAGCTTGCTCCTCTACGGCGGAATTGATCTCGTGCGTGATTTCGTTGAGCCGGGTGGTGGCGCGCGCAATTTGCGACGAGCCATGCGACTGTTCGTTGGTGGCAGCCCCGATTTCCTGGGCGAATTTGTAGACCTCGGTCACCACGTTTGAAATCTTGCGCAGCGCGGCGTTCAGTTCCTGTCCCAGATTCAAGCCCTCGTTTACGATCGTCGTGCTCTTCTCCATGTTATCGACCGCTTTGCGCGCTTCCTTCTGGATGCTTTCGATCAACTCTGAAATTTCTTTCGTGGACTGCGCCGACTTTTCGGCCAGCTTGCGGACTTCGTCAGCTACTACAGCGAAACCGAGGCCATGTTCGCCCGCGCGCGCCGCTTCGATGGCGGCGTTTAGCGCGAGAAGATTGGTCTGTTCAGCCAGATCGTCGATGACTTCG